>Ga0209711_10000032_pt1 | contig 115587 bp, 111 predicted proteins | sample ArcticOcean_MG_C_7_FD_187441 | JGI IMG/M metagenome (GOLD analysis project Ga0209711, IMG submission 187441) | Marine microbial communities from western Arctic Ocean - ArcticOcean_MG_CB11_88 (SPAdes) (version 2) | ecosystem: Environmental > Aquatic > Marine > Oceanic | place: Arctic Ocean... | reverse complement strand
ATTATTTCCTGCTTTTGTTTAGCCGTTAATGAGGGATATCCTGTTGGCATATTTACTCCGTAATTTATCAGTTAAAATAACGATAAATTAGAATATATTAAATGTCTAATTTGTTGGGTACCTGTCATACTGCTATTGCTGATGGAACTCAGTTTGATCTTTACGAAAGAAACTTGATGTCTGAATCTCATATTAGATACGGAGGTCATGGTGGAATTGCTTATCATCATATTTCAGATACATATATTGCTTTATTTTCCCACTTTATTCCTTGTGGAGTTTGGGAGGCTATTTATATTATTGAAGGGCTACTTAAGAATAAATCAAACATACAAATTGATACCGTTCATGCAGATACACAAGGGCAGTCAGCTATTGTTTTTGCCTTATGTTACTTGCTTGGAATAAAATTAGAGCCAAGAATTAGAAATTGGAAAGATCTTAAATTTTATCGTCCTGAAAAAAATACCAAATATAAGAATATTGATAATCTATTTACTGATGTGACTAATTGGGATCTAATTGAAAAACATTGGATGGATATGATGCAGGTTGTTTTATCTATTAAAGAAGGTAAAATATCTTCAGCAGTTTTACTTAGAAGATTAGGTAATTATAGTAAGAAGAATAAGTTATATCAGGCATTTAGAGAACTTGGAAGAGTTGTTAGAACAATATTCTTACTTGATTACATATCAGATAACGAGAAAAGGCAGAAGATTACTGCCAGCACAAATAAGATCGAATCTTATAATCAATTTTCTCAATGGTTCTTTTTTGGGTTATTGGGGGTTATTAGCTCAAATTATTTTGATGAACAGGAGAAAGCTATAAAATATAATGATTTGATAGCTAATATTGTTATGTTGCAGAATGTGGCTGATATGTCTATGATTGTTCAGGATTTAAGGAAGTCCGGTACTGTAGTTAATGATAAGGATTTAGCCTTTCTTAGTCCTTATATAACTAGTAGTACTAAGAGGTTTGGGAGTTATAATGTTGATATGATGAATAAGCCGCCAGATTTGGAGGAGTTTATCAAAATATCTGTTTAGTAAAGGCAATGGTGGCAGATAAAATAAGGGCCTATTGGCAAAGTGGTACTATTTTACACGTATCTCGGCTTAACCCCCCCCGACACGCCGCAGGTATGTGAAGCCATACTATTATTTTCTTCTTTTCTTAGTGTCACTATATCCCATCATTTCTTTTAGTTGTATCATCTCAGCACATGCACTCGCAACAACGCCACCTTTATTATTTTGTTTTGGGTCTGCTCTTTTTATTGCTTGGTCTTCATTTTCTGTAGTTAGGATTCCATTACCTATTGCTAGTCTTTTTGTTATTGCTAGATCATTTAGGCCTCTGGCGCTTTCTTGACAGACATAGTCATAGTGAGTTGTTTCTCCTCTAATTACACAGCCAAGTGCAACGTAGCCAGTATATTTCTTCGCTTTATTCGCAATTGCCACAGCGGCTGGGATTTCAAATGCTCCAGGAACTGTTATTATCTCATATTGGACATTTCTTCTCTTTAATTCTGTAGTGGCACCTTCTAATAGAAGGATGGCTATTTTTTTGTAAAAGATTGATTGAATTATAAGTACTTTTTTCATTATTGTGTTGTTTGAATTTTATAATTAAAAATATGATTAATATATTTACCTTATTCTTATTACTGCTAGCTTTGTGGTCTAGCTTTGTTTATCTAATATTTGGGTTTGATTACACTTATTTTGTTTTAGGTATTGTTGCGTCTCTGGTTATAAGTTTAATTTGTTTTAATCTTAAAATAATAAACAAAAAAAGCGAATTATTATATTTGAGTTGGGGGTTTTATAAATATTTTATTAAGCTATATTTCACGAATTTCTTTAAACAAATTACAGTTCAGATAAAGATGTTGTTCATATCTTCTTTTACTGACCCTAGGAGCATTAAGGTTGTTTATAGGACGCAAGAAAATAAAAATAATTCGTTTTTATTTGAAGCCACTATAAATTTTATGGCAGGATATTCTATAATAGAAATAAAGCCTGATCATATTTTGGTAGGAGCTATAAATAGGAGTTATGAAGATCAATTTTTTGCGAAGAGGATTTTTGCTAAGATTAAAAATATTAATGACGATAACTTGGTCTAAATGAAAGATACGAAAAATAAAATCATAGAATTAAGAAAGGATCTAGCCAAGCATGATGAAGCTTATCACACGTTGGATAATCCAATTATCTCGGACGCTAAATATGATGAATTAAGAAAGGAAGTTGAAGAATATAAAAATAAATATCCTGAATTTTTTAAGTATGAAGATGAATATGTTGGTGGAAAAGTATTGGAATCATTTAGTAAAATTACTCATAAAAAGCCAATGTTGTCTTTGTCTAATGGTTTTAACCGTGAAGATATAGTCGATTTTGTTGAGAGGGTTGAAAGATTCTTAGGTTTTGATAAAAAGGATAAAATTGATCTATTTAGTTTTAATAAAAATAGTGAGTTGGAGTTCTTTTGTGAGGCGAAGATTGATGGTTTGTCATTTAGTGCTAGATTTGAAAATGGGGATTTAGTCCAAGCGGCTACAAGAGGTGATGGGAAGCAGGGTGAAGATATAACGAGTAATATAAAGACGATAAAATCATTTCCGCAAAAATTAAGAACAGATAATCCACCTAAAATATTTGAGATAAGAGGCGAAATATACATGTCTAAGGAGAGTTTTGCTAGTTTGAATGATAGGAATGAGTTGGATGGCAAAAAGATATTTGCAAATCCAAGAAATGCAGCTGCTGGCTCTATAAGACAGCTTGATTCGAATATTACAGCGTCGAGAAATCTAAGTTATTTTGCTTACGGATTTGGAGAATTATCTGATGATTTTAAATGTTCTTCACAAGAGCAATTTCAAAATAGCTTAGAAGAATATGGTTTTGAAATAGATAAGACTGCTAAGAAATGTAATAACGTTGATGAGATTATGGAGCTTTATCAAAGTGTTGCTGATATGAGGTTTGAGCTTGGTTATGATATTGATGGGATTGTTTACAAGGTTAATGATTTTTCTTTACAGAAAAGGCTAGGTTATGTTGCCAGAAGTCCAAGATTTGCTATTGCACATAAATTTGCGGCTGAAAAATCAAAAACAAAAATAGAAGATATAATTATTCAAATTGGTCGCACCGGTGCACTAACTCCAGTAGCGATTTTGTCACCAGTAAATATTGGTGGAGTTCTTGTGGCAAGAGCGACACTTCATAATCAAGATGAGATTAATAGAAAAGATATTAGAGTAGGTGACATTGTTAGTGTGCAAAGAGCAGGTGACGTGATTCCTCAGGTAACACAAGCTCATATTGAGAAAAGAGAAGGCGAGTTAGAGAAGTTTATTTTTCCTGTAAAATGTCCGGTTTGTGACTCTGATATCATTAAAAATGAAGAGGATGTTGTTCTAAGATGCTCTGGAGGTTTGAATTGTGCTTCACAACTAAAAGAAACACTTAAACATTTTGTTTCAAAAGATGCGCTAGACATTGTTGGTCTTGGTAAAAAGCAAGTTGAGAATTTCTTTGATGAGAACAGGGTTAGAAGTTTTGCTGATATTTTTAATTTAAAAAATGGTGAAGAAATAAGTGAAGATCCTTTGAGAGAAAAATCTGGTTGGGGTGAAAAGTCTGTAGATAATTTATTTAAGGCGATAGATGAAAAAAGTAAAATTGAATTAAGTAAATTAATATATTCAATTGGCATTAGGCATATTGGAATAAGCACAGCAAAATTATTGGCGGCACATTTTATTAGCTACGATAAGTTCTTAAATGCTTTCCTATCTATAAGAGATTTGGAGGAGGAAGCACTAGAAGAAAACCAGACTTATCTTGAAATGGAGTCTATCGATGGACTTGGTAAAAAGATGATTATTGCAGTTCTAGATTATTTTAAAGATGAGCAGAGTCTACAAATGTTGCAACAATTAGAAGGTCTTGTTGAAATCATTGATTATGAAACTTTGGAGTCTAATTTAGAATATTCAGGCAAGACAATAATTTTTACTGGGACTTTAGAGAAAATGACTAGGGCTGAAGCAAAAAAGAAAGCTGAGGATTTAGGATTTAAGGTCGTTGGGTCAGTTTCTTCAAAAACCGATTATATTGTTGCCGGGGAAAAATCAGGTTCTAAGTTAAAGAAAGCGCAAGAATTAAATATTAAAATTCTTAATGAAGATGAATGGTTAGAGGTAGTTATTTGAGTAAGGTAGCTATTTTTATAATAAAAATTTATAAATATTTTTTCTCATTGCTGCTTGGACATAATAAATGTAGGTTCCAACCAACATGTTCAAATTATGCAATTGAAGCAATTGAAAAAAAAGGTTTGATTAAAGGGATTTTTATTGGGATTTTAAGGATATTAAAATGTCACCCTTTTTCAAAACAAAGTGGTTACGACCCATTAAAATAAATATAACGAGTGGTAAGAATATACGTCGCTACATTATTGGTTTACTTATCTGGAATGACTTTGGCATTTGCGCAAAGTAGCGTTGATGTGGAGTCTTTGGGTTTGGATAATGTTAATAAAGAGCCAGTTTTAGCGTTTCCTGTAATTGCGATAGATAAGGCTGAAAAAAAAGTTGATAATAAAAAAATTCAATTTCCAGTGATTGCAATTGAAAATAATAAAAAAGATGAGAAAAAGAAAGCAGTAGTAAAAGAAGTTACAGCCGTTGCAGTTAAAGAGAAACCACAAGTTAAGAAAAAAGAACCAATAATTAAAGAGGCTATATTTAAGACTAAGAATGGCACAATTATTAAAGCTAAAAAATCTCCTCCGCCAGTTAAAAAAGTTGTGAAAGAAGTTAAGGAAATAACTCAAGCTGAAATTGAAGCTGAGATAAGGGAGAAGTTAAGGATTGAGAAGTTAGAGGAGCTAAGACAAAAATATTTGATAAATGGCAGTGAAAAAATGCTGGAAGAAAAAATTATTTTACCACAAAGAAAGTTAATTAATCCTTTCATCTCTGAGGAAATACCAGCGCCTCCAATCCTTGGCGTATACAGGACGAGTGATAATACGCATATACCGGTATTTCTAAGTCTTGATAAGAGAATTAATAATTTATTTAAAACAATTTCCTTTGGCGATGTTGCGTTTTTTAATAGTGCCTATCAAGATGTAAAAAATCCTAATATTAGAAATGAATTGGGAGATACTTTGTTAACTTATTCATTATTAACGCAAAAGCATGCCATATCTGCTTCAATAATATCAAAAGGTGCAGATACTAATTTGACAAATAGATTAGGTTATACGCCGATGGATATAGCAATAGAATTGAAAGATTTGCAAAATTTTGCATTACTTATAAACAATAAAGCCAATATTAATTTTACTGACAAATTTGGTAGGACTTATCTATTTCATGCTGCCAGAATAGGATTCTTATCTGCTGTAGAAGCTTTGGTAAGAAGAAATGTAGATATTAATACAATTGATAAAGATGGTTTAACTGCTTTAGATATTGCCTATAAGAATAAACAGGAAGTAATAGTTCAGTTTTTACTTAAAAATGGGGCCAAAACTTGGATTGAAAAACCATTTGACCCTACCAATACTTCGCTTATAAAAAAGTTAGAAAGTAGATGGGAAAATACATTCTAATAATTCACAATAGTAACCGATAATTATTTCATAAAATGAAAGTAGATTTATTACAAAGAGCAAAATTTATCTTGGAAAATTTTATTAAATTTTCAGCGTTGTTACTTGCTTACTTGTTCCTTTGTCTCCCGGCACAAGCTACTGGGAATATATTTGGTGATTCACAAAATGCTTTTGGTGTTACTCCTTTAATGTCTTCTGTTTATGACCAAGACGTTACTGGTGTTAGGTTCTTTTCTAGATCAGAAGCTGCTTATATAAATCAAAAAAATATTGGTGGCGCTACAGCTCTTCATTTAGCTGCTAGAGTTGGTAATTTAGAAGTGGTAAAAATTTTAGTTGATGGTGGAGCAAAATTAAATATTAAAGATAATGAAGGATGGACACCTATAATGAGAGCAGTTGTTGCAGGTAATGTTAACGTGATTAGCTATCTATTGGATAATAATGTTAATGCATCAATTCTTAACTCCTCTTCTCAATCTGTTATTTACCAGTCTTCTTCTGTCTCTTGTGCAGATTGTTTAAAAGAATTACTAGGAAGATATGATTTTGAGAAAAATATGGGCATTAGAACTTTATCTGCTCAAGTAACTACTTCGTACGAAGTTGCTAGAAATAAAGAAGATAAGAAAGTACAGGATATTTTGACCAATTATTTAGATTTACTAAAAAATGGTAATGTTGTTCCAGTTAAAAAGACCAAGACTAATAAAAAATATAGTTTTGATAAGAATATAGTTGTTCCTGTAGTTAAATATAAGAAGGAAGGAAAGGCTAAAAAAGCACCGGCAATACCAAAGGCTATAATTTATAAGAAAAGATCTTTGGTAGGTGTTAAGAAGTTTATTATTATTAAGGGTGTTGATAAGAGTATTGATATTAAGGTGGATGATGAAATTGAGAAAGTTATTATTCTTAATGAGAATAATGAAATCATAAAAGAAGTTAAAGCCGAAGACATTAAGAAAAAGGTTGAGATTAAAGAAAAAAAGATGCTGTTCAAGTTTAACAAAATTGAAGATAACAGTGGTAAATTAATTGAGATAAAGGAGAGCAAAATTAAGAGTAAAGATAAAAGGACTTTTAGTTTAGAGAAAGTTAGTGAAGATAAACTTCCTGAAGTTTCTACGAAAATTGAGAAAAATATAGTCGAGAAGAAATTTGTGAATGATGAGGTACTTGTTAATGAAGAAGATGCGTATTATGAAGAAAAGGAGGAATATTATAATGATAATAATGAAGATGTTAAAGATGAAGTAGAAGAGTTTGCACCAGAAGATGATAAAATAATATACCATCTAAAAAAAGAAGGTGATCATTTTAGTTTGGATGTGATAGAAGAGGATTATGATAATACAGAGTATCTTGAAGAAGATAAGGATGGAGATATTGATGATGACATTAGTTCTAATGAGAATAAGAGATATTACTTTATTCCTAGTAGATAAGGCCTTTGTAGGGAAGATTTATAATGTTTATAACGCTTGTCTAGATGTTTACGGAGATGATTTTACTTCCCACCATTGTACCTAATTTAAGATAAACACTATACTAGCCGCTGTAATTAGGTTTGCTAGTACGTGATAGTTGTGATTTGGTTAGAGATACAATGTCTGACCAAGATTTGAGTAATGTTATGTTTAACAACGAATCTTACCTATAATTACATGTAGAATTTGGTATAAGAGAGGTAATATTACCACTCTACGCAAGCAATTATAATGACTTTGAAGGTTTTTGAGGTAATTAGAGAAGAGAATAATTTTAGAAGAAGTTAAATTCTTCGCTATTATTAATTGGCCCTAGGTCATCTGATTCGTTGTTATTATCTCCTACTGATGGTTCATCTAAGTTTCTAGCCGCTCTAATTCTTCCTTCAACGATGCTATTGTCAATTAAGACATATGTTTGGTTTGGCTTTAACTTGAAGCTATTAACAATTTGATTATCGTCATTTACTTCAGGTATTTGATCTTCAGACTTACCCGTAATAATTTTCCATTTAGTTATTCCAAGTTTCCATATTAGTTCAGCTGAGCTTTTTGTAATATTCTTGATGTAGAATTCATTTTTAGGATCGTTTTCTGCTGATGTTATTTTTCTATCATTAATCCAAACAACCCAGCTCTTTTGGTTAAAGTACAATAACGATGCGAGGTATATGTAAGATCTTTCACTTGTCTCTTCTTCTACAACAAGAGCACTTTCTTCCGAAAAATCTGGCTCTTCATTTGTGTAAGCTACTTTATTAATCAAGGAAGATAATGCTTTCTTTAGATTCGAATATTCTTTTTGGGAAAGCATTAATGGGTTTACTTGGTAGGATACATCTGTGACTTTTGCAATGGTTTTTGCTTTATCTTTCTCTAGAGGATCTTTAGTAACATTAGAAATGCTCTTGGAAATTTCTTCTTTTATATCTGCATTAATTTTGTTAGTAGTTGGTTTTGCTGTATCGTCAGTTTTAGAAGGTGTGATAGTGTTATCTTCTTTTTTTGTAGTTGTTGCAGTTAATGCAGTTTTTACAGTTTTAGAGACGCTTTTAGCCTTATCTTGAGCAAGGGTTTCATTGGGAGTTAAGGATCCTAGAAACAAAATAGATATGAATATGGCTCTATAAAATATTAAGATAATAATCCTCTTTTCTTAATTTTAGTTAATAATGTTAATAAATAAATGTTATTACAACTTAATCAATCTCTTTGATTTTTTGTTATTATCATCTTTTATTGAAAAATTTCTAGACTTAAAGGCATACCAAGAAAACTCAGTGCTAACATTAATTATGTTAGGGAATTTGCCTTTACTTATGCTAACAAAATCTTGGTTAGATAGTGTAGATCTACGTTCAATACTAATATTGTGAATTGCATAATATCCAGGTATATTTTGAAAAAAATCATTTAAGAATCTCATAGAGCTTGCGTCATCAAGTGCTTTGAACTTTAATATAGCTTTCGTATAAACAACATCTATTTTTTTAGTGTTGAATATACCACTCTTAATAAGATTTGGAAGCCCTAGCTTGATATCAGTTCCAACAACAAAATACTTTCGAGATAAGGAATCTAACATAGAATTAACTTCGTCCATATTAATACCGATAAGGCTCTTCTTATTTTCTTTTAGATTCTTCCATATATGGATATATTTTGTAATCTCTTTTTGTTTACTTTCGAGGTCCTGAGATTTTTTATCTAGCTTACTAACTTCAGAATTGATATTTTTAAGTTTTTCATTAAGGATTACCTTCTCTTTATTATTGAATAGCATACCAACCCCAAGTAGGATAGCTATGACTATTGCTATAACAAAATTTCTAATTGTTTTTTTTCTTAGATCGATTGCTTTCATTTTTTTACTTGGATGAAATTGTGAAATCTAAAGGAAACTCGTAATATTTTTTGTTGAAATCAATATTTCTAGGTATTTTAGAAAATTTTATTCCGTGTCCTTTTATAATTTCTTTAGTGTCTATGTAAATATCGTCAAACTCTTTAAATAAGTCATCAATATTACCAGTCTTATTATAGATTTTGCCTGTAAAAGACATGCTATATTTAGTCTTTTTTATAGGAGAGGCCTCATTATATCCTTCCATGTAATAATTAATTCTAGAAAGAACGGCATCATATTTTTTTATGTAGCCCATGTCTTCATATAATTTAAAGATATTGTCAGATTTTCCCTCTAAAACATCATTGATTTTACCAATATCGATAGCTTGTTCAATATTTATATTTTTTCCATCATCATTAGTCGTGTTAAGAACTTTATTTTGTATACGGTGAAGTTTTTCAGTAGATTTGAACATTTTAACTTCGGCAGTATCAATTTTCTCGTCAAAGTCCACTCTGATGTTGATATTTATTAGGAACTCAACAAAAAAGAAAATTATTAAGAATAGATAGAAGTAATAAGAGATAACCATAACCATGTACATCTTTGATGTGGCAATCATTTTAGGTATTCTAAATCTCAATATTTTTTTGAACCTAAATAATGATCTAGACAATAATAGATCAGAATATTCACTTCCTTTTGTTATTATTCCTTCTTTAAGCCCTAGAATTCTTCCTGTTTCATTAGGCGTGTAGGATTTTATATGTAATTCGTCGTTATTTATTGTCTCGATTTTCTTTATGACTTCAGGTGAAAGTATATTAATGATTTTTATGTCTTTAATATCTATATCAGAAAAGCTTCGTTTCAAATATTCAAAAGAACTATAAATATCTTGCTCGTAGTTCTTTATGAAATCTTTATTGGAAGTGTCATAGTTAACAATTCTGGTAAATTCGATACCGTGCTTTGAGAAAAAAACTTGTCTAAAACCGTTGATTTTAGTAAAGATAATTAAGCAGGTTATTTCGCCGTAGGAATTTTCTTCAGGCTTTATCTTTTTCTTATTTTTCTTTTTCTTTTTCCCTTTTGTTTCTTTATTGCTCTCTTTCGCCTTTTCTTTCTTATCAAGGTGAAATTTCCTTTTTATTTTGTTAATTAAGGTAAAGGATTCAATTGGTGCAGCATAAATACCTTCAATCATGTTTGGCATATCAAATAGGAAGTCTATCCACTTGCGAACATCTTCATCAAGTGACGCAGTTATTAGAATGGTTTGCCATTTTTTTATAATTGTACCGTCTCTTTTCTTCTCTTTTACAATAGTTTGCGTAATAAAACTCTTTAAAGAGTCTTTACTGGAAATGCCGCCTAGCTCTCTTCTAGCGAGGTTTCTTAAGTCTGATTTTCTAACGGAAGGGAAGTTTTTCTTTTTGTATGTTTGGTCAACAGTGTCTAATAATATTGAAATATTGCAGCGTTTGAACTCTGCGAAATAAGGCTCTAGGACTTTTGCAGAGTCAGCGTCGAATTTTTCAAAAAAGAATTTTTTAACGATAGAGTTCTTCGTATGAAATGCGATTATAGCGCCGTTATAGCCTATTGATGCAACAATTTTTTTCTTAAAAAACATTTCTTAAAAGGGTATTTTTATCAAACTATATAAAATTTATTAAATACTTTTTAAAAACCCTAATTTAACATGCAATTACTGAAATGAAAAAACTTCATTTTTTTTACATTTAGAATAATAAGTAGGATTTTTATGATCGCTGGAATAGGGACTGATATTGTATCTGTTAAGAGAGTTGAAAATCTTGTAAAAGCCTTTGATAAGAAATTCCTTGAAAAAATTTATACAAAAAAAGAAATTGGTCTAGCTTGCCAAGAAAAGTTTGAGAATAATATCCTTAGAAAATCTTTGTTTTTAGCGAAGAGATTCTCAGCTAAAGAAGCATTTGCAAAGGCTCTGGGCCTTGGTATTGGTAGAGGAGTTGACTTTTGTGATATTGAAATCACTAATGATAAATTTGGCAAGCCAATAATAAAACTACTGAATAAGAAGGATGATTTTTTAAAAAAACATTTTTCTTGTAAGGATTTTGCAATACATTTATCTCTTTCAGATGAAAAGGATTTTGCAATAGCAACTGTAATAATTGAAAAGAACTAATTATGAGTAAATTTTTGGTAATCGGTTCCGGCGCATGGGGAACAGCTATTGCAGACTTGTTGTCCCAAAATAACAAAGAAGTGTACATATCTTCAATTGAGCCTGATGTCATAAGTGAGATAAACACTAAGCATACAAATAAGAGGTATTTGCCAAAAGTTAAATTACATAAGGATCTTAAAGCGATTGATCAATATATTGATAGAATTTCAGAATTTGATTTTATCTTCATCGTTGTTCCAAGCGCAGTTTGTATTGATGTATTCAAAGCAATAAAAAATTCGAAAGTTAATAAACAAACTAGTTTCGTTATTTGCTCTAAAGGTATTGAACAAAAGGATTTGGACTTCCTTAGTCAGTCTTTTGAAAAGATTACTAAGAATGATAATTACGCTGTTTTGGCTGGTCCTAATTTTGCTATTGAAGTAGCTAATAAAGTTCCAACCACCACCACAGTAGCTTCTAAAGAGAAAGCTTTGGCCAATAAAGTAATTGAGGCACTAACAACAAACTATTTCAAGGCTAGTTACTTTCACGATCCTTTAAATGTTGAGATTTGTGGTATTGTAAAAAATATTATGGCTATTGGCTGTGGAATCATTGAAGGCTACGGCATGGGAGTTAATGCTAAATCAGCCTTATTAATGAAAGGAATTGAAGAAATACAATTAATATGTAAGAAGTTGAAAATATCTGAAGATATTTCTCACAGCGCAGGCTTTGGAGATATATTCTTAACTTGTTCATCAACTAAGTCACGAAACAACACTCTGGGCCATCTTATCGCCCAAGGAAAAAGCTACGAGCAGATTGTAAAAAAGACTAATAATACGTTTGAAGGGTATTATTCGGCTAAAGCAATTAGCAAAATAGCTAAAAAACTTGAAATTAAGTTAGATTTATGTCAAAAAATAAACGAAATACTTAATTCCAATTACTCTAAGAAGGAAATTAAGCAGCAAATATCTCAAATTATCCTAAAATAGTTCCAAAATGAATCACGATAAAGTTTTAATAATAGATTTCGGTAGTCAGGTTACACAATTAATAGCGAGAAGAATTCGTGAAGTTGGTGTTTACAGTGAAATTAAAAATCCCGATGACGTAAATATTGAAGATCTTAAAAATGATGCTCCAAAAGCGATAATTTTTTCTGGAGGTCCTAATTCAGTTTATGAAGATGATGCTCCGACAATTTCTAAGGAAATCTTTAATCTTAACATTCCCATTCTTGGAATATGTTATGGTCAGCAGTTAATCTGTCATTTATTAGGTGGCAAGGTTAGTGCTAGTACTGAAAGAGAATTTGGTAAGTCACAAATAGAAATATCTAAAGAATCTAAGTTAGTAGATGGCCTGAGCAGTAATGTTGTGTGGATGAGTCATGGTGATAAAGCGGAGAAAATTCCTGAAGGTTTTGAAGTAATCGCTAAAACTAATTCGGCTCCATATGCTGCGATAGCTAATGAAAAAGAAAGAATTTATGGTTTGCAATTTCATCCAGAAGTTGAGCATTCAGTTGATGGTAGAAAAATAATTAGAAATTTCATAATTGATATTGCTGGATGTAAGAGCGATTGGAGCATGGCTAATTTTAAAGATGAGCAAATCCAAGAGATAAAAACTAAAGTTGGCGACAAACAAGTGATATGTGGTCTTAGTGGTGGAGTTGACTCTTCTGTTGTTGCAGCTCTTATATCAAAAGCTATTGGTAAACAGCTTACCTGTATTTTTGTTGATCATGGTCTTTTAAGAAAAGATGAAGGCAAAGAAGTTAAAGAAACAATCGCTAAGAGTTTTGATATCAATTTCGTTTATGTTGACGCTAGGGACTTATTCTTAGGTAAGTTAAAAGGAGTTACTGACCCAGAGAAAAAAAGAAAGATAATAGGCGCCACATTCATTGAAGTGTTTGACAAGGAGTCTTCTAAAATTGACGGTGCGGAATTCTTAGCACAAGGAACATTGTATCCTGATGTTATTGAGTCATCTCATCCTAATAAAGGGAAAAGTCATACGATAAAGTCTCACCATAATGTTGGCGGACTTCCGAAAGACATGAAATTGAAATTATTAGAGCCGGTTAGAACTTTATTTAAAGATGAGGTTAGGTTACTAGGTGCTGAGCTTGGTGTTCCTGCTTTAATTACTCAGAGACACCCATTCCCTGGGCCAGGTCTGGCGATTAGAATTTTGAGTGATATTACTGAAGAAAAGATAAGAATTCTACAAGAAGCCGATGCAATCTACATTGAAGAGATTAAGAAAGCTGGTCTTTATCATGAGATTTGGCAGGCATTCGCAGCATTATTGCCAACTAAAACAGTTGGCGTAATGGGAGATGCAAGGACTTATGAGAATGTTATTGCACTTAGAGCTGTAACAGCAATTGATGGCATGACAGCTGATGTTTATAAGTTTGATGCTGACTTCTTATGTGATGTTAGTAACAGGATTATTAATGAGGTAAAAGGCATTAATAGAGTGGTTTATGACTACACATCTAAGCCACCAGGAACTATTGAGTGGGAGTAAATTATGTTTTGTATTAAAGTTGATAATATTCCTGAAGAAGTGTGCCAAATTGACGATGAATTAAAGGCTATTTATCACAGCCAGGATTCATTTTGTATTTGGACTTTTAAAAGTGTAAATGAAAGAAATGAATTTGTGAAATATAGTGCCGCAATGAAGAAAGATAAAAGACAAGAATTTTACGAACAAAACTACGTTTAACAATTAATAAATAAATTATGTCTAATTTTCACTTACCATATAAAGAACAGATAGATCCAAATAAAAGAGTTCTTTACAAAAATGCAAGAATCATTGATCCAGCGACTAATTATGACGCTGTTGGAAACCTTTTAACGATCGGAGATAAAATCGATGACTATGGTGACAGTGTAGTAGATGACGCGGCTGAAATTATTGAGTGTAACGGCAATGTTTTATGCCCAGGGTTAATTGATATTCAGGTTCATTTTAGAGATCCTGGTCAAACTCACAAAGAAGATCTAACTTCAGGATCAAGATCTGCAGTTTCTGGTGGCGTTACTACAGTAGTTTGTCAACCAAATACTAACCCCACCCTAGACACTACTATGGCGTTAGATTACCTACATTTAAAAGCTAAAGAAGTTGCTCACTGTAATGTGCGAGCATATGCATGTATTACTAAGAATATGAAAGGTGAAGAATTGTCAGACATGCTAAGTCTTAAAGAAGCCGGAGCTGTTGGCTTTACTGATGACGGTCTACCAGTAATGAACGCGAATGTAATGCGCCGTGCTTTTGAATATTCTAAAGATTTAAACATGGTTGTAGCACAACATGCCGAAGATTTAAACCTTACAAATGGCGGCTGTATTGCTGAAGGAAAAGTATCTTTGGAATTAGGTGTTAAAGGCGTTCCAAATATTTCAGAAAGTGTAATGGTCGAAAGAGACATCGCTATTTTAGAAGCGGTGGGTGGCAGATATCACTTGCTACATGTTTCAACTAGAGAAGCACTAGATGCAATTAGAAGAGCAAAAGCAAAAGGTTTAAACGCGACTGTAGAAGTTTCGCCTCATCACTTCACTTTAAATGATGAAGCTGTTTTGAGATCTGGAAGCAACGCTAAAATGAACCCTCCACTTCGTAGTGAAGAAGACAGATCTGTATTAATAGAAGGTTTAAGAGAAGGTTTAATTGACGCTATCGCAACTGATCATGCTCCTCATGATTTTGAGTCTAAAGAAAAACCTCTCGAAGAAGCTGCTTTTGGAATAGTGGGATTGGAAACATTACTACCATTGTCACTTAATTTGTATCATCAAGATATCTTATCACTAAATGACTTATTGGCTAAGCTTACTTGTAATCCAGCTAAGATTATTAATTTTGATGGTGGAGTGCTAAAGTCTGGTGCAAGAGCAGATCTAACTTTAATAGATTTGGATCATGAATGGACTTTGCATGCCAAAGAACTTAATTCAAAATCTAAAAACACTCCATTTGATGGCTACAAGTTAAAAGGTAGAGCTGTTAAAACAATAGTTGGCGGAAAAGTAGTTTATGAACTCTAAGATTCTTATCATTGCAGGTTCTGATCCCTCCGGCGGAGCAGGCCTGCAAGCCGATATTAAAACTGCTCAATGCCACGGCGTTTATTCATCGGCGATCATTTCTTGTCTAACTGCACAAAATACCCAAAAAGTTACAAGCATACATAATCCTCCTATTTCCTTTTTAAGGTCTCAGCTAACTACAATCTTTGAAGATATCAAATTCGACGCCATTAAAATTGGCATGCTAGGAACTAGAGATATTATTGAAGAGGTTGCGCATAATTTAAATAAATATGCTAAGAATACTCCTGTAATTCTGGATCCAGTGATAGCTGCTACTTCTGGAGATTTATTGTTGAAAGAAAATGCTATTGGTTCACTTAAAGAGAATCTAATTTCTAACTCTTTGATCACTACGCCAAATATTGATGAAGCTAAGATATTATCCGGAGTCGAGATAAATAGCCTTGCGGATATGAAAAAAGCTGCGCAAATAATTAAGATATTTGGTGCCAAGAATGTTTTAGTAAAAGGCGGACATTTAAGCTCTTTAGATGGAAAAATTAAGTCAGTACTTCTAGATGAAAAAGATGATTTTTACATTATCACAAATAAAAGAATTGAAGTCGGTAGCATTCATGGTACAGGTTGTACTCTAGCTAGTGCAATTACCTGTAATATTTCAAAAGGGCATGATGTTTTAACTTCAGTAAGATTAGCAAATAAATTTGTTTATCGTGGAATTAAGGCAGGAATTAAGATAGGAAAGGGCAGTTTAGTTCTGAATTTAAAATAAACATTTCTGGATTGCCACGCTACGCTCGCAATGACGAAAGGAAACATTTTCCACCTAGGTGGAAAATGTTTGACTAAGATAGATATGGCTCTAGAGGTCCTTACTTCTCGACAACTTTTTTGGATTTTTTGAATAGTTTTTTTAAAAGAGTCAGAGGTCCTCTCTTGGATTGGACAATGTAGACCATATTTAGGTCTCCCCATACATTAACAATCGTTCTTATGCGATCGTGAATTGGGTCTACCGCTAGGATGATTGATAATAGTTTTCCTGTTATTGCCACTGGAATTGAGAAAGCATTAAACATTGAAGTTAGCATTACTAAAGAAGCACTAGGTGCAGCAGCTGTTCCAACTGAAAGTGTGATTGCTGTTAGTGCAACCATCCAAACATTTACATCCATTCCAGCAAGATTGGCGGCTAATAGGAAATAGACTATTAGGCTGATACTAGTTCCATCCATGTTGAATGTGGCTCCAATTGGCATTAAGGCTCTGTTGTGGCCTTTATACTTCATGTCTTCATCAACATCTAGTGACTGGGCTGCTTTAATGTTTGTGGCTAATGTGGCCATACTGGAGGCTGTTGTTCCTGCTGTCGCCATAACTGGGAGAGCTTTTTTTAAAAATGATCCGTAGCTTTCGCGATTAATTCCATAACAAAGGATATTTCTAACTAAAGGCAAAATTATGAATTGGTAAGAAAGTAATATTGTTGCATAAAATAGGATGAATTTTCCTAGGTCTAAGAAGAATATGAAGCCTCTATCATTTAAAGTTTCTAAGAAAGTACCAAAGACTGCAAAAGGTGCTAATAACAGAATTAGCATTAAGACTAGGAAGATAATTTTATCTACAACATTTATTAGGGCTAAAGAATAGTCCAATTCGTCATCATTCTTTTTGGCTAAAAAATATTCCTGACTAAAGACATGAAACATGGGAAGTTTCTTTAGATGAGTAATCTTGATAAATTGTTTAAAGATAGCACAAGTAATGTTAGAAACAAAGCCAAAGGGTTTAGATAAGAGAAATCTGAAAATAAAAGAGCAAACAAAGCTTGTTAGCATTACTACAATAACTAGAGGTAAGCCTTGAGGGTTGGTTTTGTCAAATGTGGTAGAGGCTGAGCTTTCTAAAATAGGCGCGATAGTTTCGGCGAAAGGAAGTAGAGGGAAGGTAGCAATAGCGTAGAAATTGGCAATTAAGGTAGATAGGCAATAAAGCAATAATATGTCGGCTATTAAAACAATAAATTTTAATGCTTGGCCTTTAGGTGTACGAAAGAAGATGCTAAACATTGCTGCAGCAACTACGGGATAGATCCAGGCCTTTAGTGGAGTAAAAAATAAATTCTTTAAATCACTATAAACATCTTTTTCTAACTCAAAGCCAGCAATGTGACAAATTACTGCTAAGAAAACTGCTAATAAAAGTAGAAGAGATAAGGAGCTTGAGAATTTATCTTTATTTCCCCTACTTTTATTTTTAGTCATTGTTTTTTTATAATCCGTGATTTTTAACTAGTTCTTCAGCAATTTGAACTGCATTTAGAGCTGCACCTTTTCTTAGATTGTCAGCAACAACCCATATTGAAATACCATGTTTAACAGAAGGGTCTTTTCTAATTCTAGATACGTATACAGCATCGTGAGTAGAAGTTTCAATTGGAGTTACAAACTTCATTTCTTGAGGCCTGTCAATTACCAAAATACCTTCTTGCTCATCTAATGCTTCTCTTGCTTCATCAGCTGTTATTGGCTCGTGAAACTCAATGTTAATTGCTTCTGAGTGTGAGTTAAATACAGGAACTCGAACACATGTAACTTCAACTTCGATGCTAGGGTCTAAGATTTTTTTAGTTTCAACTTTCATCTTCCACTCTTCTTTAGTTGTTCCGTCTTCTAAGAAAACATCAATTTGTGGAATAACGTTAAAGGCAATTCTTTTGGAAAATTTCTTTGGTTCAATATCAATGTTATTTGCATAAACTTTTTTAGTCATATCGTAAAGCTCATCCATCGCTTCTTTACCACCGCCAGATACTGCTTGGTAAGTTGCGCAAACAACTCTTTTAATTTTGGCTAAGTCGTGAAGTGGCTTTAAAGCCAGAACCATTTGAATAGTTGAACAATTTGGATTAGCGATGATATTTGATCCTTTATAATTTTTAATATCTTCAGGATTAACTTCAGGAACAATTAAAGGAACATTGTCATGCATTCTGAAATGTGAAGTATTGTCAATTACTACGCATCCTTGTTTTGCAGCTCGAGGTGCGTGAATAGCTGAAACAGATCCTCCTGGAGAAAATAGTGCGATTGCAGTGTCTGAAAAGTCATAATCATCTAGGGCTTTAATTATTAGTTCTTTATTACCATATGAAACTTTCATTCCTATTGAATTTCTTGAGGCTAGGGCAATAACTTCGCTTGCTGGGAATTTTCTTTCATCTAAAATATTAAGAATTTCTCTTCCTACATTACCAGTAGCGCCAACAACCGCAATTTTTCTTTTAGTCATTTTGTTAAAAATTAAGTTTTATTATTAAATAAGAGGTGCTAGATAGTGTCATTACAATATTATTATTCTAGTTTTTTCGGAATCTTTGAGTGATTTTTGTAAAAAATTCAATCTAATCAAATATATTGTGAAGAATTTTTTACCAAAAAGAGCCAAAGATTACAATAAAATAGGATTATAATATTTTAATGACGCTATCTTAATAAAGAACATCTAGGAACATATTAAACAGTAAATTTTAAAATGAAAAAATTTTTTCTAGTAGCAGGTGAAGCCTCTGGTGATCTGCTCGGATCCAAGCTAATGAAAGAAATAAAAGAGGCTCAAAAAGATGCAGAGTTTGTAGGAGTTGGTGGGCCTTTAATGGAAGAAGAAGGATTAAAGTCTATTTTTAACTATGAAGAATTGACTATTATGGGATTCGTCGAGATCTTGCCCAAGATTCCAGCTATTCTGAAAAAGATAAAACAAACATCCAATGAGATAATTAAAACTAAGCCAGATTGTATTATCACAATAGATTCTCCGGACTTCTGTTTTAGAGTGATGAAGAAAGTTAAAAATGTTACATCTGCTAAAAAAGTTCATTTAATTGCCCCGTCAGTGTGGGCTTATCGTGAAAAAAGAGCAGCAAAAATCTCTAAACTTTATGACTTATTACTAGCTATTTTGCCATTTGAGCCTCCTTATTTTACTAAATATGGGCTTAAAACTGTGTTTATCGGACATCCGATTACTGAAAATAAACCAGACTTTAAAAAGAAGGATGAAATAAATGAGCAATTCAGAGATAAATACGATATTAGAAAAGATGATAAAGTTATTTGCACAACTCCAGGAAGTAGAATAGGGGAGGTAAAAAAGATTTATCCTGAATTTATTGAAGCACTTAATATCTTAGCGACGAAAGATAAAAGCATTGTTGTTACAATACCTATGACTCCGAAAACCAAGAATATTGTTAGTGAGATGTCTAAAGACCTAAAGTGTAAATATATTTTAGTTAATAGTGATGAGAAAAAAGCAGCTTTATTGTCTTCAAACTTTGCTTTAGCGAAGTCTGGTACAAATAATCTAGAATTCTCTCTTTATAAAATACCTATGATTGTTGCATACAAGGTGAATTACCTTTCCTACATTATTGGTAGATTACTAATTAAGATAAAATTTGTTAACTTAATTAATATTATTCTTAATCAACCAGTAATCGCAGAGATGATTCAACGAGATTGCCAAGGCAAAAAGTTGGCACAAAAATTAGGGGAATTAATGGAAAATAAAAAACTTCAAGTTAATCAGATTAATTTATCACAAAGTGCTTTATCTTTTCTTGGGTTAGATTTTAAAGAAAGTCCTAGTAAAAAAGCTGCTAAAGAAATCTTAGAGTCATGAAAATATTAAAATATGCCATTACAACATTGTTGCTAATAAGTAATCTATCTTGTGCTACGCAAGAGAAAGTTGAGAAAGTTGAAGAAGTAGATGAAGGAATGTTTTCTGAGTGTAGTGACCAATATTCTGCTTTGGTATTTCGCGAAGACACTAATGAGATTTTATATTCTAAAAGAGCTGAACAAATAATTTATCCTGCTTCTTTAGTTAAGTTGATGACGCTTTATCTGACATTTGAGGCAATTGAAAATAAAGAGATAAAACCGCAAGACACAATTTATGCTTCAAAAAGAGCTCAAGAGGTATCAGAAGTTAATAAGATAAACACGCTACATTTAATAGCCGGAGATACGATAACAGTAAAACAAGGAATTAGAGCCTTAATAGTAAAATCATTTAATGAAGCTGCAGTAATGCTTGGTGAAGCAATTTCTCACAATGAATGGGAGTTTGTTCGGAAAATGAATGCTAAGGCCTCAGAGCTAGGAATGAGTAATACTAGTTTTAAAAATTCAAGCGGTCTTCATGAGGAAGGACAATACACCACTGCTTATGATTTAGGAAGATTAGCCAGGGCAATTAAAAATGACTTTGCAAGTTATTATCATTTATTTTCTCTAAAGAAGTTTGAATATTCTAATAGAACTTACTCAACTCATAACCATGTTTTGCTTGATTACAAAGGAGCTGAAGGAATGAAAACTGGATTCACCAGAGCATCAGGTTTTAATTTGATAACATCAGCCAAGAAAAATGGCCATAGGGTTATTTCAGTACTAACATCTTGTGTTTCATATGAAAAAAGAGACAACTTTATGATGGAGCTACTAGATCACAGTTTTAAAAATTTGGAAAATAATGCAGACCATCGTATTAAATTAAAGAATGGCTTAGATTATAAGGCAAGCATATCAGATGATATTAGAGATTATAAAAGTGAGATGCGATTTGAGATGATGATATAATTTAAGAAGAATAATCTATTATCGACGCTGAAGAAGCCTTACTTAATCTTATCTTCAATAGCCTTAACTTCTTCTAAGATTTTATAGTCTTCCTTCATTAGGTTTTTAACCAACTTAACTGAATGAATAACTGTCGCGTGATTTTTCCCACCAAATTCCCTGCCTATTTTAGGAAAGCTCTCAGAGGTGTATTCTTTAGATAGATACATCGCAATTTGTCTAGGTCTAGCAATATTTCTAGATCTGCTTTTAGAAGTTAGATCAGAAATCTTGATATTATAAAAATTAGCAACTTGTTTTTGAATTTTCTGAACAGTTGGTGCTTTCAAGGTAGATTTTTTAACATAGTCAGCCAAGATATTTCTAGCTGATTCCATGTTGATTTCTTCACCCATCAATACATTTTGAGCTACCAATTTTCTAACTGCACCATCTAAGTCTCTGATTGAGTCAGATACTTTCTCAGCAATGAAGTTAATAATATCGATACCAATAGCATCAGAGTTTAATTCTTGTACCCTTTGCTTAACGATATTTATTCTGTCGACGAAGTCAGGCTTTTTGAAGTTGACTACCATTCCACCAGAAATTCTTGATTTTAGTTTTTCATCAATATTTTCTAGATCTCCAGGACAGCGATCACACACTAAAACAACTTGTTTATTGTCTTCTACAAGTGAATTAAAGCAATTCATGAATTCTTGTTGAGTGCTTTCTTTGCCAGCGATAAATTGGATGTCGTCAACAATTAGAACATCAATTGAGCGCATTTTTTCTTTAAAGCCCATTACGTCATTTCCTCTGATGGACTGAACGAAATGATACATGAATTTTTCAGCTGACAAATAAACTACTTTTTTAGATTTATCGAATTTTTGTATTTCCCAGGCAATTGCTTGTGCTAAATGAGTTTTACCCATGCCAACACCACCATGAATGAAAAGAGGTATTTTATCGTCAAATAACTCAATTTGCTTGTCTATTCCAGCAGCAATCTTAGCCATTGAAACTGCAAGTTTGTTATATTTAACGCTAACAAAGTTCTTAAATGTGAATTTTGGATTTAATTCAGTTTGGAAAGTGAAGACATTGTCATATTTAGATAGGTTAACTACCTTTTTATTTTTTGAGTTAATTAATGCCGATTCTTGTAATTCTTTATCTTCTTTAGCTTTGAAAATAATGCTGAACTTCTTAATTTCAGGAAGAACAGATATGGCAATTGCTTTAAGGTTTTTAGTTTTAGATCTATTCTCAACGAATTCTCTTAAAACCCAGTCACGAACAAATTTAGAAGGGGCAGAGAAAATAACTTCATTCTTATCAAGGATGAATAATTCTAACTTGTCTATCCATTTATCAAACGCATCTTGGCCTAATGTGCTGATACAACTTTTATTAAATTCTTCTATAAAAACCATATCGTCAACCTTAGGGGTAAATTCACTGTCATTGTCTTGTTTCAATAAAGCTTGTTGCATATTTATGATTGAATCCAAGGTAAATTACTAGCTTTCCAGCCATTGACAGTGCCACGTTGTTTGTTCTCATTGTGGTCTCCTTCGAAGCCTGAAATAACATTAAAACAGTTATGATATCCTTTGGTAGTTGTGAAGTAAGCTGCTTGGTCTGATCTAGCACCACTTCTACACATAAATAGAATTTTAACCTGATCTTTATCTTTAAAATTTTTAGTCAATATAGAATCAAGCTCATCACCAAATTTTTGATTCATTTTCATGTCTGGATAACACTTCCACTGAATTAAAGCCATTCTTTGGTTAAAATCAGAAGAGTCTACGATACCAGCAAAATTGTTTTCTTCTTGTGTTCTAACATCTATTAAGATCGTGTTCTCGTCACTTGTTAAAAGCTCGAAAGTGTCATCACATGTAATTTGAACTACTGACATTTAAGTCTAAAAATAAAGTTAAAAAATGGTTACAAATACGAAACCAAAGGGGGGCTAGTTTTGAAACATTTTCACTATTTAGTAAAGTAATTTATTTCACATTTACGCAAATAATCTTCTTGACAGATCACCGGCCCTTTTTAATCAATGTGAAGTAATTTAAACTTTTTTTTAAGTCTTTTAAATAATGGCTCTAGCCCATATGAGTAAGGAAAGACATAGTAATCTAAGTAGTCTAGAAGAGATCAAGCATTTTTTGCAGTATTTGTAAATTTATTTACACCTACTACAAGAATTATTCCCGCCAAAATTAGTGGAAAAGATAGAAGCTGTCCCATAGTGATTTCAGCGAATAAAAATCCGATATGCTCATCTGGTTGTCTGAAGTCCTCTATTAAAAATCTAAAGCTGCCATATCCAATTAAAAATACACCACTAAGAAATCCTTTTTGCTTACGCAATTTTTCAACTCTACTAAATAAGAATAAAATCACGAATAAAATGAATCCTTCAAAAAAAGCTTCATATAATTGGCTTGGATGTCTTGGTAAATATCCACCACCCGGAAATATAAAGCCATAATCAGAGTTAGTAACTCTGCCATATAATTCTAAATTAATGAAATTAGCTAATCGACCAAACATTAATGCTATTGGCGCAGATGTACACATAACGTCACCAAATCTTAGAAAGTTAACTTTATATTTTAGACAAAATAAATAAGAACCTATTATACAACCAAGCAAGCCACCATGAAATGACATACCACCATTCCAAAAGGCAAAAATCTCTAGAGGATTAACGAGGAAATAAGAAAAATTGTAAAATAAAACATAGCCCAAACGACCACCAAGAAGTACTGACCCAACTGCCCACATGATCCAGTCATCGTAAGCTTTTTCTGATAAGAACCTATCCTTTCCATTCTCTCTTTTTAACCAAAACATCACAAATAAAATACCGGCAATATAAGCCAAAGAATACCATCTTAGTGCTAAAGGACCAATTGAGAATAAAACAGGATCAAAGTTAGGAACATTAATTATCATAAAACCTCTTAAAGATTAAGTGACAATCTGGGGTCTGACCCCAAATTGTCAGTTGTGACAATCTGAGGTCTGACCCCAGATTGTCACTTAATAACTATCGACCTTTATATACGTCAATATCTTGGTCTTTTACCCAAACTCCTTTAGGTAGTTTTCCATATTCATAAAATACATCAATTGGAATTCCGCCTCTTGGATACCAATATCCACCGATTCTTAACCATTTCGGTTTTATGGTAGCAATAATATCTTTTGCAATTTTTATTGTGCAATCTTCATGAAAAGAGCCGTGATTGCGATATGAAAATAAGTACAGTTTAAATGATTTGCTCTCAACTAAATATTTATCAGGAACGTAATCGATCATAATATGAGCAAAGTCAGGCTGAGAAGTGACCGGACAAATTGAAGTGAATTCAGGTGCGGTTAGCCTTACAATATAGTTAGTATCGATATGGGGATTGTCAATTTCTTGTAAAATTTCTTTACAAGGACTGTCGAATTTATACTGCGTGTCACAACCTAATTTTAAGTCTTTATTCATAGTTTCGATAATATTTATTGATGTAATAAAAATAGGGGCTTATGATCCCTCGTTTAGAATTCGTCCGAAATTTTAAGAAAAAAATAAACTTATGCAAGAAGATTGGCAAACTAACACTTATAACTTCCAAGAACAAAAAAACGCAGCTCTAGTTTTTATAGATGGCAGCTACATATTAGGTTATGGAGTTGGTAAAAAAGGCGTTAGTAAAGGTGAAATATGTTTCAATACATCAATAACAGGTTATCAAGAAATAATCACCGATCCTTCATATTCAGGACAGATTATTAACTTTACCTTTCCTCATATCGGGAATGTAGGCATGAATGATAATGATCTAGAATCAACATCACGTACAGCTGAAGGAATTATTATTAGAAATAAAATAACTTCCGCATCAAATTATCGCTCCGAGATTGACTTCAATGAATGGTTGCGCAAACGTAATATTACAGGTATCTCATCAATAGATACTAGAATGGTTACTAAGATAATTAAAAAAAATGGCGCAGGCAATGTGGCTATAATTTTTGATGATAGCATTGATGAAGAGCTAATTAATAAAACTGCTAAGGAACTACAAAAGACTCCAGACTTATCAGGTGTAGAATTAGCAAAAGAAGCTAGTTTAAACAAAAATTATAAATGGGGAGAACAGGGTGCATGGAAGCAAGTTAAGAATTCTTATCAGGGGAAAAAATCCAATAAGCTAAAAGTAGTTGCGGTTGATTATGGTGCAAAATTAAATATTCTTCGCTGTCTTACACAAGTTGGTTTTGATGTTGAAGTTGTTGGTGCAGGTGCAAGCTTTAAAGAAATTATGAGTTTAAAACCAGATGGAATCTTCTTATCAAATGGACCTGGTGATCCGGTAGAGACTTTCAAATATGCTGGGCCGGTAATAAAAGAAATAATTGAAAAAAAGATACCATTATTTGGAATTTGTTTGGGCCATCAATTGCTATCCCTTTCCGTTGGTGCAAAGGCGACTAAAATGAAACAAGGTCACAGAGGCGCAAATCACCCAGTACAAAATCTTGAGACTTCTAAGGTTGAAATTACCAGTCAAAATCATGGGTTTTGTGTAGATAAGAGCTCTGTGCCTGATAACGTCAAAATTACTCACATATCATTATTTGATAAAACTGTTGAAGGAATTGAATTAAAAGATGCTCCGGCATTCTCAGTTCAGCACCATCCTGAAAGCTCTCCTGGTCCGAATGATAGTTTTTACCTATTTGAAAAATTCGTTAAACTCATAAAAGAAAATGCCGCTAATTAGTAATATTTATCTAATATTATTACTGCCTTTATTAGTCGCTTTCTCATGTGCAATTGTTAAAAACAAATCAATTAATCATCTACTTATTGTAGTGGTTATTGCTACAATTCTTGTTTGGCTATTTAAAATATCCCCTATCTTTATTCAGGGTAAATATGTCTATAGCAACATTTTTGCTGTGGATTACTCGTTATTACTAAATTACAATTTCAATATTGTTGGCTTGTCATTCGCCATAATTATCTTGTCTCAGAAGTTAACCTCACTGTTATTCTTTAAAGAACAAATTGGGCCTAAGGTAACAAATAATAATGCGACATTTTATTCTGCGTCGCTGGTAAATATTTTCTCAATATTGCTGATACTTACTTCATCTAACTTTGTTAACTTATTTTTGGCAATTGAGATTTATTCAATGTCTTTAATGATTTCAAAGAATGCGATATCTAACAAAGAGCAAAAGAAGATGATCATAAGTAATATTTTCATTCATAATGTCTCATTAATAATATTTGTTTGCTGTCTGTTATTCTTGTACATCTCATTTGGTAGTTTTGATTTTAACATTATTAAGCAAGCAATATCAGGCGATGGAATTGCAAAATATAGCGTGTTACTAATTTTAGTCTTATTAGTTATATCAGTTTGCCTAAGGTTTTTGCAGTTTTGGAGTTGCTTTAGAAACATCAAAGCTAGATCAGCAATACAGCAATATATTTCATTTCAAGATCTATTCACCAATACTATAATTGGCATCTATTTATTGATTAAATTAGCTAATATTTTCTACATAGATAGCCATCTCTTACAAGATCTTAACTTAGATAAGTATCTAATAATATTAGTGTTATTCTCATCAATTTACTTCGCTGTTGATTCCCTGAGGCAGAAGAACCTTAGGTCACTATCAATATATTATTGTATCCACCATGTGAATCTAATTTTGTTAGCTATTTTGATAAATAATCAAAGTTCTTTTGTGAGTCTTTTTTATTACTTAGTTAGTATGTCTCTTAGCGTTTTCACAATATATTTAATATCAGTGATAATAGAGAATTATATTTTCTCAGGAATAGTTAACCTACGTAGCGATAAAAAGAAGGGAGCCATCGTAATTTGCAATGTCATTACTGTCGCTTTATTCATATTGGCAATTTCACCAATATCTATTTTATTCTTTGGAAACTTTTATCTAATAAAATCAGCATTACTACATCCCCTATATTTCTTAATAATTCCTGTCATTTTAGTTATTTGCATTTCTTTCTTTGTCACAACACTTAATGCTCGAGCTGATTTGTTAAAGAAAATTCTAAAAGAAAAGATCCTTAAAAAGATTCTTAAAAAGAGCCAAATAAATCTGTCTTTCTTTAATTATAGTTTTTATCTATTGATTATTGGCACACTGATTGGCCTTAACATTCTTTTCATCTATTATAGCCACCAAATCAGTGGAATCTTTCTAGAAATGTCAAAATTTATTTTAGTAAATCAGATATGATTAATAAATTTCAACTAGTCACATTAATCATAATCGCAGCTCCTATTCTTAATATATTGTTGTTAAAATTCTTTAAAAAGAATTTGGGTGTGACTACATTATTTAATAAGCTGATTCCAATAACGTTACTAAGCATTACAGTGATGTTATTGTTAAATAATGTTGCTAGTGAGCTGATTATTCTTACCCCATTAGATAGGCTTAGCATCTCCTTTGATCTCAATAGGAACTCTTTAATATTTTTAATAATATTAGATCTTTTTTGGTTATTATTCGTAATTTATTTACAAAAGTTCCTAAGCCTATCTTCAGCTAAAAACTCAGTTTATTTTTTAGAAAGTTTTATATATATTGTCATCGCACTGACACTTCTTGCCGCATCGAGTAGCTTATTATCTATTTTGATATTTTATCAAATAGTCACTATTTTATTCTATCAATATTCAAATAGGTTTCTTCATAAAAAAGACGATAAATCATCTTTATATTTTAGTGCGGTGATATACGCAGAGTCTTTAATATTAATGGTGGCGACAATTTATGCATATCAACATTTTGCATCTTTGAATATTGAATATATTGGTGAGCATATTGGGAGTTTAAATAAAGATCAGCAGCTTATCTTCATGCTATTATTGATATCCCCAACATTAATATTTGCTATTTTTCCTTTTTCCCTTTTCTACAGAAAAATAAATCTGAATCCACTGATTATTTTTGTATTATTCTTCTTTTTGTTCTTCCTTAGTCATTCATATCTCTTCATTAAATTCTATTTTGAAATATTCAAAAGTATCAATATCTCAAACTTTATATTAACGATTTTAGAAGTAATATTTTTGATTAATATTTTAGCTTCTTCAACATTCTTAGTTTTCGCAAAAGGCTTGAAATCATCATTCTTCTATCTGTTTTTCCAGCAGCTAATTTTGGCAATTTATTCAACGATTTTGTTATTATTCTTTAAAAATCAATTTCCAATTCTACCGCTAATATCATTTGCAGCATCTTTCTTCATAATGGTATTTTGCCTATCGAATATCTTATTATTTCTCGAGAATTCCAAAAAGAGAAAACAGCACAAAATATTTGGAGACTTAAAAATCTCAATAATATTACTACTAATTGCCATTTTCAATATTGCTTCAATACTTCCATCAATAGGTTTGCAGGTTTCGTTCTTAGTAATAAGTAAAATAATTGAAGAAAAATTAGTTATTTCGGCGGTAATTTACGCAATTAGTACCTTTAGCGTGATAATATTCTTCATTAAAACAATATTCCCGCTTCTTTTAAAAGACGATGAGCATGAACAATTTATTCAAGATGAAGAATTAGCAATAAAAATTGACAGGAATGGCTATTTAATAATGCCATCCATAATATTCGTTTTAAGTATCTTTGCGATACCAATAATTATATATTTTACACAATGATCAAAGAAGAAGTTATTCAAATCTGCCAAAAGGCAAAAGCTGCATCCTATGAAATATCTGGCTTATCTACCAAAGTAAAAAACTCTATCTTAAAGAGAGCATCCAGTCTAATTATCGACAATATTGATAACATAATTGTAGAAAATGACAAAGACATCGCATTAGCTGAGAAAAACAATCTAGAAGCAGCAAAAATAGAACGCCTAAAGCTAGATAAAGACAGAATTGTCGGAATAGCTAATTCTATTAACTCCATAGTCACCCTGGCTGATCCAGTTGGCGAAATAACATATGAAAGTTCAAGACCTTCAGGAATCGATGTTAAAAGAATCAGGACATCAATTGGTGTTTTACTAACTATCTATGAGTCTAGGCCAAACGTTACGTCTGACGTGTCAGCTTTATGTTTAAAGTCTGGTAACGTTGCAATATTAAGATGCGGATCTGATTCAATAAATTCCTCAACAATCATCGCAAATTTGTATCGCCAAGCCTTAAAGGATCACAACATAAATGAAAATGCTGTCAGTCTAATATCAAAGACTGACCGCAGCTACGTCAATGAACTCTTACAACAAGATAAATATATCGACATCGTAATTCCAAGAGGAGGGAAGTCATTAATCCAAGCAATAATGAATAACACCCAAATCCCGGTAATCAAACATCTAGATGGCAATTGTCATACCTACATTAATGAAGATGCTGATTTTGACAAAGCAGTAAAAATCACTTACAACGCCAAACTAAGAAGAGTAGGCATTTGCGGCGCGACAGAATCACTAGTAATCGATAAGAAAATAGCCAAAGACGTATTACCACTAATAGTTAAAGATTTAACTGATCATGGATGCGAAATAAGAGGAGACATCCTAGCAAAAGAAATCTGCCCAACCATCAATTCCGCAACACAAGAAGATTTCTACACTGAATATCTAGATAAAATTATCTCAGTAAAAATTGTAGATAACATCGAAGAAGCAATTACTCACATAAACAGCCATAGTTCATCTCACACAGAATCAATAGTTACGCAAAACCAAGAAGCAGCTGACAAATTCTTAAAAGAAATAGACTCAGCAAATGTGATGCACAACACCTCAACACAGTTCGCTGACGGCGGAGAATTTGGCCTTGGTGCCGAAGTCGGAATATCAACCGGAAAACTTCACGCCAGAGGACCAGTAGGTCTAGAACAATTAACAACTTACAAATACCAAGTAACTGCCGATTGTGCTACAAGAAAATAATTATTAATGCCTCCTCCGTCATTGCGAGCGTAGCGCGGCAATCCAGAAAAAATAAAATGACAAACTCAATAGACAGCCTAAGCAAAATAATCTCAAAACTCCCAGGATTAGGCCCAAGAATAGCAAAAAGAATAGTTTTGAACCTTGCTAACAATAAAGACAAAACTCTCCTGCCACTTATCTCCTGCCTTCAAGATCTAAATGATAAAATTGAAAATTGTAAAATTTGCAACAATCTTGATGAAGGAGATAATTGCCAAATATGCTTAGATGAAAAACGCGAAAAATCTATTATTTGTGTAATTGAAGAAGTCGCCGATTTATGGGCAATTGAGCGTGCTAATAATTTTAAAGGAGTTTACCACATCTTAAACGGCAATCTGTCGGCAATGTCAGGAAAGACAATAGATGACATCGATATTAATGGTCTTTTTAACAGGATTAAAAAATCACAAGAAGATAAAAATCCTGCAATAGAAGAAGTGATTATCGCTACTAGCGCCACAATGGACGGCCAAACGACAGCACATTTTCTTCAAGAATCTTTATTGGAATTTAATGTAAAAGTAACTCGCTTGGCTTATGGAATACCTGTGGGTAGTGAGTTAGATTATCTTGATGATGGTACAATCTCAATAGCATTTAAAAGCAGATCTGAATTCTGAACATAGTGTGCAGAATTCAGTTTCACATATCTAACCTTTTTGACTAAGTCCTTTCCACACATATTCACTAGTGTAAGGCAAGACTGGTGCAATAGATTCAGACATCTTTAATAGCACAGTGTATAGCACATCGTAAGCGTCTTGTTTTTCTTGGTTATCTTTAGCGTTTGTCTCATCTTTTTTAGACCAGAATCTATTTCTACTTCTTCTAATGTACCAATTATTCAAATTCTCAAAGAACTCACCATAAAGTTCACAAGCAGTAGGAGTGTCATATTTTGCAAAAGCTTCATCAATTTTAACAATTGTGTCTTTTAGCTTAGCTAAAATATAGCGGTCCATTACATTTGTGAATTCTCTAAAATTATCAATCTTCTTAGCTTCAACTTTGTCAGCATTGGCATAAAGACAGAAGAAGTTGTAAGCATTAATGAATGGTTTGACATTAAGTCTTAAAGACTCGCCAACACCTTTTGCTTCTTTGTCAATTTTTAACTCTTGGCCACGCATTACAGGTTGAGAGACCATGTAAAAACGCATTGCGTCTGATCCGACTTTGTCAAAGATATCTAGAGGATTTGCATAGTTTTTAAGTCTTTTAGAAAGCTTCTGCGCTTTTTCATCTAGAATAGTTCCGTGGCAAATTACATTTTTAAATGGAGCTCTATCAAAAAGTGCAGTAGATAAAACAAATAATGTATAAAACCAACCTCTAGTTTGAGCTACATATTCAGTAATGAAATCTGCAGGGAAGTTTTCTTCAAACCACTCTTTATTTTCAAAAGGGTAGTGTGCTTGTCCATAAGGCATTGAACCACTTTCAAACCAGCAATCCAAAACATCTTCAACTCTTTTATATTCTTCGCCGTCAATTTCAAATGTAACATCGTCAATAAATGGTCGATGTAGGTTCTCAACTTTTTGACCAGATATTTTTTCTAACTCTTCAATAGATCCAAAAACTTTTAACTTACCAGATTTAGATCTCCAAACCGGAACAGGGCAACCCCAGAATCTATTTCTAGTAATAGACCAATCTCTCGCGCCTTCTAACCATTTACCAAACTGACCACCTTTAATGTGACCCGGAATCCAGTTAACGCCTTTATTTAACTCAACCATTCTGTCTTTAATGTCTGTAACTTTAACATACCAAGAACTAACAGCTTTATAGATTAAAGGAGTATCTGTTCTCCAGCAATGTGGATAGTCATGTAGATATTGCTCAGTTTTAAGCCAAGCACCACTAACTTTTAGGTATTTAATAATGTCATCATTGGTTTCAAAGACCTGTTTGCCTTTGATTGACAATCCATCAAGGTCAAACATTTTATTAGAGAACTTACCAGCTTCATCAACTTCACAAATAGTAGGAATGCCATTTTCTTTACAAAGCAATTGATCATCTTCACCAAATCCAGGAGCCATATGAACAATTCCTGTCCCGGCATCTGTTGTTACGAAGTCGCCATGTAGAATTGAAAATACACTATTATTTCCTACAACTTTTTCATGATTACTAAAGAAAGGAAATAGTGGCTCATAATTTAGTCCCATCAAGTCACTACCTTTGATAGTTTTTAATAACTCAACTTCGCCTAAGTCTTTTTCATAAGTCTTGAGTGCGTCAGATCCAAAAAGTAAAATCTCGTCATCTTTTTTAACTAAAGAATATTCAATATTCTTACCAACACCTAAAGCCAAGTTAGATGGCAGTGTCCAAGGAGTAGTCGTCCAAGCAACTAATTTGACGCCATCAAAACCGGCTAAGTTCCCTTTTAGTGTAAACTTAATAGTTAGTGCCTTACTGGCTTTCTGCCTGTAGGCGTTGTCCATTTTAGTCTCGAAGTTAGAAAGTGGAGTCTGGCAAGCCCAAGAATATGGCACAACTCTAAAGTCTTCGTAAATTAACCCTTTATCAAAAAGCTCTTTGAAAGCCCAGATAACAGATTCCATGTAATTAATGTCTTTAGTTTTGTAGCTATCCTTAAAATTAACGAATCTACCTTGTCTAGTAACGTAGTGCTCCCATTCATCAGCGTATTTCATGACTGAGTCTTCACAAGCAGCATTAAATTTGCCTATTCCATATTCTTTAATGGCAATTTGGCCAGATACTTGTTTACCTTCTAACTTGGTAAGCTCTTTTTCTGTTTCCATCTCAACTGGTAAGCCATGAGTGTCCCAGCCAAATCTTCTCTCAACTTTTTTACCTTTCATAGTCTGATATCTTGCAAAGATATCTTTGATAAAGCCTGTTAATAAGTGTCCATAATGGGGTAGGCCATTCGCGAATGGAGGCCCGTCATAAAAAACAAACTCATTTCTCTCGATTTTGTCATGTCTGCAACCACTGTGATCTTTTAAAGCGCAGGGTTCTTTTACTGGAGAAATATTGTCGTCATCTAGATCATTTGGATAATTTCTAATCTCGATAGATTTTTCAAAGATTTTCTCATCCTGCCAAAATTTTAGCACATCTTCTTCTAACTTTCTGAAATCAATATTTTGATTAGGCTTGGGGTAACTCATAAAAAGGACTTGTAATTAGCTTAAATAACCATAAAAATTGGATTTTATACCATCTATTTATAAAATTAAATGGGTAATATTAATTTCTAGATAGGCAGCCAAGCTCGCAATAATAGAAAAATCACTAAATAAACTAATGAAGACAATAAAAGTTGGAATCGCCGGACTAGGCAATGTTGGAAAAGGCACTTACGAAATTTTAAAAAAAGATTCAAAGTTACTTGAGGCCAGAACATCTACAAAATTTGAAGTAGTAGCCGTTTCAGCCAGAAGTAAGAAAGACTTCATCGATGAGGGTGTTACGTTCTACGAAAATGCTGTAGATTTAGCCAATGATAAAAATGTTGATGTAGTAATAGAAGCAATTGGTGGCTATGGCATAGCCAAAGATGTAATCGAACAATCTCTAAAAAATAAAAAACAAGTAATAACCGCAAATAAAGCATTAGTTGCCGAGCATGGTTTAGAACTTACTAAACTAGCTGAATCTCAAGGCGTTACAATGAAATTTGAAGCTGCAGTTGCAGGATCTCTGCCCATTGTTAAAACCTTTAAAGAAGGCTTGATCGCTAATGAAATAGAAGAATTCTACGCCATATTAAATGGAACTTGTAATTTTATCCTAAGCAAGATGGCTAATGAAGGTTTAGATTTTGCTCCAGTTCTCAAAGAAGCCCAAGAATTAGGCTTTGCTGAAGCTGACCCGGCCTTTGATATTAAGGGAATTGATGCTGCTCACAAATTGGCGATTCTAGCGTCAATTGCCAGTTCAACAAAACCGGCATTTGCAGACATGCATATTGAAGGCGTTGATGAAATAACGTTAACCGACATTAGTGTTGCAAGAGAATTAGGATATGAAATTAAATTACTTGGAATCTACAAAAAACTAGAAAGCAGCCAACAGCAAAGTGTTTATCCTGCTTTAGTGAAGAAAGAAGATAAGTTAGCAAAAATTGATCTATCTTTTAACACCGTTTTAGTAAAAACATCTAACGCCGGACTAAACATGTCTATTGGCCTTGGAGCTGGAAGCTTGCCAACTGCTTCTGCAATTGTCGCTGACCTTTGTGACATAGCAACTAATAGAGATTCAAAAACATTCAATGTTCCTTGCGAGCAACTTGGTGATGCGAATATTTTAAAAATGTCTGACAGATCTGGGAAATATTTCATAAATCTAGAGTTAGATAAAGAAGAAGCACAAAAAGAAGACTTAGCTAAAAAGATATTTGGTGATAAAATAAAAATTGAAAAATGCCAATATAAAGCTAACAAAGACACAATAATTGCAGGTTTTATTACGCAAGAAATGAAGGAACAAGATTTGGACGAAGTTCTAAATAACTTAGACGTAACTCTAATTAAATCTAAAAAATTTATTAGGGTAGAAGAGACAAACTTCTAATAGCATTAACAAATAAATAGAAAATGGATTTTTTCCTAGAAATTTACACTGAAGAAATACCGGCAAAAATGCAGAAAAAAGCAAGTGAAGATCTTGCTCAAATTGCCAATGATACATTCAAGAAAAATGGTCTGGAGATAGATAAAGATACTATCAAAAGCTACATAACTCCTCTTAGACAGGCGCTCTACATTACTGGACTAAAATCAACAATAGAAATAGCTGAAATATCTAAATTTGGCCCGCAGATAACTGCTAATGAGAAAGCCGTTGAAGGTTTTCTAAAATCTAATGGGCTAGATTCTGTTAAACAATTAGAGCAAGCTGTTAATAAAGGTAAAAAATGTTATCTTTACAAACAACCTAAAACTGAAGTTAAAACTGCGCAAATATTAGAGAAATCTATTCCTGAGGCTTTAAATAAAATGGTAAATTCTTGGCCTAAATTGATGCGCTGGGATCTTGAAGGCTCAAGCACTCAGCCAAAATGGATTAGGCCAATCAGAAGCATTACTGCTGTATTTTCGACTCATATTATTAACTTTGAGTTTGCTGGCCTTAAATCAGATAACATTACTTTTGGTCTTGATAAAAAAGAGATCACAATAACACGAGCAATTGATTACATCGATTTCTTAAGTAAGAATAACGTAATCCTAGATCAGGAAAAGAGAAAAGCTCAGATAGTTAGTCAGGTTAATAATCTCATAAATGAATCTGGTCTTGAATCATTTGATGACCCAGAAACTTCAAACTTATTTAATGAAATAACTTATCTTTGTGAGTATCCAACAGCCTTAATGGCTTCCATTGATGAGAGGTTTTTAGAGTTACCAAAAGAAGTTTTACTACTAACTTTGAAGAATAACCAAAGGTATATTTGCTTAAAAAATAAAGATGGCAGCTTTGCAAACAAGTTCATCTTCGTAACTAATAATGTTATTACCAAAGATAATAAATCTAAGATTATAAAGGATAATGAAAAGCTAGTAAACGCTAGATTCTGTGATGTTGAGTTTTTCATTAGCGATGATCTTAAAAAACCTCTAATAGATAGAATCGAAGATTTAGGGAATATCGTTTTTCATGCTAAACTTGGAACTCTAAAAGAGAAAGTATACAGACTAGAAAGCGTTGCCAAAATAATAGGAATGTTCGTTCCGCATGCCAACCTAAGTAATTTAGATACAGTCATACAATTATCCAAAGTTGATCTAACAACTAAATCTGTGGCTGAACTACCTGACCTTCAAGGTAAAATTGGGGCATATTACGCAGCTAAACAAGGTGAAGATCAGGAAGTATCAGAAGCTATTGCGGAGCAATATCTCCCACTTGGCCCAACTTCGCCACTACCACAAACACCACTTGGAATAACCTTATCAATAACAGATAAAATTGACTCAATTGTAGGATTTTATCTTGCTAACGACAAGCCAACAAGTTCAAAAGATCCACATGGTTTGAGAAGGGCGGTTCTTGGAATTATAAGAACAACATTCGAACATAATCTGGCTTTTCCAATTAGAATATCTGTAGAAAAAGCTCTTAATTCATATCCAATAAAACTTTCAAATAATCTTTTGAAGCAAACTTCTGAAGAAAAATTCCAGATTGCTAAAAGACAATTAGTTGAAGAGATTATAATATTCTTCGTTGAAAGACTTAAAACCTACTTAAAAGAAACCAAACAATTAAAAGGTGAAATAGTTAATATAGTTACGGATGAATATTTATCGCACCTAGACAAACACCGCTATTGTAACATTTTGTATTTATACAAAAAAATCAATTTTCTAAGTCATTATATTGATGATGAAAAAAATGCCGAATTGTTAAATTTGTATAAAAGATCAGCAAATATACTAGCAATTGAAGAGAAGAAAGATAAAAAAACTCATAGTGGAAAAGTCTCAAGACTTCACATGAAGAACAAATATGAAAAAGCTCTCTATCTAAGAAATAAGAAAGTTTCGCATAAATTCAAAAAACTAATATCCGCTGGAAACTTTGAAGAAGCATTTGAGTTAATATCTACGATAGGCTTGCCTTTAAAGCAATTTTTCGATAATGTTTTGGTAAATGACGAAGACTCACATGTAAGAGAGAACAGGCTGAAAATTTTGTGTAAAGTAACAGACAACTTTAACTATGTTGCTAACTTGTCTAAGTTGAAGTAGTTATAAATGAACATTTAGTACTATCCTATTACTTTCGTTGACTGCAAGACTATAAATCTTTGTTTAAAGGCATCTATTTCTCCTGCACTGGATCGTCACGTCGAACTATGTCCTTCTCACGATGAACGGTGTTCGAGTGTCGTCATTGAGAGACCTGATTTATCAGGGCGTAGCAATCCAGTGCTACATCTATAATCTATCTACTAAATTCGTAATTTGATCAGCCACCCAAGGTCCAGAAACTTTAACAAAACTGTAATTGTCATAACTCCGACCAGCTAGATTTTAATTTAATGTTCTTTAATACAAGATATGATCCTTCTAAAAGATATCTATAACGAAGAATTTCTTTCATCGCTAGCGAAAGAAATTTCCATCTATGATTACTGTTTTAATCAAGATAACTTCATAAAATCATTAATTAATAATGACTGGGAAAGAAGAGAACTAAAAGATAGGATGCGAGAAATAACAGTGTCAATAAATGACCATCTAACTGCCACAACCCTAAAGGGAAAAATAGAAATACTCAAAAAAACATCTCTGGGCATAACCAAATGCAAGAACTCTGGTCTTTCATTAATAATATTTCCAGATTTCATTGAAAAATATTGTGAAGAAGAAGATTACGCCCTTGCAATTCCTGCCCTAGAATTTTTTACATCCATAGCCAGCTCTGAATTTGCTATTAGAAAATTTATTGAAATCGATCAAACTAAATCATTCATCCATCTGGATAAATTCTCTAAAAGTCAAGATTATCATGTCAGGAGGTTAGCCTCTGAAGGATGTAGACCTTTACTTCCTTGGGCGAACAGGCTAAATAACTTAAAAAATAATCCAGAGCCAATTATTAAAATATTAGAAAACTTAAAATTTGATAGTGAGCTCTACGTAAGAAGATCAGTCGCGAATAATCTGAATGACATTTCTAAAAACCAACCAGACTTAGTTATAAAATTATTAAAGAAATGGAAAAAACAAAAAGTTGATCCTTTCATCATAAAACACGCACTTAGGACGCTACTAAAACAAGGAAATGTTGATGCTTTGTCAATAATTGGCATAAAAACTGATAAAAAAGATCAAAAATATAGCATTAAGGACTTTTCTTTAGAAAAAAAACAAATTAATCTGGGCGAAAATCTGGTTTTCTCTTTTGCTCTACTTAACCTAGAGCCAAATAATAAGATCAGACTTGAATATGGTGTGCATTTCCTTAAAAAGAACGGCACTTTAAATAAAAAAGTATTTCAAATAACCACAAAAGACTTTGAAAAAGGAGATTTTCCTATTAGGAAAAAACACTTATTTAAAGACTTCACTACCAGAAAGCACTACGAAGGTCAACATATGATTGAGCTACTAGCTAATGGCAGAATGGTTACTAAAATTAATTTCGATTTAAAAATTAACTAAAATGACTTCACAAAAATTCGTTTATTCTTTTGGGGACGGAAACTCAGAAGGTGATGCTTCAATGCGTAATTTACTAGGTGGAAAAGGTGCTAACTTGGCAGAAATGTCAAAAATGGGTTTACCAGTACCTCCAGGATTTACAATTACAACTGAGTTTTGTGACTTCTATTACAAGAATGATAAGAAAATACCTCAAGCACTAGTACAAGATTCTCAAAGCGCAATAAAACAAATTGAAAGCAAGATAGGGGCAACATTTGGTGACAAAGTTAATCCACTTCTTTTCTCTGTTAGATCTGGAGCCAGAGCTTCAATGCCAGGAATGATGGATACTGTTCTTAACTTAGGTTTAAATGACGAAACTGTTATTGGCCTAGCTGAAAAAAGTAACAATGAAAGATTTGCTTATGATTCTTACAGAAGATTCATCCAAATGTATTCAGACGTTGTTCTAGGAGTTGATCACTATAATTTTGAAGCAATCTTAGATGAGAAAAAACAAGAATTTGGTGCAAAATCAGATACAGATTTAACAGCTGACAATCTAAAAGTAGTTGTTCAAGCATTTAAAGATGAAGTAAAAAACGAATTAGGAAAAGAATTCCCACAAAATGTTGACGAACAACTTTGGGGTGCAGTTGAAGCTGTATTCGCTTCTTGGATGAATGACAGAGCAAAGGTTTACAGAAACTTAAATGACATTCCAGCATCATGGGGAACAGCGGTAAATGTTCAGTCAATGGTATTTGGTAATATGGGTGAAAATTCAGCTACAGGAGTTGCTTTCACAAGAAACCCATCGACAGGACAAAAAGAATTATATGGTGAGTATTTAATAAATGCGCAAGGTGAAGATGTAGTTGCTGGAATCAGAACTCCACAATCTATTACTAACGCTGGTAAAGCAGAGCTTGGCTCAGTTCTTCCTTCTATGGAAGAAGTTATGCCAGACGTATTTGTAGAGCTAACTAATACTTACCATAAGCTAGAGTCACATTATAAAGACATGCAAGATATTGAATTTACAGTTCAAAATAAGAAATTATGGATGCTTCAAACCAGAAGTGGTAAAAGAACTGCAGCTGCTGCAGTTAAAATAGCAGTTGATATGGTAAATGAAGGTTTAATAGATGATAAAGAAGCACTTAGAAGAATAGATCCAAACTCAATTGACCAATTATTACACCCGACTCTTGATCCTAAAGCTAAAGTAGAAGTAATTGGCAAAGGTCTTCCAGCTTCTCCTGGTGCAGCATCAGGGATTGTTGTATTTTCATCAGCGGATGCAGAAGAAAGAACAGATGAAGGCGAAAAGGTAATATTAGTTAGAGTAGAAACTAGCCCAGAAGACATTAAAGGAATGCACGTATCTCAAGGCATTCTAACTGCTAGAGGCGGAATGACTTCGCACGCGGCAGTAGTCGCTAGAGGAATGGGAACGCCATGCGTGTCAGGCGCTCCTGGACTTAGCATTAATTATAAAGAAAAGTATTTCGAAAGCTCTGGAATCAGAGTTAATGAAGGAGACTTACTAACTATTAATGGCTCAACTGGAGAAGTTATTTTAGGTAAGGTACCGACGCTAAAAGCAAACTTGTCTAGTGATTTTGAAACAATAATGCACTGGGCTGACAAATACAGAAAGTTAAATGTCAGAACCAATGCTGAAACTCCTGCTGATTGCCAAACTGCCAGAGATTTTGGTGCTCAAGGTATTGGACTATGCAGAACAGAACATATGTTCTTTAATGAAGATAGAATAGTTTCTGTGCGTGAAATGATCCTAGCAGAAAATGACGAGGGTAGAGCAAAAGCTATTGAGAAATTATTACCAATGCAAAGACAAGATTTTGTAGAAATATTTAAAATCATGGCTGGACTACCAGTAACAGTTCGTCTTCTAGACCCACCTTTACATGAGTTCTTACCTCATAAAGAAGAAGAAGTTAAAGAAGTAGCTGCAGTTTTAGGAGCTGAAGTTGATTATGTAAAACATAGAATAGGGCAATTACAAGAGCAAAATCCAATGCTTGGTCACCGTGGCTGCAGACTTGGAATCACTTATCCACAAATATACGAAATGCAAGCTAGAGCTTTATTTGAAGCTGCTTCAATAGTTAAAAAAGAAAGTGGAAAAGGAGTCCTTCTAGAAATAATGGTTCCGCTTGTAGCAACTAAGGCTGAGCTAAAAACTATGAAAGATCTTATTCTTGCAACTGAGAAAAAAGTTCAAGAAGAATATGGTCAAGATCTTAAATACATGATCGGAACTATGATAGAACTTCCTCGTGCAGCTCTTTTGGCTGACCAGATAGCTGAGGAAGCAGAATTCTTTAGCTTTGGTACAAATGACTTAACTCAAACAACCTTTGGCCTTTCACGCGATGATTCTGGTAATTTCCTAGGAGCTTATCAAAAATTAGGAATCCTAGAAAAAGATCCATTCGCTGAGCTAGACCAAGAAGGAGTTGGACAATTGATCGAAATGGCTTGCCAGAAAGGGAAGTCTGTTAGAAATAATATTAAACTAGGAATCTGCGGCGAACATGGAGGAAACCCAGCATCAGTTGAGTATTGCCACAGAATTGGCCTTCACTACGTTTCTTGTTCTCCTTACAGAGTTCCAATTGCAAGATTAGCTGCTGCAAGAGCTGCGATATAAATATATTTTTTGATAATTAGTATGAACATTAGTTCGGGGGTGCAACCTCCGACCTGCCTAGGAGTTTAAGACTCCAAAAGGCAGGTCGGGGCTTGCACCCCCGACCTTATGTTCATTTTTTATTTATGACTTTGAAAAACTCTCCTCACAAAACCAAAACTGTAACTCTGACAAATCAAAAAACTATTTTCTACAACCTTCTAAAATACTCCCGCAAAACTGTAGAGTTATCAATATCTCCGACAAAAATCATCACTATTAAGGCGCCAAGTTTAATGCCTAACTTTATGATCGAGTCTTTCATTAAAAAGAAGTCAAATTGGATAATCGCAAAATTAAATAAGAAGACACAGATAATAAAGAGACCGAAACAACCAAAGTTTAAAAATAATGAACTCCATAATTTTCTAGGACAAAGTCATAAACTAATTATCGAAAAATCGACTTACGACAAAGTTGAACTAGTAAATGACCAATTCCAAATAAATACAAAAGACACATCACAAAGATACATAAAAGAGCTCCTCTACATATGGTACCAACAACAAGCCAAAGAAATATTCCCACAAATATATGATGAATGCTGGAAAGAATTCACCGAGAATAAAAACTACAAACCCCCAATCCTGAAAATAAAAAAGGTCAAATCAATCTGGGGTAGCCTATCAACATCAAACAACATGACCATTAACCTAGAACTAATCAGATTCCCCCAAATATGTATTAAATACATATTCTTCCACGAATTATCTCACCTAAAACATAAAAACCATGGGTCAGGTTTTAAATCATTACTTACTAAAAACATGGTAAATTGGAAGGAAATTAAGAAAAGTCTTCAAATAGGTTAAGATTTAGACAACCTTAGTGGATTTAAAAATCAATATCTTAATATTTGGCTATCCAGTTAGAAATAGTATTATGATTAATCCCCAAATCTCGAGCGGTTTGAGAAATCGGCTGATCTGAATCAACAGCTAACTATCCAGATGATATTTTGAATTCTAAAGAATATTAGTTTTTCTGATCATTGGAGATAATTACTTTGCATTTTCTGTTTAAAAAACTGTCCGAAAAAAGTTAGCCACTCCAGCTTACACATCAAGTGTTGTTGACTACTAAGTAATAGAAAATTACCATCTATTTTTGTATAAAATTACATATTACATAAATAAACAGTATGCTATTAAATATAAAGAGTTTGAAATATATATCAGTGTCCTTGATAGCACTTTTTTTAGCTACTTCTTGTGCAAAACAAGTAGTTATTCTCAAACAAAATGAGAACAGAAGTTATAAACCTGAAGCAACAATTGATCACGATTTTTTTCTGGAAGGACCCTTTCAAGAAAAAAATTTCTCATTAAAAAGATTTTGTGACTCAAAAGACAACGTTCATTCTTTTCAGGGAAGAAGATCATTTACTAATGCGGCTACAGCATTATTTTCTATTGGCTTTCTCACTCCAAGAGAGGTTCAAATATTTTGTATAGATAAAAACGATAATTTTTTTTAGGATTGATAAAATGAGAATACTATATTCATTAATTTTTTTATTATTGTTGTCATCTTGCGCCACTCAAAGGTTTATTGTTGATGATAAGTTTTATAGAGCTAGAAATGCTACTCACGAAGAAGTGCATCATTTTATACTATGGGGAGTTGGTCAAGAGGAAATATTAAATAACCCCGCTAAATATTGCAAAGAAGGTGAAAAGTTAGCAAGCGTTGAACTCATCCTAACAGTTCCAGATTACTTACTAAGAACTATAACATTCGGTATATACTGGCCAAGAAGTGTTAAAGTTTATTGTATAAAAGAAATAAAAGCCAATAAGGTTTAAGAGATCCCTGCTAAATCTGTTCTAGATCTCCCTACAATATAAATGTTTCACTTTAATTGTTTATTACCGCTTTGCATGCTAGAGGTTTAGTGTTTCTTGAGGATTTCTTGTAGCGCCAAGTTCTTTAATTATGTCAGTTATTATCTAATGTGAAAAGATAGAGGTTTTTTGAGCATCGTGCTGTCTACATAGTTAACTAGAGGTTGCCTTATTTATAATAACAACCTCTAGAAAAGTATTTTATTATTTACCGTAAACTATAATACACTTTCTGCTTAATATACCGAAATAATCATCTTGGTAATCAACTGCTGATACTTTATGGAACCCAGCTTCTTTAGCAATTTCTATCGCAGAATAGCTTGATCCTATTAGAGGAAGATAGTTAAGAAGCCTATATGCACAATTTTTTTCAGTTCTTTCAATATCTTTTTGGAAATCTATTTTAGAGATATCTGTCATATTTACGACTGGAGTGTATTTTACACCACAAGAGGCTAGTAACAAAACAAATGGTATTAGAAGGATGATTTTTTTCATGATAGGTCAATATATAGTTGTTAAAAAAGTTTACTATAAAATATTAGTATAAATTATAGAACTAAATATAAGCTAATTTATGACTCGCAAAAGTCTAGCTTTATGAGATAAATTATTACAGCACTCTATCAGCTATTAATACTGCTATATTTTTGGAATATTTTACTATTTTCTTTAAAAAACCTCTTTTGTGCTTCAACACTACTGCATCACCAATTCTAATTTTATCATTATATTCTTTTTTATCTAAAACTACCCATGATGAATCAGAGTTAATTCTTCTAGAAACTCTTCCTGATGCAATTATTATTTCATCTATTTTAGTTTTATCTGTAACAACATTATGATAATTAGTTTCGCGCACTATATCAAATTTGCTAGATTTATTAACACCATCTTTATGTCCTTGGCTAATTTTAAATATAACTTTATTACCTAATGCTCTCTTCTCTAGAATATAGGCTTTTCTGGAAAAGAATCTTTTAAGATTTGAAGAAATATTATCAATAGCATCTCTTCCATCTGATCTAATGCCAGAAAATTCAAAATTTTCCATCACTTTCATAGATGGTAATTCATAAATCTTTAAAGAACCAGAAACCCCTTTTTGATATCCAGATTTACTAATAACACCAATAATAGCATAATCAGCAAGCCTCGGACCACGATAAGAAGATGCAGCATTATTCATCTCGGCCAGAGCTATTTCATCATTTAATTTGTTAGCAACCTTTCTATCTATTAGTTCAACGATCTTTTGATCTGAAAGAGTATTTTCAACTTCTAGGGCCAGTGATTGCCCTAATTGGGCATGTTTTGCGTAAGAACTTCCTGCATCATTAAAATTAAAAACCACAACTTTTGCTTTGCTTTGTTCAGCAATTGTAACGCCATAATTTGGTAACATCATTTTTTGATATTGATCAAAATCAGAAATTCTTACGGAACAGCTACAGAATGATAATAAACAAATTGCTGTTAATAGTTTTAAGGAGAAATGGTTAATTTTCATATGAAAATTGAGTTATTAGTAAATAATTCTTCAAGATGTAATAATATATTTAATCTATCAAGTAAAGGGTAGTATGTTCAAAAATGACACTAAATATAGGGTCTAAACAATTTTAGAGAGGAAAATGCCTCAACATTTTTAACATTACAGTATAAAGATCTAATTTTCTATGAAGTTCTGGGGACTGTATACTTAATTATTCTTAGTTAAGTATACAGTCCCCGGAACGTCCAAGAGGTTATAAAGCTGCCAGCTACTAAAAAGATGTAGTAAATCTAACGGCATAAGACTGAACATTACCAATTTTTTTACTGTAATAGAAATTTGAAATATGTTGTGCATCCAAACTTACGTGAGAATTGTTAGTTAAAGCAAATTTGTAATATGCCTCAATAACAGATTCATCATCATAATTCTCAGCTCCAATCCCCATTCTTTTAAAGAATGAAGCGTAACCTTTTTCATGCGCTTTTCTATGATTGCCAGTTAATCTACCGATTTCATAAGCAATACCAACCTGGTCGTGTGAGCGAGACCATAAAGATCCATTAAAATTAGCACCAATCACATAGCTCTCATCCATATCTTGATAATGACGAACATCACGATCATCATCTTGCTTACCATATTTAGCAAAAATATTAATCTTATCTGTTATTGCTTGAGTAATACTAAGGCCAAAACCATTCTTGGTTAAATTATCAACATTTCTCTGAGTATTAATTTTAGAATTATCAGTGCCAATATTAACATCCTTGCTAACCAGATCACCATTACTATTAAAAGCTGCATATTCGCCTCTATTACTAAAGAAATAAAATTGGTATTTACCTTCAAGTTCTCCAAATTTTGGGGTTAAAGTAAGAGCTCCAAGCAATGAATTTTTTGTGTTAATATTGCCTAAATGAGAATCTGCAGAGAAAAATCCAACATCAAAACCAATAATATCATTAGCAACTCCAATTCTTGAACCGTAAGTGTATCCATGACCTTCCAAATCTTGAACATAATCAAAAGCACCATTATTAGAAACCGCCTGATTTAAGAATTGAGATGTTTGATCCGAATTCTCATCTCCTACATCAAAAAAATCATTAACACCAAATTTACCAATATCAAAAGTCATATTGTAACTATTTGTCAAATTAATAGTTCTCTCGTAAAAAGCTTTAGCTAGGTAAGCATCATTATTATTATCTGCATCTTCCATGATATCGTTATTAAGCATTGCCCCACCTTGTAAAGGAGAATCAACCCCAGAACCATTAGCAAATTGAAGGTCTACATGAAAGAAATCATTATCACTAAATTTCTTTTCAATTCCAATAGTGGCAGAAAAAGATCCTCTTGCATCTTTGTGATTATCATCTTGCAATTCTTTAGAGCTTAAATTGCTGCCATCTGGATTTTTTAAATCACCAATTCTCAAATCAAGATTACTAGATTGATAAATTCCAGTAGCCTGGCCAGAAAATGAAATACTTTTAAAGTCGTCAAATATTGCTTGAGTCGTATCAGTATCAATAATCATTTCTTTTGCTTTAGCTTCGACCTTAAACAAAAACAGCATTATTAGGATTAAATAGGATTTTTTCATTATTATTAATTTTCCAATTGACTTATAAAGTTTATGGATTCTCAGAACAAAGGTGCCAGGGACCTTTACATTGATTGCAGCTTATTTTTATAAAAGTAAAGCTGTTAGGTTCATTTGGCTAGATAAAAAAGGCGCTGTGTCGTTTCTTCATTTCCAATTCGGCAACTATTATACAATGAACCTGACCCCCTTTATTAGTGTCGAGATCAAAAGCGTTAATCTATTACTTCAGATAAGTTATAGTCTATTTTCTTTTATCTTTCTTATCTTGGCGTTTTTCTTTCAATGTTTTTGTTGCTACTTTTTTAACGTCTTTCTTTTGCTTCGTGTCTTTTCCTTTAGCCATAATTTGTCCTGATTTAAATTAAAATTTTTCTAATAATACGGGGATAATATACTACTTCTTTTTATAAAAGCTTATTTATAAAGTTCCGAGGATAGTTTACTTAATTATTTTTTAAATTAATTACATAATTCATATGCCAATAGATATTGAATATCAAAGTGCCGGATTCGAGGTTCCTCAGAGCAGACTTTCAGTAAATAGAACAGACGTTAATTTAGCTGATGTAGTTGTTCAAGAAAGATTAGGACCTTTTAGAAGAGCTGCGTATGGAGCAGGTGGAATTCTTGGAATGACTGGGACAGGAGTTGCTATTGCTGATGGAGCTTACTTTTTATTATTTCATCCACTTATGTTTGGCACACTTCTTGGTGCATCTGCAATTTTAAATAGAGATTATCCCGTTGAGATTGGTCGTGCGATTATAAATAGAATAGTTTCTGCTAGAAATAATTTTAGTAGATTAACTAGAATAAGACCTGAAATTGATATAGACTTAGAAATAGAAAATAGAGGAAGAGATCCAGATTCAGAGACTGAAGAAAATTCATTGAATTTGGCAGATTCAGATTTTATTTCTAGAGCTTTAGTAAGTTTAAGGTCTGATCAAATTAATAATTTCCAGCGATTTCCGATGCAATTAATTCTGATTATTCTCCTTTTCGTGATTTAACAACATATTTCGTTCAGTCAATTCCACCTAATCTCAGCGCCGAAGAAGTAATTACATTAGCCAATAGCTATTACCGGATAGATGATAGCGATAAATTTACAGAAATTATTGGAAGGGTTGATAATGAAGTAAGTAGCGCATTTATTGAGAAAAAGGACAGATTTCAGTCTCAAGCTATTAATGTAAATTACGGCGGGTTGGGAAGAATAGATGACCCATGTGTATCTCAAATTATCTTTCTAACAACATTAGCCACATTGATAAACGACCAAGATGCTTTGTTAGAAGAGTCTCCTCTATCAGCTCGAGCCATTGAAGTTATTCCTAACCTAGAAAGCACGATAAATAACTCTTTAACTACATTCTTACATGGCAGTTGGGAGAACTCATCTAACGACGTTAAGTTAGCTATTTTATGTGCGCTAGATTCTTTAAATAGATCCAATAAAGAGTCACAGCACGAAAATGAAGTTCCTGTAAACTCATTATCATCTGAACTAAACAACGCTGAAACCACTGATATTTCTTACGTTCCTAATCTATCAGCATCAAATGGTAATTATACAAATTTGTCAGGATTAGAAGAAGGAAGGGGAGTGGGTGAATAAAGAATTGGGGTTAAGTTGCGTTTTTCACTAAAAGTAGCCTGGCCCCTTTTTTCTTAGTAAATTATCGCTGCTTTTGAACATACAACCGCTTAACTTAACGATTAAACCAGAGAGTTGACCACCCTTTTTGACATAATAATCAATTTTGACAAAATGTGCTGTATTGACAATTATGATTTTTTAGTTCTAAATAACTTCACGTAACAAAAGGAGAGACAAATATGACTAGAATTTCAATAGACATTTCAGAACAACAAAGAAAGAAAATAAGAGTTTTGGCAGCTTTTTATGATATGACCATAAAAGATTTTATTATTGATAGAACGATTGGGTCTACCCCAAACGAAGAAACAATCAAATCTTTTGATGATTATAAAAATAATGTAGGACTTACAAAGCATAATGACTTCGATGAATTCTGGGATGATCTAAACAAATAAATAATAATGCTTTCCATAGTAAAAACCACTGCCTTTAAAAAAGATTTTAAAAGAATTTTAAAACAAGGAAAAGACCCCACACTTATTAAGAATATTATCTTTGATTTGAAAGAGGAAAAAGATCTTGATAAAAAATATAAAGACCACAACTTGATTTGTAACTACAAGGATAAAAGAGAGTGCCATATACTTTCTGACTGGCTTTTAATATATGAGATTAATGGTAATGAATTAGTTCTCCATAGGACAGGATCACATTCAGAGTTATTTAGATAATCGGAAAAAATGGGTCAAGAAAGTAGATAGTGAAATTGGATGGTGGTAAACGTGACCTGACCCTTTAACTTGATAGATGCGGGGTTCGAATATGATTTGGTTTCAATTAATGGCGGAAAAGCACCTCTTTATGGCACTGATATTGAAGGAGATAAAGTAAATGAGCAGATACTATCAAATGAGGATTTTCAAAATAGAGTTAACGCTACATTGCCAGTATCTCAGATAAATATTGATGATTATGACGCCGTTTATTACCCAGGCGGCTTTGGTCTATTGTATGATTTAGCAACTAATGAAGATTTAGCAAAGTTAAGTGCTGCGCATTATGAAAATGGAGGCATTCTGGCAGCGGTGTGTCACGGCCCCGCCGGCTTTTTACCTATTGTCTTGACTAACTCTAAGAAATTATTAGCCAACAAGTCAGTTACCGCTTTTTCTCGCGAAGAAGAAATAGATTTTGGCACCATTGATAAAATTCCATATTTATTGGAAGAATCTTTGACTCGCATGGCAGCTAAATACACAAAAGTGCAGCCTTGGAATGAGTTTGTTGTTGAAGATGGTCGAGTAATCACTGGACAAAACCCAGGGAGTGCTAAAGCTGTTGGTGAAGGGATAGTAAGACGACTGACGAAATAAGAAGGGGAGTGGGTAAATAAAGAATTGTGGTTAAGTTGCGTTTTTCACTAAAAGTAGCCTGGCCCCCTTTTCTTTTTTTCTAATTATAATGAATAACTGTAAAAATGGGAACAAAAATTGCTAACAGTATGGCTAATCCAGTGCACGCTGATATTGACGAAGATAAATTTATGGAAGATCTTAGAAGGTCGCATAAAATGGATCACGATGCTGTTATTAAAGAAGTTCTTTCAATGAGAAATGTAGCTTTTGAATATGGAAAACTAGGTTCTTATATGTGTGTAATTCTTAATGGATTAGCTATAACAAAAGTTTTGGATTTAACAACTCATAGCCTAAATATCGACCTTCTAAAAGATTCACTATTCTCATTCGTTGCAGGTTTATCAGCCTCGATGCTCATGTTGTTACTATTCCATTTATCCCAAAGTTCCTATATGATAGCAACTGCAAATATTTTTTCAGAAAGGTACGTTAAAATGGTAGAGGAAAAACGTTTCTTAAGTCATGATGAGATTCAGACTATTAGTAAAAAGCATAATAATAATGGCCTACTATTGAACAGCGCTGGCATAATATTAGCAATTTCTAGTTTGATACTTTTTGTCCTAGGATCGTTTCTGGTTATAACTGCAATCTAACCAGGTTGTGCTCGGTAACAAAGTTCTGTGGAAGAGTGGTCAGAACAGTTGTTCTAAGTTCTGGCTAAAACCTACTTAGAACAACTGACTTGACCTTGAAATCACTTACTCGATCTCTTTATGACCATATGGAGTTAAATTTGCTCTAGAACCTCCAAAAAAGAAACATCCGTAATTATCAATAGAAGATATTATTCCGCTTACGAAGCCTGAATTAATCAGATAGTCTAAATGATAGTCTATTATGTATGAATCAGAAAATGCTTTATCATTTGAATAATAGGATTTTGATGAAAAGCTAAAATTCTTTGGATTAGAGATTTTTTCATTAAAACTCTCTGACTGAATAGAAAGCAATATTTGTTTTTTTAATTGATTATCGATGTTCATAAGCGTTATTTATTATTTTTAATATTAATGAGATTGAATTTACACCCAACTTTACAAGAAAAGACTTGTATATTTTTTATCTTACAGATGAAGAGCCAATCAGCAAAGCTAGTAACTATGAATGTAGAGGAGTCATTTGAAGGTCAGGTTCACTCTGTTAGAAAAATAGGTGCCGGGTCTGAAAAATAGGTGCCGAAAAATAGGTGCCGGGTCTGGACACTGGACACTTACAAATCACATTTATATTTTAGAAAGAAAGGGTGCCAAGTCTGGACACTGGACACTAAAATATAAATGTGATTTGTAAGTGTCCAGTGTCCAGACCCGGCACCAAAATTTACCAAAAGTTCTATATCTAAACCAATTTGGAATAGCATATCTAAAAGTTTTGCTTCAAGTGCAACTGGTGAGGTTAACTTTTTCACCATTAATGCTGGGCCAAGAGTAAAGAGTATTTGGACTGCTATAGAAAAACCAATTCTCGAGCAAAATGGGGTTAATATAATAACTCATATAAAATAATAACTATGATCAATATATTTAAATTTTTAACTCCAGGCAATTCATTAAAAAGAAAGATACTTAATATCATAAATGATATAAAGGCTGATGTTAAAGTCTATTGTGACGAACGATTCTGGATAGACTGGTATGGTGCCTACGAAATTGATCCAAAAAATCTATCCATATGGGTTTGTGTTAAAACTGATAAAACAAAATTAAAACTTGAGTCCAATACTGAATTAAAGACCAAAATTAATCAGTTATTTATTAAGTATGATTATCCAACTCAGGTAAGGTCATTAGTCCAAATTGGTTTTGAATCTCAAGAAACGGTTGATAGAGAATCGCATGGAAATTGGTATCATCATTTTAAATAGAGGGGTCTGGTTTGTTCTATCAACTACTAAGTTCTAGAATTATTAAGTAAAAAATCACCGTCAAACTCACTTACTAAATAAATCCGAATGAGACCCAGTCCTTGCAAGTTCAACAATATCTCCCAACTTTCTGTATATTAATAACCAATCAGCTTCGATATGGCATTCTCTGCATCCTGCCCAATTTCCGATTAAATTATGATCTTTATTTTTTATAAAATAGGTGCCGTAAAATAGGTGCCGGGTCTGGACACTGTAAAATAGGTAAAATAGGTGCCGGGTCTGGACACTGGACACTTACAAATCACATTTATATTTTAGTGTCCAGTGTCCAGACCTGGCAGCCTTTCCTTTAGATGGCTCTTTGATTGCTGTAATTAATGACATAAATAAATATTAACGGCCACAATCTTGAGAAGAGGAAGGTTTTGAATTAGAATCGATATGAGTTTTTTTATGTTTTTCATTAGCTATTTGATCTAAGATCTTCTTGGCTTCTGGCGCATGCCCATCTGCCTCAGCTAATGCAGACACAGCTAGTGCTTTAATTCTACGCTCCTGCATGTCATCTCTGACCTCGGTTTTTTCATCTGTAACTCTTGGGAATAGATCCTTTCCATCCTCCTTTTCTTGACCTTCAATATCTTTTACATGATTCATAATAGATATTAACAATGCTGCCGTAGGTTCTGTGCTATTCAAATCTAGCTGCATTCCTTGCCTGTACCATAATTTATTAATATCGCTTTGAGTCTTCCACTTCTCTTGAAGTTTTTCTTTACTAATTTCATCTGTCCATTTCACACCAGATGGATTATTAGCATCACGATTATTAACCTCTTTATCAGCCCTCCAAGATAAAACTTTATTTCTCCAATAATATGGATCCTCCATCTCTTTCGAATAATTTGTATAAGCCATTTTTAATTATTTAATTAAACCTTATGAATCACGTTAGTCACCACGCCCCAAATCATTGCGGCGTCATTTTCTCCAATCTTAATTGGTTGGTAATCATCATTTTCTGGCATCAGAAATACTCCTTCAGAGGTTTTATCAAGTCTTTTAACCGTTAATTCACCATTAACAGATGCCACAACAATTCTTCCAGATTGTGGATCAATTTTTCTATCTACAACCAGGATATCAGTCTCATTAATTCCTGCATTGATCATAGAATCTCCAACGACTCTAACCAAGAATGTGGCTGTTGGATGTTTAACTAAATATTTATTGAGATCTATATTATCTTCAACTTCATCATTAGCCGGGATAGGATAACCAGCCTGAACGGAGCATAAGTAGAGAGGAAGAGTAGGGGATCCATCTAAATCTGTGTCATTTTCGAGCAACTCTACAACCTTGCCAATCATACTAACTGGTACCCTCATAGGCTTTGTAGGCTCTCCATACTTGCCTTGACCTGTTGGTCTACCAGCATTTTTTCTATATCCACCGCTTGCCATATAATTGACTAATAAGTTAATGATTAATATCTTTGGCTTAGGCATAGAGCCTTATCAGTGGTGATTTTTTTAGAATAATGTACGATTATCAAATGTCAATCTTTGAACAAAACAAAGTAGAAAAGAATATTAAAACTAAAAGATTATTAGCCGGGTTTTTTGATCTTAGCATAATAATGGCATTAAAAACCATATCAGATGTAGTTGGAAATGATTTCGGCTTTGTCGTCCTTGGTTACTATTTCTTATGTTATGCAAGATATAACACTACTATCGGCGGTACATTACTAGATATTAAATCCGTTAGGATCAATGACGAGAAGATGGATGTTAAATATAGCATGATTAAAAGTGCAGCAATCTCATTAATTATATTCTCAATATATTACATATTTATGAGCCAAGATGGCGTACTTAAATATGCACTTACTGGTGCATTAGTAATTGCGAGCATTATTCCAATGTTCCTAAATAAAGAATTCCTTACAATTCACGACTGGATATCAAAAACAAAGATAGTCAGAAAATTGCATAAAGATAAGTCTTTGATTAAAGAGTCAATATTTGTGGTATCTCTATCATTTATGATCATTGCATTAATCTTTTTTAATAACTTTTATACACAATTAAAATGTGAAAAATTCATTGATCAAAATGATTATCAATCCATCACGAGCAATTGTAAAATGGCTACCAGGATCAGCCAAGATAAAGATCAATACTACAGTTTAGGAATAGCCTTTTTAAAGCAGAATAAGTATTCCAAATCTATAAAATACTTTGAAAAAGCCAACAGATTAGGAAACAATAAGGCTGTGATAGCACTAATTAAAGCATATACTCTTAATGACGACTATAAAAATGCTGAGGAAATTGCGATAGACAATATTTATGACCTTTCATCATCTCTGCTATTATCTAAGGCTCTAATAAATAAATATCATAAGGAAACCAAGGATCAAGAAGACCTATATTTAGCTTATCTTTATCTGTATATTTACAATAAATTATACAACGATATCTCTCTAGACAAAAGTGTAATGTCTAAAATTGGTCAGAAACAATTTTTAGTCACTTATTATTTGGCTGCACAAAAATATATTAAATATGCTAAAGAGAGGCTTAGTGACAAAGACATTGCATATGCACAAGAGGAGGCTAATTCTATTATTTCTCACTGGAAAAAATTGAACCTAAAATCATCAAGAAATGAATAGCGAAATAAAAGTAACACAAACTTATAAACCTTCGCAATACGAAGAAGATCTAGATCCAGAAAAGGCTATCATTGCTAGGTTGTTAGCTGGATCACTAGATATATTAATATTATTAGCGCTTAAAAATATCATTAATATCTTCAGCTATAAATTCGAACTACTAGTTATCCCAGCTTATTATTTATTTTGTTTGGTAAGAAATAGCACAACAGTTGGTGGAATCATCTTCGGTATCAAAATTGTAGAAAAATCATCAAAAAGAACTAATATTAACGTCAAGCATTCACTCATAAGAAGTTTGGTTGTAAGTTCAGTTACTGCGCTCACATATTACAGCTTTATAAAGCTAGATGGTATGTATCACTATATTATTCCGGCTATGATAGTTATAGTCTATGTTAACCCAATCTTCTTCACCAAGAATAGACTTACACTTCATGATTATGCTTCATTTAGTAAGGTTATAAAATTTAAGATTAAAAGTAAGACATTATTAAAAAGAGCCGTTCTAATCCTATTCTCGTCAATTCTAGTAGTGGCTTCTTTTTTCTTGCTAGATTCAAAATGCAAACAGTCAGTTGAAGATAAGGATTTTGCAGGCGAAAGTGCGTTAATAACTCAATTATGCGCATCCACAACACATGCTAATTATAGTGAAGATGAATATTACAAACTTGGAATATCTTTCTTAAAGAAGAGAAAAGGGCGCACAGCAACAAGATTCCTAGAAAAGGCAGCTCTGGCAGGCAATAAAAAGGCTAATATATTGCTAATTCAGTCTTACGCAATGAGTAATAAATTTGGTAAAGCCGAAAAACAGGCCAAAAAGCTTATTAAAGACTTAGCAGCACCTTTAATCATGTCTAACATGTTTATGCAGAGATATGAGAGAAATAACGATCCTAAATACATCTATAAGGCTTATATCTATCTTAACTTATATTACTTATCCTACAGCAATATCTCTGTAAGAAATAGTGCTATGTCGTGGTCCGAGCAAAAGGACCTATTAAAAGACTACTACCCAGTAGCTAAAAAATACATTGCACTAGCTGAAGAAACCTTAAGCGTAGAAAAAATTCAAGAGGCACAATCTGAAGGGATGTCTATATTGTTTGGAATAAATTAGAATTTATTATCTAAAATTAAATAATTCTAATTTTTCCTATTTCACATAAAAAAGGGCAAATATCTGATCATTCATCTTTATCCCAAGATATTACATTTATTGCATAATTATAATCTAAGAAAAGGGCTCTAATCTAATATGAATGTATATGTGTAAGTGACTATCATTTGTGAGATATATAATTGTCCCATAATATATATTATGTAAAATTAGATCCCATCATATCAGAGTATAAATAAGTAACATCTTTAAGGCAATTATCCAAACTACACGCTTAACATCTAACTCCTATCTAACTCACGTGATAGCAAATTCAATAATCTAATAGAAAAACCTTCCGCTCTTTCATGGAAGTCATTAACTTTATTACTAAATATATTATAGAAAAATACCGCAGGAATAGCAGCGAATAGCCCTACCCCTGTAGCCAACAAGGCTTCTGCAATACCAGGAGCAACTACAGCTAAACTTGTATTTTTCGATAAAGCGATGCCTTGAAAACTATTCATAATTCCCCAAACGGTACCAAACAGGCCTATAAAAGGTGCTGTCGAGCCAATTATAGCAAGAAAATTAAGGCCTTTTTCTAGCTTCTTTGATGACCTAACCAGAGTCACATATACGTCACTTTCTATTCTTTCCTTAAGTGATGTAACTTTATTAAAATCACCACTCTTTTTTAACTCATTAATAACATTACTTTTCCACTCTTTCATTGAAGAAATAAACATTAAAGAAAATGGGTGATTCCTCTTCTTTTTTGCGTCTCTTAAAATTGCATCAATACTTTCAGAATTCTCAAATATCTCTTCAAATCTATTAGTCCTAGATAGTAGTAGAGAGAATTTAAAGAACTTATCAAAGATTATAGTCCAGGAATAAACAGACAGAAAGAAAAGAAAACCAATAATTATCTTAACTACTAAATCGGCATTATTATACAAGCCAAATATTGAGGGTGATGAGAGTTGTTCCATATTATATAATTAATTCTTCTTTTTTGATCTTCGTTTAGCTTTATTTGAACGTATTTGCATAATCTGATTAATCTTCTTTATATGCCTTGTAGCTTTTTCAATAAAACAAAATGGAAATAAAGCGTGAACGAGAAGTGTAAGGGACGCTATAACCAACCATACACAAATTGTTAATGAGAATAATAAATGCTCAAAATAACTTTCCTCATAATCTTTAAGGTGTCTGTTAAAGACATTTTCTTTATTTTTAGCCATAATATATCCCTATTATTAATTTCTTTTTGCCTCTAGAACCTTCCTAGAAATTAGTAGTGACGATAAGATGTTTTCAATATGTTCAGTATTATCGATCTCTAAATCAATCAATAATTCAAAATAATTTTCACTTCTATTCAAAGTAGAGATATTTCTTACATTAGCATTTTTCTTAATTAAAATATTACTAATATCCGCCAAAATACCCGGTGAATTCTCAACACGAATAATAACCTTACTCAAGAACTTATAATCACTAGCCTGGATGTCTTCTTTCCACTCAATTTCAAGTAATTTATTTTTTAAAAGACTAGCATTTGTCATATTTGAGCAATCTCTATTATGAATCGTTACTCCAACTCCAGTGTTTAATATACCATATATTTTATCTCCGGGGATTGGAAAACAGCATTTAGCATATTTTATAGACATCCCTTCAATTAATCCCTTAATAGGTATATTATAGCTTCCTAAGTCGTAACTAGATTCTCCATTGGATAAAGCCATTCCCGGTCTTGTGTATTTTGACTCAGACTTAGGATAGAGCTCTCTTAAAACATCATTTTTGGTAATGACACCTTCAGCAACACGAAAATATAAGTCATTAGCTGTCTTCTTCCTAAATTTCGGCAAAACCTTTTCGATTAGATTGTCACTAAACTCAATGTTTTGTGACTTAAAATGCCTTTTTAATATAGCTTTACCAAGAATTGAATATTCATCATATTTTTCATGCTTAATAAACCCCTTTATAGATACCTTGGCTTTCGAAGTCATAACAAACTGTAGCCAGCTTGAGGAAGGTTTTGATTTGTTAGAAGTAATAATTTCTATTTGATCACCATTTTCAATCTTTTTTCTTAACGGAACTATAACTCCATTAACCTTAGCTCCACAACATTTATTACCAATGTCTGAATGTATCTCATAAGCAAAATCAACGATAGTGGAACCATGGGGCAAATTAAAAATGTCACCATCCGGAGTAAAGCAAAAAACCTCATTCTTATGCATAGATAAATCATAATGCTTAAGTGCTTCACTCGCGTTATCTGAAGTTTCAAACAAAGAAATTAATTCTCTAATCCATCTATATTGCTCAAGGTCTGTTGCTTGATTCAATTGTTTTCTACTATTTTTCGAGTATTTTTCCTTATAATACCAATGCGCGGCTACACCATCCTCGGCGATATTATGCATATTGTCATCGCATATTTGAATTTCTATCTTTTTATGGAAGGGTCCCAAAGTAACCAAATGAATTGCTTGGTAGCCATTATCTTTTGGTGTACTGATATAATCCTTAAAGGTTCCAGGTATCATATTAAAAGCCAAATTAATGACTCCTAATGCTTTATAGCATTCCATCATAGATTTTGTTATTACCCTAAAAGCAATAATATCATGTAGGTTATGAAAACCAATATTCTTCTTCTTCATATTTAGCCATATAGAATATGGTTTTTTCTCTCTGCCATATATCCGGCAATCAATTCCCTCTTCTTTAAAAAGTTTTTCAAGATTATCAATAATCTTCTTAGTAAGATTCTTATTCTTTTCACGTAAATCATTCAAACAATCATTAATATGATTTCTACTATCTGGATCCATCACTGAAAATGATATATCTTGTAATTCATTCTTTATATTATCTAAACCAATCCTAGCGGCGAGTGGAGCATATATATCTAGGCATTCTTTGGCTTTTTTAATTCTTTTTTCTTTGGAGGGAACATAGAATAATGTTCTCATATTATGTAAGCGGTCAGCCAGCTTTATTAACAAAACTCGAACATCTTGCGACATTGCCATTGTTAATTTTCTAAAATTTTCAGCTTCTTTTTCACTTGTTGGTATAGAGCCTATCTTTCCTAACTTCGTAACACCATCTACAAGCCTAGCGATGTCTGGGCCGAATTGATCTTCTATTTCTTTTAAAGTTACTTCTGTATCTTCAACAACGTCGTGGAGTAAGGCAGCGATGACTGAATCTAGATCAAGTTTTAACTCGATTAAGATCTCAGCGACGGCTACAGGATGAGAGAAATATATCTCTCCAGAATGTCTTTTTTGATTTCCGTGGGCACCTTTGGCAATAATGTAGGCTTTCTTAAATAGATTTACATCAAAATCACTATTATAGATTTTGATTTTAGCGATTAAATCAGATAAGCTTACCATTGGCAGAACTAAAATTAGTTAACAGGTAAAGAAAGTCTTATTCGTTTAAACAAAGCAACTAACTAATCTTCAACTACAAGATTTTCGTTAGAAAATGAATCTGCTTTATCAGAAACATATGATTCAACTTCTTCATTCGCTGATTCAGCAATCGATCCTTCTTTAAAAGAGTCATCAGATAGACCACGATTGTTTAAGCCAGACTTTATGTTCTTTCTAATACTATCAACATCGGCAAGACCATCAGCAATTTCTCTAAGCGAGATAACAGCAGGTTTTTCCTTTCTGTCTAATGAAGTCGGAGCTCCAGATAAAATAGCTTTTGCTCTATTACTTGCAATCAAGCATAATTCAAATCTGTTAGGAACTATTCTTACACAATCTTCAACCGTGATTCTTGCCATTTCTTTAAAAAATAAAATTGCTCTTAAAATATACTCTATGTAAGATTAGGCACACTATTTCTGCAAATCAACAAAAAATTAACAATTCTACACTAACAAATGGCCATAACTATACACACCCAAGAAGATTTCAAGAAAATGCGCAAAGCCGGAGAGCTCGCTGCATCAATACTAGACTTCATTAGCACATATGTAGAGGCAGGTGTAACAACTGATAAATTAAACAAGCTTTGCCACGATAAAATAACCGAAAATGGCGCAATAGCAGCACCGCTAAACTATAAAGGGTTCCCAAAATCAATTTGCACATCCGTAAATCATGTTATTTGCCATGGAATACCAAGTGATAAAAAACTAAAAAATGGTGATATAGTTAATATTGATGTTACAGTAATTGTAGATGGGTGGCACGGCGACACCAGTAGAATGTATTATGTTGGTGAGCCTTCAATCAAAGCAAAAAGATTGTGCAAAACTACATATGAATGTATGATGCTGGGAATTGAAGAAGTTAGACCAGGAAAATCACTAGGAGATATTGGCTGTGTTATACAAAGCCACGCCGAAAAAAGTGGTTATTCAGTTGTGAAAGATTATTGTGGGCACGGCATTGGTCAAGTATTTCACGCTGAACCAAGTGTTGTTCATTATGGCAAAAGAAATTCCGGTTTAATACTTGAAGAAGGCATGTTCTTTACAATAGAGCCAATGATAAATGCTGGTAAATATCAAACAATACTCTCCAAACATGATGGCTGGACGGTAACAACTAGAGACAAATCCTTATCAGCACAATTTGAACACACATTAGCTGTTACAAAAGACGGATATGAAATATTTACAAAATCACTAAAAGGCTTAGATTTTCCGCCATATTAATTTTTTTATAACTTAACTTTTAAAATATGAATAGTTTCGGTCAAAAATTTAGATTCACAAGCTGGGGCGAAAGCCACGGTAAAGCAATAGGATGTGTGGTAGATGGTTGCCCTGCCCTGATTGATTTAACTGAAGAAGATATTCAAATAGAACTTGATAGAAGAAAACCTGGTCAGTCAAAATTTACAACTCAAAGACAAGAATCAGACAAAGTAGAAATATTATCTGGTGTATTCGAAGGTAAAACAACAGGTACTCCAATAAGTCTAATAATTTATAACCAAGATCAAAAATCTGGTGATTACTCTGAAATAAAAGATAAATTCAGACCAAATCATGCTGACTATACTTATTTTAAAAAATATGGTATAAGAGATTATAGAGGTGGAGGCAGATCATCTGCTAGAGAGACTGCAATACGCGTAGCTGCTGGAGCAATTGCAAAGAAAGTAACAGCTCAAAATAATATTGAAGTAACAGCTTATATCACTCAAATTGGCGAACAAAAAATTGATCGTACAAAGATTGACCTTTCGCAGATAAACAATAATGAACTTTTTTGTCCTGATACAACTTCAGTAGAAAAACTTAAAGATTACCTAACTTCTATCAGAAAATCAGGTGACTCGGTTGGTGCAAATATTGAGATCGTTGCCAAAAATGTCCCAGTAGGCTTGGGTGAGCCAATCTATAATAAATTAGATTCAACAATTGCAAACGCAATTATGTCAATAAATGCAGTAAAATCAGTTGAAATTGGTTACGGTAGCGAAGTATCAAGCAAGAAAGGCAGCGAGCTTTCTGATGAAATGTATAATGACGAGAATCAAGAATTACAATTCTCATCAAATCACTCCGGAGGAATTCTTGGAGGTATATCTTCCGGTCAAGATATTATAATCAATTTCTCAGTTAAACCAACTAGCTCAATTCTAATTCCAAGAAGAACAATTGATATAAATGGAAATAATTGTGAAATAATTACAAAAGGCAGACACGATCCTTGCGTGGGCATTAGAGCCGTACCAGTTGCCGAAGCTATGATAAATTGTGTACTAGCTGATTTTCTTTTATTAAAGTAAAAAATAAATATTTTTATTGCCTTTATTATACAGCCGCATAACGTCGAAACATCTAATTGAAAGTCTTACTTTTGTATCGAAAGTGAAGACGAATTTGTCAATCATAACCTATATACTATGAAAGCTTTTATAAAAATACTTGCTACGTTTGTACTGATTTTATCAGCCTCTACCTACATTTCATTTGCACAAGATGCTGACTCAACAACTAATCCTCACTTAAAGAAAGCATATAAGTTAAAAGAGTCAGTTCAAGATAACGAATATAAAAGTGACAGACAAAAAAAGAAACAAGCTCATAAAGAATCTCTAAAAGAAAAATGGAAAGGTTTTAGAGAAGAAAGAAAAGCTGACAAACAAGAGCACAAAGACGAGAAGAAGTCAGACAGAAAAGAATTTAAAAATGATAAAAGAGAAGCTCGTCAAGAAAAAAGACAGAAAAACAGAGAGGGTCGTCAAGAAAATAGACAAGAAAGAAAATCTGATCGTCAAGAAAGAAAAAGTGATAGAAGTTCAAACAGAAGAGGAAGCCAAACTAATAGAAACTCAAATAGAGGTGGAACTCAAGCTAATAGAACCTCAAATAGAGGCGGAACTCAAGCTAATAGAAGCTCAAACAGAAGAGGAAGCCAAACTAACAGAAATTCAAATAGAGGTGGAACTCAAGCTATTAAAAGTTCAAATAGAGGCGTAAGTAAAACTAGTAGAAGTTCAAATAGTAGAGAAAAATCATCCGCTAGATCATCAGGTGGTGGAAAAAGCAAAAGCGGAAGAGGAAGAAGATAATATAGTATAAAATCAAAAAAACCCCTAGATCTTTAATTCAGGTCTAGGGGTTTTTTATTGCATTTTTTTAAGTGCTGCAATTTTGTCTTTACTAGACCAAATATATGAAATAACGGCAAGAAAATCCGCTCCTTTATTAGCTAAGATACCACAGTTTTTATCATTAATTCCACCGATAACGACTATTGAAACATTTAGAATATCATCTGCCCACTTTATTATTTCAGGACTAGGCTTACCTCTAGATTTTTTTGTTGGACTATCAAAAAATGCACCAAAAGAAATATAATCTGCACCCTGCTCCACAGCTTGAATTGCCAAATGCTTTGAATCATAACAGCTAGCACCAACGACAAACCCATCTTGGGTTTTATTCTTAATATTGCGTATATTTTCATCGTCAACGCCAACATGCACTCCACCAGCACCAATCTCAATGGCTAAATCAACATAATCATTTATAACGAATAAAACATCATGCTTTGAACAAACATCCAAACATCTTTTTGCAATATTCTTAACCTTTGATAACTCATAATCTTTCAGTCTTAGCTGAAAAACAGGAATGGTTTTTAAAGACAGAATTTTCTCTAGATCAACTAAGAAAGAATTCAAATCATCTATTATTGGAGGAGAAATTAGATATATCTTACTCATAATAAAAGTTATATAGCGACGATATTAACAAGCTTATTCTTAACTATAACGACCTTTTTAATATTTTTGCCTTCAATATGTTTCATTACTTTCTCATTATTCATAACTAGCTCTTCCAGGACTGAATCTTCTATACCCTTTTTTACTTCCATAACGTCACGTAATTTACCGCAAACCTGGATAGCAATTTTAAGGTTGTCATCTGCTATTAAATCTTCTCTATAATCTGGATATTTCTCAGTAGAAACTAAGCCATTATAGCCAATAGTTTTCCAGCACTCTTCAGCTAAATGAGGAATTATTGGTGAAAATAAAATTATCAAACTTCTAATAGCAAAGGACTTTTCTCTTTTATCTTCGTCATTTGAAATTGTAGCTTTTTCTAAAAAGTTTGAAAACTCTCTAATCTTAGCTATAACAGTATTAAATGAATTATTGTCGTAATCACCTCTTACATCACAAATAACCTTGTTAGTCCTCTTGGCTATCTCACCATTTAGAGTTTTATAGTTAAACTCACTAACAAAATATTCACTAAAACCAGAGACAAGTCTCCATAATTTATTTATATATTTCCAAGAGCCATCTATTCCAGCTATTGACCATTCAATATCTCTCGATGGAGGACTATCTGAGAGCATAAATAATCTCGCAGTATCCGCGCCATAACTTTCAATAACATGAGAAGGCTCGACAATATTTTTTTTCGACTTACTCATCTTCTCGCTTCTTCCTATTATAACATCTTCATTACTCTTATTTGATGCCTCGGTCGGCGTTATCCACTTATCAGTTTTTTTATCTTTATAAGTTTCATGACAAACCATTCCCTGAGTTAAAAGCCTCTTAATTGGCTCAGATATATCTAAATATCCACATTTTTTTAAAGCCTTAACAAAGAATCTAGCATAAAGCAAATGCAATACCGCATGTTCAACACCACCAACATATTGATCAACTGGCATGAATTTATTTACATCCTCTTTTACAAAAGGAACGTCTTCATTCTTGTTCGATAAAAATCTTAAGAAATACCAAGAGCTTTCAAAAAAAGTATCGAAAGTATCAGTTTCTCGAGTAGCGCCTATTTCTTTACCATCTTCATCAATGTAAGTAGTTCTTTTCCATCTTTCATTTCTATCTAATGGATTTCCATTACCGCCAAATTCAACATCCTTTGGCAATTCAATAGGTAAATTCTCTTCCTTCTCAGAGACAACTCTTCCGTCATCTAAATACAATATCGGAATAGGACAGCCCCAATATCTTTGTCTAGATACACCCCAATCACGAATTCTATAATTTACTTTCTTTTCAACCTTCCCTTTCAGGTCTAATGTTTCAAAGACCTTATCCTGCGCACTTTTAATATCTAACCCATCTAGCTCGTGAGAATTAATTAATTTACCTTTTTCTAGAAATGGCAATTTTTCATCTTCATTTCCCTGAGAGACAACTTGTGTTATATCTAAATTATATTTCTTAGCAAATTCATAATCTCTCTCATCATGTGCTGGGCATGCAAAAACAGCACCAGTTCCATAATCCATCAATACAAAGTTGGCAATGTAAACATCCAAAGATTTTGTAACATCCAATGGGTGTTGAACCTGTATTCCTGTATTAATACCTTTCTTTTCCTGCTTATCTATAGCCTCTTCGCTATTTGAAACTTTGTTACATTCATCTATAAAATCAGCAATTTTCTCATCCTTGTTTTTAAGAGATTCAGCTAATGGATGATTTGGCGAGATAGCCAAAAATGATGCACCATAAATTGTATCAGCTCTAGTTGTATAAACTTTCAATCTTTCAATATTAGCTTGTTTAGCTGTTTCATAATTCTCAGATTTATCAGATATATCAAAATCAATTAGCATTCCTTCTGAACGACCAATCCATTTTTTTTGCATTGATATAACTCTCTCATCCCAGCCTTTTAAATTATCTAACTCACTTAATAATTCTTCAGCAAAATCACTAACTCTTAGAAACCATTGTGTTAGTTTTTTCTTCTCTACAAATGCACCACTTCTCCATCCCTTACCATCAATTACTTGCTCATTAGCCAAAACAGTTTGATCAACCGGATCCCAATTAACGAAAGATTCCTTTTGGTAAGCCAGATCGTTTTTTACAAAATCTATAAATATTTTTTGCTCATGTTTATAATATTCCTTTAAACATGTAATTACCTGCATATCCCAATCAACTGATAAACCAACAGATTTCAATTCGGTTTTCATAATGCCAACATTATCCAAAGTCCAACTTTCTGGGTGGACATTATGCTCCAACGCAGCATTTTCTGCTGGCAATCCAAAAGAGTCAAAACCCATTGGGTGAATCACATTATAACCTTCTAATCTCTTCGCGCGCGCTATAACATCACCAATTGTGTAATTTCTTAAATGCCCCATATGAATCTTTCCTGAGGGGTAAGGAAACATCTCTAAAACATAGTATTTTTCTTTGTCCGATAATTTATCAAAGCTAAAGCACTTTAAGTCTTCCCATGCTTTTTGCCAATTTTTCTCAGATTCTTTATGATTATAATTCTCAATGACGGACATCGTTTTATATTAAGTTAAATTTAGAAGTGTCGGGGCTATGTTAAGATATGAGAATAAATGAATAAATAAACAAATCAACAAAGGCATTCAGTGTTATCCTGATAAACCACGACCTGTTGGAACGTCGAATCTCGGATACGGCTCAGAAGATAAGCCAGAAGTTGGACTAACAATATTAGGATCAGCTTGGAGCCCCGGCGGATAATATGGTACTGAAGGTGATCGCCCACCATATCCAGATGGAGCATCTCCTGGATATTGCACATCAAGTTCGCTTATTGGTGCTGAGGAAGATCTAGGAGCTGGAGATCCGTAACTTACTGGTGCAGATTTATATGCTGGAGCATTGGGTACTAAAGGCTGACCTCCTATTCCACCAGTAGTGTTGTAATTGTCTTTATACATTCCAGAATTATAAACACATACAATGTCACTTCCATTTCTTAGAGTGAATTGTGAAGCTACTTTCTCAACTATTATATAATCTCCGGCCGATCTAAAGTTTACCAAGGATTCATATCCATTAGCATCTACGCTAAATATAGCCGGTAGCTCAGCATTTTTCGCACTAAATTTAAAATAAGTAAATTCACCATTATCAAAGACTTTTACTGGAGCTATAACCTTTTCTCCAGTATATTGATAAGCAAAATTATATTTAGATAAGTCTCTTAGATCAGGTATATCAGAAGGTGCTGATCTTGGGAATTGAACAATATTTTTATCTTTGTCATCAGGGTATAAAAATCTAATAACAAAAATCAGATCTTCATCTGTGATACCATTTGCTTCTTTCGCCATTAACTCAAAGTGATAAACTTTCTTATTAGTTATCACTGTCATATTGGTTTCTGAATTATCCTCTCCAACAGGCTTTAAAAACAGTCTATTGCCGATATGTTCAAAAAGCCATAAAGTTGGGTCACCCATTGAAATGGTATTAACAAGCTCATCTTGCTCAAACTCAATAAATCCCTGGTAAGTATAGTGGCCTATATATCTATAAACATCATTTGGATTATAAATATAGCTTCTAAATTTCTTTTCACTTCCAAGAAATCTTGGCATTTGAGCAGCGAATAAACATTCAGAAAAAAGCATCCAAAATATCATAAAAGCTACAATAACACTCTTTTTCATAATCTTATTTATCATTTTATTTTAAATAATCTGTATTTGCTAACTTTAAAGTTCAACTTTTGCCTATCATTATCACTTTTGAATTTTTCTAATTTTGCACCGTCAAAAGAAAATTCAAGCTTTGCTAAGAACCTTTCTTTCACAGTCACAGGATTAAACTCATCCTCATAATCTGTAGTAACAATATTAAAAATAACTTCAGCTTTTTCTGGAACCGAGTAACTTAAAAAGTTTTTAGCTTGTTCCGCAAAATCACCATATTGCTCTTTGACAATTTTTATTGAGTCAATATCAACAATTTTACTAATTTGCTTCCCAAAAAAGTTTATAGGGCTTCTCGGGCTACGGTTACTAATAACTAACCTGTAATTATTATTATATTCCTCAAGTGAGGATTGTTCCTCAATATAGTTTCTTTTTCGCGTTAATTCTGAGTTTAATTGAATGATGGTGTCAAATTTGATAAACTCAAAAGATTCTCTTTCGCTAACGTATAGTTTTACTAAATATTTTAATACTGCTTCATCAACACTCAGAATATTAGCATCATAATCCTCTTCTCCCTCTTTAGGCTTTAGCTTTATCAAATAAGGAAAATAACGAGAAACATCTTTTTCCCAAACAAATATAGGCTTTTCTTCTACAAGTGGAAAGGAAGAATCAATAACTTCATATAATGAATATACCACAATAATTGCGAGTACTGTTCCGATTAGAAGTTTTGTTCTATCACAAATAGGAGATAAATATCTGAATAGATACCAATCGGTTGCATCCTTAAAATAAACACCGCTATCTACTGAAGCTTTCACATATTGCAAATACTCTTTTGCAAGCTCGTCACCTTCATTATAATGTTCTAAGACAGTTTTTTTCATTACATTCAAATATTACTGAAGCTAATAATTAAGTTTTCTTCATTCTTTTCTAGAATTTTTTTCATTTCAAGGAAAGATTTCTCTAATTTTTCATAATTGCTACTTCTAAAAACCAAAGATGTTCCTGAATCATTTGGATAACTGCCCAAAGCCACTTCTGGATAGGATTGTTGCAAAAGAGAGAAACTTTCAGCGATAATACTTTCTTTAGCATTTAAATTAATTTCCAATGACTTCATTTTCTTTCCAACTTTCAAACTATCTTTAATAGCCAAGAACATCGCTTTAAATATCTTCGGCACACCAGCCATTACATAAACATCATCAACATAAAAACCACCAACAGCCATTATATCATTATCAATGATACTTGATCCCTCAGGAATCCTCGCCATTTTTATCCTAGGCTCGTTTAAGTTACCTTTACCATAGTAAGTTTCTAACAACCCAACCGCAACATCATTTAAATATAGTTGTTTTCCCAGAGCTTTAGCCACCGACAATGTTGTAATATCATCGTGAGTTGGGCCAACACCACCACTCGTAAACACATAATTATACTTATCTCTCAAATCATTAAGAGTTTGAATTATTTCATTTTCATCATCACCAACTACCCTTACCTCTTTCAAAGAAATTCCCATTTCGGTTAATTCTTTAGCTAGAAAGTTTAGATTAGCATCGGCAACTCTTCCTGATAATATTTCGTCGCCTATTATAATGTAAGAAGCTGTTACTGTCATAATCGTTATGTTAGTTAGATTAAATAATTTTTTATTTTTAGCTGTGTAGAAAGTGATTTCTTTTTACTCCACGTATATCATTATTTGGATAAAAAAATCGTTTTATAAACATCTAAAAATAAAAAGTTGGTGCATCCGAGAGGGTTCGAACCTCCAACCCCTACCTTCGGAAGATAGTGCTCTATCCAGTTGAGCTACGGATGCTTAAATTATAATTCTATTAACTCCTTTTTTCGCTATGCTCAAAGAGAGTCAATAGTCTGGGTATGCGTCGTGCTAAAATAGCACTCCTGAACCCGCTATTATCGTTTAGAGCTATTTCTTTACGATAATAGCCTATCCAGTTGAGATACGGATGCTAATTAAATAATACCGTTAATCCCTTTTTAACTTATTATGCAGTATTCATCAAAACAAGAACCTTTTTTTCCTTCTGATTTATCAAGTAGAGGAGAAAATTCTGTCAAAGGAGTTATATTCCTACTATTTGGTTTTTTAATATCCTTAAGAAAATTCCTCATTTCCAAAATAAACATATCATTTGTTTTATTGGGACTTGGAATATCAGAAAGTTGTGACATTTCAACTACTTCACCTGTTGACGATTCTACATTTCTCTCAATATATCTGGCAATTGAACATTCAGATTCAGGCTTAAGATTCACAAAATGTGATTTTTTCACTAACTCATAAGGCAGATCATAAAATGATATTCCAACACCACTATCTTCAATTATTTCTATATATTGTAAGAATTGAGTAAATTCACTATTATTAGAATAATACATTAAGTCACTCACTGCAAAGCCACCACAACCTCCACTAGAACCTAATCTTTTGAATTTATTCACGTATATAGCATTAATCTGACCTTCATCTAGCATATTTCTAAGAACTGGCATTTCCTTCCTAAGCAATCCAGCACCGAGAATACCTTCAGTAGCTGCGTCAGTTGAATCAGAAATAAATGCGACTTTATCTCCCTCGTTTTGCACGAATATTATACATAATTTATGAGATTGCCTTCCATTTCCCTGAGTATATATGTTAAAACTGACGTAATCTTCTTCTCTATCCTCTGAGAACTCTCTACATGACTCCTTAAAAGCATCTAGACCGGCAATAATAGAAACATTATTATCCTTCAAGCTTTCATGATGAGAGCATATTGTTTTTAATTCATTAATATCAAAAGTACCCTCAGGGTAATCCTTCATGTCCTATTAATTTTCAACTTGTTCAACAGATTCAACTTCCGGAACATAATGCTTCAACATATTCTCAATACCATTTTTAAGTGTGATAGTAGAACTTGGGCAACCTGAGCAGGCACCTTTTAATTCTAAATAGACTACACCTTCTTTAAATTCATGAAAAACAATATCTCCACCATCCATAGCCACTGCAGGTCTAACTTTTATTTCAATTAATTCTTTAATTTGTTTAGTAACTTCATCATCTTGAGATTCATCAGCACTTTCCTTTTTCTCGAACATAACTTCCTTACCTGAAACAAAAAAATCCATGATAGTAGCTTGAATATCTGCTTTTAAGCCTTCCCATTCAAGATCGGCATTTTTAGTGATAGAAATAAAACTCGTGCCTAGAAAGACGCTAGTAACACCATTTATTTCAAAAAGCTGTGTTGCTAAAGGAGATTTAGTAGCAGATTCCTTCTGGCTTTTAAATTCTTCGCCACCACTTTTTAAAACTTCTTTTCCATCAGGAATAAATTTTAGAACTTGCGGGTTTGGAGTTTCTTCAGTTTGTATAAACATTTCTTAGATTAATTAATTAATTATTACTTATTTAGGGCTAAAAAGTAGATTAGGATAATTAGCTATAGTGTCTAACATTATTTTTGATTTTAGTTATTTATCCACCAACTATCTAAAGACAAAGAATATTTAGCATGTTTCTTGGGTATGCCAAAAATGTTTCTATGTAGAATCCTATAATTACCACTATACCACTGAGGGATTAAATAATGGTTTTCTAGCAAAATACTGTCTAATTTTATACATAATCTACTCAAATCTTTTTTCCTTTTAGATTTAATAATTTGTTCAACTAGATAATCCACTTCTTTGTTATTTAACCCCATTAGGTTTCTAGATCCTTTTATATCTTTTTGGCTTGAGTGAAAATAAGCATATAGTTCATTACCCGGGATTAAAGCTTGTCCAAACATTCCAACTATTACATCATAATCAAAATTATTAACACGGGTTTTATATTGGTTTTCTTCAACGAATTTTGCTTTAGCATCAATTCCTAATTTTCTTAAATTCTTAACAAAAGGAGCAATAACCATCTCAAAAGTCTTTTGTGTTATCAAAAACTCAATTTCAACTTTTTTACCATTCTTATCATATAAAAAATCATCCTTTAGAACATAACCAGATTCTTCTAAAATATCTTGTGCAGCTATCAGGTTTTTTCTATTAAATCCATCATCACTACCTTTTGGAAGTTTAAATTCTTTAAAAGAAAAATCAGAATTCTCAAAAAAACTCTGTGTCCTTTTATAAGATCCATAAAAGATATGTTTTTTTAACCATTCAAAATCAAAAGCATAAGTTAAAGCTTTTCTAAGATTTACATCAGCGAACTTCGCTTTCCTTAAATTTAAAATGAAAGCCTGCATAGGCGCTGGAAGAGAGTGTGAAATCTTCTTCTTTAATATTGATCCTTTTTCAACAGCTTCAATATCATAAGCACTCGCCCAGTTCCTAGCAACGTTTTCTTGTCTAAAGTCATATTTTTGAGATTTAAAAGCTTCAACCAAAACACTATTATCGTGATAATAATCATAAGAAATCTCACCAAAATTGTATCTACCTCTATTAACCGCTAAATCTTTTGCCCAATAATCGCTAACCCTTTCATAAGTAACCGAGTGATTTGGCTCTACTTCCGTTATTTTATAAGGCCCTGATCCTAGTGGCGGTGTTAAAGTAGTTTTAGAGAAATCATTACTTTCATAATAATGTTTTGGCAAAACAGGCAGAGACGCAATAGCAAAAGGAAGGTCTCTATTGTTTGATCCTTTAAAATCAAATTTAACTAAATGCTTACCTAATTTTTCAACATTATTAACATCTCTAAATATTAATTTATAGGTTGGATGACCATCTTTTATTAATTTATTAAATGTAAATACAACATCATCAGAACTTATATAAACGCCATCATGAAATCTAGCCTTAGGATTAAGTCTAAAAATCATAAAAGAGTTTTTTCTATTATATAAAACGCTTTTAGCTATTAGTGGATACATCACCGAAACCTCATCTTGGGAATCTTCCATCAATGAGTCATATAGATATGAAAGTCCAGAAGCTGAAATTCCTTTTAAGATAAATTTATTTAAACTGTTAAACCCACCTTCAACACCAAATCTTACTTCCCCGCCTTTACTAGCGTCGGCATTAACATAATCAAAATTCTTGAAACCATTCTTATATTTAGAATCATTAAAAAGAGATAAAGACTGTTTATATCCAGACGCAAAAGAAAGGTCACTAAAGAGTAAAAATGCCAGAACTGCAATAATTTTGATTTTATAAAAGCCCAAAGCTAAACTCCAAATCGATTAATATAGAAAAAATAAACATAATAAAGTGCTTCTAATTCGCAACCCAAAAACTAATCAAAATCTACCTCATCTATCTGCCACGATTGGTAATTTTGATGGTCTGCATTTAGGTCACGACAAATTGATTGTAAATACTACCACTAAAGCTAAAGAAAAAGGGCTTAAGTCCGCTATAATAACATTTGATCCACACCCTGCTTCTTACTTTAACAAAGACGCTAATAAAAACTTTAAAATATTTTCTCTGTCACAAAAGCTACGACTCATTAAGGATAAATATAAAGTTGATTACGTAATAATTCTCAAATTTGATTCTGTCTTAGCAAAAATTTCCGCAGAAGATTTTATACAAAAACTGTTAATAACTAACCTTAGTGTTAAACATCTAACAATTGGTTATGACTTTACATTCGGCAAAGGTAAATTGGGTGATTACAAACTTTTAAAGCAATATTTCAATGCAGATATAGATAAAATTGAAAAGGTTAAAATAGATCAAGAAATATGTTCTTCATCAAATATTAGGCAATATCTCAAAAATGGCGATGTTTCAAAAGCCAATAATTATTTAAATAAAAATTATTCAATTTCTGGGATAGTATCTAGCAACAATAAAATGGGCCGCACAATTGGCTTTAATACCGCTAACATGATATTAGACAATAACACAATCAAACCAAAATACGGTGTTTATAAAAGCATTGCAACAATTCCTCATCTAAAACAAAAACTCCCTTCAATAACAAATTTTGGTGTTAGACCTACAATAGATAGCAGCAAAAAAGAAATTTTCGAAACTCATATATTAAATTTTAATAATGATATATATGACAAAAAAATTACTGTTGAGTTAACGGATTTTATTAGAGATGAGAAAAAATTTAACAATCTTGATGAACTAAAAAAACAGATTAAAGAAGATATAGCAAAAATAAGCTTGTAATTTATGGGGTCATTAACTTATTCTTGCTTCCATTAATTTATATTACTTTTACCTTTTACTAGTTAATTCATGGAAAAATTTAAGATTCTATCTTCAATATCAGCGCCACTACCACTTATCAATATCGATACAGATATGATAATCCCAAAACAATTCCTTAAAACTATCAAAAGGACTGGGCTTGGCAAAAATCTTTTCGATGAAATGCGCTACAATAGCGATGGATCCGAAATACAAGATTTTATCTTAAATAGATCAGAATATAAAAATGCACAAATCCTAGTCGCTGGAGAAAATTTTGGCTGTGGATCAAGTAGAGAACATGCTCCTTGGGCATTATCTGACTTCGGTATCAAGTCAATAATCGCACCATCTTTTGCCGATATATTCTATAATAATTGCTTTAAAAATGGCATTTTGCCAATAAAACTAGATCAAGCTACCACTAACGAATTAATGGAATTTGCTAAATCTGTTGATAATAACATTACAGTAGATCTAGAAAAACAGGAAGTAAGAGCCGAAAATAAAATTCACAAATTTGAGGTTGACCCTTTTAGAAAACATTGTTTACTAAATGGTCTAGACGATATTGCACTGACATTACAAAAATCAGATAAAATTTCTGAATTTGAGCAGAGTAATAAAGAATTAACACCTTGGTTATATAATTAATCCGCTTTGCCTTTTGGCTCAACGGGCATGTAATTAACAACTAACAAATAAATTATGACTATTCTAGCAGGGAAAAAAGGACTTATAATGGGCGTTGCAAATAACCGCTCAATAGCTTGGGGAATCACTCAAGAATGTAAAAAATATGGCGCAGAGCTAGCCTTTACATATCAAGGAGACGCTCTTAAGAAAAGAGTTGAACCTCTAGCCGCATCTGTAGGATCAGACACAGTTCTTGAATGCGACGTTACAGATGAAAATTCAGTTAAAGCAGTTTTTGTAGAATTAGAGAAAAAATGGGGAAAGCTAGACTTTGTAGTTCATGCAATCGCTTATTCAGACAAAGAAGAATTAAGAGGAAAATATCTTGATACGAGCCCAAAAAACTTTGCTCAAACACTTAACATATCAGCTTACTCTTTAGCAATGGTTGCTAGACATGCTGAGCCTCTTCTTAAAAAGGCTGAAGATGGCGGAAGTATCGTTACGTTAAGTTATTATGGCGCAGAAAAAGTTATGCCTCACTACAATGTAATGGGTGTTGCTAAAGCCGCACTTGAAGCAAGTGTTAAATATTTAGCAATGGATATGGGTAAAGACAATATCAGAGTTAACTCAATCTCTGCTGGACCAGTAAAAACTCTAGCTGCTAGTGGAATCGGTGATTTCAGATTAATCTTTAAATGGAATGAATATAATGCTCCATTAAGAAGAAACATAACTCTTAAAGAAGTCGGTGGAGCTGCAGTGTTCCTACTTTCAGAACTTGGTGGTGGTGTTACAGGAGAAAATCTACACGTAGATGCTGGTTATCACGTAGTGGGAATGAAAGCTCCTGATGCTCCAGACTTATCTATCATTAGAGAAGAAAAATAATCTATTTAGTGCTGGTCTTTAACGTCCGGTGCTAAAACTACTAACAAGCAAGCAAGATGTTTATAAATCATCAACCATTCCTAATAATTATATCCTCCCCCTCTGGAGCTGGAAAATCCACCCTATGCTCCATGGTCATTAAAAATGATCCACTAATTCAGCTATCAGTTTCAGCGACTACTAGAAAAAAAAGAGAAAAAGAAATTGATGGTCAAGATTATTTCTTTGTAAACCAAGAAGAATTCAAAAGCCTAAAAGTAAAAGATGAATTTCTAGAAGACGCTCAGGTGTTTGATAATTACTATGGCACTCCAAAAGGAGCAGTTGATGAAAGCTTGAATAATGGTCACTGTGTTATGTTTGATATTGACTGGCAAGGAGCTAGAAAAATTAAAGAAAAATATAATAAAGAAGAAGTTGTTTCTATTTTTATACTCCCACCATCGATAGAAGAGCTTGAGAGAAGACTAAAAGCACGAGCACAAGACCCACAAGAAGTTGTTCAAAGTAGAATGGATGCAGCGAAATCTGAAATAAGCCATTACGGTGAATATGATTTCATTCTTGTTAATGATGATTTAAACAGTACTTACCAAAAGATAAAATCCATCATTGAAGCAAAAAGAGTCTCTAGATACAAAAAAGATGATCTTCAAAATCTAATTAATCAATTCGCATAAAATGGATATTATCCACCAAACTATGGAATTATTAGCCAATTACATAAATCAAATTGGCTATATAGGAATCTTTATCGGAATGTTTCTTGAAAGCACCCTAGTTCCAATTCCAAGTGAGATAATAATGATACCTGCCGGACTAGCTGCTTCTACTAATAGTATGAATTTATTCCTAGTTATTTTATTTGGTGTAAGTGGCAACGTTTTAGGAGCTGGATTTAGCTATATAGTAGCTCAAAAAGTTGGTAGACCCGTAATAGTTAAAATAGGAAAATATTTTTTTGTTAAAGAGTCAACAATAATAAAGATAGAAGATTACTTCCAAGAACACGGACCAATTTCCGTCTTTATAGGCAGGCTATTAGTCGGCTTTAGACACTTTATATCAATTCCTGCTGGGTTAGCAAATATGGATTTAAAGAAGTTCTATTTTTACACAAGTGCAGGATCACTTATCTGGACAACTATTTTAACTATGGTTGGATATCTTGTAGGGAAAAACGAGGAGTTAATAATACAATATCTGCGTGAAATAACAATTATAACAGTTCTTATGATAGTTGTGACGCTAGTAATATATATTGTCATCAAAAGAAGGAAACGAGCAAGAATATAAATATTCTACATTTTCTTTAATCCGATTCTAAGATAAGCAAAACCGGTCACTACAGTTAGAACTGCGGAAATCGCAAATAATATTTGTGATGCAAATATAACAAAATCCACAATAACAAATTTCAATCCCATTTCTTTCCAGCCACTTAGTAAATAATATAGAGTGTAAGAAGATCCATTCTCACCAAGAAGAAGACCTGTTATAGCAATCATTTGTATAGCAGTTTTCCATTTAGCTAACTTACTAACTGGCATACTAACACTAAACTCAGCTAAGAACTCTCTTAAACCTGAAACTAAAACTTCTCTGCATATTATTATTAAACCGGGGATCAAAATATATAAATTTTTATCACTAAAATTTACCAACATAACAATTGCAACAATTACAAGAAGCTTATCAGCTATTGGGTCTAGGCATTTGCCAAAGTTAGTTTCTGCATTTAAAGACCTAGCAAAATAACCATCAAAATAATCAGTAATAGCCGCCAATGCGAAGAGTATAGCCGCAACTAAATTTGCAAGCATACCTGGAATATAAAAAGATAAGATCAAGATAGGAATAATAAAAAGCCTAAATGCTGTTAGGTAGTTTGGTATTTTTTTGGCGTCCATATTCGTTCTAACCTATTGTTTCAATTTTCATTTTTGCTTCATCAAGTCTTTTAGAACAATGTTTTTTCAGTAAAGAGCCCTCTTCATTTAACTCAATCATCAAATCTAAACTAATCTTTTTAGAAGATAGCGTTTCTACAATTTCTTCCAAACGGGTAATTGCATCTTCAAAAGACAATTTGGAAATTTTATTTTCTAGATCTTTATTAGCCATTTTCCTATTTCTTTAAGTAGTTAACCTTTCATAAAATCAAATAACGGAGTTTCCTGACCATCCTTATCAACTAATCTAATAGGATAATCATCACTAAAGCATGCATCACAATATTGTGGATTTTTATCATGTCTGTCTTCTCCTTGGATAGCCTGATATAGACCATTAATTGATATATAATGTAGGCTTGTAGCACCAATTTCTTTTCTAATTTCTTCAACGCTATTTTGTGCAGCTATAAGATTACTCTTATCAGGAGTGTCAACACCATAAAAACATGGAGAAATAGTCGGCGGTGATGCAATAAGCATATGAACTTCTTTAGCACCGGCTTCTCTGATCATTTGAACAATCTTTTTAGAAGTAGTACCCCTAACTATACTATCATCAATTAACACAACATTTTTACCCTTAATAACGGATATGTTTGCATTATGTTTTAATTTAACACCAAAATGTCTTATTTTATCACTTGGCTCAATAAATGTTCTACCAACGTAGTGATTTCTAATAATACCTAATTCAAATGATAAACCAGATTCTTGAGCATAGCCAATAGCTGCTGGAACCCCTGAGTCAGGAACAGGAACGACTACATCTGCATCTATTTTAATTTCCTTAGCAAGCTGCTTTCCAATCCTTCGTCTCATTTCATAGACATTTTTTCCTTCAATATCACTGTCAGGCCTTGCAAAATAGACATATTCAAAAATACAGAATTTTGAATCTTTCTTTGTGAAAGGCATGCAAGCTTCTATGCCGTCATCATTAATGATTACCATTTCACCATTTTTAACATCTCTAACAAACTTAGCTCCGATAATATCAAAAGCGCAACTCTCAGATGCAACTACGTATGCGTCTCCTAATTTAGCAATAGATAAGGGTCTAACTCCATAAGGGTCCCTAATAGCAATTATTTTTCCTTCATGTATTATCACTAAAGAAAAAGCACCTTCTAGTTGAGATACAGCATCAATTATTTTATCCTTTAGAGTTGATTTTTTACTTAAAGATATAAGGTGAACAATTACTTCCGTATCCATGGTGGACTGAAATATTGCACCTCTTTTAATCAGCTTATTTTTTAAAGTATGAGCGTTAGTCAGATTTCCATTATGTGCTACACCCAAAAATCCACAAGCAAGCTGAGCACAAATTGGCTGAAAATTCTGAGCTGATTTTTTCCCTGCTGTTGAATATCTTACATGACCAATAGCCACGTCACCTTCAAGCTTACTAACTATTTCCTGCGAAGTAAAATTATCAGCCACAAGACCATCTGCAAAGTGAGATGAAAATAACTTACCGGACATAGTAACTATACCAGCAGCTTCTTGGCCTCTATGCTGCAAAGCATGTAAGCCGAGAGCCGTGTTAATTGCTGCATCTTTTGAGCCATGTATAGCAAATACTCCGCACTCTTCTTTTAATTCGTTAAATATCATTTGACTGAGTCGTAATTTTTTCTAGACATTAAGTATTTATATACAATTAGGTTCTCTGTAATGCGCTGGACGTAGTTTCTGGTTTCGGAGTAAGTAATTAATTCAATCCAATCAACCACTTTATCTAAATCCTGAGTCTCTCTTGGATCGTAAAACTCTTTTATCCAACGCTGTGCATTATTAGGTCCTGCATTATAAGCTGCAACAGCTAAAAGCTCCGAACCATCAAATCTATCAATTAACTTCTTAATATAAAATGAACCCAATCTAACATTATATTTAATGTCTCTAGATAATTTCCATTTTGAATATCTGATACCAAGATCCTTTGCTACCAATTTAGCAGTGTCTGGCATAATTTGCATAAATCCTATGGCCCCCACTCTACTTACTGCCATTGGTGCAAATCCACTTTCTTGCTTAACTATTGCATGTACTAAAGGCGCATATTCGTCATCAGAGATTTCATCAACCATCTGAAATTTATCTCTTATAAAGAATACATCTTTTTTTGATGCGGCACGTGAAATATCTACTTCCAAGCCTTTATCACCCATATTTTTAACGAAGTTCATAATCGCTGCAATATGTGTTTTGGTTTTTGACTCTATGACTAGCGCCTTTATTAAATCACTAGCGCTATCTTTTTGTCCTATATTATGAAGGATAAAAGCAATTTGTAGTGGCTGACTCTTTGACAATGTAACCATATCATATTTAGTAACCTCAGGCTCTTTTGGCAATATTGTGTCATTTCTAGAATCGAATGGATCAAGAATTCTGTGTTTGTGGATAGCCAATTGTCCATAAAAGAATATTGGGTATTTTATAGAGATTCTGTACCATTTAAGCGCTAGATCCTTATCACCCATAGCTTCTGCAGCCATAGCAGCCCAATAAGATGCCCTAGCTAGCGTTACGGGTTGGCGAACATTATTATATAAATTATTAAATCTTTTAAATGCCTCTATAGGTCTATCCATGAATCTCAAAGCAATCCAACCTGCAGTCCACTCGGCTTCCCAAAAATCTTTATTCTTTTTTACAAGATTGTGATTTTTAACTAAATTATATGCGTCGCTATATTCACGCTTTTTTAGCATCTCCCTGGCGTATAAATGTCTAACCTTCCACCATTTTTCTGGAAATTGAATGTTTTTTGGCAGACGGATAAGTAATTCTACTACATCATTGACTTTGTTCTTTTTCTTCAACCACAAAGCTTTTTTATAAAGTAGACCTTCATTATCTCTTAATCTCTTAGGAACAGATAGGATAGCCTTATTAATATATTTAGGCATAGTGCTAATCTTTATCACTGCCTTAAATAACTTTTGATAATCATCGCTAACCAAAGACATTATTCTATCTGCGTCGCTTATCCTTAGGCCCCATAAAAGTCTATCTATTCTGTTTATGTGATCACCTTCATCTAAATAACCTTTATATTTTGACAAAAATTCGATTTCTTGATCTTCCTTAAAATTCTCCTCTATCCAAATATCTTCAATCATTTCCCTAATAGCTTCTTTTTGAACAATGAATTCATGAGAATATTGTCTTAAAGTTTCAAGATACATAATCTTTGACTGAAGTAGATATAATTTAGAATCTAGAGATATAGGAGTGTTCTTATCGTGATATTGTTTACTAATTGAGTAAGGAATGTTACTTAGGCTAGCAATTTTATCAGCATTACTTCTTATAGTATCTATATTGGGATAAAAACTATTATCCATTACAAATCTAGAAATATCATCAAAAGAAACTTCTTCATCTATATCTTTAGCACTATATTTTTTCCACAGAACCACGTTCATAACGGAGTCGTAGAAACTAAAGTTCTGAACATATTCATTTTTTTGCTTAAGCTTACTTTCTCTTGCTAAAGCTAAAGCGGACGAATATTGTTTATCATCAAGCAGTTTTTTTATTTTTGATAGAACTACTAAATCATCTGCTCCATAATCAAACCAGACTTCTTGAATATTTTTATTATTTTTTTCAACAACTTCCCCATCAGCTTTTGCAAGGGTTGAGAAAAGGAAAAATGAAATACATAGGCAATATATTAGCCAGCAATTTATACGTAACAAAATCTTCACAAATATTAATTAATAATTAAGTTCTTATTTTTTAAAATAATCTTTGATATTATCAAATTTATTTTTAGCCTAATAACATTAATATCAAATTAAAACTAAGTAATGGAATTTATAACAAAGTTTTTAATAAAAAGATCAGCAAAAAAAATTGGCACTGACGAGTTTGGCAATTGCTATTACCAAAATAAAAGCAATGGCAAAAGATATGTTATATATAATGGAATAGCTGAAGCGTCTAAAATACCTGCACAGTGGCACGGATGGATGCACTACACGACAGATATTATTCCAGTTCAAATGAACACAAATAAATTATCTTGGCAGAAAATTCACATTCCTAATTTAACAGGAACAAAAAATGCATATTCACCAAAAGGTAAAGAATCGAATAAAACTAGCTCTCAATATGAGTCATGGCAACCAACTGAGTAAATTATGAATAAGACAAATAACTATTTCGAAATTATCATTGGAACTTTCGTACTCGCGGCTGCCCTAATATTTTTACTAGGGTCCTTTAATAAATCCTCTGTAGCCGCACAGTCTGATAGTTATATTGTAACTGCAAAATTTAGTAATATTGACGGGATATCATCCGGAAGTGATGTTAAAATATCTGGAATAAAAGTTGGGACAGTAAAATCACAAAATCTTGACTCGAATACTTTTCAAGCATCTGTGAGCTTAGATATAAACTCAGATATCAAACTTCCTTATGACAGCTCAATTAAAGTATCATCGGAAGGTTTGCTTGGATCCAAATATTTATCAATAGCACCAGGATCACAAGAAGAATTATTAGAAAATGGAGATGAAATAGAATTTACTCAATCCTCAGTAAATTTAGAAGATTTATTAGGTAAATTCATTTTTAGTTCAAAAGACAAAGAAAAAAAAGATGAATAAAATAATAATTACTATCTTAATATTCTTTAGCATTAGTAACGTATCTTCGGCTGCGACTAACTATGAGAAAGCAACAATTAGACTACTTGATAAAATAACAGCTAAAAGCTCTTTAATAGATATTGATATTAACAAAATCTACAACCACGGCAGCCTAGATATAAAAATCTATAAATGTTGGAATGCTCCGCTGGATCAAAAGCCAGAAACAAAGATGTTAGTTGAAGTCTTAGAAACTAAAAAAAGTGGGAAAGAACAAATTTTCTTCGGATGGCTATTTGCTTCAAGCCCATCAATTTCCTCAATCGAGCATCCAATATACGACATAACGGCAATAAAGTGTAATAAAATAGAACAATTATGATCAAAATATCTCCTTCTATATTATCAGCAGATTTCTCAAATTTAGGAGAAGACATTATCAAAATAGACAAAGCTGGTGCAGATTATATACATATAGATGTAATGGATGGATCATTTGTTCCTAATATAACTATTGGAAATGAAGTGGTTAGGGGTTTAAGAAAAACTACTAATTTACCATTTGACGTGCATCTTATGATAAATAATCCTGATCAACATATAAAGAACTTCGCTGACGCTGGATCAGATATAATCACTATACACGCAGAAACAACGCACCATCTAGATAGATCAATAGAACTAATAAAATCTTTTGGTAAAAAAGCTGGCGTATCTATAGTTCCATCAACTCATGAAGATTGTTTGGACTATATAATGGACAAGGTTGACTTAATATTGGTGATGACTGTTAACCCGGGTTTTGGTGGACAAAAATTCATATATTCTCAACTTAAGAAAATTGAAAATATCAGAAATAAAATAATTAAGTCTGGCAGGAATATCGAATTAGAAGTTGATGGGGGAATTAATAGTGAAACTTCTAAGCAATCAATCTCAGCTGGTGCTGATGTTTTAGTTTCTGGCTCTTATATATTTAAGTCACCAAACTATGCTCAGGCAATTTCAAGCTTAAAAATATAATGAATTACCTTATATACGGACTTGGAATATCCGGAATATCAGCAGCAAAATATTTATCAAAAGCTCATCAAGTCACTTTAACTGACGACAATCCTCAAATAACCCAAAGTCCTTTAAAAGACTTTAACAAAGAAATCACATTTAAAAAATTCAGTGATATCGACTTTAGTCAAATAAATAAAGTTATAATTGCTCCTGGAATACCACTATATTTTCCCCAAAAGCACCCTATTTTAGAAAAACAGAAACAATATAATTTTGAATTAATCTGCGACATAGAAGATTTTTATCGGATAAATCAAAATAATACATTCATAGGAATTACCGGAACTAATGGTAAGTCAACCAGCACTGCCCTGTGCAATCATATATTTACTGATTTAAATCTTAACTCCCAAATGGGAGGAAATATTGGCACACCGGCTTTTGATCTCACAAATGAAACTAATAATAATTATATATTTGAATTATCATCATATCAGCTAGACCTTGTTGATAAAGTGCACCTTGATATTGCCTGCCTATTAAACATCACGCCTGACCATATTGATAGGCATGGTAGCTTTGAAAATTACAAAAAAACAAAAGCTGCAATCTTTAATAATCAGTCAATAAATGATTATGCAATCATCAACATTGATGACCAAAATACACAGTCAATTTTTTCTGCTCTACAAGATGGAGCAGCACAAAAAATAATTACTTTATCCATATTCTCAAAACAAGAAAATGGACTTAGCTACATAGGTGATAAAATATCCATTAATACAGATTTTCTAAAGACAGATTTAGAGTTAGATCATAAATATTTAAAAGGTGATCACAATAAACAAAATATTCTCGCATCTCTGGCTATGACCTTGTGCCATTTGAATAAAGAAAATTTAGAAATTAATCTCGATAAAATCATTGATTCTATCAGTAATTTTAAAGGCTTAAAACACAGGCAAGAATTTGTTAGATCAATCGAAAACATCAATTTTATTAATGATTCCAAAGCAACAAATTGCGATTCAACAAAAACAGCGCTTCACTCTTATGAGAATATCTTCTTAATCCTTGGTGGCAAAGAAAAGGATGGAATTTCCGATATAATTGATGAATTAAAGAAAGTTAAAAGAATATATCTTATAGGTGAATCTAGTGAAAATTTTGCTGAAATTCTTCTAAAGAACTCTATTGATTTTGTAAAAGATAAAGAGTTGAATGTAGCTATTAAAAATGCATATTTTGATGCAAAAAAACTAAACAATTCGGGGACCGTTAATATAATACTCTCCCCGGCATGTTCTTCCTTTGATCAATTCCAAAATTTTGAAAAAAGAGGAGAATATTTTTGTAAAATAGTTAATGAATTACAAAAAAGTTAAAACACACATAATCAAAAAAACACTCAGCTTATTTGCATCAACAGCACTCCTAACTTTAACTTTAATATCCAGTGCTCAATCTACCGTTTGCCCTGTTTTAACTTCCACAGACTATCTTGCAGATACAAGTACCTTGGGTTATTCAACTAGTTACAATAAATCATCCCTTGATGTGAGTAACATGAATCCACTTACTACCGAATGTAGCGCACTTCCAGCTTTAACAAATGCACAACCAGGTTTTAACTGCCTATATGATGGAAAACCATTATGTCAAAATATCACGGCTGCTGACTATGTAATTCCTGCTGAAAATATTTTAAGCACAGAAAGCCCAATACCCAGATATAATTGTCATGATCTTGTAGATTTACCTTTATGTGAACTAATTAGCAAATATCAGCTAATAGATTCTAAGAAAAATTGCGCTTTAAAATGTAGTGAAATATCTACCGACGTAACACAGCAAGTCAGAGGACAAGATTACGCGGTTCATAACAGAGATTGCGTAAGATTATGTGATGAAGTAGATGCAGAAAGAATAACTAACCCTAGTTTACCTAACTCTATATCTTGTGTTGCAAGATCGTGTCATCAACTTGACTGGGATAGGGACCCAATTACACAAGCAACAACAGATCCAGTAGCACCAATAACTGGCAGCAATGGAAATTGTAACTTACTACCATGTAACTCTTTATACCCTTATGAATTACTCGATACATCCAGCAAAATTGAAGATGATATAAATGATGGGAGAACATTTAAGCAATATTGTAACAATGAAATAGACAATTTAGATAATATCTTAAAATGTTATGATTTTTCAAAACCACAACTGCAATTCACTGTTAGAGATAACATGTGTCAAATTCACAAATGTAAGGCAAGTTGCTCAACTTATGTTAGCCAAACAGATGAAAATGGAGATGGCCAAATAGATAGCTATGACAATAATGATGCATTAAATGCTATGGACTCACCTACCGGAACAAAATCGGCAGGATATGAAGCTATATATTCATTCCATGAATATGCTTGTTTAGGAATAGAAGATGTGTCAATTTGCCAACCTACAATCTGCTTACCAGTTGTAGATAGACAATATAGATGTACTGTTGATGGCAATGGAATTACTGGAACGGATGAAGATATAATACCAAACCCTAACTGTGGTACTAGCGCTGATGAAAGTGATTGCACAGACCATTTTTGTGAAAAAACGATAGATTGTAATTTAGGTGCAAATGATAGTGAGCCTGAGTGTCTTATACCTAATGATAACAGTGTTGGAACAAGAGATGATGGCGACTTGGAATCTTGGTTTAATAGACCAAAACCTTTGGACAAAGCCGTAGTATTGGAGGGAGATTTTACGATTATAGATCCAAAATTGGATGCTCGATTATGTTACGACGAATCTACTTTTGAAGATAGAGCTGCTGATTGGAACAGCAAAGCTTTCCAACAACAAGACTGGGGCTGGGATTCGAAGATTGTGATACCATCTGTATGTGCTCTTGGCGTGTGTACTCCAGAGATCGTTATCGACCTTGGATATTTCCATTCATCATTACAACCGGATGCCACGAGAGCTGGAGGAATGTGTAAATTTGATGAAAGTGATAATTTTGGTTTTAGAGGAGTAAATTATAGTTATCTTTGCTACCGAGAAGGTGACGGTAACCAAACGCTAACAGGAAGTGTGTTGCAAAATCTAGCCGAGCACACCGCTTATTATAAAGGGTATGTAAAAACAACTTTTAAAGAAGAGGAAGGAGCAACCCACGAGCTTGATATATGCCTAAGATTTAGAAATGCCCTTAGACCTGATGATGGATATTCAGAAACCTGTGGATCAAGAGAATGCGCTGTAACATGTATGGGTTTTGCTGGTGGATGTTCTATGCAAAATTGTGGCTACGATGTATGTAGCACTCTTAAAGTTGAAGAAAGCGCACCTAGTGCATGTGCAATGTCGGATCTATTTTTTGGAGCAACCTTTGATGAATTACTAAAGGAAGGATTTGATAATTATGTTGGTCTAAATGTAGATTTAGCTGAAAATAGCACAGTTGGTATGGTAAGAGATGACGAAGGAAACCTCGTAGAAACAACTGAAAATAATGCAGAAACTTATGCAGAATATCATGAAGATCAATATGATACACTGGTAGGTCACTTTGATAATGCTGGAGGACCATGCATCACCTATGTAGATAGTGATTTAAGAATAAGAGTACAAAAAATAAACAACTATATCTGTGCTTTCTTGGATAAAAAAGGAGTTACAGCTTATGATGATAATGTAGTAGAAAACCCAATACAATTTGCTGACGGTTCTGAAATACTAATAGACGATAACGGAATTGAATATTGCTTAGATGGAAAAGTAAGTAATGGAAGTTGTAACGCTTTTGATACAACCAAAGACCCCTGGTCACTTGAAGTTTGGAGGACAATAAAATTAACACCATCTGTTAGTATTCCATATATTTTAAATAACCAACCATCAACAGCTAATTTTAGAGGTTTTATAGATAGACAAGGTAGAGTTAATCTTGAACAGAACTGTATTAAAGCTACTATGAGAACTGCTCCACTTGATTTTTATAATCTTGCAACAGCGGTAAATTCTTCAAAACTATTCCTACCTCCTGTATATATAGCTAATGCTAGAACATATCAAGGAGGTTCAATCTCACTACCAACAAATGTAGAGCATTTATATGGATCAACAAGTTTTCATTACCCAGAAATAGAAGTAAGATTTGGTGATTCCACACAGTTACTAAACCTAGACATTGGTGCTGAAGGTGATGAAGATGTTGTCACTACAATATCTACCACATTAAATGGCGCTTCTTACGATGAAGAGTTATTTATAAAAAAGGAATATAATGTTACCGGAGATCAGCCAATATTATGTTTATATCAAAAAATAATCTCTCCGAGTGGTACTTATATCCCGTCATATCAAATTGGTTGTGTTGACAGAAAAAAGCCTGAAATTGACAATTCAATATTAGCTTTGATCGATCCGAATCTACCAGATCAAAAGATAATTATTACCTCTGCTTCATCGAATACATATGACAATTCCTCAATTAAGTTACAATATCTTGGTGGATTTGGCGCTAATAATATTGATGATAATTGTAACTCACTTACTGGAGATGATGATTGTACCCAAATATTAGAGTTAACAAATCCAAATGTAGCTTCCAGTAATTGTGATGATGTCGTTGAAAAATATCAGGTTTGCGCACTTAGAGAAGAATGTTCTCAATTAAACAATGAGTGCATGGTAAATGAAATAAATATTCACAATGCCAAAATTAATGGAGAATCCACAACTTCTTTATTAGTAACGCGAGATTGGTGTAATAATCACTTAATCGCCATATGTAATAATAAATTAGGCCTTTCAACTGATCCTAGCGCTTCAATTTACGAAACCAATCCTAGCGGAGTGGTAAGAGATGTTAATGCCTATGGTTGGTTTAACGAGCTTTGCTTTACAAGCGGAGCAAATACCTCAAGTTTTAATGATAGCCTAAATAGAGTTATTGCGCACGACCCAGCAGGCATAACAAACAATGTTAAAGGGAAATGCTTAATTAACCTATTGAGTCCTTACCTGATTGACGATAATCCTAACACCAATTGTGAAGATGGCGGATTAGCTCCAAATTGTTTATGTGTTAAATATGTTGAAGGTATTGAATTAAATATAGGTGAAGTTTCAAGACTGGAAACTGAAAGAGAAGCCGGACTATGTATTGACATGCCGGTCCCAGAAAAATGCCCAGAAATAAACCACAACCCTATCCCAAACCCTCTTAACAATAACAGTGATCCAGACTATGTTAGCTGGTCACTTTACAATGTTGCATCAACAAGTTATGGAACTGTTTACCAAAATGATGTACATGATTCTCATGAACTAAGAACAAACTCAGGAAGCCATGCTGAGTTTCCAGTTTCTATGATGGGAATGACTGATGTTGAAGGACAATGTAGAGGATTCTGGAAGAATACATCTTCAGCGAGTGGTGTGCAAGCCTCACCTATCAGAAGTTGTGAAAATATTAATGGATTAGCCTCTTGGTCAGCCTTGCCTATAAATAACGAATGTAGCAGATATAGCTGCCCAGAAATATACACTGCTGGTATTTATGATAATGGTTCATATCAAGGTGGTTATGGTATTACAGAAGGCGCCCAAGAAAAGGGACTAAGTCAGGGTTATGCACTATGGCCATACCACTTACAAACAACAGATTTTGCGGAGACTGTAATTGCTAATAGTTGTCTTATTGGATTTAAACAAAGTGGTTCAGCACCTTATGATAATAATGCTGATAATGAAATAGATGAATATCCAGGCGGCACTTTGCCAACAAGATATTGTAATCAATTAGGAAACTGGCAGACAACGCAAGATAACTGTGAAAGAATAGAATGCTCTCCTGTAAATGTTCCAAGCAATTATGACACAACTAGCAGCATTGATGCTCGTCATTTACTTTTACCAGAAAATTACTATATAGAGACTGTCCCTGATACTAGTGGTAATGATTCCGCCCCATCCTTTAATCATGATGCTGGCAATCCGGACCCACTTCATCAATTTGACGACTACTCATATACTGGAAGATACAATAAGGATCAAGCATCTGGCCTAATATCTGATGTTCAATGGGATTATTGGTTAAAATCTGGTGGAGCATTCTTCTTTGAGAAAACCCTATCTTCCAGATCTAACACCGCTATTGAAGATAGCTCAAAAACCATTGGTTACTGTAATCATGAACTTGGTTTCTTCCAAGCTGGTAGCCTAAACCCAGAGTTAGAATGTGATCATTTGGGAAATTGGGTAGTTAAAAACCAATGTGTTACTAGATGTGATGTTGTTGTAGCAGGTGTTGAATCTGAAGATGAAAATAATGGATATTCTTCTTGGGTTGCTACGGATGTTCCTATGACGGATACTCTTGTCGTTGAGAATAACCTTAAGCAAGTTTCTGGTTCATGCTTAACAGGAGCAGAGTCAACTCAATTTAGCACAAACCTACTACCATACCCCTACCCTCCTTTAAGAAATAGAGATGGTGAAAATTATAATATATACTATCCAACAAGTGAATATTACGACTATATAGTAGGAAATGTATCACTTGAATCGCATTTAAATATTAGTCAATTTACAAATGACCCAGCGCTTGCAAACTCAATACCGGCGGAAGTAAAAACTGATTCAAGATTTCACTTCTTAGATTCATTCGATAGTGTTGAAAAATGGTCTATTCCCTATGAATCACTACCAGCTGGATCATCAGCAACAGCATCTGCTCCAGAACCAACAAGACTATGTAAATGGGCTAAAATGGAAACAGGATTCACCACAAATTATTGGCACCCTGCAGACAGTAAATGCATAACTAAATGTCCTAGTGGAAATTATGATCCAAGATTAGATGTAGGTATAACGCAGCATCAAATTTATGACTCAACTGAGGCAACAAAAACAAAAAAATTCTATATTAGTTGGCCAGAAGTAACTCTTGGACAATGGGCATTTAAAACAAATACCGGTACCATTAATGGAATGGATGCTTCGCATTTTTCAAATGATCCTGTAGCAAATCCTGACGGTAGAAATAACGGCAAATATATAGTTGCTAGAAAATGTGGACTTGATGGAAAATGGGAAGACCCACAACCTCATTGCGCTACTAATGGTGGTTATATAACAGGTTCTAATGCGGTATATAATAGCGAATCAATATCAAATTCCTCAACATTAGAAGTCGCTAGCCAAGATGTAGCTACTGGGTCTTGCTCACCTGCTCCTCCATATTATCCAACAGGCCAAGATACCGGATCACCTCAACCTGTATCTAGCTATACATGTGAATATCATGATGCTAACCAAAATATTGACCAAGTATTCTTCGACTATAAAGAAGGCGATCCTTGCGAAGCATACTGCCAAGCAACAGATGATCAAACTTTCCAAAATGCCTATAACAACTCAGGTTCGCAATATGTAAAGTCAGGTGAATATTTAGCACTCACTTGCTCAAGTGGTTATGGTAAGGCCCTTGGATCATCAGGCTCTGATAGTACGTGTGGGAGGACTGCTACTGATAGAATTTCAACGAATCCTTCGGTATTATGTAATGCTAATGGTACTTGGAGTTCTGGAGTGACTAACAATTGTTATGAGTGTAGGTCTTGTACTTCTTCTTCAGTAGCTATATCAAAAGATAGTAGAGTTGAAAGCGATCAATCCTACATAGATGCTAATACAACAACTATTAATTATCACAATAATGGTAACTGTTCAGACATAAACAAGGAGTGCAGTATAACAAGTTGTATCAGCACCTGTTCTAACGATAGCTTCTTCACCAGAGGACATGAAGACAGAGTTAGAATTAAAACCTATGAAAAAAAATCGTGTAGAAGAAATTGTAGTAGTGGTGGTGGTAAATGTAAGAGAACCACAACTCTAAATGGAGCAATGACGATAAAATGTGTCGATGGAGCGTGGTGGGGCATTACTAACTCAGGTGGCTCGGAAATTGACTGTAACAGTATTTAAAACTTATGAAAAAAATATCTATAATCATGGGTAGTCAGTCAGATATGACTACAATGCAAGAAACAAGTGACATCTTAAATGAATTTGGCGTTGAGCATGAACTAAAAATCATCTCGGCCCATAGAACACCAGATAGGCTATATGAATTTTGCCAGGAAGCTAAAGGCCGTGGCATCAAAATCATCATAGCCGGAGCTGGCGGAGCTGCACATTTGCCAGGAATGGCTGCTGCAGTTACTGATATACCAGTTCTTGGTGTTCCGGTAGAGAGTAAAGCCTTAAAAGGTCTAGACTCACTACTCTCAATTGCACAAATGCCCTACGGAATTCCGGTAGGAACTTTAGCAATTGGAAAGGCAGGTGCAAAAAATGCTGCCCTTTTAGCAATATCTATTCTAGCATTAAGTGATGAAGCATTATCTAAGAAATTAGTAAGCTTTAGAAAAGACCAAACTTCATCAGTAAAGTTAGAACCAACAAAAATTAACCAATAATAAAATGACTAAACTTATTAAAAGTTTCTTTAAAGGATTCTCCTCGTCATTTATGCTTATGTTTAAAAATAATAAATTATCACGAGCAAATAGAGAAATCTTAGAAAGAGACCAGTTCAAACTTGAACAAGACCAAAGAATAGCAAACAAAAAACAATAAATAATATTATGAGAGACAATAGAGACGATAACTACAGACAAAATGACAATAGATCAGATTCAAGAAATACATCTGACTTAGCAAAAATCGAACAAGAACACCGTCATAGAATAGAGAAAAAAGCTCAAATGACTTTTAGATCAGGTCAGTTTTTTGGATTTTTATATAATGTCGGCATCTTAGCACTAGTTTATAAACTAATCACTCAGGGAAGTAACGAACTAGCTTTGAAAATATTCTTAGCTCACACTGCATTTGTGATTACTATAATCATAACAGCATTTCTTGGAAAAAGAAAACCTAGAGGAAGACATCAAGGAAATAGAAAAAACTATAATAGCAACAGCAACAATAACAGAAATTATAGAAAATAATTTTCTGGTACCAGGTACTAAAAAAGTACCTGGTGCCTAAAATAGAGAAGTTTTAATTAGTACACGCATTTACAAAACCCGTATCCCAAACACCGAAAGCTCCACATCTTCTAGTCCCCTTTGCAACAGTAGTTAAATAACCAGTAGCACAACTCGTTGTTGAAATAGCTATTTGATTATATTTAGCATTAGCCCAACTACAAGTTCCTGTATCACAACTAGCATCTACTATGTCACCATCAGTAGCACCATCACATTGGATTAACTCCAACGCATCAAAATCAATAATGATTTGATTTCTAGTTTTATAGAATAAAACATCATCAAAATCTTCACTATTTATAGACTTTGCAACAAAATCATCATTGGTAGCTATTGCTGAGTTTTCTAATTCTGAAGCATCAGAAGATGCCGTGTTGGCTGTTGCAGAGTTACTATTATATCCGCCTAATTTGTTCTGGCCATGGCTAATTATAACAAATACTGCTTCTGTAGTGATTGGTTGGCTTCCTCCGGATACAAGTTGTGTAATATCAATATCACTAGCATCCGTTCCAACAAAAACCGTATTAGTAAGATCTGTAAAATTCTTATTAATAACATAAGTAAATTTTGTTCCAAAACCATCTCTAGCCATTTCGGCTGGCAACCCTAAAGATTGGATAGGAACCAATCCATACACAGCATTACCACTTCCAGTTAATGATCCGATACATATTCCAGCGGTAGCACCTTCTAAACCATATAAAGCGTCAGTATCTAGCACAGTAATTATAGCAGGACAAGGCAGTGCTTTATTAGTTATAAGGTAATTACCCATAGCTTTATATATCGCATCCAACCTTTCATGGGTAGTTTTATATTTTGCTTTATTAATAGTTGAAATTGAGGCTGACATTGAGCCAACGACCAAAATAGAAATTATTAAAATCACTAAAGATAGTTCTAATAATGTAAAAGCTTTTTTCTTCATATTTAAGAATTTTTACAATTAACGGTTACGTCCGCATCCCACTTACCCAGAATTCCACACCTTTTAATAGGTTTAGCATTTTGCACTGTCCAATCTTCACCACTAGCGCCACTTGTATCTGGGCAGTTGACGTCAGACTCTGCAAAAAAATTATAAAGAGTAGTCGGCCAGGTAAATGTTGGAGTAGTATTATTATACGAGATAGTTTGATCACCATCACTACCAAGACAATAAACCTTATTATAAGCCCTGAAATCCACCACAATTTCATCTCGAGCCTTAAAGAATATCATGTCATCAAACACTTCATTATCAAAAGAATTATGAACAAAATCATTATCAAAGTTAGCCGTATTGGTAGGATCGAGATTTAAAGTAGTAATATCAAAATTCTCTTCTTCATCCGCATCAACTGGTTCCTTGCTAGATGAAATTGAAGTTAAATTTTCTCCATATGAACCAAGTCCATTTCTGCCGTGAGAGACAATCACAAAAATAGCGTCATCAGTGATCTTATGTGTTTGCCCACCTGCTTTGTCATTAACAGTCATCACTCCGGTAGCCGGATAAATACTTCCAAATCCATCAGTACTTACAGATGTAGTAAATCTTTGATCAACAATATATGTAAATTTATTTCCATAAGCATCTAAAGCGTAATCAATATCCAAATTTAGATCCTGAACCGGAATTATGCCATAAGCTAGATTAGTATCTGTGGTGCTTATATAAACACCATTTTCTTGGCAAGCTCCCCCTGTTCCAGCGACACCAAAAGTCGTAGATAGATTCCTAGCAACATTAATTGGTGCTGGACAAGGCAATGATCCATTTTTGTGAAGATACACTCCTATAGCCTTATAAATAGCTTCTAGCTTCCTTTCATTCTCATTTATCTTAACACCAGAATCTACGTTAAAATAAACGCTCAAAGCTCCAGTCGCTAAAATCGATATGATCAAGATCACAATCGCCATTTCTGTTAAACTATAAGCTCTTTTAATCATTTGATTCTGTCCTATTGCTGTCTATTAGATTATAAATATCAAAATCTTGTAAAAAGTCCGCTTTGCTATTTCTAAAAAATACTATGTCATCAAAAGTACCAGAGGCTCTATCAGTAAATGATACAAAGTCTGTATTTAAACTTGCAGATCCGTTATCAATTTCATCTGTATCAGATGATGCAGCAATTATTGTTGAGGAATTAATGTTATAGGCACCTTTTTTATTTTTCCCATAACTCATGAGAACAAAAACTGCTGTTGTGGTGATATTAGAAGAGGTGGCGTTAATGTAATTTTTTACTGTAATAGTTCCATTATCAGTAGAAAAGTCATAACCAGTTTGAGCAAAGCTTTTATCAACCACATAAACAAATTTACTACCAAATCCATCAACAGAATCTTCCAACGCCAAACCTAATTCTTTAATTGGAACCATTCCATATACTAAAGTGTTACCAGAATCTTCAAAAAAAGAACCAGCTGTAGTAAGACAACTCCCACTACTAATCCCCTCATCTCCATATGCTGAATTACTTAAAACGGTATTTATAGCAGCAGGGCAAGGCAATCTATCATTTTGTGCAACGTAAGTACCTAGTGCTTTATAAATTTTATCAATTCTATTTTTAGTAAGGGCAACCTTATTATTTTCAATATCACTACTAATAGACAACGCATAAGCAACTAATATGAAAGAAACAACAGTAATGAAAATAGCCAATTCAATCATGCTGAAGGCTCTTTTCAAGGGGATTAGACTGTTTTTAGTAAATAATAATTTTATCACTTTCAAAAATTAACTTTGACATTTCCATTAACCAATTTTATATTGCGCAGCTCGTTTTTAAATACAAAGGTTTTATGTTAAGAAATCTATTGATGTTTGATTTTAGTAAAAAACGAAACCAGGACTTATGTTAACCCATAAGTTAAATTATTCCACGGGGATATAGCTCAGCTGGTAGAGCACCTGCTTTGCAAGCAGGGGGTCAGGAGTTCAAGTCTCCTTATCTCCACCAGTCTTCGCTCTTACGAGCTACGCCTGGCAGGCCATGTCTGTCACAGGTAGATCGTTAGAGCGAAGACTGGATACCATAGCTTTCAAACTACGAACTCAATCTTCCCACAAATAAATAAATTAAGCTTCTTTTTCCAGGAATTCTTTTATTTCTTTGAGCAAGAATATATCATCAAACTCTAAGTGCCCAGCTGATTCCACGCTCACCATCTTCTTTTTTGCAATAATAGCGTTATATAAATTCAATCCCTCTTCATACGGCACTACCCTATCCTTTAGACCATGTATAATTAAAACTGGAGACCTAACCTTATGTGCATATTTTATCGACTCAAAACGATCCTTTAGCATTAAAGAAACTGGTACAAACCAATATGACCTTTTAGCTACAGAAATAATTGAAGAGAAAGGAGATTCTAATATTAGAGAAGCGAAATTATGTTCCTTGGCTAGTTTCATCACAACTCCTGAACCAAGTGACTCTCCATATAAAATGATATTATTTGTTGTATATCCCTCTTTTAATAGAAATGCTAAGGCGGCTTTAGCGTCTAACATTAAGCCTGACTCAGAAGGACTACCATCACTACCAGAATAACCTCTGTAACTCACACCCATAATACCGAACCCGCCTTTAGAAAAAGTAGCAAATTTATGAGAGCGATCACCTAGGTTACCCGCATTACCATGAAAATATAAAATAATTTTATTATTATTATTGGAAGGTTTTTTGTACCAAGAAAGAATATTGATATCATCATCTGTGGTTAATATCTCTGCGGTGAAACCTTTAAGGTTATAACTAGCAACATCCCTAGTTTTACCCAAAGGCAGATATTGTATTTTTCTTTGAAACACAAAAAGAAGAAGGAGCAATATCAAATAAACTATTAGCGCTGCTATCATTCTATCTTTTAGCTTTATCATTGTTACTTTTATCCATTAAAATTCTTTTTAATAATTGTGCATTTGAGGTCAGACACCAAATACACAAATTACCTAAAATAGTGTCCTGGACACTAATTCTTTTTAGGATAAATAATTCTTTATTGCTTCAACGTCTCCTACTGATCTAGTTTCAATTCCTTTGCAAGTTCTCCCTACCAAACCAGCTAGGACCTTTCCTGAACCAATTTCTACAATATTTGTTACGTCATTTTTTGCAAAAAGAAGCATAGTTTCTCTCCATCTAACTGATGAGGTGATTTGTTTAAGTAAGAGCTCTTTAATTTCATTTTCGTCACTTACAAAATTGGCAACAACATTTGCAGCTATTGCAACTTTTGGTTTTTTAACTTCTACACTCGCCAAGACTTCTTTCATTTCTGCTTCAGCATCTTTCATTAGCTCGCTATGAAATGCTCCACTAACTGGTAGTGCGATGGCTCTTTTTGCGCCATTTTCTTTTGCTATTATCAAAGATCTCTCAATTGCAGATTTTGATCCTGAGATTACAACTTGTCCAACTGAGTTATCATTTGCTACTTGGCATATTTCGCCTTGAGCTGCTTCTTCAGCTATTTTTTGGGCTACTTCGATTTCAACACCAAGAATAGCTGCCATTGCTCCTGAGGTCTTCTCTCCGCATTTAAACATAGCGTTTCCTCTTACTTGTAGTAATTTTGCTGTGTCTTCTAAAGATATTGCACCAGCTGCACAAAGAGCTGAATATTCACCTAGAGAATGACCTGCGGCGAAATCGCATAGATCTTCAATCTTTTTACCGAATTCTTTTTCAAGGACTCTCATCACAGCAACTGACACAGCCATAAGTGCTGGTTGAGTGTTGTGTGTTTTAGTTAATTCTTCAACGGGGCCGTTAAACATGATGTCGGATAATTTTACTGACAGGACATCATCAACAGTTTGGAAGACTTCTTTTGCACAAGAGAAGTTTTCATATAAATCTTTTCCCATTCCAACGAATTGTGATCCTTGCCCAGGAAATACTAATGCTGTTTTAGTCATAATAGTTATTTAATTAATAAATTTGTTAAAAATGTCTCTAGATCATCAAGAGATTTAATGGAGGAATTTAATATATCCTGGCCACTTAAGTTTGTCTCATTGTAGAATCTGTATAATGCCAGATCTAGCATGGTTAAATCAAGTTTTATTTTGTTAAAATGCTCTCCCCATTCATTACTTCTTCTAGCCTCAACTACTAAATCTTTTATATAGTCGCTAGCTACAACATTTTCTTTGAATTCAGCGCTTAAGACATTCATTTTTCTATATTTTGTAGCTGAAATATTAAGTAAGTCAGAATCTGCTTTTGGGCTTAAAATACCAGCGAATTTGCTGGCTTGAATCATCTCATCAAAATGGCTTAGAGATGGTGGGTTTAATCTTGTGTCTTTTTGTGTGTCAGCTTCTTTACCGACTCTGAAAAAGACTGTATTTTCGATAGAATCATTATTGTCTAAATTATTGAAATACTCTTCTAAATGTTTTATTAGTGAGTTAAACCAAATGTCATTATCGAATTTGTCATTTAGAAAACCGGCGAAGTCTATTTTGTCTTCATATTCATCAGTTAATGTACATTTAATGTAGCCAAACTGCCCTATTCTTTGTTCATTGTTAAGTGGATTGTTGATTAGGTTTCTGGGACCTGGTCCAAATGGTACCTGGTCCCGGAGCTCGTCTCCTGAACCGAATATTAGAATTGGTTTTAAACCGCATCTTAGGATATTTTTTAAGCAATAATCAAAGTGAGTCTTTTGTAAGAAAGGTTGGAATCTTCCTAAGAATACAGCGTATTTTATGTTTTTGGATTGGAAATCGGAATTGAAATTCAATATCATCTTTTGCCTTTTCTGGATTGCCACGTCGCTATGCTCCTCACAATGACGGTTTTGGTTTTTATTGATATTTTTTTAATAGCAACTTCACATCTTCTGAGATTTTATCATCATTTAGTGCGAAGGCTATGTTTGCGTCTAGGTATCCTAACACGTTACCACAATCATAGCGCTTTTCGTCAAGTTTTTTGTAATAAAATGGATGTTTTTTGCACATGTTTTTCATGGCATCCGTTAGTTGTATTTCTCCGCCTGAGCCAACTTCAAATTTTGATAAATATTCGAATATTTCTGGTTGCAAAATATATCTACCGGTAATCGCTAGGTTGGATGGTGCATCTTTTGGATCTGGTTTTTCTACCATATCTTTAATAACCTGGCCTTGTGCATCTACAATACCATATTTATTAGTGTCTTCTTTATTAATCTCATCAACTGCAACGACTGATGCTAATTCTTCTTTTTCTTCATAGAGATTTATCATTGTCTTTAAGAAATTTTCATTTCTGTCTTTAGACTGCATCATCATTTCATCAGCCAATATAACTACGAAAGCCTCGTCTTTTGAAATAAAGTTTCTAGCACACCAAATTGCATGACCAAGACCTAGCGGGCTTTGTTGTCTAACAAAGGCAAGGTTTCCGGCTTCAGGAAGCCATCCAGTGACACTATTTAACTCACTAGATTTCTTTTTTTGTCCAAGCTGCGATTCAAGCTCATAAGCATGATCGAAATGATTATTTATTGAATTTTTATTTCTTCCTGTGACAAAAATAAATTTTTCAATGCCAGCTGCTTTAGCTTCTTCAAATGCATATTGAATAATTGGCTTATTAGCAATAGGTAGCATTTCTTTTGGCATTGACTTAGTCGCAGGCAAAAATCTCGTTCCCAAGCCGCCAACTGGAAAGACTGCTGTTTTAACTTTTCTCATCTGTTGATCCGTTTAACATTTTTAACTTTCTATATATCGTAGATCTTCCTATATCTAGCTGCTTTGCAACTTCTGACAAATTGCCGTTATAAATATCGACTAATCTTTTAATTATTTCTTCCTCAATTAGGTCAATGGTTTTGCATCTTCCATCATCGTCAAATATGTCAATTAACTCACTATTAACATCTGAATTTTTCTTAATGTCAGATTTTGCTCTAGTGATAGAGTTATTTTCTTTATTTAATAATTGTGGGAAATGTTCTGATTTTAGAATTTCACTGTCACATAAAACAACAGATCTAAAGACTGCATTTTTTAGCTGTCTAACATTGTCTTCCCACTCATAATTATATAGTAGATATAGTGCATCTTGGCTTATTGATTTAATCTTCTTATTTTCATTTATACTGAAGTCACGACAGAAATTTTCTGCTAAGAGTCTTATATCTTCTTCGCCTCTAACTTGCAAAGATGGAACTTTAATAGGGAAAGAAGAAATTCTATAATGAATATCTTCTCTAAACTTTTTAGCAGCCACCATTCTCTTTAGGTCTCTGGTAGATGAGGAAATTACTCTGACATTTGCTTTAACAGGATATCTACTGTAAGAAGGAGTGAATTCGCCCTCTTGCATGAATCTTAGAAGCTTAACTTGAATGTCTGAGCGTAAGCTGTCTATCTTCTCAAAATATATAGTACCGTTATTAGCTTCTCTTAATTTACCAATTGTCTTGATTGTTCCGTCAGACGCAGGTTTTTCCGATCCAAATAGCTCTTCTTCAGCCGAACCAGTTTTTAATAGATCACATTCAACTTTTACAAAAGATTTTCCTGACCTTGAGCTAGATCCATGGATTGCTCTAGCTAGTAATTCTTTACCAGACCCTGCAGGTCCTTCAATAAGAATTGGGATTGTTGAATTAGTTGCTTTTTTTGCTAGGTTAATAGCTCTAATCATAGACTCGCTGCTACCAACAATATCTGAAAAGGCTACTTGATCATTGCCTTTTCTAGCCAAATGCGATACTTGATATTTTAGATTTTTCTTCTCAATGGCGTTATTTATAGAAGCTGAAACGCGAGCAAATATATCTCTTTCACCTTTAACAATATAGTCAACAGCACAATAATTAATGGCTTTAACTGCCAAAGTAACATCAGTGCTAGCGGTTAGGACAATAATTTGAATATCTCCTTTTACCGGAGCAACTTGTTTTAATACACTTAACCCATCTAAATCAGGCATTGATAGATCAAGCAACATTACGTCAATATCGTGACATGAGAGGCCATTGATAACTTTTTTATTCATAAAAAAGTCAATCACCTCCATACCGCTATTCATAATAATAAAATTATGCCCTAGATCTCCTATAAACTTACCCAAAACCTTACACTGCGTGGGTTCATCATCAACAATTAATATATTTCTTTTAGCCATGTAGTTAGTTAGTTTTCATTTTTCTTTTTTTCCTGCAAAAGATTTATAATCTTCGCTGCGGTTTCTTCAACTGATTTCTTTGTAACGTCAATAACTGGGCAGTTTAATTTCGCAAATAACTTCCGTGATTCTGATACTTCTTTCTTTATCAAGTCAACATCTATATAGGCTGAAGACACGTCTTCCGCTCCCATAGATCCAACTCTTGTCTCTCTAATTTGCGACAATTTTTCTGGATTAATAGTTAGCCCAACTATCAATGGGCGCTTAAGGTCGTGAATATTGTCTGGCATTGTTGCCAATGAAACAAATGGAATATTTGCCACTTTATATCCACGGCAAGATAGATAAACCGATGTAGGAGATTTTGAAGTTCTTGAGACTCCTATAATAACTATATCCGAGTCATATAAATCCCAGGTTGATTGCCCATCATCATGAGTAATAGTATAGCTTATAGCATCAACTCTTGAAAAATATTCACTGTCAAGCAAATGCTGTCTGCCAACTGTGTTGCTTACATTCATATCAAGATATTTTGAAAATTCTCCTGTTATATGAGATAACACTGGAATACATGGGGCGTTTACTTCATGACACTTCTTTTTTAAGTCTTGAATTAAGTCATCATGCAATATTGTGTATAAAACAATGCCTGGGTCTTTTGCAATAGACTCGACTACCTTATCTATCTGAGATTTTGTTCTAACTAATGACCAGATAAAATCATTAGATTCAACACCTTCAAATTGTGACAAGACAGCTCTTGAAACAGAGCTTAAAGTCTCACCAGTGGAATCAGAAATCAAATGTATGTTTATAACTTTTTTACTCATCAAAAATTAACGTCTTTTAATTGCTGGAAGGGTTAAATCAGAATTAACAATTACCGTTATCCTAGTTCCTTGCGGTATTCTTATAACAGGGTTAGTATTAATTTTATTTGTAATTAATTCTCCGATAGTATCGACGATAGTAGAGCTAACATCGGAAATAACCTGGTTAGTTGCACTACCAGTTGTTGTAGTTGTGCCGTTAGAAGGATCTGTAGTAGTAGTAACAGAATCATTACTAAGAACAGATTCAGCAGCAGCAGCACCACCAATTGCTAATAAGCTCGTCAATAGAGATCCAGCTATTATAGAACCATATTTATTATCAACATCTCCTGCTATTCCCGCTCTACCGAATTGATCTGAAGCATTAAAGCTAATTGAAACATCAACTCCGTCTGGTCTAATTAACCTGGTCCATGAAATTTCAACCCTACCCTGACCTTGGTTAATTTGACTAGAATAAGAACCAAATAATCTTGTCCCTCTTGGAATTAGAACCTCGTTGCCAGCCTCAGCATATACATCACGACTAACTAGGCCTCTGACGAATCCTGGAACTTCTGTATTAATAGCGGTTTCAATTACTGCTGTTAATAACTTACCCTGAGCAATAGTATGGGCTAAATCAGCAATGTGAGTTGGAGCAATAGAAGTTGGTGACGCATCAAGTGCCTGAATTGGGTCTTGATTCAAGTTCACAATATTATTGTCATAGCCGATACTTCTTGTTGGTGAGCCTTCTGTGGGGCCATTAAATACGATTATGTCAGAATATCTTGGATTTAAATTAGCATTTTGTACAAAACCTACTTGCTGTCCTCCGGAGTCACCTGGTAATTGTTGTCCTCCTGGCACGACTAAGTCAGGTAAATCACCAATTTGTTGATACTCACCATTAGTATTATAACTACCATTTTGTGACGGAGCATTATCTTTTCTAATTTTTTCAATTTCTTCATCACCAAATATTTGATCTGGCAAAACCAAATCTTCGGGAAGAGAAGGCAGATCAGGTATGTCTGGAGATTTAGGTTTTTTCACCACCTCAACATCTTCTTTAATGTTACTTGCACCTTCTAAGCCATACTCATAATCGCCTTGATTTTCTCTAACAGCATCTAACTCGAAGGGAGATGAACTACCGTCATTAACAATTGATTCAGCACGTTTTGTAACTACTTCTTGTAAAACTACTTCTCCATCACCACTATCCTTAAAAAAGAACAACCACACTACAACCGTTATTAACAGAGACGACACAGCGATAAGAACAACTTTATTGTTTTTAGCAGAGGCTATTCTTGGTCCAGAGTCATCAACGTCAATTTCCTCATCATCTTCATCGTCTTCTATATCTTCAAACGCCTCTATCTCTTTTTTATTACCTTTTTTAGACTTCATTTAAATAAATGATTATTAAAAAAACTTAACCAACAAACTAAAAAAAACTTTATCTTTTGCAACTCAAAAGATTCTCAAAGAAATCTTCAATTTCATCAAAAACTTTTTCTCTACCTTCATTATTAATGATTGAGTGATTATCAAAAGGTAGCATTTTCAAATCCTTTTCTTTCGAACTAATCTTTTCATAAATTATTTTTCCACTAATTGGCGCAACTATGTTATCATTATCGCCTTGTATAACCAATGTTGGAGCCTTTACTTTTGATAAAGACTTATCACAAACACTCATCAATTGACCTAACTCATCAACGCCTTTTAAATAGTTTCTTGTATAATTGCTTTCAGGATTTTGCGAATAATCATCAATATATTCCATCCTTGCTGATTTAATATTAAACTTTTTCAATAAATCATTCCACAAATTAATTCCAGGTACAAGTTTAGTCCTGATATCTTTTAGTTTTATTGCACTGTTAATTGAAATTACGCTCATTAGATTTTCGCTCTTATTTACCTTTGCAGCTTTAAGTAGAGCTAATAGTCCACCTGTTGAAAAGCCCACTAATGAAATTGAATCGCATACGTTATTTAGCGCCGCATAACCTCTTTGTAAACTTTCATACCAGTCCTGCCATGTAATGTCTTTCATATTGCAAGGAGCGGTTGCGTGGCCGTCTAGACGTATTACATAAACGAAGAAACCCAAATTGGCTAAAAACTTTGCCATAGGTAAGAACTGAACTGGCGAGGATTTATATCCGTGACACAATAATACGCCTTTTTTGTTTTTTTGATCTCCCATAAAGAATGGCTTGCCAATATCATAATCTTTAGTGAATTCCTTATCATAATATTTCTTATAATCACTTTTATATTTAGCTAGATCTAACTCGTGAATGTCGCTAAACACTTTTGCCTTTAGAATATCGTGATCCAAAGCAATGTTTCTTTTGATAATATCTCTAGCTGATCTGAGAATTAATAACTCATTAGCAATAACACAAAGTGAATTTTCAATTCTAATCATATGAAATTTACTATCTGACTTTAACAAATCTTTCTTAATTTTTATAACATCGCCTCTAACTTCAATTACACCCTGAGACTTCGCTAGTTCCATTACACTCTCAAAAGCTTTATCTTTTTCATCAGTGAATAAAGAAATAAGAGAGTTCTTATTTAGAGAATCATTTAAATGATATTTGCCAATAGATTTATACAAAGAGGCACTATGGTAAATGATTCTTTTTAAGCGTAAAATGTTAACCAAACCTTTACCCAGTAGCGCAATTGATAGAGCAAAAACATGATCAAAATTAACCTCAAGATTACTGTAAACATCTTGCATGAAAGAATAAGTAAGAGAATTTTTATAATATTTCACCACTAAATCAGCCTTAGTATATCTTTTGATAACTGGAATCTGACTTATGGGCATATATGCTTTGCTAACATATTCGCCGACATCAATTGGTTTATTAAAGCGAATAGAAATTTCAGCATTTAATAATAGATTACTTTCTATTTCCAATTCTTCGGCAACATCTTTTGGTATTCTTTTGAAGATCTTTTTTGCTAAATCATGAATTTTATTCTTCCCTGGCCTAAGTGGATAATAGCTAATTGTAACAGGAATAATTTGAGTGCTAAGGTTACGTAAATTATCATCATATTTCAAACCATATTCTTGTTCAAAATATTTTAGTGACTCTTCATCTCCTTTATCTTTAGCCTTAATAATTTGATCACGAAATATTTGTGACTTTATTGCTAATACTGCAGATCCCGTTCTAGTCGGCCCTATTCTCTCAGGAGTAGAATTGACAAACCTTTTATCCCTAACTATCTCTTTGCTCTTAATCATTGCTCCTTCTGGATAGATAACCCAATCATCGCATGCGTTAACTAAGTCATTTAAAATGATTTTATCTCTATTCTTATCTGCAGTAGAAACCGCACCTAGAGATGTTAAAATCTTGCTAAGTTTTTCTGTAAATAAACCAGAAAATGCAAGAGATTTCAATCTTCTTTTGGAATATTTATTTATAATATATGGAACGAATAAAGTTTCTGCTCGTGTGAAGTGGTTAGCCACAAATAGAGTTGGCTGTCTATCTTTATCATCTAGTAAGACATTTTCTAAGCCATGAACCTTGAAGTTAGAGCCTAGAGCCTTTTCAATAATGGAGAAAACAAAACCAGCATAGCTAAAAGCTTTATTTGCCTTTCTTTTTTTCATAACTCAAATATTTTAACCACTTTGGGGTAAGACCCCAAAATCGAAATTAATTCTAAAATGCATAGAAGAAAATTAAGCGCTTCTTTTAACCATACTACCACGCGTTTTAATCGATTTTCTCGCTATGCTCGAAGACAATTAAAAGTGTGGGGGTGTGTCGCTACGCTCCGGGACCCCGTTTTTTGCTAAAATCGATTATTAATCGATTTTTTAACACAAAAAACTAAGCAAATTTATTTTCGAAAACGGATTCATTGATTTCTATTAATTCTTCAACTTCTACATCAAAAGAAGAAATTGAAATTTTTTCTTTAATAACTTCACCAACTTTTACTATTTCAACATCAGATTTTTGAGCTATCTTTACAAAGTTATCCTCAAGTGACGAAGGGAAAGCCACAATATACCTAGATTGGTCTTCTCCAAATAGAACATTAAACAAATTATCCTCATCTAGATATTTAGTTTTAACATCACAGCCTAAAGTCCTGCTGCACATTTCAAACAAGGCAACCAATAAACCGCCATCTGAAATGTCATGGCATGAATTAATAATTCCTTTTTCAATTAAGTCTCTAACAAACTCAGAATTCTTTTTTTCCTCAGCTAAATCAACCTTGGGAATATCTTTGTTAGTCTTATCTTTTAAGATTTCTCTTTCATAGATTGAACAACCAATATGGCCATTATTTTTCCCTATCACATAAACGAAATCACCAAGAGCCTGAAATTTGAAACCAGATCTTTTATTTAAGTCTTTTAATAAGCCGACTCCACCAATTGCTGGCGTTGGTTTTATTGCTTTGCCATCTGTTTCATTATACAAGGAAACATTGCCTGAAACTACAGGATAATTTAACTCTTTACTGGCTTTAGTTATTCCTTTAATAGCTCTAACAATTTGGCCCATAATTTCTGGTTTTTCTGGATTACCAAAATTAAGACAGTTAGTAATAGCTAGAGGTGTTGCGCCAACGGCAGAAATATTTCTGTAAGTTTCTGCAACTGCCTGAATTCCACCTTCGTAAGGATCCGCTTCAACATATCTAGGGGTACAATCAGTTGTGATCGCCAAAGCTTTATTCTTTCCATCTCTGACTCTAACAATAGCGGCGTCGCCTTTGCTAGTTATTGTGTCATTCATTACTTGTGAATCATATTGCTGACAAATCCACTTTTTTGAGGCTAGATCAGGAGAGGCAATTAACGTTTTTAGAATATCTAATATCTGTTTTGACATAATTTCGGCTTGGCTAACAATTTTTTAATACTGATTCAATTCTGTTTTCCCAGAATTGCTGAATAATGTAATCGGGACTATAATTTTCTAAAATATCATAGTCAATCCTACATGGGAATTCATTGATATAAATTGATTTAGAAAAATGCTCCGAAACTAGATCTTGTAATTCATTAAAAAATGAATCTTTGTAAACAAATAGTCTTGGCAGTGCTTTATCATTGCTTTCGAAAATTGAAGGCTTGTGAAATATTTTCTTTATCTCTGCGGATTCATCACCATTAAAATAAATATTGCCTTTGAATTTTTTTACTAAACCAAAATCCCTATTTGTTTGTTTTATACCCATAGTCTGCGCAATATCACCAAAATATTCACCATTTACAACATCAATAAATTGGTTTCTTAAATAAGGTTTAAATCCAAAAGATTTTACAATTTTAACATAGCCATAATGCGCACCTCTTTTATTCCAGTGAGTATCGGTTTTGTGATAGACCACTTCCTTTGATTTGGCTTTTAATAAAACAGGTCTTAAATCAACTAAAGGGAAATCTGGGTATTTACTTAATAACGCATTTTTAAAAACATCGATTCGATGTGCGCTACCATATTTAAAATAGTCCGGCAAGAATTCTGCGTAGATAGTTGTTTTGTCAGCTGCAATAACGAATAAATATTTTAAACCTTTATTTTTTGCTTCTTGCCAATTTTGATAAAAAGCATCAACACCTTTATTAACTAAATCATTGCTTATTTTGGCTCTGCCGGAGGCGTCTAGTAAGGAGTCTTTATTGTCAAAATACAGCCAGCCATCTTTTCCTACTAAAACTCTATCATTGGGTGATTCATTAAAAACCTTATCCATCATTTTCCCGTTAAGTGATATTAGGTCTTTTCTGAATCCAAAATTGTCGTTGTAATATTGGTTAAACTTTTTTGGATAAGCTTCTAATTGAGACAGGTTTTGGGGAAGTTCAGGCTTCTTAGTTGGAACTCTTTTCTCAAATAAATCTCCAAAAACAGATATGCCAAGGACGTTACCAACGATAGGCAGAAAGAGAAATGCTAGAAATGTTACTATAAAAATTCTGTTCTTCATATATGTGAGTATAAGGGGTCAGAGCCTTAGGGGTCTGACCCCCTCCTTTAAAATTGAAAATAAATAAATGGATTATGCGTTGCAGCTGATAGCCTAGTGACGCATAAAAATAAAACAAAAATTAAGAAGAAATCAAATAGGTAAGAAAAACACTTAACTCTTCTAATTTTTAGATAAACATTGTTCATCAATGGTGAAAAGCCAATTAAAGCTAAGCTCAAACTCATCCAGACAAAATGTGATCTTAGTATTTTTAAAATATCATTAGAGACTGATCCTACATCATTACCAACAAACATTACCTTTAAGAAGTCCATTGAATAAACTAGATCGGGGCTTCTAAAGAAAACCCAGCCAATCATTACTAAGAAAATAGCATAAAAATTTTGTAGTAATTTTGGTAAGTAATTAAGAGCCTTTCCATATTTTTCACCTCTTTCTAAAACCAAAAACAACCCGTGAAATAAACCCCATATTACAAAGTTCCAACTTGCTCCATGCCATAATCCACATAAGAAAAATACCAAAACCAAATTTAAATATTGTCTTGTAATAGACACCCTATTGCCGCCAAGAGGAATATATAAATAGTCTCTAAACCAACTCGATAAAGAGATATGCCATCTGCGCCAAAAATCTTTAATTGATCTTGCTACATATGGATAATTAAAGTTTTCTGGGAACTTAAAACCAAAGACCCTAGCCAAACCAATTGCCATGTCTGAATAACCAGAAAAATCGAAGTAAATTTGTAAGCTGTAGCAAAAAATACCCACCCAGGCTATTGGCGTTGTTAGGTCAGAAGCTCCAGATGAAAAAACTGCATCGGCTACTTCTCCTAAGGGATTAGCAATAATAACCTTTTTTCCAAGTCCAATAATAAAACGACGAATTCCATAGCTGACACTAATTGCGCTGTGCGTTCTGGTTGTGAGGAATCTTTGAATAAAGTTATATCTAACAATTGGTCCAGCGATTAATTGTGGAAAGAAGGCAATATAAAGTGCTAGATCAAGAAGATTTCTTTGTACCTCACATTTTTTACGGTAAATATCTATTAAATATGAAATTGCGTGGAAAGTAAAAAAGGATATCCCGATGGGTAGTAATATCTTTTTATTCTCAATGGAGATTCCAAAAGAATTCAGTGAATCAACAAAGAAATTGGCATATTTAAAGTAGCAAAGCAGAGCTAAGTTAAAGGTAATTGCTATTACTAAAGAATATTTCTTTTCTTTGGAAATTAATAGGCCGAAATAATAATTACCTATTATAGAAGATAGTAGAAGGATTATGTATTTAGTCTCTCCCCAACTGTAAAAAAATAAACTCGCAATTAGCAGGAAATTATTTTTATATTTTCTTCCTAAAAATCTCTCCAGAGGAAGAAAATACACAGCAATGACCAAAGGTAAGAATAAGAACAAAAATATATTTGAACTAAAGACCATGTTTGCTGAATGATAACTAAGGGTTAGTGTAGCGTATTATTACAATTCCGGTTCCGCCATTTAATCCTGGACCACCACCGCCACCGCCAGTGCCATCTACGCCAGGTGAACCAGTGGCACCACCACCACCAGATCCACCAGATCCCGAAACTGATCCTCCTGTTGCTGCCCCTGCTCCGCCTCCAGCAAACCACCCAGAGACACCATAGGCAGTTCCAAATTCTGTGCTATAATCTAATCCTGCACCGCCACTACCCGAGGTACTTGGGCCACTAGTACCGGATCCTCCTGCAGATCCAGCTCCTCCACCCCCACTAGCTGATCCCCAAAAAACTCTAGAATTGGAGCCTCCGGCATTTCCTTGTAATGAAGTCCCTGCGATTGATGAACCTGAACTTCCTAAGTAATAAGCAAATCCACCGCCAGAGCCTCCTACGGTTCCAGTATTTTTAAGGCCGCCTAGCCCACCACCGCCGCCAATTGCTACTAAAGAAGAATCAAATTCAGAGTTTCCTCCATTAGATCCATTGGCACTACTAATACCACCAGCTCCGAGATTGCCAACTACTACAGCATAAGTTTGCGCTACTAGTGAAACTGAAGAAGAATATATTAAACCACCACCACCACCACCACTAGCAGCGTAGTTTCCGTGATTTGAGCCGCCGCCGCCACCGCCAGCAACAACTAATATTTTAGCGGTCACTGCTTGAGTACAAACTAGCGTTGTTGCTCCAACAGTAGTAAATATATGAATAGTATCTCCAGGAACAGTTGTTGTATCAACTGTATCACCATCCGAAGAACATGCTACAACCTCAGTACAGCTTCCAGCAACAGTAGTAAGCGTAGCCCCATTATTACAAGCATCAAAGGTAACAGTTCCAGTATAAGATCCATAAGTTGAACAATCATATTCTACAGCTCCAGAATCTATATCTGTTACATCAGTTGGTAGAGAAGAAGCTATCGATGCCGCTGTTAGTGTGCATTGTTGTTCACACACTCCACCATTTAAGTTATATCCAGCAGCACAACCACATGTTCCTGTTACATTATCTCCACCACTACAAGCTGCAAAAGTTATAGTATCATATCCTGTTTCATCACAAGTTACAGATGTTGATCCCGCCGCTACTATAGTAGAGCTAGATCCAACTATCGCTGTAGTAGTGCAACCTTGTGCACAAGCATTACTAATCGATAAATATCCCGTAGCACAACCAAGATCATCAATACATTGCGTTACAGCTGGAGTTGCATCTAATAGACCGTCCGTACATGTATAAGTCGCTGTAGTTGTTCCTGAATTATATCCTGTACCATCACAGATAAATGTTGATGATGATGATGCCGCTAGAGAAGTAACTGATGAACCATTAATTGATATTGAACAACTTGAATCACACCCAGTGCTTAATATTGTTCCAGCAATACAAGAAGTATTTGAGTCTCTGTTATTTGGGGAATTCCATTTATCACTTAAATAATTTTCCACTTCTTTTCTCTCTACTGATTTTAATTTTCTATCAAACATCACTATTTCTCCTATCTCTCCATTATAGCCTTTTCCTATCGCTAAGGTTGTTAGAGATGATAAATGAGTTGTGGCGTTTGATGTAGAATCTTCATTAGCTAGTGTAGCATTTATAAATATTTCATTTCCATCCGTACTCGAGTGAGTAAAGCTCAATACTCTTGGTTTGTTGGAATAACTAGACAAAGATTCTATATTTGCAGTATTATCTACCGATGAAGACTCTGAGTGGGATTGTATTATTGATGTGCCCGATTCATAACCGATACTAAATGAAGCAGCTTCACCCAATAAATAATTATTGACAATACTGTTAGTAGCCATCCTTTTTTCTACTATAAAAATAGTGTAATTAGTGCCATTTAGAAAAGCGGCATTATTAATTTGTAAGTAATTACTATCACTATTTGCATCAAATTGAACTGCTTGAATGTTATTAATACTATTGGAATATGTAGGACCAGAACCTACAGAGGAAATAGAGATAGAAGTCTTATTAGGAGAATTATCTACCCAAGAAGTTATAGCATCTCCTGTAGATAGTTCTTCACCCAGGAATAACTCTGCCAAGGAAGATTCTATCCATAACTTATTATTTGGAATACCGTTTACCACAGATGATCTAGTCATTGCTTGAGCAGAATTTATTCTGGCTTTTTGTACTAAATGTTTACTTCCCACCACTCCAGCCAATAGCAAACCAATTATAACTATGACTATTGATACTTCTATTAGAGAAAAGCCTTTGGGTGTTGAGCTAATAGAAGGCACTTTTTTTATAGATAAAGACATATGACGTTTGTGTGTGTAACGATGTTATTAAGTAAAAATGATAATCTCGTATTTTTTAGATTTATATCCAATTAAGTCAAAGAAAAATTACTTTTTAAAAAAAAATAGTTCTAAAATATTCTCCTTTTTCTATTAGCTACAATTAATATTATTTAGCATCACTAACTAGCTTAACATTGAACCACTTACCAACACCGGGACACGGATCGCCGAAAGCGACCTTATTAGCTTTTATTTCACAACTCGTTTTTCCCAAACATTCATTGGCAACGAATTCTGCAGATTTTTTGGAATGACATTTTGAAATCTCATCACAACCATTTGATGTTCCATAACTGGCAAATATTACTCTTTCCCACACCTTACCTTTTGGTGCTATTAAAGTTAGAGTTTGGCCTTCATCTGCTCCTAAACAAATATTTGAGTCATCATATTGTATTTCTTCGCAATAGCCTTGCTGAGTCATCTCGAAGCCTTCTGAACAAAAACATTTATTTGTAATTTCTATATTTCCTTCTTCATCACAATTATAAGTAATAACTCCTTCATACCCTGAATCCAGGCATATAAGTCTACCAGTTTTACCTGCTTGTAATGAGTCATAAGCTGCAATTCCTGTAATATTTCTAACACTACAATTATTTTTTATGTCAATTTCCCTTTCTCCTTTCTCTAATTTAATTGTCTCAGAGCTCACTTTTACATATTTACGAGAATCTTCGTTTTTATTAGAAGCACTATCATCTGAATGTCTAAGGTAAGAGAATGAAACAAGAGCAAGAATAATCGTGATTCTCATAATGGAAGAATTCCGATTGGAACATTTATCTTTGTCAGCTCGTTTTTTACTTTTTGGATCTTGAAAGAAGTCGCTCATATTATAATATATCTAAAATATTTTCTAATGGTCGCCCTATTACCGCTTTATCTCCATTTACGACAATTGGTCTTTCTAATAATTTTGGAACTTTAACAATTGCCTCAATAAGCTCTTTCTCATCAAGATTAGTGTCACTCAGACCCATTTCCTTATACTCTGCTTCCTTTTTTCTCATGATGTCTCTAGCTGAGAGCTTAAGCATTTTTAAAATATCTTCTACCTCTTTTGTAGTAAGAGGCTTTTCTAAATATAAAATTATCTCAGGATCAATATTTTTACTATTGAGCAATTCTAAGGCCTGTCTTGATTTCGAACATCTTGGATTGTGATAGATTTTTACCATTATAAATTTAGTTCATTTTAAATCTGGACTTATCAATAAGATCTGTAGTATCAAATTACAATTTTAAAAATAAATCAGTTTCTCCAAAATATATACATAATGAATAATCCTCAAACAAGAATTCCATTTTTCCTAGGAATAATACCTATCATTACAATATTTGTAATCATGCTATTTCAGGTATCAATCCTAAAAATAATGGTTCCTCACGTAGCTATTTTATGCGGAATTATAGTTTTATGCTCCATTGCAATTTACTCTAAATATCCTTGGCAAGATATTGAGAACAGTATATATAAAGACATATCTTCCGGTCTACCGGCAATTGGAATTCTGATATTGATAGGAATAATGATTGCGACCTGGATCATGTCTGGGACAGTACCTTTCATAATTTATCATGGACTAAACCTAATAAGCCCTAAATATTTCCTAATCTCTGCTACCTTAATTTGCATAATAACATCCATTGTCACGGGCACATCTTGGGGAACAATTGGAACCGTAGGTATTGCCTTAGTAGGAATTGCCGAAGCTAATGCCATACCAGTACCTCTAGCTTGTGGCGCCATTATTAGTGGAGCATATTTTGGAGATAAAATGTCACCCCTTTCAGACACAACAAATCTAACCTCCTCTCTTTGTAGGGTTAATTTATTCTCACATATTAAGAACATGTTTCCTACCACAATACCAGCCACAATAATAGCACTTATCCTCTATTTCATTATTGGTCTAAATTACGGGCAAGAAACTGTCTCCAACAAAGATAGCCAAATCCCACTAATTCTCAGCACCTTGAAATCATCATTTAACTTCACATATTTTTTACTAATACCGCCAGTGTTAATTGTGATACTATCTATTAAAAAAGTTCCCGCTCTATTAGTAATATTTATCGGAATATTATCAGCTATTCTCTGTGCAGCATTTTTTCAAGGCAGCGGCATAACACAAATAATTGTTGTGATAAAAAATGGCTACACAGCTAGCACGGGAGTATTGCCAATTGATACTCTGCTTTCAAAAGGCGGGATTGACTCAATGATGAGTGTTATAATTTTATCTATCTTAGCACTGGCATTTGGTAGCTTATTAAAAAATCTACAAATCACTGAAACAATCTTAGAAAAGATGCAGTCATTAATCCAATCTGATAGATCTCTAAGAGTTGTCAGCATATTAACACCAGCATTTTTAAACGTCGTAATCTGCGACATCTATCTTACAATCATCCTAACAAAAGAATTATACATTGACGAATATGATAAGAGGAAAGTACCTAGACTAAACCTCTCAAGATCAATTGAAGAAGGCGGAACTTTCTTAAACCCATTAGTTCCATGGGCGTCAGGTGGGATCTTCGCTATGGGTGTCTTTGGAATATCTACATTTGAATATGCACAATATGCCTTTATCTGCTGGCTATCACCTTTAATAGGCCTAATATTGGCCTTTAAACGATCAAAATAAATCTATCTTAAGAAAATGACCCTAGAAAATTTCATATTAATATTTTTCATCACGCTCTCACTAACATCCATGGCATATGGGTTTTACCTCTTAACTAAGTCTAAGAAATTCCGGAAAACCTCAATTAAAACTAAAGCAACCGCAATAGACTCAATATTAAAAAAAGGAAGAAATGGTGTATGCTACCAAGTTAGCTTCGAATTCCAAGACACGCATGGGCAAAACATCAAATCACAATATAATTCCAACAAAAACATCAAAAGCGGCAGCGAGATCAACATCCTCTACTCAAAAACAGATTCAAACAACAACAAAGTAGAAAACTTTTCCAGCCTCTATTTAACCCCAATCCTCTTTATAATCTTCGGCCCACTCATCCTTATTGCAGCATCTAGTTCAATAAGTTCTTAATTAGTCCTGGCGAAAAATTTATAACAAAAGCCTAATACCCTTTTTCATCAAAATTTGTGCTTTTTCTCTCACCGCTACTAAAGCGAAGCCAGATAAAACTACTACGAAAAGTATTGGTAATATTTCACCACTAACAAAGACTTCAAATACAGTTTTTGGAATAATGTGTAACAAGAAATCAACAAAACTAGTTTTTTGACCAACATAATTTAATAAACCAGCCTTTAAAAGGCTCGCAACTGTTAGGACCCTGATAAGTGCTAAATTGGTTAGTATTTCGAAATAGATTAAAGTCTTAATACCTATCTTTCCGACAGACTTTAAATCAGTACTGCCAACTATGAAGGTAACAATGGTGAAGAAAATAATTGGTGGGATACACATCTTGATCAACTTAATAAAACCATCACCCAGTGGTTTCATCATAGCCGCTTGTTCGGGAAAAAAGCACCGAAGAAAGTGGATAATAAAACAGCCAATAATACTTATAGATAAAGTGATTTTCTTAAAGTTCTAAACCCACGGTCGATCATATTCCGGAGCATTTTCTGATAATGGAAGTGATGGAATTTCGGCGTAGATTTCATTATTCATTTTCACAACTACATTGCCAGTGTCAGTAACTATTCCTATTACCGCGAAATCCAGGCCCCATTTGTCAAAAATCTTTTTAGCCATTTCTTCTTTATCTTGGTTTATCACCATTAGCATTCTTTCTTGAGATTCAGATAACATGATTTCATAAGGCGTCATGCCCTCTTCTCTCATTGGAACTTTTTCTAAGTTAAGCTCAACACCTGTTCCGCCTTTCCCAGACATTTCAAAAGATGAAGAAGTAAGACCAGCCGCACCCATATCTTGAATCGAAAGAATTGCGTCTTCTTTCATTAGCTCCATACAAGCCTCCAAAAGTAATTTCTCAGCGAATGGATCACCAACTTGAACTGTTGGTCTTTTATCCTCGTCACCTTCTTTAAACTCGTCGGAGGCCATAACCGCACCGTTAATTCCATCTCTTCCAGTTTTAGAACCAAGATAAACAACGCTTGCCCCAACCTGAGTTGCCGCAGAATAAAATATTTTATCTTTTTTAGCCAAACCAACAGTCATGGCATTAACTAAAATATTACCATTGTAGCTTTCATCAAAATTCACTTCGCCGCCAACAGTTGGAACACCAATACAATTACCATATCCACCAACTCCAGCAACCACACCATTAACTAAATGTTTAGTTTTTGGATGATCAATCTCACCAAATCTAAGTGCATTCAAATTAGCAATCGGCCTAGCGCCCATCGTAAATACGTCACGCAAAATTCCACCAACTCCAGTAGCTGCTCCTTGATAAGGCTCAATAAAAGATGGGTGATTGTGACTTTCCATTTTAAACACCACAGCATCACCGTCACCAATGTCAATCACTCCAGCATTTTCACCTGGTCCGCAGATAACATGATCACCGGTAGTATGCATGGTTTTTAACCATTTTTTTGTAGATTTGTAAGAACAATGTTCAGACCACATTGCAGAGATAATTCCAAGCTCAGTAATCGTAGGCTCACGACCCATAATTTCTAAAACTTTTTCATATTCACTTTCGGTTAAGTTATGTTCTTTAACTAACTCAGCAGTAATCTTAATTTCAGTCATTTTAATATCTTTTTATCTAAATTATTTATCAATTTTCCACCTAGGTGGAAAATTCAAAGCCTTTACTACAAAGGCTCCATAGGCAGTCAAATTCTTACAACTTTTCTAAGACTTCATCACTAAATGAGTAATTACCTGTAACTACTTGAACATCATCTAAATCCTCAAGTGCGTCAACTACCTTTAGTAATTTTTCAGCTTTATCTAAATTGTCAATCTCAGTTAAATCCTTAGCTTTCCAATCTAGCTTAGCTGCCAAAGGATCACCATATTTTTCAATTAATGCATCTCTAACTGCAGCAAATCCATCAGGATTAGTAATAATAATATGCTCATCTCCCTCAGATTCTACTTCATCTGCTCCAGCTTCAAGAGCTACTTCAAAAACCTCATCATCGGATCCTACATCCTTATTAAATTTAAGAAGACCAATCCTCTCAAACATAAAACTAACTGAACCAGTTGCACCTAATGCTCCACCAGATTTAGAAAAAATACTTCTGACTTCACTAGCAGTTCTATTCTTATTGTCAGTCAAAGCCTCGACAACTAAAGCAACACCACTTGGCCCATAGCCTTCATATCTGATCTCATCAAAATTCTCACCATCATTTCCGGAAACAACTTTTTTAATAGCTGCGTCAATTCTATCTTTTGGCAAATTATTTGTTCTTGCAACGATCAACGCACTTCTCAACCTAGGATTAAACGCAGGATCAGGCTGGCCAGCTTTTGCTGAAACAGTAATTTCTCTTAATAACTTAGTAAAAAGCTTGGCTCTTTTTTTATCTTGAGCTCCTTTTCTATGCTTAATATTCGAAAACTGCGAGTGACCTGCCATAAAATATATTTTTAATTATTAATATTTTTTACCAAATCTAAACCAAAACCATTTACTAAGTCAAATGCCGGCTTGAATTTATAAATAACATAAGCAGAATTGTCTTTTCAAAATTAATCAATTTACCAATCAAAAAATGGCAAAGACTCTTTACGACAAAATCTGGGATACTCACTTAGTTCATGACGACGGCGCCTCATGCGCAATCTACGTAGATAGACAATTAATTCACGAAGTAACCTCTCCACAAGCCTTCGAGGGACTTAGAGTATCAGGCAGAAAACCAAGACGCCCAGAAGCTCACTTAGCAGTAGCTGATCACAATGTTCCAACAACAACGGCCGACAGAGGCAACGGAACAGCAGGAATTAAAGACGTAACTTCAAAACTCCAAGTAGACACACTTGAAGCAAACTGCAAAGAATTCGGCATTAAATATTTTGACCTAGACGACAGAAAACAAGGTATCGTTCACATCGTAGGACCAGAACAAGGTCTTACCCAACCAGGAATGACAATAGTATGCGGAGACAGCCATACTTCAACTCACGGTGCTTTCGGCGCTTTAGCTTTTGGTATTGGAACTTCAGAAGTAGAACATGTTCTAGCCACTCAAACATTAGCACAAAGCAAAGGAAAAAATTTCTTAGTTAAAGTTGAAGGAAACCTTGGTAGAGGCATAACAGCCAAAGACCTTACCATGGCTGTAATTGGTGCGATAGGAACAGCAGGCGCTACAGGATGTGTAATTGAGTATAAAGGAAAAGCAATTGAGTCCCTATCAATGGAAGGCAGAATGACAGTTTGCAACATGTCAATTGAAGCTGGCGCCCGTGCCGGAATTATCGCCCCAGATGAAAAAACCGCTCAATATTTAAAAGGCAGACCTTTAGCGCCACAAGGTGAAGATTTTGACAAGGCTGTTAAATATTGGAACACTCTAAAATCTGACGAAGGCGCAAAATACGATAAAGAAATCACAATTGATGCTTCTAAAATCGAACCACAAGTTACTTGGGGAACAAGCCCTGAAGACGTACTACCAATTTCAGCAAAAATCCCTGAACCATCTACCTATTTGGATAAAGGTAAAGAAGTAGCTGTTACCAGATCTCTAAACTACATGGACCTAAAACCAGGAACCCCAATAAACGGAATCAAAATAGACAAAGTATTTATTGGTTCTTGTACGAATGGTAGAATCGAAGATTTCAGAGCCGCAGCAGAAATTGCAAAAGGCAATAAAGTTTCTGACAGTATAAAATTAGCATTCGTGGTTCCTGGATCCGGATTAGTGAAAGAACAAGCTGAATCAGAAGGCCTACACACAATATTCACAGATGCCGGCTTTGAATGGCGCGAACCAGGATGCTCAATGTGTCTAGCAATGAACTCTGATAAATTAGATGAAGGTGAAAGATGCGCCTCAACATCAAACAGAAACTTTGAAGGTCGCCAAGGTCGCGGCGGCAGAACTCACTTAGTCAGCCCAGCAATGGCGGTAGCAGCAGCCATAAAAGGCC
>Ga0209711_10000028_pt1 | contig 117196 bp, 115 predicted proteins | sample ArcticOcean_MG_C_7_FD_187441 | JGI IMG/M metagenome (GOLD analysis project Ga0209711, IMG submission 187441) | Marine microbial communities from western Arctic Ocean - ArcticOcean_MG_CB11_88 (SPAdes) (version 2) | ecosystem: Environmental > Aquatic > Marine > Oceanic | place: Arctic Ocean... | reverse complement strand
CAACCCTAATACCTTTAACCAACCCACCAGCGTTTCTGCCTTGCGCGCTTATCATCGCCTGACTCTCAACAATCGCATTAACCGACTTAACTCCTTCAATCTTTTTTATCTTAATAATCAGCTTATCAAAATCCTTAATCCCCTTATCGTAGCTATTAATTGTAATATGTGAATTGATCCCCAGAATCCTCTCAACCAGCTCATGTCTAAAGCCATTCATCACCGACATCACAATAATCAAAGTCGCCACGCCAATCATGATTCCGACAAGAGAAAAGACAGCAATCACCGAAATAAAACCCTCTTTCCTTTTGGATTTTAAATATCTCATCGCGATTAATAACTCTAATTTTGTAAACATAATTTTATTTGGTTAAAAAAGGGGTCAGACCCCTAGGGGTCTGACCCCCTCCTTCAATCTCTAAACTCCCTTCGATGTAGAATATTCAAAATGAAAAACTTCATCCGGGTGCACGATTTTGAAAATATCATGAGCCGCACTAGCCGCTTCCGAAAATCCAGTCAAAATCAACTTCAATTTATTTTGATAAGTCGCAATATCACCAACCGCGTAAATCCCTGCTTCAGAAGTCTGCATTGTCGCCGCATTTTCAACTGTAATATGGCTTTTATCCAAACCCAAACCCCAGTTGGCAATTGGCCCTAGCTCCATTGCCAAACCAAAAAATGGCAATAAATAATCAGCTTCTAATTCCTTAACTCCACCGTCAAAATCCTTAACTAAAACTTTTGTCAATTGATCCGCATCTCCTTCCAAACCAGCCAACTGATAAGGAATCACAAGATCAATCTTGCCACGTGCTGCTAGCGCATTTAATTTATCAGAACTATCTGGCGCACATCTAAATTTAGGTCTTCTATGCACAACCGAAACTTTCTTAGCAATATCAGCCAAACTCAAAACCCAATCCACAGCAGAATCTCCGCCGCCAGCGATCACAACATTCTTATCTCTGAATTCCTCTTTACTTCTAACTGAATAAAAAATCGACTTGCCTTCATAATTCTCCAACCCATCAAGTGGTGGTCTATTTGGCCCAAATGCGCCACACCCTGCAGCAATAATAATAGCCTTACAATTAATTTTAGTTCCTTTTGAAGTCTCAACCAAAAAGCTACCATCTTTTTGCTTTTCAAGTTTTTGCACTTGCTGATTAAGGTGATAAACCGGATCAAACGGCTTGGCCTGTTCTTCCAATTTTTCAATCAACTCACTAGCCAAAATAGACGGATGCGCCGGAATATCATAAATCGGCTTCTCCGGATAAAGCGCACTACACTGCCCGCCAATAACTTCTAGCGAGTCAATAACATGAGCCTTCATTTTCAACATTCCTGCTTCAAAAACTGAGAATAGCCCAACTGGCCCAGCACCAATAATAACAATATCCGTATTATGCGTCATAATTAAATTTCTTAAATATTTTTCTAAAAATCACAAAGCGCAAAACATTATTTATTACTACATATAAATCAATCACTTGATTTTTTACGCATCCGTGATTAACATCCTTGCCCTTCACCAATTAATTAAACTTACTATCCAAAGATATTCAGACTATTTAGTCAATTAATCTGCAAAGCCTTGCATTAATTATTCATAAAACATGTTAAAAACGTCAAATTTAGGCTTCCCAAGAATCGGAGCCAACAGAGAATTAAAAAAAGCAGTAGAAAACTACTGGAAAAAAAATATCAGCATTGAAGAACTAAGACAATGCGCGAAAGATATCAGAAAAAACAACTGGGAACTTCAAAAAGAAGCCGGAATTACTCATATTCCATCAAATGACTTCTCTTTCTACGACCAAATCCTAGACACAATCTGCCTATTTGGAATAATACCTGAAAGATTTCAACAAAACTTCAAAATTGATGGAAATATCGACCTAGACCTATATTTTGCTATGGCTCGTGGAGCTCAAAATGAAGGTGTTGACGTTACAGCAATGGAAATGACCAAATGGTTTGACACAAACTACCATTATCTAGTTCCAGAATTTAAAGGTGACCAAGAGTTCAAAATCTCTTCATCAAAAATCTTCGACGAATATAGTGAAGCTAAAGATCTTGGTATAGAAACAAGGCCAGTTATTGTTGGCCCAATTACTCTTCTTCTAGCAGGAAAAGAAATAGACAACTCAAATAAATTAGATCTTCTGGACATTTTATTAGGCGCTTACAAAGAATTATTTGCTAAGTTAGCTGCACTAGGAGTTAAAGACGTTCAAATCGACGAGCCTTATCTTGTAACTGACCTTAGCCTTGACGCAACAAACGCTTACAAAAAAGCTTACGAGCAATTAAACTCTTTTGCTGGCGGCATCAAACTTCACCTAGCAACTTATTTCGATTCTTTGGGTGATAACACAAAATTAGCTTTTGAACTTGGCACAGAATCAGTTCACGTTGATCTTGTTCGCGCTCCTGAGCAATTCGAAAAAGCGCTTGATAGTGTTAAAGAAAACCAAACTCTTTCTATCGGCCTTATTAATGGTAGAAACATTTGGATCAACAATTTCGCAGACTCTATTGAATTAGCTAAAAAAGCAGTTGAAAAATTAGGCAAAGAAAGAGTTATCGTTTCTCCTTCTTGTTCACTTATTCATAGCCCGGTTGATCTAGCGTCAGAAACAAAACTTGATGAAGAAATCAAAACTTGGTTATCTTTCGCTACTCAAAAAGTTAGTGAAATCAAAGTTATCGCAAAAGCCGCAGACGGTGAAGAAAGCGAAGTTCAAGCTGAACTAGACACAAATGCCAAAAGCATTTTAGCAAGAACTTCATCTAGCAAAATTCACAACTCGGCTGTTAAAGAAAGAGTTTCTAAAATAGAACAATCTGACAAAAACAGAAAAAGCAATTTCGCAAAAAGAAAAGAAGAGCAAAGTCAACATATCGACTTGCCAATCTTGCCAACAACAACTATTGGTTCATTCCCGCAAACTAAAGAAGTTAGAAAGCACAGAGCTGACTTCAAAGCTGGCAGAATCAAACAAGAAGATTACGACAAATTCATAGCTGAAGAAACTATCAAAACAATCAGATTCCAAGAAGAGATTGACCTTGACGTTTTAGTTCACGGTGAGTTTGAAAGAAATGACATGGTAGAATATTTCGGCGAACAGCTTGAAGGATTCTGCTTCTCAAAAAATGGTTGGGTTCAAAGTTACGGTTCAAGATGTGTTAAACCTCCAATTATTTTCGGTGATGTTTCAAGACCAAATGCAATGACTGTTAAATGGTCAAAATTTGCTCAAGAACAAACCACTCAAATAATGAAGGGAATGTTAACAGGACCAATCACCATCCTACAATGGTCATTCGTTCGTGACGATCAGCCTAGAAAAGACACTGCTACTCAAATCGCTTTGGCTATTAGAGACGAAGTATGTGACCTTGAAGCTGCAGGAATCAAAATAATCCAAATTGACGAAGCCGCTCTTAGAGAAGGACTTCCTATAAGAAGATCAAACTGGGATGAATACCTTAAATGGGCAGTTGAAGCTTTCAAAATCACAGCAAGTGGTGTTGAAGACAAAACTCAAATCCACACTCACATGTGCTATTCTGAGTTCAATGACATCATTGCAGCAATTGCAGATATGGATGCTGACGTTATTTCAATTGAAACTTCAAGATCTCAAATGGAACTTCTTAACGCTTTCGTAAACTTTAAATATCCAAATGAAATTGGACCCGGCGTTTATGACATCCATAGCCCAAGAGTTCCAAAACAAGAAGAAATGGAAGAGCTACTTAAAAAAGCACTTAAAGTTCTTAAGCCAGAACAAATCTGGGTTAACCCAGATTGCGGTCTAAAAACAAGAGATTGGCCAGAAACTAAATCAGCCTTAAAGAAAATGGTTGATGCAACAAAAGCTATCAGATCTCAACTACAATAGAATATTGAGTCCCGGTTCGATTTGAACCAGGACTCAAATACGACAAATTTAGATTTGCATTTTATTTAACAATAAGTTTAAATTTGCAAATCAACTAAATTTCATTTAAAATTATCATACTAACTACATTAATCTTTTAAAAAAATGTCTAAAGCAACTTTTCAACGCACAAAACCACACGTCAACATAGGAACAATCGGCCACGTTGATCATGGTAAAACAACTCTTACTGCTGCTATCACAACATACCTTGCTAATCAAGGTCTAGCAGAGAAAAGAAACTATGATGATATTGATGGTGCTCCAGAGGAGAAGGAAAGAGGTATTACAATTAATACTGCTCACGTTGAGTATGAAACTGTTAAAAGACATTACGCACACGTAGATTGTCCAGGACACGCTGATTATGTAAAAAACATGATTACTGGTGCTGCTCAGATGGATGGTGCTATTCTTGTAGTATCTGCAGCTGACGGACCAATGCCGCAAACCAGAGAGCATATTCTTCTAGCTAAACAAGTTGGCGTTCCGGCTTTATGTGTATTCCTTAATAAGGTTGACATGGTAGATGATGAAGAGCTTCTTGAATTAGTAGAAATGGAAATTAGGGAACTTCTTTCTAAATATGATTTCCCAGGTGATGATATTCCTATTATCAGAGGATCTGCTCTTAAGTCTTTAGAAGGCGACGATTCAGATATTGGTACTAAATCTATGCAAGCTCTTATGGATGCGGTTGATGAGTTTATTCCTGAGCCTGCGAGACCAGTTGATCAACCTTTCCTTATGCCGATTGAAGATGTATTCTCAATCTCAGGAAGAGGAACTGTTGTAACTGGTAGAATCGAGCGTGGAATCGTTAAGGTTAACGAAGAAATCGAAATTGTTGGTATTAGAGAAACTCAAAAATCAACTTGTACTGGAATTGAGATGTTCAGAAAACTTCTTGATGAAGGTAGAGCTGGTGATAATGCTGGTGTTCTTCTTCGCGGTACTAAGAAAGAGGATGTTGAAAGAGGACAAGTTCTTTGTAAACCAGGAACTATTACTCCACACACTCATTTCGAAGCTGAAGTATATATTTTAAGTAAAGATGAAGGTGGAAGACATACTCCATTCTTTAAGAACTATCGTCCACAATTTTATTTCAGAACAACTGATGTTACTGGATCAGTAACTCTTCCAGAAGGAACTGAAATGGTAATGCCGGGCGACAATGTTAAATTGACAGCCGAACTAATCTCTCCTATTGCAATGGAAGAAGGATTAAGATTTGCTATCCGCGAGGGTGGTAGAACAGTTGGTGCTGGTGTTGTTGCAAAAATCATTAAGTAGAGACCTAAATTATGAAGAATAAAGAAAGCATCAAAATTACTTTAGAATCTTTTGACCACCAGGTCTTAAACAAGGCAATGTATGAAATACTTGCTACTGTTAGAAGAACTGGTGCCGGAATAAAAGGTCCAATTCCTCTTCCAACCAAAATTCAAAAATTTTGTGTTATTAGAGGACCTCACGTCGATAAAGATTCTCGTGAGCAATTTGAGATTAGATCTTCTAAAAGATTATTAATCATCTCTCCAACTGCACAAACAGTTGATGCCTTGATGAAACTTAATCTTTCAGCAGGCGTGAATATTAAAATCGCAATTAACGGCGCCAAAAAATAAGGAGTATTTGTAGATGTTAGAATTAGTAGCAAAAAAAGTCGGAATGTCACATCAGTTTGATGAGAATGGTATTCAAATACCATTAACATTCATTGAGTTATATGATAATTGTGTGTTAGACCATAAAGTTAACGAAGATAAAGATTTTGATAGTCTTAGCATAGCGTTTGAAAAAACTGAAAAAGCTAAGAAGATTTCTAAGTCTTTAGCTGGAACATATAAAAAGAAAAGCTTACCTCTTTATAAAAAGATTCGTAGCTCTCAAGTTAAAAAAGGCTTAGAGTTAAAAGTTGGAGACTCAATCTCTCTTGACAGCTTAATCGGTCAAGGAGATGTAGTTAGTGTTAGCGGAATTTCAAACGGTAAAGGGTTTGCCGGTGTTATGAAAAGATGGAACTTCGCAGGGTTGGAAGCAACTCACGGTGTTTCAATCTCTCACAGATCACATGGCTCTACTGGTCAATGTCAAGATCCAGGAAAAACATTTAAAGGTAAAAAAATGGCTGGCCATATGGGAGCCACTAAAATTACCGTTAAAAATTTAGAAGTAGTAATTGTTGATCAAGAAAAGTCAATAATTGCTCTTAAAGGTTCAGTACCAGGTAACAAAGGTAGTGATGTTATATTAAAAATTGCTAAAAATTATTAATAATTATGAAGTCTGTAACTTTAAAAAACATAGATTTTAGTGAAGGTGAAGGTGAATCAAAAGAATTCAAATTCCCGAACGATCTAGAAGTCTCTAGTGCTAAGTCTGTTGCTTTTGTGATTCACTGGCAACTTGCTAAAAGAAGAGCCGGATCAGCGAAAGTTAAGACTATGTCTGAAATTTCTGGTAGTACCGCAAAACCGCACAAACAGAAAGGAACCGGTAACGCAAGGCAAGGTAGTAAGAGATCAGTTCAATTTGTTGGTGGTAGAACTTGCCATGGACCAACTCCTAGATCTTTTGATTTTACTATGCCAAAAAAGATTTCTAAAAAAGCATTATCTGATGCCTTAATCATTAAATTAAAAGAAGGAAAAGTAACCTTGTTTAAAGATTTTGGTAATGAAGTTAAGACTTCTAAAGTTAGTGCTTTCTTAAAGAAGAACAAATTTAATGACGCTTTAATAATTAATGACTCTACAAATGAGGCTTTAACTAAATCAGCTAGAAACATTAAAAATGTTAAAGTGTTAGATGTTAAAGGAATTAACGTTTACGATTTATTAAACTTTGAAAATGTGCTAATTGATAGCCAGCTTTTTGAAAAAAACATTATGGGGGCCATAGCTTAAGATGACTGCTCTATTTAACTACGACAAAATTAAAGGTTTGGTTTACACTGAGAAATCAAATAAGCAATTAGCTGAAGGGAAATATCACTTCAAAGTTGATGCTAGTTGCAATAAAAAAGAAATCGCTTCTTTGATAAAAAAAGCTTTTGGTGTAGAAGTTGCATCTATTAATGTGCTTAACACTAAACCAAAAACAAAAAAATTCAAAGGCGTTGAAGGAGAAAGATCTCCTTATAAAAAGGCTATTATTACCTTAAAAGACGGTCAATCAATTAATTTCGGTTCTTAAAAAATGGCACTTAAAAATTATAAAGCTATAACCCCATCTTTAAGACATCTTGTAACAATAGATAGAAGCGAGCTTCATAAGGGCTCTCCTTTAAAAATGTTAACCAAGACAACTAAAGAACGAGGTGGTCGTAATAACTTTGGTCACATTACTGTTAGGCATCAATCTGCCGGTCACAAAAAATCTTATCGTGTAATAGATTTTAAACGTGATAAATTTGGTATTGAAGCAAATGTAGAAAGGATCGAATATGATCCGAATCGTACAGCTTTTATTGCATTGTTAAAATATAAAGATGGCATAAATTCTTATATTATTGCACCGAATAAATTAAAAGTTGGTGATAAAGTAATATCGTCAAAAAGTTTGATTGATGTTAAGATTGGTAATGCAATGCCTCTTTCAGTTATCCCAATTGGTACAATTATTCATAATATTGAATTGAAGCCTGGAGCTGGTGGAACTGTATCAAGATCAGCGGGAACCTACTCTCAACTTGTTGGTAAAGATAGTGGATATGCTCTTGTAAAAATGCAATCCAGTGAAATTAGAATGTTTTTATTAGATTGTTCTGCAACCATTGGTTCAGTATCTAATATGGATCAAAAGAATATCAATATCGGTAAGGCTGGTAGATCAAGATGGCTTGGTATCAGACCTACAGTTAGAGGTGTTGTGATGAACCCTGTAGATCACCCTCATGGCGGTGGTGAAGGTAGAACTTCTGGTGGTAGACATCCTGTGTCTCCAACTGGTAAATCTGCTAAAGGTAAAATCACTAGAAAAAGGAATAAAACGACTAATCGTCTAATAGTAAAATCAAGAAGAGGTAAATAATATGCCAAGATCAACCTGGAAGGTACCATTCGTTGATGGATACTTATTAAAGAAGGCTCAAGAATATCTTGACTCTCCTAAAAGACCGGTAATTAAAATTTGGTCAAGAAGATCAACTATTTTACCACAATTCGTAGGAATTAATTTTGCCGTGTATAACGGTAGAAAATTCATCCCAGTTTCAGTTTCTGAAGGGATGGTTGGGCATAAGTTTGGTGAATTTTCACCAACTAGAACATTTTATGGTCACGGCGGTGACAAGAAAGCTAAGAAATAATTATGACTACTAATACTACGACAGCATTTTTAAAATCGGTTAAATCTAGTCCACTTAAAGTTAGAAGAGTGAGCAAGGCAGTTACTGGTATGAAAGTTGGTGAAGCTTTAAAATTCCTACAATTTTCTAAATTGAAAATTGCAGAAAACATTACAGCCTTGGTTTGTTCAGCAATGGCAAATGCCGAGAATAATCACGATATGGATGTCGATGATCTATACATTAAAGACATAGATGTAGGTCGCGCTTTTGCTTTAAAAAGATTCCATACCAGAGGTAGAGGTAAATCGAGTAGAATCCTAAAGACTTTCTCAAATATAAGAGTTATATTAGCTGAGAAGGAAGAGGAAGAGTCTAAAGAAAAGTCTGCTCCTAAAAAGCAGGCTGATACAATAGATACTAAAAAGTCAGCTCCTAAAAAAGCTGCTGATAAAAAAGTTGAAAATAAGGATACTGCAAAAAAAGAAGAATCAAAAGATGATTCTTCTAAAGAAAGCGCTACTAGTAAAAAACAAAATACAGGGGAGTAAATGGGTCAAAAAGTAAATCCAGTTGGTTTTAGACTTCTCAATAATAAAAATTGGGAATCTGTTTGGTATGATCATAAGAATTATGCTACCAAATTAATTAACGACATTAAGATTAGAAATTTCGTTAAAAAGAGCTATGCTCACTGCGGAATAGGAAGTGTAATTATCGAGAGACCATCTGACAAGGTCACTTTAATTATTAAAACTTCTAAGCCAGGTGTTATTATTGGTAAAAAAGGTAGTGATATTGAAAAAATTACTAAAGCAGTCGAGAAAATTGCTGGATCTAAAGTAGATGTAAAGATTGTAGAGATTGATAAGCCAGATATGAACGCCGCTATCATCGGACAAAATATTGCTCGTCAATTAGAAGGTCGTGCATCTTTCAAGAAAGCTATGAAAAAATCCATGCAATCAGCTATGAAATACGGAGCCCTTGGTATTAAGATTAGTGTTTCAGGAAGATTAGGTGGCGCAGAAATAGCTAGAACTGAATGGTATAAAGAAGGATCTATTCCTCTTCACACACTTCGTTCAAATATAGACTACGCTATTGCCAATGCCTACACAACTTATGGTGTAATTGGTATTAAAGTTTGGGTTTATAAAGGTATTAACGATAAGAAACAAAAAAAATAATTAAACTATGTTAACTCCTGCAAAGACAAAATATAGAAAGGCACAGAAAGGCGGCAAAAAGATTAAAGGCGCTGCTCCAAGAGGAAATACTCTCAAATTCGGTGCTTTTGGTTTAAAATCACTTGATTCAGGTAAACTGACTTCAAGACAAATTGAATCAGCTAGAAAGGTTATTACACGTAACATGAAGCGTGCCGGAAAATTATGGATTGTAGTTTTCCCACATACTCCAATTACAAAAAAACCAGCTGAAGTTAGAATGGGTAAAGGTAAGGGTAGTGTAGAATACTATGCTGCTAAAATTAAGCCAGGTAGAATACTTTTCGAAATCGATGGTATCGATGACGAGACTGCCGTGATTGCTTTGGAAAAAGCTTCAGCTAAATTACCATTTAAAACGAAAGTTGTTAATCGTATATAATCGGATTTATGAAAATTGAAGAAAAAAAATCAATATTGGTACTAATCTCCGAGCTCAAAAAAGAGCTCATGTTGATGAGAGTTAAAGCATCTTCTGGAGAGTCGATAGTAATCAAAGATTTTAGACAAAAAAAGAAAGAGGTCGCAAGACTGTTTACCAAGATTAACAATAAAAAAGCAGAAGGCTAAATTATGAAAGTTACTGTTGCAAAAATTATTGACGAAAAGACTTTAAAAGTAGTGTCAACTTCTTATAAAAAGCATAAGCTTTATGGGAAATACATCACGACTCACAAAAACTACCTTGTAGACTATAATGGTCAAAAGGTTAGCATTGGTGACGAAGTTGAAATAGTCAGCACTAGGCCAATTTCTAAAAGAAAGAAATGGGCGTTAAAAGCTTAAAAAACGAAATTAACTTATAGATTATGATTCAAATGCAATCAAGTCTAGTGGTAGCCGATAATTCCGGTGCAAAAACTGCTAGATGTATTAAAGTATTAGGTGGCTCTAAACATATGATAACTGGTATTGGCGATATTATCGTTGTATCAATTACTAGTGTTAACCCTGGCTCAAAAGTAAAAAAAGGTGAGGTAGCTAAAGGTGTTATCGTTAGAACCAGAAGTAAAATCACTAGAGCTGACGGAAGTTACGTTAAGTTCGATGAAAATGCACTAGTTCTAGTAGATAAAGGTGGAGAACCTATCGCAACTCGTGTTTTTGGACCAATTGCACGTGAAGTTAGACAAAAAGGTTTTCTAAAGATTTCATCACTAGCACCGGAGGTATTATAAGATGGCAAATAAATTTAAAACAGGCGACGAAGTAATCGTTATATCAGGATCTGATAAAGGCAAGATTGGCAAAATTAGAACAATCAAAGGATCTAAACTGATAGTTGAAGGTGTTAATATTGTTAAAAAACACCAGAAAGCGACTTCTAATGAACCTGGAAAGATCACTAAAATCGAAAAGGCAGTAGATTCTTCTAACGTTTCACACGTTGAAGATTCAAAACCTGTTAAAATTAAATTTGTTACTGATTCAGGCGAAGGCAAAGCTTTCGTTAATAAGAGTCGAGTTTCAAAAAAATCTGGAAAAAAAATTGGTAAGTAGATGCACACTTTAACTGAAAAATTATATAAAGACGCAATTCCGAGTCTTAAAGAGAAATTCTCTTATGAGAACGACATGGCTATACCAAGAATAACTTCTGTAAGTTTGAATGTTGGTATTAAGGTTGCGGATTCTGACAATAAGTTCTTAACTTATCTAGCTACTCAGCTATCGAACATAGCCGGTCAAAAGGCTGTTCTTACGCACTCTCGTAAAGCTATTTCTACTTTTAAATTAAGAGAAAATATGGCTATTGGGTCAAGAGTTACTCTTAGAGGTAAAAAAATGTATCAATTTTTAGATAGGCTGACTAACATAGCTCTTCCAAGAATTAGAGATTTTAGAGGTTTGTCTCCAAAAGGGTTTAACCAAAGCAATCACTATTCTTTTGGCATTAAAGAGCACAGCATTTTTGTTGAAGTTGATCTTGATAATATTCCAAAAGTTTTTGGTATGAATATTACTGTTACTTCAACAGCTAAAACTAAAGAAGAAGCTTTGTTTTTACTAAAGAAGCTAAACTTCCCAATTAAGTAATTTAAAAAGAAAATGGCTAAAAATTCAGCAGTTTTAAAAAATAATAAAAGAAAGAAGTTAATAGATCTTCAAGCAAAGAAGAGAAGCGAATTAACTGAAATCACAAAGAATAGCGAGCTTTCTTTCGATGAAAGATTAATAGCTCAAATCAAATTATCTGAAATGCCAAGAAATGGCTCTAAAGTTAGACACAGAAATAGATGTGCCTTAAGCGGTAGACCTAGAGGAAATTTTAGAAAATTTGGACTTTCACGTATAGCTCTGAGAGATTTGGCATCATGGGGCCAAATTCCGGGTTTAATTAAATCAAGTTGGTAAATTATGTCTTTTAATCATCCTGTATCAGATCTTGTAGCTAGAATAAAAAATGGCTACTTAGTTAAAAAAGATATGATCTCATCTCCTGCTTCTAAACTTAGGGAAAATATCCTTAAGATTTTAAAAGAAGAAGGATATATCGCAAACTACTCTAAAGTTAAAGATGGTAGCTTTGATAGATTTGATATTCATTTGAAATATCACTATTCAAAACCAGTTGTGAGCGACATAAAAGTTGTTTCTACACCAGGAAGAAGAGTTTATTGTCGTAGTGACGAGATACCTCTTATCAAAAATGGTTTGGGTACAGTTGTTATTTCTACATCAAAAGGTGTTATAGCTGATCACGAAGCAAGATCTAACAAGCTTGGTGGCGAAGTATTATTTTCAGTATTCTAAATTTAACTTATTTAATAAAATGTCTCGCGTAGGTAAAGTACCAGTTAGTATTCCAGATAGCGTTAAAGTTAATCTTAACGGCGATCTATTAGAGTTCGACACAGGTAAAGATAAAACAACATATAAACTTAGTCCAGGTGTTCAAGCTGTAATAGCTGATAGCCAAATTAAGCTTTCTGCTAAAGATAAGTCTATAAATGATATCTCAATGTTTGTTGGGATGAATAGAAGCAATGTTCAAAACATTGTGACTGGCTTAAGTGAAGGCTTCAAAACTACTCTAGAAATTAATGGAGTAGGTTATAAAGCAGTTGTAAACGAAAATATTCTTGTTTTAACACTAGGTTATAGTCATGACATCTACTATGCTATTCCTGCTGGAATAACTGCAAAGTTTGAGAAACCTAATCTTATTGTTATTACTGGTCAGAACAAAGTTTTGGTTGGTCAAGTCGCAAGTGAGATAATTTCTTTCAGAAAGACTGAGCCTTATAAAGGTAAAGGTGTTAAAATCCAAGGTCAAAGAATTTTAAGAAAAGAGGGTAAGAAAAAATAATGTTAAATAATACTCAAAGAAGAAAATACAGAGTTCGTGGTAAAATTAAAAACAGTAATAAGTCAAATAGACCTAGAATTACTGTTACCAGATCAAATAAAAATATTTACGCTCAACTTATTGATAGCGAAGGTAAGGTATTGCAAGCATTCTCAACTAAAAACCTTGATGCCAAAGAAAAAGGCAATGGTACTGAAAAGGCCAAAAAGGTTGGAGTTGAATTTGGTAAGCTTTGCGTAAAAGATAAAGTAAGTGAAGTTGTTTTTGATAAGGGACCTTACATTTATAATGGTCGTGTAAAAGCAATAGCCGAAGGCTGCCGAGAAGCCGGTCTAGCATTTTAATTAAACTTAAAAGCAATAATGTCGAAACAAGCAAAAAATCAAAGAGATACTAAAAATCCAAGAGATAAAGTTAGTAGTGAATTAGTCGAAAGATTAGTTTCTGTTAATAGAGTATCAAAAACTGTAAAAGGTGGAAAGAACATGTCATTTGCGGCTCTAGTGGTTGTCGGAGATAAAAATGGTAAAGTAGGCTTTGCAAAAGGAAATGCAACTGAAGTTACTGACGCTAAGAACAAAGCTTTTGAAAAAGCCAAAAAGTCAATGATTAAAGTTTCTTTGAAAGAAGGACGTACAATTCACCATGATATTGATGCAAGATTTTGCTCAGGAAATGTTCATTTAAGATCTGCGCCTGCAGGTACCGGTGTTATTGCTGGTGGCCCAATGCGTGCTATTTTTGATTGTGCTGGGATTCAAGATATAGTTGCTAAATCTATTGGAACATCAAATCCATATAATATGATTGCCGCAACTTTTGTAGCTTTAGAAAACTTACTTTCTCCAAAAATTATTGCCGAAAGACGATCAAAAGATATTTCTGAGATTGTTAAAAGAAGAAATTCAGCTTTAGGAAATGTAACACCTAAGGAAAAGGAAAAGAAATCGGAGGAAATAAACAATGAATCAGCTTAACGAATTCCTAAATAAAAAAGTTTTAGTTTCACAAATAAAAAGTGATGCAAAGCTTACGGCCAGACAAAAAGGTAGTATTATCGGTCTTGGTCTAAGAGGTATTGGAAGTTCCTCAACTTTAAACTGTACTCAATCTACGTTAGGTATGGTAAAAAAAGTTAATCACGTAATAAAAATATCATTAGCTTAAAATATATGTCTATTTCTTTAAACGCGCTACCAAGATTAAAAAGAAACGCTCCTAAGAGAGTTGGTAGAGGTATCGGATCAGGAACTGGTAAAACGGCAGGACGTGGTGTAAAAGGTCAGAAAGCAAGAACTGGTCACCACTCTGTAAAAGGTTTTGAAGGTGGTCAAACCCCTATCCATATGAGATTACCTAAAAGAGGTTTTAATAACATTTCAAGAAAAATAATTGAGGCTATTAACGTTGATACGATCTTGAGACTTATAGCAAGTAAGAAGATTGATCCAAAGTCTAAAATAACTAAGGAAGTTCTTGAAACTGCTGGCTTAATAAAGAATCAATCTGCAAAAGTTAAATTGATTATGGGTAAAGACTCTAGTAAAAAAGTTGATTTTAAAGTAGAAGTTGATTTTTATTCAAAAAAAGCAAAAGAATTTAGTGCCTAATGACATCAGCGCAGGTTAACCCAGAACTGAAAAAAAGAATCTTATTCACAGTCTTTATCCTGCTCGTTTATAGGTTTGGAACATTTGTTCCAATTCCTGGAATTGATATGGAAGTTATTAAAGGCTTTTTTGAATCTGAAGAAGGCAACATGTTCGGCATGGTTAACTTATTCTCTGGCGGTGCGCTGGAAAGAATGAGTATATTTGCACTTAACATTATGCCATACATTACTGCATCTATTATTATGCAGCTTCTAACCTCAATGTATAAAGGCTTAGAGGCTTTGAAAAAAGAGGGTGAGTATGGCAGGGCAAAAATAAATCAGTATACTAGATACCTTACAATAATATTAGCATTCTTCCAATCTATTGGTGTTTATTACGCTTTATCATCTGCAGGAAGCAATGCTTTCGTCTCAGATTCAAACTTATTTATGTGGACTACTTGTGTTAGTCTAGTTGGGGGAACTGTTATGTTGATGTGGTTCGGTGAAAGAATCACTACTTCTGGTATTGGTAATGGTATATCTCTGATAATCTTTGTTGGTATAGTCTCATCTCTACCATCATCTTTCATTCAAATATTAGAATATTCAAAAAATGGTGCATATTCTTTTGTAACGGTAATATTATTTGTCGCATGCTTTGCTGGATTTTTAATGTTTGTATGTTTTGCAGAAAAGACATATAGGAAGATTAGAATCCAATATCCTAATGCTGCTATGATGAAGGCATCTGGTATGAGTGATTCATCTTTCTTGCCACTAAAAATTAATATTGCAGGAGTTATCCCCCCTATTTTTGCTAGTTCAATTTTAATGTTCCCATCAGCTTTAGTGCAGTTTTCTGCCTTTGACGGTGATTCAATAGTGGCTTTGCTTAGAAGAGGAAGTCCTTTATACTTAACGTTATTTGCTACATTAATTTTGTTTTTCTCATATTTTTATGCGTCTATCATTTTTAATACTGAAGAAATTGCTACTAACTTGAAAAAAAGTAATTGTTTTATACTTGGTATAAGACCAGGGAAATCCACATCAAATTATCTTGATAAGGTTATAGCTAGACTTACATTGATTGGCGGAATATATTTAGTCTTTGTGTGTATTACTCCAGAGATATTAGTCACGAAATATTCATTGCCTCTTTATGTTGGTGGAACTGGTATCTTAATTATGGTTAATGTAGTATTAGATTTGATTAATCAGGTTCAATCACATTTATATAGCAATAAATACGGCTCTAATACTAAAAAAAGAAGGGTTAGGGTAAGAGGATGAATATAATCTTCTTAGGTGCTCCAGGATCAGGAAAAGGCACACAAGCACAAATGCTTAGTGAAGAACTAGCTATTCCTCAGATATCTACTGGAAATGCTTTAAGAAAAGAAGTTGAAGAACAAAGTGAAATTGGCAAATTAGCCAAATCATTTATGGACTCTGGGGATTTAGTTCCAGACGAAGTTGTTGTTAATATTATAAAAGTAAGAATTATTCAAGATGATTGCCAAAAAGGCTTTATTTTGGATGGATTCCCAAGAAATATTTCTCAGGCTAAAACCTTAGATGCTATGTTAGAGTCTTTAGATAAAGAAATTAACAAAGTTTTTAATTTTGATGTTGATGAAGATATATTGGTAAAAAGAATTACTGGTCGTTATACTTGTAAAAAATGTAATACGCCCTATAATAGATTTTTCAAACATCCTCTAAAAGAGGGAGTTTGTGATAATTGTCAAGGCGAAGAATTTAGTAACAGAGTCGACGACAATGAAGAAACTTTAAGAAGCAGATTAAAGGTTTATAATGATCTTTCTAAAGACTTAATTGATCATTATGAAAGAAATAACTTGCTTATTACTATAAAAGCTGTAAAAAATCCGCCCCTCATTTTTGAGGAGCTACTTAAGGCAGTAAATAATTAAATTAAAGAGGTTTAAATTGGCTAGAATTGCTGGTGTTAACATTCCAAAGGAAAAACGTTTCGTAATTTCTTTAACATACGTTTTTGGAATTGGCAGTACAACTGCGCAAAAAATTTGTGAAAAACTTAAAATTGATCTTAAAGTTAGGACTCACCAAGTTGGTGAAGAAACCTTAGCAAAAGTAAGATCTCTTTTGGAAAAAGATTACCCTGTTTTAGAGGGTGACTTAAGAAGAAAGGTTTCTGCAAATGTTAAGAGATTAATGGATATTGGTTGTTACCGTGGAATTAGGCATGTTAAAAAGCTTCCTGCTCGCGGACAAAGAACTCATACAAACGCTAGAACTCGTAGAGGAAAAGGCGTTGCTATTGCTAATAAGAAAAAAGCTACAAAATAATATTTAAATTATGTCTGAAACAAAAGCACAATCTACTAAGAAGAAGAGCACAAAAACTTCTAGCAAAAAAAGAAAAAATATTGCTAGCGGCGTTGTTCATGTTTATGCAAGCTTCAATAATACTATAATTTCTATCTCTGATAATAGCGGTAATATAATCTGTTGGTCATCAGCTGGAAAGCATGGTTTTAAAGGATCTAGAAAAGCTACTCCATATGCTGCACAAGTTGCCACCCAACATGCAGTTGATACTGCAAAAGAGCATGGATTTCAAAATGCCGTTGTAGAAATTAGAGGACCAGGAGTTGGAAGAGAAGCTTCTCTTAGAGCTATCCAAGCATCTGGCATTAATGTATCAGTTATAAAAGACATTACTTTTCATCCGCATAATGGCTGTCGTCCAGCAAAGAGACGTCGCGTATAATTATTACGGATAATTAAAACTATAATATAAATCAAAAACCTTAAAAAATGGCAATTTTAAAAGAAAGCTGGCACAATCTTACAAAACCGAGCTCTATCATAGCTAAAGATGGCTACGATAACTTTAAAGAGGCCGTAATTGTTATGGAGCCTTTTGCTAGAGGTTTTGGCGATACTTTAGGTAATGCTCTTAGAAGAGTTCTTTTATCCTCTATAACAGGGTTTGCCGTTACTTCAGTTAAGATTGAAGGCATAATGCATGAATATAGTGCAATTGATGGTGTAAAAGAAGATGTTTTAGATATCATCATGAATTTAAAATCTTTAGCGATTACTAAAGAAGATTCTTCAGGGGCAGTATTAAAATTATCAGCTGACGAAGAGGGTGCTGTTTATGCGGGATCTATAAGTGTTCCTGCTGGAGTTGACATTATCAACAAAGATCTTCTGATTTGCACTTTGAATAAAGGAGCTAAGATTGATTTACAAATGACTGTTGAAAGTGGTACCGGATATGTTGTTGCTGATAAAAGTAAGAAGTCTGAAGAAAATGCAGTTGGCACGATTATGATCGATACTATTTTCAGCCCTGTTAAGAAAGTTTCTTATAAAGTAGAAAATGCTCGTGTAGGTCAAATTACTGACTTTGATAAGCTTACTATGGAAATCCACACAGATGGAACAATCATTCCACAAGACGCTTTAGGAGTTGCTGCTAAAATCTTACAAGATCAATTGCAAGTATTCATAAACTTCAATGTTGAAGAAATTGATGCTCCAGTTGAAGTTGAATCTAGTTCTGAACCAGAATTTAACAAAAATCTACTTAAAACAATTGATGAGCTTGAACTTTCAGTTCGTTCTTACAATTGTCTTAAAAATGAAAACATCATCTATGTTGGTGATCTAGTTTCTAAAACTGAAGTTGAAATGCTTAAAACAGCAAACTTCGGTAGAAAATCACTTAATGAGTTAAAAGAAAATCTTAAATCCATGGGTTTAGGTTTTGGAATGAAACTTGTTAATTGGCCGCCAAAAAATATGGATGACCTGCTTAAGTTAAAGAATAAAGAGTTTTAAGAAAATGAATCATAGAATTAAAGGAAGAAAACTTAATCGTAACTCTGCTCACAGAAAGGCTTTAATGCGCAATCTTGCAATAGCCCTTATTGAGCATGAATTTATCAAAACTACTTTGCCAAAGGCAAAAGAGTTGAGACCTTACGTTGAAAAATTAATTACTCTTGCCAAGGTTGATAATCTAGCTAATAGAAGACTAGCTATATCAACATTGGGTAATCAAGATATAATTGATAAATTATTCAAAGTGGTTGGTAAAAACGCTGCTACAAGAAAAGGCGGTTACACTAGAATTATGAAAAATGGTTTTAGAACTGGTGATAAAGCTCCAATGGCTGTTGTTGAAATAGTTGATAGAGTTATTGAAGCTGAGTCGAAAGCTCCTGCAGCTAAAAAACCAGCAGCTAAAAAAGTAGCTGTTGCTAAAGCCTAAAAATAGCGGTTAAAATAAATAAACGATTATGAAAAACTATATTAAAGATTTTGATAAAGCTCAAGTTGCAAGACTTAACACTGATAGAGGCTTTAAAATCCCTGATTTTAAAGCGGGCGACACTGTTAATGTAAAATATAAAATTGTAGAAGGAACTAACTCCCGTATTCAGGCTTTTAGTGGTGTTGTGATCGCTAGAGCTAAAAAAGCTTCTCATTACTGTGCTACTTTCACAGTTAGAAAAATGAGTAGTGGTATTGGAGTTGAAAGAAACTTTACACTATATTCTCCTTTGATTGCTGATATTGAAGTTCTTAAGAAAGGTGTTGTACGTCGTGCTAAACTTTATTATTTGAGAGACCTTACTGGTAAGGCTTCAAGAATTAAAGAAAAATTAGATTTCTTAAGCAAAGATAAAAGAAAAGAAGCAGCGGCTAAAGCTGCAGCGAAAGAAAAGGCTGTAGAAAAAGCTATTCCTGCTGACACTACTCCAGATAAGGAAGCTGTTGAAGTAAAAGAAGAAAATAAGTAATTTTTAAATCCATCTAGTCTAATATAATTAGGTTAGATGGACTTTAGATAATAAAAAATTCTATTCCCTCATGAGGCTAAATATACAAAATTTTCTTGTCATATCTCTTTTAGCCTTATTCCTACAATCATGTGTTGATCCATCAAAATACGGAGCTGTTAGAACTTATGGTGACAGTCAGTCATTTATGTTTTTAGTTAGTGAAGACTTTATCAAAAGTAACAAACACTCTAAGCAATATTCTCATAACTCTATATTAAATACAGCTGAAGCAAGTTTATTATCATCTTTATTGAAGAAAGATAATATTTGTCTTAATGAATCATCTTCTCCCAAATATATTATTACTTCTAAACAACAAAAGGTCTATGACATAACCTATGCCAGCTTGATAGAAGAAAATTATAATACTAAATCAATTACTCCGCTGACTTTCTATGGAAGGTGTAGTCTTAGTAACAAAAAATAGTTTACATATTATGATTAAGCATTTTTTGCTAATTGTGTTCTAGGGCATAAAGTAGAAAATGCTTGATAAAATAAGATCAAAATATATAAATCTGCTCTGATTTTAATAAAAAAAATTCTACAATGAATAATGGTATATGGGGAAGTTTAATGTTAGCTCTAACTTCCAGAGCTTTGATAGTTTTTATTTCAACTACATTTTCAATCTTGTTGATAATGCTTACCTTAAATATAATAACTGTTGATGAGGTAGTGGAAATTTTTAATATGTCTCCAGAGGCTGCTAATGCTTTTAGAACTGTTATGTCTCGTATTCAAGAAGTAACACATAATATTTTAGATATTGTGTCTCAATTATTTAATAAATTATTTGATTGGGCAGGTGTAGATGCTGATTTCAATGATATTAGAGTTGATGTCAATAAAGAATCATCAACTTTAGAGCCTCTAGCTCCTCCTCTACAGGGCACTCCAGTAAGATAATTTAAATTCACTATAAACGCCGTGCCAGCTTTAATAAATCTAATCAGATTAAAATTATTATTTTTAGCGCTACTCCCTATGGCGTTAATTAGTAAAGAAAAAGCAGTTTTTCATTTTCTCAAATTTGCTGGACCTTCTTTTATTAAGCTTGGTCAAGTTTTATCAACTAGGCCAGATCTTGTTGGTGATTCCTTATCTAAAACTTTGGCTAAATTCCAGGATAAAGTTGAGCCATTTTCTTCAAAAAAGGCCGCTTCAATATTGCAGAAAGAATTCGGATCTAATTTAGATGAGATATTTAACGAGATTGATCTAAAGCCAGTGGCTTCCGCTTCTATTGCTCAGGTTCATCAAGGAGTATTAAAAGAAAATGGTCAAAAAGTAGCAATAAAAATATTACGCCCTGATATAGCCAAAACAGTTTCTCGAGACATTAGGACACTAGATTTGCTAATCTTCTTTATTAGAATATTTTCTAAATTCCTTGCTAAAACATTAGGTGATATTTCAGCTCTATTAAAGTCAGTTTCTAATAGCGAGTTGGACTTGTTATTAGAAGCTTCAAATGCTTCAAAAATCAAAGAGAATTTGAAAGGTTTGAAGGGTATCTATGTGCCAGATGTTCTTTGGCAACATTCATCAAGTAAAATATTAGTTCTAGAGTGGTTAGAAGGTACGGCATTTTCTGATAGTGAGGAGATTACAAAAAGTAAATTTGATAGAAAAGAAATAGCTAAGAATCTTGTGATATCATATTTCCATCAAGTTTATATTGATGGATTTTTTCACGCTGACATGCATCCGGGCAACTTAATATTGCTTAAGAATGGCGATATTGGACTAATTGATTTTGGAATAGTTGGAAAGATTGATAAAAGAACCAGAAATTGTGTAGCGGAGATATTAATTGCTTATCTGAATAAAAATTATGATCAAGTGGCCAAGCTGCATATTTCAGGTAATCTAGTCCCAAAAGATATTAATGTGGATGAATTGGCAATATCGTGTCGTAAGATTGGTGAAACGATAGTTGGTGCTAATGTTAAAGATGTTTCTGCTGCTAAATTATTAGCGAGCCTTCTAATGATGACTAAAAAATATAATGTTTCCACAAAGCCAGAGTTGCTTCTATTGCAAAAGACTGCTCTTTTGGTTGAAGGGGTAGGGGTGATACTTGATCCAAACCTAAATATGTGGGATCTATCTAGACCCTGGGTTGAGAATTGGGCTAAGAGCAATATCGGTTTTGATGCTAAGATTAAAGATTTTGTAATTGATTTTGTCGATTTCTTGAAAAACTATCAGTCAAATAGATAAAAAAGGGCTCAGACCCCTAGGGGCCTGACCCCTTCTAATAATTAACGAATTATGCTAGATTATCAAATTAACTCCAAAGCAAAATATCAATATTTTCAGAATCTAGCAGAAAATCATCCTGATAATTTTTGGAAGGAAATAGCCGGAAATTACATTTGGTTTAAAGATTTTACCAAAGTTTCAGATTGTGATTTGGCTTCAGGAAGAATCAGTTGGTTTGAAGATGGCCAAACAAATATCTCATATAATTGTCTTGATCGTCATCTAGAAGAAAGAGGGGATAAAATTGCAATTATTTATGAACCAAATGATCCCTCAAAAGAAACAATTAAATTAACTTACAAAGAGCTTCATGAGGAAGTATGTAAGTTTTCAAATCTCTTAGAAAAAAATAATATAAAAAAGGGCGATAGAGTTTGCATTTATATGCCGATGATTGTTCAAGGTGCAATTGCTATGTTGGCTTGTGCTCGAATAGGTGCGATCCATTCGGTAATTTTTGCTGGTTTTTCAGCTAAGTCTTTGAAAGACAGGATTAGTGACTGCCAGGCAAAAGCGTTAATTACTTCGGACTTATTATTTCGTGGTGACAAAACTTTGCGATTGTTTGATATTGCTGCCAAGGCTCTTGAAGGAGATACTCCAATTGAGAAGGTAATATTATATCAAAGGTCTGACACTAAGCCATCTCTAAAAAACTTACCGGAGATATTAATCTGGCAAGATGAGATAGAAAAACATTCAACTAGTCATGAGGCCGCCAAATTAGACTCAGAAGACACCTCATTCATTTTATATACCTCAGGATCAACCGGAAAGCCAAAAGGTGTCATGCACTCAAATGCGGGCTATATGGCGTATGCTGGATATTCATTTCAAAATGTTTTTAACTATCAAGAAAATGATGTCTTCTTTTGCACTGCTGATATTGGCTGGATCACCGGTCATACATATCTAGTTTATGGGCCTCTTTTAAATGGCGCTACTACTGTAATGTTTGAAGGAGTTCCTACTTATCCTGACGCTTCTAGATTTTGGCAAATTATTGAAAAACACCGAGTAAATATTTTCTACACAGCGCCAACGGCAATAAGAGCTCTTATGAAAAATGGTGATGAATTTGTGCAAAAATATAAAATGGATTCTCTAAAAGTTCTGGGCAGCGTCGGTGAGCCAATAAATGAAGAGGCCTGGAATTGGTATAGCGAGAAGGTAGGGCGCAATAAATGCCAAATCGTTGATACTTGGTGGCAGACAGAAACAGGGGGCATTTTGATCTCTTCCATTCCAAATATTACACAAAGTAAGGCGACATTTTCTGGTAATGCGCTTCCTGGAATTAATCCGATATTACTGAGCGACGATGGCCAAGAGGTAGTAGAACCAAATAAATCAGGAAATCTTTGTATAAAGGATCCTTGGCCAGGAATGATTCGTGGAGTTTGGGGAGATAAAGAAAAATTCATGGATGCTTATCTAAAAAAGTTCCCTGGATATTATTTTGCTGGAGACGGAGCTTTTAAAAATGAAGAAGGACTATTTAGAATCGTTGGTAGGGTAGATGATGTCATTAATGTGTCGGGTCATAGGCTTGGTAGCGCAGAAATAGAAAATGCGATTAATAATCATGTAGATATTTGTGAATCTGCTGTAATTGGCTATCCCCACGAGATAAAAGGCGAAGGGATATGTGTCTTTGCTATTGCGAAGAAGGATTTAGGTGATAAAGTGGGTGATACAAAACAAGAGATAATTAATCTTGTTAAAGAAGAAATAGGCGGTGTTGCAACGCCTGATAAAATATATATTTCCAGCGATTTACCTAAAACCAGATCCGGGAAAATTATACGACGTATTTTAAAGAAATTAATAAATAAAGAAGGCGATTTGGGTGATATTACAACTTTAGTAAATCCGGAAATCGTTGAACAATTAAAAGAAAAGATAAATGCTACTTAATATTTTTAAATCTAAGATTCATAGAGCCACCGTTACAAACGCTGATCTAAACTATGAAGGGTCAATTTCAATTGATACAAATCTTTTAGACAAGGCGGGCATTTTGGTGGGAGAAAAAGTTGATGTTGTAAATATTAATAATGGTGAAAGATTTTCTACTTACACAATAGCAGCTCCTGCATCTTCTGGTCAAATCCAGATAAATGGTGCTGCTGCAAGGTTGGCACAAATAGGAGATAAGGTGATAATTATTGCTTATGCTATTTTAGGCGAAGAAGAAGCAAAATCTTATAAGCCAAAAGTTATAGTGGTGGATGAGAACAATCAAATATAGAGCAACCAAATAACTTGCATCTTAAAACCACGCCGGCTACATTGCCTCTCCTATTTTGTTAAATAAACTTATATACCTATAGAAGATGAAAAGAACATGGCAACCGAGTAAAATTGTTAGAAAAAGAAGACATGGCTTCAGAGCTAGAATGGCGACTGTTGGCGGTAGAAAAATTCTATCTAGAAGACGCGCTAAAGGTAGAGCTTCTCTATCAGTTTAATTTTTTCTAAAACACCAAAAATATTGGCAACTTCTATTTAGCCAAGATGAGAATTTTACAAGTAAAAAAATCTACAGATTTTAAAAACATAGGTAATCCTCGTAATAAGCAAACCCTAAAATTCTTCTCCAAGACGCTAATTCTTTTAGCACATTCAACTAATCAAATATATTTACAAGATCCGAAATCAGGAAAAATGGCTAAGGAATTTTGTCGTGTGGGCTACACTGTTAGTAAGAAGGTGGGTAACGCTGTTGTTAGAAATAAAGCCAAAAGAAGATTACGTGAGATATTTAAAGACTTGGCCCCGGGATTGGTAAATAATCATTTCGACTATGTGATTATTGCTAAAAAAGAAATATCAGGTGCCGATTTTGAGAAAATAGGATCTGATTTGAAATTCTGTTTAAAACGTATTCATACCCCTAAAAATAATGACAAATAAGAAATCAAAAATTCCATATTTTATTTTTCTATTCTTTCTGGTGATCGTGCTGGTCGATGTCGGTTTTATAATCAAATCTAGAGATAGTCTTCCAGGAGTCGCCACTAAGAATTCTTACAATAAAGGTATAAAATATAATCAAACTATTAAACAAAAAGAAGACCAAGAAAAGCTTGGCTGGAGCGTTGATATTATTATCACTCAATATGATAAAGGCACTAAGAACATCGCAATTAACCTCACAGACAAAGAGGGCGGCAATATCAAGAGAGCTAAGGTAAAAGTAAGATTTTTCCGACCAGCGCATGATGGAATTGATTTTGATGCTAGCTTTGTAGAAAGAGATGGGTCTTATCAAAAGAAAGTTATATTTCCGGCACTTGGTCAATGGGATTTTGAAGTGTCAATTAAGAAGGACAAACATACTTTTTTCACCAAAAAAAGATTTGTGATTCATAATTTTGCAATTGAGGATAAGTAAGGAATGAATATGAGCGGGGGCGCAGCCCCCGACCCGCCTCTTGGTGAAGCTACGGTTTTTTCCGAAATAACGAGTTTTAATGAGTAATCAATATTGCCTTCATTGTCATGAAAAGCTAAAACCTTCAGAGGTGGATTTTTGTTGTTTGGGGTGTAGCGCCGCTTACAAGCTGATCAATAATTTAGGTTTTGATAAATATTACGAATTACGTGAGATAAACCAAAATACCGTAAATATTAAGCCGGAAGAAAAGGGTGATTTTAGTCAAATTGAAGACATTTCTGAGTTTATTAAAAAAGAAGGTGATGATATTTATTCGAGCAATCTCATGGTTAAGGGTTTGCATTGCGCCGCGTGTGTGTGGTTGATTGAAAGTATTTTGAAGAAACAAAAGAATGTTTTAGAAGCCAGGATAAACCTATCTAAGAAGACTCTTAATTTGAAATGGAAAGGTCAGAGCACAGATGGTAATGATTTAATAAAAATCATTCAAAAGATTGGCTATAAATTATTGCCTTTTGATATTGAGATTTTGCGCCAAGAGGAACGTAAATACGATAATACAATCCTAAAATGCTTGGCTGTCGCTGGTTTTGGGGCTGGTAATGTGATGTTATTTTCTTTATCTATTTGGTTTTCTGATCTAAATATTATGGGTCAAGAAACTAGGAATCTTTTGCACTTATTTTCATCTTTAATAGCGCTGCCAGTCATCATCTACTCGATCAGGCCGTTTATTTCATCTGCATATCGATCAATTAAGGTTGGTGTTCCAAATATCGATTTTTCTATTTCCGTCGCTATCATTTTAACTGCGGCTACTAGCACATTCCAGACTCTAAATAGGCAAGATCAGGTTTATTTTGATTCTGCAGTAATGTTGATTTTTCTATTATTGATCGGTCGATATCTTGATTTGAAAGCCAGGAAAAAAGCCTTTAATATTGCTAGTGAGTTTTCTTTGTTAAATGCTGGTTTTGCTAGGGTGCAAGAAGGCACTAAGGTTAGAACTATTCCAATCAAGAAGATTGAAAAAGACATGGTGATTCTGGTTGCTGCGGGTGAGAAAATTACGGCGGATGGGGTGGTTATTTCAGGAGACTCAGAAGTTGATAGCTCCATTATTGATGGCGAGTCAATTTATAAAAAGGTGCAAAAGGATTCTTTGGTCTTTGCCGGTTCAATTAATGTTTCATCTCCGCTTAGAATATTGGTGACCAAAGATTCTGGAAATAGCATGATTTCGCAAATAATAGATTTGAGTGAAGAAATAGATAAATCAAAAAATAAGTTTGTGAGTATTTCGAGCCAATTAAGTAAATACTACACGCCGGCGACGCATATTATTGCTTTGTTAACATTTATCTACTGGCTTAGTGTTGGCTGGCAGCAGGCCATGATCGTGTCTACAACGGTGTTAATTATCACATGTCCTTGTGCATTGGCCTTGGCGGTGCCGATAACCCAGACTATTACGATTTCTAAATTAATTAAAAATGCTATTTTAGTTAAATCGGGTCGTGCCTTGGAGAATATTAGGTCAATCAATACAATCGTTTTTGATAAGACGGGGACTTTGACTGAGTCTAATTTGAAGTTAAGCGCAATAAAAGATCTAAAAACCAATAAGAATATTAGCAAAGAAGATAAAGAGACATATTTGCAAATAGCCGCTTCTTTAGCCAAAAATAGCAGTCATCCAATTGCTAGTGCGATTAGTAAGTCTTATCAAAGTGAATTGTTAAACTTAAACGCTACGGAAGAAAGAGGGTTTGGTTTAGCTGCTATTTTTAAGAAAAAATCAGTAAAATTAGGCAGAGAGGATTTTTGTAAAATTACAAATGCAAAAGTCACGTATCAACAAATACAATGTTATTTGAAATATGGGGATAGGGAGTTTGTTTTGTTGTTTGAAGATAATTTAAAATCCGATGCAGTTGAAACGATAGCCACTTTGAAAAAGATGGGTAAGAAGGTGATATTATTGTCTGGAGATATTAAAGAAAATGTTGAGAAAACCGCTAATATTTTGGGGATTAAACAATATCACTATTGCCAGACCCCAATTCAGAAGGCCGATTTTCTAAAGTCACTGCAAGGCAAGAATGAGAAATTCATAATGCTCGGCGATGGGATAAATGATTCTCCGTCTTTGTCTTTGGCGGATGTTTCTATTTCGTTTAATAATGCCGCGGATATTTCTAAAAATATTGCTGACATAATCATTCAAGGGCAAAATCTTAATCCTTTAATTAAAACCATAAATACTTCTAAAAATTCTATTTTTCTAATAAAACAGAATTTAGCCTTTGCATTAATTTACAATATCGTGGCAATCACATTTGCGGTTACCGGAAATATTACTCCGTTGATAGCTGCTCTTTCGATGTCTGCATCATCACTGATAGTTCTCTTGAATTCTCTGAGAGTTCGAGTATCTTAAAGTTAATTTCAACTAATAGATCCACTTAATGTCTACTTTAATTTTCTTAATCCCTATCGCATTCTTGCTAAGTCTGGCAGGGCTAGCCGCGTTTTTATGGTCGATTAAGAGTAAACAATATGACGACCTTGAGGGAAGCGCCAATAGAATTTTATTTGATGATGAAATGCAGGAGGAGGAATAAGCTTGAGTTTTCTTTTTTGTTATTTAGTTTAAGTCGCATTGAAGACTTACATATCATACCTATTACCAATAAAGATGAAGAGCTTAATTAAACAAATTTTCATTATTCTTTTAGCGATCAACACATTTGCTTGTGTGCCAAAAGATGATGGTCCTGTTAAAATAAGGGTGGTTAGTCTTCAAGGCAAAGCGAAGCCGGTAGATGTGAAAACTCCGGATCTAAATATTAAAGCTCTTAGAGAACAAGGAAGAGCAAGGTCACCTTACATTGAAATTCCTCAAGCAAGAAGCAGAGGAGCTAATAATTATCAAAATAGTTTCTACGAAAATAAATATAATAACCCAGCAGCTAAGCCAGATCCTTCTAAAGAACAAGAGGTGGTTTATAGAAATGAATTTGACAAGAAAACAGCTAGTGATAGTGATGGTGTTAAATACATATTAGATAGCAATAACTACCAAAGCAGCAATCCTATTATCATTCAAAATAACTCAAATAAAACGACTCTGGAAACAGCTCCTGATAATAGTAAAACTGTAGAAATAGACTTATCTACCCCTACCGGTGGTAGCAAAGTTACTAAGAAATATAAAACAAAATCGGTAGCTAAGAGAAGAGCCCAGAAGGTTTCTAAAAAAGGATATTTCGTTCAAGTAGGAGCATTTAAGAGTAAAAAAAATGCTAATAGAAGTTTGGCCTACATGAAGAAATTCAATAAAGGTTTTGTTAAAAATAGTGGTGCTAAATCTGGTATAAAATATAAGGTGGTTCTGGGTCCGTTTAGTAAGAGATCTTCAGCGCAAAGCCTGTACAAGAAGGTTAAAGATTCTGGACATGACGCTTTAATAACCAAATTAAGCTATTAGGTGTTAAAATTTACATTTAGATCAGCGGCAATATTTTTGCTTTCAATCTCCTTATTCTCTTGCAGTAAGGTAACTGATCCAAATAAATATTTTAATGATAAATACGCTCCCCAAGTACAAACCATCCTCAATAAAATGCCATCTGAGCAAGTTGCTGAAGTTGATTACATAAATAAATCAACTTTTGGTACAATAACTCATGCGGATGTGATGAGTGAGGCTCTTAAAAGTAAGCAGCAATATTATCCTTATTTTGATGTTAGAAAATTTGGGCAAAATACTCCTAAAAGGCACTTACCAAATATGGAGCTTTATGATCATTCACATCTTCAAAATCCGTCAAATCAAATACCACCAGATATATTCGAAGTTACTTACGCCAATAGGCAATATCCTCCATTTAAGTATCAAGGAGCAAGATTTGATGCAATCGCTGTTCCTACTAAAGATATTTACGGTGTTAAAACGAAAATGACTCATAAAGAATATCTTCTTGCTGGAAATAATTCTGTACAAAGTGCAATTGATGATGTCAAAAATAATAGAGATTCTTTTGACGCCGAGAATAGTAAGGCTTTGATAGGAGAGCAAAAAAGGCTAAGATATGAAAGAAAAATTGCTAAGATATTTGGCATACATTCAAAAGCTGAAGAAGTACTAGATGAGTTAGAAGATCCAACTAAAGCACAAGAATTAAGTGAATTAGGAGAGTTAGAAGATTTAGAGCTATTAAAGGACGCTGATAATAGCGGCGAGGATATCACCATGAAAGAAAAGGTAGATGATCAAAATAGTTAAAAACCTACTCATAATTGTGAGCTGCGTCTCATGTCTAAGTTTAACTAGTGTGAAGGCGTCTAAGGCTCCTGAGATGGGGCAGCAATATTATTATTTAATTGATTTCGATACTAAAGAAGTTCTGGCACAAAATAATGCCGACATACAAATTCCTCCATCTTCAATGACCAAAGTCATGACTGCATATGTTGCTTTTGACTTAATTGAGAAGAATTTATTAAGCCTAGATAAACAATGCAAAATTGGTTATGATGCCTGGAGAAAATCTGGTTCTAGCATGTTCTTAAATCACGGTGATGTTGTTTCTATGGATAGGCTTTTACAAGGTCTATTGGCTGTGTCAGGAAATGACGCCGCAATTGCAGTTGCTAAAAATGCTGCAGGAAGTGTAGAGAATTTTATAGATTTAATGAATGAGACTGCACAGAGAATCGGCCTAAAAGAAAGCCACTTTATGAATCCACATGGTCTTTATGAAAAAGATCACCATATGAGCCTTAAAGATTTAGCCACATTAGCGACTAGATTTTATGAAGATTTTCCGCAATACACTAGCTATCTTTCAATACCTAAATTTACTCACGAGAATATCACTCAATATAATCGCAATCCACTAATGAAGAAACACTATGAAGGTGTTGTCGCAGGTAAAACTGGTCACACGAATCAAGGTGGTTATGGAGTTTTAGGGATAGTTAAAAGAGATAATAGAAGGCTGATCGGAGTTATTAATAAGGCCAAAACTCACATGCAAAGAACTAGTTCAATTGTTAAATTATTTGATTTTGGTTTTAATAATTACAAACAATTAACTTTTTACAAAAAAGGGCAAAAAATTATTAATGTGCAAACATGGCTTGGAGATAAAACTAAGATCGGGGCCTTTGTCAAAGAGGATGTGATATTCAGCGTTAGAAGGGGAGTGGATATTGACAAAATTAAAGCAAAAGTAAAATTCTTAGGTCCGATTTATGCGCCAATTACTAAAGGTACAAAAGTCGCGGATTTGATAATTACGGTTGATAAAAATAAACAATATAAATACCCTTTATTCGCGCAAGAAGATGTTGCAAAAGCAGGGGTTCTCGCAAAAATTCGTCAGGTTCTAAGATATAAAATTAACAACTTTCTTAGATAAATATTAAATTAAATAGTTACAAGATTATGGACATGAAAGCACTAATGCGTCAAGCACAAGACATGCAAAAGAAAATGCAAAAAGCTCAAGATGAGTTAGCTAGCGCAGAGTTTGAAGGAAATGCTGGCGGTGGCATGGTGAGTGCAACTATTAGTGGTGCTGGAATTTTAAAGAAAATTAATATCGATTCAGAAATCGTAAATGTTGACGAAAAAGATATCATGGAAGATCTAATAGTAGCGGCAGTAAACGACGCTAAGAAAAAATCTGATGACGCATCTTCAGATTCTATGAAGTCAGCAACTGGTGACATCCAACTTCCTCCTGGGATGGGATTCTAGTATGAAAATAAAACTATGTGGCTTTCGCGAAGAAGAAACTCTTCATGCGGCTATTGAATCTAAATGCGATTTTATTGGCTTTATCTTTTTTGATAAGTCGTCACGCAATATTTCAATATCCAAAGCCACAGAGTTATTCCAATTAGTACCACAATCAATTTCTAAGGTAGCAGTAGTTGTAAACCCTGAAATTGATTTCCTAAACCAAATAGCTACAAAACTAAGACCAGAGTACATCCAATTTCATGGGGATGAGTCAGCAGAGTTTATCTCTTCTTTTAAAGCCAAGCATCCGAATGTAAAAACAATCAAGGTTTTTCGTGTCGAGTCAAAAAGAGATCTAGACAATATTAAAGATTTTGAATCAGTCGCAGATCTATTCCTATTTGACTCAAAAGTTAAAGGAGAAATGGGTGGTAGCGGCAAGAAGTTTGATTGGAAAATTTTAAAAGACCTAAAAACAAGCAAAGAGTGCATCTTATCCGGTGGTCTAAATATCAGCAATCTTGACAGCGCAATAGCTGAATCCGGGGCAAAGATAGTTGATATTTCATCAGGAATAGAAGAGCAAAAAGGAATAAAATCTTCTCAAAAAGTAAAGGAATTAATGGATCATTTAAGATAGATTTGATACCAATCGATATTTAAAAAGGTGCCACATTGGGCACCTTTTTTTTGTCTTAACTGAATTGTGAACATAGCGTGCAGAATTCAATTAAAAAAATAATATTTTTCGGGACTGGGCTGGTAGGGGTTTGTAATTCCGCCCATTCATTACGAGGAGTGATTTTGTAGAAAATAGAAAAAATGGGAAAACATAGAATTATGTTGCAAGGCTGTCGGGGGTAGTGTTATTTAATGACTTCTTTTGCTCTTTCTTCAAAAGCTCCCATGACTTTTTCATTGGCTCTTTCAAAAATAACACCTATTAGTTTTGTTAGAATTTTTGAATCAAATTCAAAATCTATGTAGAATTCAACATCACAGGATTTGTCATCTATTTCAATAATTTTCCAATGGTTGTGTAGTTTCTTAAATGGTCCGGAAATGGCATTAACGTCAATTTTGTAGACTCCATTCTCAGATCCATGTTCAACGCTTGATCTGTATCTTTTTAAGAAACCTTTGAAGTTTATTAACAGGTCTGCATGTAAGTTATTAACAGATAGAGCTTCAATGATTTTAGCGTTTTTACACCAGGGTAGGAACTGTGGATACTCTTCAATATCCATGACCAAATCATAAATATCCTTAGCCGAGTAGGGCAGTTTTTTATGTTTTTTAACTTCTGGCATATTTAATGTATTATTACGGTTGGCCTAAGTGTTGGCGATCTTCTAAATGGGTGATGGTGGTTAAAAAATAAGTGAATTAGAACTATTTTAAAAAAGTTTTTTAAGGTTGTCAGTCATTCCGCCCATTCCTTCTTCGCTACCAATCATCCCCTGTAATTCATTCTTATCCATTTTGCCAAATTTCTTCATCATTTTCTGCATTTGTTTGTACTTTTTCAACAGCCTGTTAACTTCTTGAATATTAGTTCCGGAACCCGCGGCAATTCTTCTTTTTCTTGAAGAATTAAGGACCTCTGGTTTTTGTCTTTCTTTTTTTGTCATGGATAAAATCATCGCTTCTTGAATTTTAATCTCGCTTTCAACATCACCCATTTTCCCCATTTGTTCTCTGATCTTCCCGGCACCTGGCATAAATTTAATGATTGAAGATAGTCCGCCCATCTTCTTCATATTCCTAATTTGTGACAATAGATCATCCAAGTCAAAACTACCTTTTTCTAGCTTCTTCTGGACTTTTGCCATCTCTTTCTCATCCATCACCTCTTGCGCTTTTTCAACTAAAGAGACTACGTCCCCCATGCCCACTATTCTTGAGGCAATTCTGTCCGGATTAAATTCTTCTAACTCATGTAGCTTCTCACCAACACCAATAAATTTAATTGGGCAATTAGTCGCAGACTTCATCGTAAGTGCAGCGCCACCTCTAGCATCACCGTCAAGCCTTGTTAAGATAATTCCTGTTAGATTAAGTTTTTCACCAAAGTTATTGGCCACATTAACTGCGTCTTGACCGATCATCGCATCTACGACTAAAAGAGTTTCCTCAGGTTTTGTTGCTTCAGAGATTTCTACAATCTCATTCATCATTTTCTCATCAATATGCGTACGACCGGCAGTATCTAGGATCAATGCATCGTAAGCAAATTCTTTGGCTCTCGCATGAGCTTTTTTAGCTAAGAATAAAGGAGACTTGCTTCCATCAAATTCGTCAATATCAACTTCAACTTGACCAGCCAATATTTTTAATTGCTCAGCAGCGGCAGGGCGATATGTATCAAGAGACGCTAATAAAATTCTTTTGTTCTTTTTATTCTTTAAAAGCGAAGCCAACTTACCAGATGTAGTTGTTTTACCAGCGCCTTGTAGACCAGCCATTAAAATTGTAATTGGTGGTTTCGCACTAAAGTTAATTTCTGATTTTTCGCTACCCAAAAGCCTTACTAGCTCATCATGAACAATTTTTGTGATCATCTGCCCAGGAGAAACACTCTTAACTACTTGTTGGCCCAGCGCTTCTTCTTTAACTTTATTGATAAAGTCTTTAGCAATTGACAAAGATACGTCGGCTTCCAATAACGCGATTCTAATTTCACGCATTGTTGCATTTAGATCATCCTCATTAATGCTTTTTTTCCCTGCAATTGAGTCAAAGATATTCGTTATTTTATTCGAGAAATTATCAAACATTTAGTTTATCAATTATGTTGGTTGGTATTGTTGTCGCTGCCATTGTTTGCGTGTTTACACAAACAATTTGTACATTAAATTTATTTAAGATTTGATCGCCCAAAAGCATTCTTTGCTCAAAATTAATAGTAAGGCCACCAATATCTTTGACCTCAATTTCAATATCAATTAAATCATCAAGCTTGGCCGGTTTGATGTAGTGCACGTCGCATTTTCTAACAACGAAGGCTATTTTTTCTTTTTCCATCAAATCTTGCTGCGACACTCCAAGATCTCTTAAAAAATCAGTCCTGGCTCTTTCAAAGAATTTTAGATAATTAGCGTAATAAACTACGCCTCCTGAATCCGTGTCTTCGTAATAGATTCTGTAGCTATATTTATTATTCATACTTCAACTGAGCAATTAGGCGTTTCATAAAGCTTAATTTTTGAGCATTTAACATCATGCTTAGCAAATATAGTAGGGCAAATATCTTCTAAAATATGTTTCGCAATATTCTCAGCTGTGGGGTTCTGATCCATGTAATAAATTTCTTGCTTAGTCACTGAAGATATTTTATCTCCTAACTCTTTATCCTTGGAGAATAAAATAGTGTTGTGGTCTAAATTCTCGTCAACCCACGCACCCAAAACTTCCTTAATAACACCAAAATCAATAACTCTGCCGAGATCATCTAATTCTTTAGAAACAAAACTTGCCTCAATCACATAGCGATGACCGTGAAGCATCTTACATTTGCTTTCATGGTTTACAATTCTATGCGCAGCGTCAAATTCGATTTTTCTTGTACAGCTAATCATATGTTGAAATTAATTTAATGAGGCAATATGTTTGGATTCTATCTCTTAACTTAGAATTATCAAGCATATGAAGGACTTCAACATAAACAAACTTAAATTTAACGCTCAAGGTTTAATTCCTGCAATTGCACAAGATGTAAAAACCAATAAAGTATTAATGCTTGCTTGGATGAGTCAGGAATCAATTGAAAAATCTTTAGAATCTGGATTTGCTACTTATTTTTCTAGATCCAGAAATGAGCTGTGGAAAAAAGGTGATACTTCGGGGCATTTTCAAAAATTAATATCCATTAAGACTGACTGCGATTACGATTCTATTCTTCTGCAAGTTGAACAAACAGGAAATGCTTGTCACACTGGCGAGTATAGCTGCTTTTTTAATTGCTAATCATCAGTATCGCCACCCATCTTCTCTTTTAGGGCTATTCTTTGCCTATCCCTTTCTGCTTTATCTTGTTTAATCGCCTCGGCTAGTCTTTGATCCTCGACATTTTTTAATTCTTCGAGAAATTTTGGTAATAATGTGCTGACTTTTACCTTCTCACTATCTTTGTTATCAGTTTTGTTTGCATCAAGTACCTTAGCCAAAACTGACAAAGTTAATTCACTATTTGAGAAAATATCAATATATTGTGTTAAAGGATTAAGATCAAAATCAAAGATTATTGAATTATCTCCGCATTTTAATAAAAAGTTATTTTGTCCACTTTGTCCCAACATATGAACAATCTTAAATTCTTCTTCATTCATTTCTAGTGCTTTAGCTCCTTCCTTCGGGAACTGGGCGTCAGGCATGTAGATTTTATTTGTGATATTTCCTAAAATAGCAGCATGGCTTTTGCATTCTAGTATTGACGATGCGTCGCTGCATTTAGCAACCACAACGCAGTTCTTCTTGGCTGCTAATTCTAAGAATTTCTCAAATTTTATTGCTGTTGTTTCATTATCTAAACATTCCCAAATATCATCTAAGACAACGATGAATGGCTTATCGTCAAATAGGTTCTCAATTTTATTTAGAAGGTCGCAAATTACTGCGTTTAATACAGATTTATTATCATAAATTTCAGATAAATTAATGGCTTGAATTTTATTGGAGGAAACAAAATTTTCTTTGCTTGCAAAAATCTTATTTAATTTTTCATCATCAATCCATTTTTTTAATTCTGCGTAGATTGTCGGGGTTGTTTTATCGTCGAATTTCTTAATCGCATCAGCAAAGTTAGATATTTTGCCTGCAATTATTTTTTCACAGATAGAATCAATCTTTTCAGCTTCTGCTTTTTCAATTTTGGCATAAGCAATCAAGCTTTTAATAAAGTCTGATAATTTATCCTTATTTGTTACGCCCTTAATAGGGTTTAGCGAAAGTTTATTAGCATCTTGCGTAGAGAAATCATGATATGAACCATCTAAACATTTAATAAAACATTCTGATTTACCGGTCGTATCAACCATAAATACTCTGGCGTCATGCCTTTGAGACTGCGCCAGTAGAAAATTGGTTAATGTTGTTTTTCCAGAATTTTCAGGTCCTAAAAGTAATGAGTGTCCGCTATTATAAAGGTGAAAGTTAAAGTAATAAGGAGTATCTAGCACCGTTTTTAACATTGCTATTGCTGAGCCCCAGTGATTTCCATCCATTGAACCAGAAGGGTAGCTATGTAGTGCTGCGAATCCGCCGATTAATTCTGTTTCGAGTACTTTTTGTCTTTTTAAGAAACTGAAATTAGCTGGTAGCTGTGACCAAAAACAATCTTCCATAAAGATGTCTTCTCTAATTACCATAAGGCCTAAATCATGAAAATGTGATAATGTTTTATCTAAATCTTTTGCTAAATCTTCCTTGGTAGGTGAAATCAAGGCTATTGTAGTTTGCATTTTTGTGTAGTCGGTGTCTTTTTCTCCTTTATCTTCTGAAACCATTGAAGACAGTCCTGAGATTTCTCTAAATTCTTCATCGCCACTAATACTTAAAATATAGTCATTGTGTTTGTAGGTCTCTAGTTCCTTGTTATGTACGCAAAAATCATAAGATTGTGTAATGATAAATTCAAAGGGAAGCTGCAAAATGTGATCCAAATGATCAGTAGAAACCTCAGAATATTCTTTCAAAGACAACATGGCCGCATAATTTTTGTTTTTATGCCCAACAACTTCAAGTTCTCTCTCTCCAAAAGCCACAATATGACTAGATAAATCTAGAGAGATATCATTCATTGCTAAAGGATATCTTTCTTCATATAAATTGATTATTTTGCCAAAAAATCTCATCGGCTCAGAATATAATATTCCCTCCCAGTCAACTATTCCTAGTTTTTTGGCACCATATTGCTCAATATCTGCCAAAAAGTTGCTAGCAATTTTATCTAACTGCGCATGAGCTTTTGCTAAGGCAGTTTTGTGCATTTTTTTGGTGGCTCCAAAAGATAGAGATTTGATAGCAGTTGCTACATTCGAAACTGATGTATCAACGCCTTCAATAATGAATGTTACATATAATTCATTAACATATTGATTCTTTAAATCATTTTTATCGGACCAGGCTTTATTAAAATCTTTTGCTAGACCTTCATCAAAAGTCCCGGGTGGGGTTATGTTCTTTTTTCTTCTTAGCGTCGTAAACCAAAATGCAATATTAGTTTTTGTGGCTTTTTCATTTATGGATTCTCTGATGCTGTCTCTGAGAGAATTTATCTCTGCTGCAGAGGAATTGTTACCAAAGCCGGTGACTCTTACTATCTGTAATAATTCACCATTTTTGGTCGTAATCGTATTTTTATCATAATGACAAACATAAGGGATGAAACCTTCCTCAATAACATGTTTTGAAGACTCGTCAATATCTTGTGACTTTCGTTTTTTCTTACCAAAAAAAGTTTTTGCTAATTTTTCAATCATCTTTGATCAATATTGACATATTTTCTGTCAGTTTCACCAGTATAAAGCTGTCTTGGGCGTCCAATTTTAAATTTAGGGTCTTCAACCATTTCTTTCCACTGAGCAATCCAGCCAGAAGATCTAGCAATAGCAAAAATAACCGTAAATAAGTTACTTGGAATACCAAGTGCTTTGTAGATAATCCCTGAATAGAAATCGACATTAGGAAATAATTTTCTTTGAACGAAATATTCATCATCCAGGGCGATTTTTTCTAATTCAATAGCAATCGCCAGAAGTGGATCATTTTTAACCCCAAGCTCTTCTAGAACTTCATGGCATGAGTTTTTTAGAACTGCGGCTCTCGGGTCATAATTTTTATAAACTCTGTGACCAAAGCCCATTAATTTAAATGGATCATTCTTATCTTTTGCTTTAGCAATAAATTCGGGGATTCTGTCTATTGATCCAATTTCTTTCAGCATTTCAAGGACTTCTTCATTAGCACCGCCATGAGAAGGGCCCCAAAGAGAAGAAATGCCTGAACCAATACAAGCAAATGGGTTAGCACCTGTAGACCCTGCAAGTCTAACTGTAGATGTAGAGGCGTTTTGTTCATGATCCGCGTGCAATACTAAAATCATCTCCATTGCTTTCGCAACAACAGGAGTAACGTTATGTGTGTCATTAGGTCTATCAAAAAGCATATGCAAGAAATTCTCAGCAAAACCATATTCTTTATTAGGGTAAATTAAAGGTTCTCCAATAGAATATTTATAAGCCATTGCCGCAAGAGTTGGCATTTTTGAGATTATCTTGTAAACAACATCCATTCTGCCTTCAGCAGTGTTGATGTCCATTGTGTCGTGATAAAATGCTGATAAAGAGGCAACTGCTCCAACCATAATAGCCATTGGATGAGCTCTTCTTGGGAATCCTCTGTAGAGAAGTTCTAATTGATCATGAACCAACATATTTCTAATAATGCCACTTCTAAAATCTTTATATTCTTGTTCTTTTGGTAAGTCGCCATTTATCAATAAATAAGAAACTTCTAAAAACTCACTTTTTTGAGCTAATTCTTCTATTGAATAACCTCTATGTTTTAAAATTCCTTCTTCGCCACCAATAAATGTAATTTTTGACTCACAAGAAGCCGTAGATAAAAATCCAGGATCGAAAGTAAACATAGAACTCTCTTTATAAAGCCCACTAATATTGATTACGCTTTGCCCAATTGAGGCATCTTGAATTGGTAAATCTATTATTTTTCCGTCTGGTAGAGTTAGTTTTGCTATCTTTCCTGTCATGATATTGCTTAATTCGATTATTAATGTTAATATGCATCCATATACAGATAATTTATAACTTCTAAAAGATTAAATTCAAATGAAAGAAGACATTAATTTTAATAAGCCCAAGAAAGAAACCAGAATAGTCGTCGCGATGTCTGGTGGAGTTGATTCTTCCGTTGTTGCCTGCTTATTAAAAGAGCAAGGCTATGACGTTATCGGAATTACTCTACAGCTTTTTGACTATGGCGAAGCAACAAAGAAGTCCAATACATGTTGTGCTGGTGCTGATATTCATGATGCAAAAATAGTAGCGCAGAAGTTTGATTTCCCTCATTACGTCCTAAATTATGAAAATTTATTTAAAGATGCGGTAATTGACAATTTCACCAATACGTATCTTCAAGGAGAAACACCAATACCATGTATTGAATGTAATAAATCAGTTAAATTCCGTGACCTTTTCAAAGTAGCCAAAGACCTAAACGCCGACGCGTTGGCAACCGGACACTATGTTAAAAGAGGAGTCTCCAGTAGCGGTGAAGTAGAAATGCATAAAGCACTTGATCACTCAAAAGATCAAAGTTATTTCCTATTTTCTACAACAAAAGATCAACTAGACTTCCTAAGATTTCCTCTTGGCGGAAATACAAAAGATTTCACCAGACAAGAGGCCAAAAGATTAGGTCTAGAAATAGCTGACAAACCAGACAGCCAAGACATATGTTTTGTTCCAAATGGCGATTACGGTGAAGTAATTAGAAAATATAAGCCAACCGCTTTCAAGAAAGGTGATTTAGTCCATATGACAACGGGGAAAACATTAGGTGAGCATGATGGAATAATAAATTTCACGCTGGGTCAACGAAGAGGCCTAGGAATTGCTTATGAGCATCCGCTTTACGTAGTGAAAATCGATCCAAAGAAAAACATAGTCTATGTCGGTGAAGAAGAATTACTCAAAAACCACCAATTTACAATCCGCGACCTAAACTGGATCGCAACAGATGTAGATACTAAAAATGAAATCACAGCCATGGTTCGCCTACGCTCAAACTCTGAAGAAGAAGCCGCTACAGTAAAAATACTACCAGGAAACACCGCCCAAATAACCATGCATGTTCCAACCAGAGCAATCACCCCAGGACAAGCTTGTGTAATCTACAATGACAGCCGCGTCCTTGGAGGAGGCTACATAACAAAAGACGTAATATAGTAAACATTAGGTACCAGGTACTTTTGGGTACCTGGTACCAGCAAATTACCCTTCAAATTTAAAATTAACCAATTAATATCCCGGCGCCTTAACTAAAAAGTCTAGAAACAAATAAATTAAATCATAATAAAATGAGCACAGAATTTGACGTAGTAATTATCGGTGGTGGCCCAGGTGGCTATGTAGCAGCAATTAGAGCGGCGCAACTAGGATTGAAAACTGCTTGTGTAGAAAAAAGAAATACACTTGGTGGAACTTGTTTAAATGTTGGCTGTATCCCTTCAAAAGCACTTTTAGAAATTTCTCATAAATTCCACGACGCTAATCACCAATTTGCAGATCTTGGAATAGAAGTTTCTAAGCCAAAAGCAAACATAAAAAAGATAATCAATAATAAAAATGAGATTGTTAAAGGCCTAACCGGTGGTATTGCTGGTTTATTAAAAAAGAATAAAGTTGCTCATATTGAAGGTCTTGGAACTTTTATCGACAAAAACACAATCGAAGTTACTAATGGTAAAGAAAAGTCTAAAATCACAGCTAAAAACTTTATCATTGCCACAGGATCGGAAGTAACTCCACTTCCAGGCGTTGAGATTGACGAAAAAACAATCGTTTCATCAACTGGCGCGCTAGACTTAACTAAAACTCCTAAAAAATTAGTAGTAATTGGTGCCGGCGTAATCGGTTTGGAAATGGCTTCAGTATGGTCAAGATTTGGCGCTGAAGTAGAAATCGTAGAATTCCTAGATAAAGTTACTCCAACAATGGATAACGAAATCTCTAAAAACTTCAAAAGAATTTTAGAAAAACAAGGGTTCAAATTCAGACTTTCAACAAAAGTAACTTCTGTTAAGAAAAACTCTAAAGGAGCTAGTGTAGAAGTTGAATCTGTTAAAGATGGCAAAAAAGATTCAATACAAGCAGACGTAGTTCTAGTAGCAATTGGTCGTAAGCCTAATACCGATAAATTAGGCCTAGATAAAGTAGGGATTGCAACTAACCAAAGAGGATTTATCGAAAATAATCATCTAAAAACCTCAGTTGACAATATCTACGTTATTGGCGACGTTACAACAGGACCAATGCTTGCTCATAAAGCCGAAGATGAAGGAATGGCTGCTGCAGAATTAATAGCAGGCAAAGCAGGACATGTAAATTACGATGTTATTCCTAATGTCATTTACACTTATCCAGAAGTAGCATCAGTTGGTAAAACTGAGGAAGAGCTAAAAGCCGCAGGAGTTGAATATAATATCGGAAAATTCTCAATGATGGCAAATTCAAGAGCCAGATCAACTTTTGACGATCAAGGTTTTGTTAAAATCTTGGCTGACAAGAAAACTGACAGAGTTTTAGGAGCTCACATAATTGCGAGAGAAGCCGGAAATACAATTCACGAAGTTGTAATTGCAATGGAATTTGGTGGTTCAAGCGAAGATATTGCCAGAAGCTGTCATGCTCATCCAACTTATAATGAAGCTGTTAAAGAAGCAGCTCTAGCAGTAGAAAAAAGACAGATTCATAGTTAGAATAATTATTTAATTGTTATTACTAGATTGCCGTATTACGAAAGCGTAATGCGGCAATTTAAGTATTAGCCTTTAAATTATATACTTTCTCCTGGACGTAGTTCTGAACCAGTAGTTAGTGGTAACGCGTTCTCTCTACTCTGCGTACTAGGTGGAGGTTCTACAATTTCTATCAGGTGTGCTGGAACAACTCGCTCATTTTTGGACATAGCTGATTCATATTTTCCCGATTTCTCTGTGCCTTTATACTTTTGGTATGCTATACATCCCAAGGCTAAAGCCTCAATAATAGCAGCACCTAACTCTGGTCCATAATTATCTGCATTTTGAAATACATCATGATATCCATCATTTATAAGTCCTGCGGTGGTTATTGCCCACGCTGCAATAATTAGACCAGGTGCAGTTCCCCAAAGAGATTCGCATAGGTTTATGGAAGAGTTTTTAATTTGTTGACCAGCCGTAAGTCCGTTTCCAACACCTATGCTAGACCCAAGACAAGCTATACCAACGAGAGTAATACCACCTAGTGGCGCGGCAGTACAATAGAGAATCTTATCTTTATTATCATTCGGAGAAGGAGTGCTACAGTTAAGGCCTATTGAAGCCAAACTTTGATAGATGGTTTCCTTATCGCAACGGTCAATAGTACCGCTTGGATTATCACCTTTAACCATAGTAAGGCATACATCAATTATTTGCGCACACGATCCTAGTGACTCAGAAGCATCAAACGTTAAGCCGCATAAATACCCAACAATACCATCGGAAACTTTTGATAATTCAAGAAATTCGTCAACTTTATAATCATCAAGATCCGTACTAAAAAGATTTATATAGTCACAATCTAGTTCGTTAGGCATAGAAGTCGGAAGTGCATTAGGAAATCTGCTAGGTTGCTTAGATGGTTGAGATCTTGGTTGCGCTGGCACTCCAGTTGGTCGTTTAGTTGGGACAAAAGTTCCGATATCAGGATCCTCCAGACGTCTGGCTACATTCGGAGATGCCTGATTATTCCACTCGGAAGGAAAGTGTTGCTGATCAAAAGGGGAAGGATTCTTATCAAATCCTCTTAGAGATGCGCTATTTTTTGATTAGTTATGTCACTAGCAGCAGCTCCTAAGGCAAGCATTGCTATCGAATAATTGTAAAAATTCATATTCTAATTTTAAAGTTGCACTTAATTAGGTTCTTCAACCTACTTTTAGGAAGATTTGCTGCAATTTTTAGTGAAAATAAATAGTTATTTTGATAATTTATCTTTTAAAATATCATTTACAACTTTCGGATTTGCTTGTCCTTTAGTAGCTTTCATTGCCTGACCAACAAAGAAACCAAATAATCTATCTTTACCAGATCTATATTCTTCTAATTTATCTTGATTATTCTCTAAAATTTCATCAATAATTTTTTCTATTGCGCCAATATCACTTACCTGTTTTAGACCTTTATCTTCAATAATTTTGGAAGCATCATCTCCTGACTCAAACATTGTATCCAAAACATCTTTGGCAATCTTACCAGAAATGGTTCCGTCTTTTATCAAATCCAAAAGGCCACAAAGTTTTGTAGCATCAACTTTTAAATCACTAAAACCAATTGCCGATTTATTCATTCTACCAAGCAATTCAACACTAAGCCAAGTAACACATAATTTAGCTTCGTGTTTTTTAATTAACTCTTCAAAATAAGCTGAGATCTCAGTGTCAGATGTAAGAACTCCAGCATCATAGTCACTAATAGAGAGCTCTTTAATATATCTTTTTTTCTTATCATTGGGTAGTTCTGGCATAGTCGCCTTAATATTATCAACAAATTCTTGGCTGATAACTAATGGAGGTAAGTCAGGATCTGGAAAATAGCGATAATCCATAGCATCTTCTTTACTTCTCATAGTTCTAGTTTCGCCATTAACAGCGTCAAATAATCTAGTTTCTTGATCGATTTTTTTGCCGTCTTCTAATAAATCAACTTGTCTTCTAGCTTCAAATTCAACGGCTCTAGAAATATTTCTAAATGAATTCAAATTTTTAATCTCACATCTAGTTCCCAACTCAGTTTCACCAACTTTCTTAACCGAAACATTGGCGTCACATCTTAAATTTCCTTTTTCCATATCGCCATCTGAAGTGCCTAAACTTCTAACAATTGACCTAACGGCTTTCACAAATTGCGTAACTTCTTCAGGAGTTGTCATATCTGGCATTGAAACAATTTCCATCAATGCAACACCGCATCTATTAAGATCAATGAAAGTAAGGCTAGGGTCTTGATCGTGAATTGATTTTCCTGCATCTTGCTCTAGGTGAATTCTCTCAATTCTGATATGTCTGGTTTCACCATTGGACAGGCAAATCTCTACGCTACCTTCACCAACTATAGGATCCGAGAATTGCGAAATTTGGTAACCTTGTGGTGAGTCAGGATAAAAATAGTTTTTTCTATCAAAAATTGATTTCAAATTAATTTGAGCATTTATCCCAAGGCCAGTTTTAACAGCTTGCGTAACGCATAATTCATTAATGGTAGGCAGCATCCCGGGCATAGCAGCATCAACTAAAGAAACTTGAGAATTTTGTTTAGCCCCAAAACTAGTATCTGATCTTGAAAATAACTTGGAGTTAGAAGCAACTTGCGTATGAATTTCACATCCTACAGTTAATTCATATTTATTGTTTTTACCTTCAATTATATACGTCATTACTATATTCTTTAATTCTTTTCGTCATTTCTAGGGTAGGTGGGACTTGCCCAACGGCAGGTCGGGGGTTGCACCCCCGACCCAATGTTCATTTCGAACTTAATAGTTTATTCTTCTGATGTAGTAACTTCTTCGCCTTCACCAGTTTCAGCTTCGTCAACTTCCTTATTACCACTATGAGCAATACGAGCAACCGAAACTACTTTTTCATCTTTGGCTTTCATCAAAGTAACGCCTTGAGTATTTCTACCAGTAATTCTAACTGTAGATACGTCAGTTCTAATTAAAGTACCACGATTAGCAATTAGCATGATCTGATCATTTCCTTCAATAGGGAAACTAGCTATAACGAAGCCATTTCTTTTTGAAGTAACGATGTTAGTAATTCCAGAACCGCCACGGTTAGTTACTCTATATTCGTAAGCTGAAGATCTTTTGCCAAAGCCATTTTCAGTAATAGTTAAGATGAATTCTTCATCCTTAGCCATTGCGTGAATTTTTTCTATTGGTAAGTCTGACCCGCTAATTTTTGGCAATAGTTTTGGTTGATCTAATAAATCAACTTCTTCGCCACTAGCTTTAGCTTCGTCTAATTTTTGATTATGAATAATAGCTTCGTGAAGTGCTAATCTCTTATCAATATTGATTTTTAGATATTTTTCTTTTGTTTCAGAATCTTCAAGCGCATGAGTCAATATAGACATTGCAATCACTTCATTTTCTGGCTCAAGTTTAATTCCTCTAACACCAGTTGAGTTTCTGCTTTGGAATACTCTTAGTTTTTGAACAGGGAACCTAATACATTTACCACTTTTGGTAGAAAGCATTATGTCATCTTTTTCCTGACAAAGAGCAACTCCAATTAAAGACTGTCCTTCATCAAGCTTCATAGCAATCTTACCGCTAGATCTGATATCTTTAAATTGATCCATGGAGTTTCTTCTGATGTTACCATCGGACGTAGCAAAGGCGATACTTAGATCATTCCATTTATCTTCATCTTCTGGAAGTGCTAAAATAGTACTGATTTTCTCATCTTGATCCAAAGGAAGTAAGTTTACAAGAGCTCTACCACGTGCTTGTGGAGTAGCTAAAGGAAGCTTGTAAGTTTTAAGACGATAAACTTGTCCTTTATTTGAGAAGAATAAAATGGGTGTATGAGTGTTAGTTACAAAAATATCAGTAGTGATATCTTCTTCTCTAACATCCATCGCACTTCTGCCTCGGCCACCTCTTTTTTGAGTGCGGTAAGCATTAAGAGAAACTCTCTTAATATAACCATTCATGGTTCCAACGACTACCATGTCTTCTTTTGGGATTAGATCTTCAATATCAACTTCATATTCTGAATCTTCAATTGATGATCTTCTTGGAGTAGCAAATTCATCTTTAATTTCGATCAATTCAGACTTAACTAAAGCAAGCATTTTCTCTCTATGAGATAAAAGATCTAGATATTTAGAAATTTCAGCGGCAAGAACTTTCAACTCGTCACTAATTTTACCCATTTCAAGACCTGTCAATCTTGCAAGTCTCATATCTAGAATTGCCTTAGCTTGAGTCTCAGTAAAGTAGAATTGGCCATCAATAACCTTATTTCCTCTATCTTGAACTAGGTTAATAAGAGCTTCAATAGAGCCAACTGGCCAAGATTTAGCTAATAATTTCCCTTTAGCTTCGGCAGAATCTTTTGAAGATCTAATTAACTCAACAATTTCATCAATATTTGCAACTGCAACAGCCAAACCGATTAAAATATGAGTTTTGTCTCTTGCTCTATTAAGTAAGAAGTTAGTCCTTCTAGCTGTTACTTCTTCTCTAAATGCACAGAAAGCTTTAATTACGTCAAGTAAGTTCAGTAATTGTGGCTTTCCATGATGAAGAGCCAACATATTAACACTGAAATTACATTGTAGTTCAGTAAAACTATAAAGTTGGTTGATGATAACCTCATCCATTGCATCTCTTCTAAGCTCGATAACTACTCTTATACCGTCTCTATCTGACTCATCTCTAAGATCAGTAATTCCGTCAATTTTTTTATCTTTTACAAGTTCAGCAATTTTTTCTACAAGTTTAGACTTCGTAACTTGATAAGGAATTTCCTTAATGATAATTGATTGTTTGCCGCCGGCTCTTGCTTCAATTTCATGTTTTCCTCTCATTACAACTGAACCGCGTCCAGTATTTGCAGCAGAGTTAAAACCAGAGCGTCCTAATATTATGCCTCCAGTTGGGAAATCAGGACCTGGAATGATTTGAATTAATTCATCAATAGAAATATCATTATTATCAATATAAGCTAAACAGCCATCAATTACTTCTCCTAAATTATGAGGAGGGATGTTAGTAGCCATACCAACAGCAATACCGCCAGAACCATTAACTAATAAGTTTGGAAAACGTGCAGGTAAAATTTTTGGTTCTCTTTCACTTCCATCATAGTTTGGAACAAAATCAACTGTGTCCTTATCGAGATCTTCCAGCATGCTATGAGAAATCTTCTCTAGCCTAGACTCGGTATAGCGCATCGCAGCTGCTGGATCATTATCAATTGAACCAAAGTTACCTTGACCATCAATCAAAGGAGTACGAAGTGAGAAGTCTTGCGCCATTCTAACTAAGGACTCATAAATAGCTGAATCACCATGCGGGTGATACTTACCCATTACTTCACCGACGATTCTTGCGGATTTTTTATAAGGTTTGTTGTAATCGTAATTTCCTTCATGCATGGCATAAAGAATTCTTCTGTGAACTGGTTTTAAACCATCACAAACATCTGGAATTGCACGAGAAACAATAACGCTCATCGCGTAATCCAAGTATGATTTTCTCATTTCGGTAACTAGCGAAACCGGCTCGATATCTCGTCCTGTAGCAACTACAATTGGCGCCTTATCTTCAATAGGGCTATCTGAATTGTTATCTGTCATTTATGGGTAAAAATAAAAAGTTTTAAAAAAGCAATAATGAACTTACACTAAAAGAGTATTTGGGCAAGTGCAACTAAAAATATAATGGTGTCTTGAATTTTTTAAAATAATCAATATTAATTAAGTTTTTAAAATTAATGAAACCAAAATATGAGAATAGGTGTTACAGGAATATCAGGAAAGATGGGTAGAACAATCGCAAATTTAGTGAAGCAAGATGATGTTGCTCAACTGTCTGCCGCGCTAACTAGAGAATCTTCAGGAGTTTCCGGGCAAGATTTAGGAGAGTTTCTAGGCTTTGATAAAAATAATGTAGTAATTACTTCAAGCGTTGATGATTTTTTAAATGGCTGCGATGCGGTAATAGATTTTACCTCACCAAAAAACTCTCTCAATATAGCCAAAAAATGCGCACAGCATAAAAAGGTTTTGGTTTGTGGAACAACAGGTTTTTCTGAGGAAGAAAAAGTAGAATTTTCATCTAACTCCAAAGATACAGTAATGATCTGGTCATCCAATATGTCCCTAGGAGTTAATCTATTAATGAACTTATCTGAAGAAGTATCAAAAATCCTGCGCGATGACTTTGACGTAGAAATTGTAGAAATGCACCATAGACATAAAGTAGATGCTCCATCAGGAACCGCTCTTTCTCTAGGCGCCGCAGTTGCCGCAGGTAGAAATATCGACCTTAAAGAAAATGCCAATATGGCTAGAGTTGGAAAAGACGCTCAAAGAATTAAAGGCGAAATCGGTTTTGCAACTCTTCGAGGAGGCGACGTAGTCGGAGATCACAGTGTAATTTTTGCAGGCGATGGTGAAAGAGTAGAGCTAACTCATAAAGCTTCAAACCGCGATGTTTTTGCCAAAGGCGCAATAAGAGCCGCAATTTGGGGAAGTATCCAAGATCCAGGATTTTATTCAATGCGCGACGTATTAAAATAGTTTCACGTTGTTTGATATGGTAAAAGTAGGGGGTCAGACCCCTAAGGGACTGACCCCTTTTTCAACTTTAAAACTTTAGATGTTATTAAATTTATTTAACTTCATTCCAAAAAACACAAAAAAAATTGCCGTTGCAGTTTCAGGAGGCTGCGACTCTTTGGCTCTAACTTTTCTCTTACAAGAATTCTGTCAAGAAGCTAACATAAAACTCTACGCAATTACCGTAGACCACAAAATGCGCTTATCTTCATCAAAAGAAGCGGCAAACTTGAGTCGGCTCTTAATAAAACAACAAATAACTCACAGAATCCTAGCCGTCGACAGTAAAGACGTCCCTACATCAAATAAAGAAGCAAATATGAGGGGTTTGCGCTACGGACTATTATACAACTTTTGCAAGGAAGAGGGTATCGATCATTTATTCTTGGGTCATCACATTGGCGACATAGCAGAAAATTTCCTTATCAGACTTTTCCGAGGCAGCGGCTTAGACGGCCTATCTCCAATTAAAGAAGTTGTGGACTATAAAGACATAAAACTAATCAGGCCGCTTCTGGAAGTAAAAAAAGAGGATTTAAAAAGATATTTAGAAGATAATAAGATCTCTTGGTTCGAAGATGAATCAAATAAGGATGAAAAATTCCTAAGGAATAAAATTCGCAATTTTCTAGAAACTTTTGAAGAAAAAGAATTAATCAACCAAAGAATCAAAAACACTTCAGACGAAATTTCGCAAATCAGAGATTTTTTCGATGATAAAATGTTAGGACATGCAAAAGAAATTCTGGAATTCCAAAATAAAGAAGAACCCAAATTCCTAATCGATTCAAACAAACTACAAAAGCTAGACGAAAAATACGCTCTAAAGATTTTATCTTTGGTTTTTATGGAAATCTCCAGGAGAGACTACAAACCAAGATTAAAAGAGCTAAAAAAGTTTTATGAAGATTTAAAAAGCAATATAGTCAGAGATTTTTACGGATGCAGCGTCTCTAAGCCAGAAAAGCTAGAAATAGTTAAAAGAGAAAAAGCTCAAGAAGATTTTTATTTTCGCACAATAATTAGAAACGCCTAGACAATTACCTCTGAGTAACAAATCCAACATTATTAAGTCCTAATCTTTGAGCCGTAGCTAGTACTTTGCTAATTCTACCATATTTAACATCTACGTCAGCGCGAATATGGATTTGTTTCTTTGGGTGGTTCTTTGCGATCTTTTCTAAAATGTTAATTAACTCTTCATCTCCAACTTTCTCTTCTTCAATATAATATTGGCCAGTTTCTTTTATAGAGATAACTATTTTATCATTTTGAGAAATCTCTTTGGCAGATTCTTTTGGTAGATTTAGCTCGATAGAATTATTTAGCATTGGTGCAGTAACTAAAAATACAACTAGCAGCACTAACATAACGTCAACTAGTGGCGTGGTATTTATTTCTGATAAAGGTGCGCTAAAGTCTTCCTCGCGGCGAAATTTATTCATTTGAAAGATATATAGTTATTTGTTCAGCGACGTGCCTTAAGTTTTGCACTAGTAACCTATTAAACCTGATAAACGTATTATAGGCTAAAACAGCTGGAATTGCGGCGAATAGGCCAAATGCAGTGGCAATTAAAGCTTCGCCGATTGGCCCGGCAACAACACCAATACCGGCATTGCCTTTTATTGATATTTTGTCCAGCGCGAAGAAGATCCCAACTACAGTACCAAATAGCCCAATAAAAGGTGCGGATGATCCGATCGAGGCTAGGATTGTTAATCCTTTATCTAGCCTGAATCGGATATTATCTAGAATTTGCACTAAATGCATTTCTAATATTTCATTTTTAGATTTTCTATCTTGGTATTTTTCTAAAATCCTTTCCAAATCTTTTGATTCATCAATTAACAACTTTACGCTGCCGTAAGAGTTTTTGAAATTTCTTTTAATCGGCCAGTCTTTAATATTTAGATTCTCAGCTTTAAATTTATTAAAGGCTTTATATTCACCAAATAATTTAAGTCCTTTATATATGATCACATACCAGCTGGCAAATGACATTAACATTAGTAAGACAAAAACAAAAACCAGAATAGGGTGGGATGAGTGAATTAATGAGCTCATTTTATATTAATTTAAATTCGATAGGAACAATTACATTTGCTTGCACAAACTTACCATTTTTCTTAGCTGGTATAAAACGCCAACCTTTAACAGTCCTAAGTGCTTCTTGGTCCAAAACTTTAAAGCCGCTGGACTCAGATATATTAACCGCACTAGGATTTCCTGTTTCGTCAACTTCAACCATCAATAATACCTTTCCCTGCATTCTTCTTCTTTTAGCAAGTGCAGGGTAGTTAGGAGTCGGATTATCTAGATATTTAGCATTAAATACTGGCTCGCTATCAGCAGAGTTCTTTAATAAGGAGTCTTTTTTAACAACTCCGCTTGTAAGCTTTTTAACTTTATTAATATTAGACTTTTTAGCTTTGTTAACTTTTTTACTAGAGATTTTATTCTGTGTATTTTCCTTTTTAACAATCTCAAACTTTTCGTTGCTGCTATCTAAAGTCTCATAAGTAGAGGGAGCAACGAAACTAACCTTGATGGTTTGAGGTTGAATTATAATAGGATCACTATCAGAAATTAGATAGGCAAAAGCGGCCACATGAACCAGACCGGCTGTGGTTAGAGATATAATATGTGCTTTTGTGTGTAAGAAAGTAAAAATGTTCATAGTTTAAAAGTTAGTATCACTAATGATTACGTAAACGAAAGTGATAGTCAATATCAAAAATAAGTGTTTGGCTTTTATCATTTGCGATTTTAACATCACTCAATATATGAAAATACAAGCATACAAAGTACAAAATTACATAAAGAACATTGCTAATGAGAAAATAGCAGGGTGTCTCTTATATGGGCCAGAGGAGTCGGTAATTAATTATCGTTTTAATTTTATTGCTAAAAAAATCACTCCTGATCTTTCAGATCCATTCCTGGTATCTAATATATCAAAGGAGAGGCTAAAAGAAGATAAATCAATTTTGGCTGATGAATTCTTCTCGATGTCGATGATGGGTGGAAGAAAATTAATTATGATCAAAGAAACGGATAACACCGTGGCAGATTGTTTAAAGACAATTTTTGAAGATGAAGACTTCCATGAGAAGTCAAATAACTTTATGATAATTCAAGGCTCAGACTTAAACACTTCGAATCCTTTAAGGAAAATCGCAGAGGCCAGTAAACATTTTATTGCCATTCCATGTTACGAAGATGATGAAAGAACTATTATATCTTTTATAGAGGCTTTATTAAAGAATAAGAAGATAACCTTCTCTAGAGACGTGGTTTCATCTTTGATGGAAAAGTTTGGTAAGAATCGCCAAGTTATAATGTCTGAAATTGAAAAGATATCAACATATCTAGGTGACGAGAAGGATCTAACTATTGAAATAGTTGAAAAGCTCGTAAAGCTAGAAAGCGAAATATCCGCTGATGAGTTTGTAAAGTTCTTCGCTAGTAAAGACTATGAGAACTCAATAAAGTCATGCGAAAAGCTATTTAGGGATAATTTTGAACCAATAGCTTTGATTAGATATCTGTTAAACTACTTATTAAAGCTACAAATAGCTAAAATAGAGATAGAAAAAGATGGAGTTACGTTCGATGAAGCAGTAAAAAACCAAAGATTATTCTTTAAAGTTGAAGATATCTTCAAAAAACATTTAAATAATTTATCTTTGAACTTTATTAATAACTCTTTAAAAGAATTAGCAGTTCTAGAGCTGAAAATAAAGAGTGGAGGGTATAATCCTAGACTATTATTTATGAGCTTTGTGCGTGAGATAATATCAGTTAAAGTGAGTTAATTTAAAGAAAAGTTAAAGAAAAACGTTAATTTATAAATTACCTACTTGACTAATAAAATCACCAAGGTTAAATTGCCCCTCCCTTGATGAAGTTGTTTACCAAGTTCGTCAGGAAAATTGAAAATGTTGATGTCACTTATAAATCATCAGCATCATTTCAAAGTTGTTTTACATCGTGAAAATTAGTTAAAAACTTGTCTCTAAAATTTAAGAAATGTAAAGGCGGTAGTTTGCTTAAAGACTATCTCCTTTAGAACATAAACTTGAATTATTAAGTCAAAATTCTAAATGAGAAAAGTCAGAAAAAAATTCTCAAAATTTGAGAGTTTGATCCTGGCTCAGAACGAACGCTGGCGGTATGCTTAACACATGCAAGTCGAACGGATGTAGCAATACATTAGTGGCAAACGGGTGAGTAATATAGAGGAATCTACCTAACAGTATGGAATAACTCTGGGAAACCAGTGCTAATACCGTATACTACCATTTATTTGGGAAAGATTTATCGCTGTTAGATGAGCCTCTATCGGATTAGCTAGTTGGTGGGGTAATGGCCTACCAAGGCTTTGATCCGTAGCTGGTCTTAGAGGATGATCAGCCACACTGGAACTTAGACACGGTCCAGACTCCTACGGGAGGCAGCAGTGGGGAATATTGGACAATGGGCGAAAGCCTGATCCAGCAATACCGCGTGAGTGATGACGGCCTTCGGGTTGTAAAGCTCTTTTAGTGGAAAAGATAATGACGGTATCCACAGAAAAAGCACCGGCTAACTTCGTGCCAGCAGCCGCGGTAATACGAAGGGTGCAAGCGTTGTTCGGAATTATTGGGCGTAAAGAGTACGTAGGCGGCTTAGTAAGTTGACTGTGAAAGCCCCAGGCTCAACCTGGGAATTGCAGCCAAAACTGCTTCGCTAGAGTTTGGTAGGGGATAATGGAATTCCTAGTGTAGGGGTGAAATCCGTAGATATTAGGAGGAATATCGGTGGCGAAGGCGATTATCTGGGCCAATACTGACGCTGAGGTACGAAGGCGTGGGGAGCAAACAGGATTAGATACCCTGGTAGTCCACGCAGTAAACGATGAATGCTAGTTGTCGGGGCTTTAGGCTTCGGTGGCGAAGTTAACACGATAAGCATTCCGCCTGGGGACTACGGTCGCAAGACTAAAACTCAAAGGAATTGACGGGGACCCGCACAAGCAGTGGAGCATGTGGTTTAATTCGATGCTACGCGAAAAACCTTACCAGCTTTTGCATCTGGGTGACCGGTACAGAGATGTACTTTTGGAGCAATCCACACCCAAGACAGGTGTTGCATGGCTGTCGTCAGCTCGTGTCGTGAGATGTTAGGTTAAGTCCTTCAACGAGCGCAACCCTCATCCTTATTTGCCATCAGGTTATGCTGGGAACTATAAGGAAACTGCCTGCGACAAGCAGGAGGAAGGTGGGGACGATGTCAAGTCATCATGGCCCTTATGGGCTGGGCTACACACATGCTACAATGGTGGTTACAGCAGGAAGCGAAGGAGCAATCTGGAGCAAATCCCTAAAAGCCATCTCAGTTCAGATCGAGGGCTGCAACTCGCCCTCGTGAAGTTGGAATTGCTAGTAATCGTAGATCAGAACGCTACGGTGAATACGTTCTCGGGTCTTGTACACACTGCCCGTCAAGCCATGGAAGCTGTTTCTACCCGAATAGGGTGAGCTAACCTTTTATTAGGAGGCAGCTCTACACGGTAGGAGGGGTGACTGGGGTTAAGTCGTAACAAGGTAGCAGTAGGGGAACCTGCAGCTGGATTACCTCCTTAGGAAACGAAATCAATTTATTGATTTCCAAAGAGTAACTTTCGGGTTACTCGAACTAAACTATTATTGAGCGACTACCGTCTTTACATTTTTTAAATACAAGTTATAACTAATTTTTTCGATTAAAATAATATGCCACATATTACAATTGAGCGCTCGCTCGACATACAAAAAGAATCAATCATAAAATTACAAAAAGATATCAGAGATAGCTTCAAAGCTCTTCCTGATTTTTTTGATTTTGACCAATGTAAGTTTAGATCTCTAGGATTTGAACAATATTTAGTTGGCAATCTAGATCAAGATACTTCATCTTTTATCCACGTAACTGCCAAAATTCTTGAAGGTAGGCCGCAAGAAATTAGAAAAGAACTATCAAATAAGATATTAAATAACATTACATCGAGTTTTAAACTAATTGACACAAAAGATAGATTGGATATCTCAGTTGAGATATTCGAAATGAATGCGAGTACTTATAACAAAGTAAGAATTTAATTTTGCTATCTAAGGTATAACTAAGTAATTTAACCTTTGTAAAGGCAACACAAAGAGACCCAATGGACATAGTGATCATGTTACGCGATGAAATATTCTAGGAAAAGATCGAGAAGATGATCAAGACACATCAATTTACTTAAATTCTTTCAACGAAATTAATGAAGATAACAATCACTTTTTAGCAGTGGTCAAACATAAAGGTGTCAACATTGTCACTTGTCATCTAACAATTATCCCAACTCTTTCTACATGTGCTAAGAAAAGAATGAATATAGAATCTGTAAGAGTGAAGTCTGATTTTTCTTGTCAGGGCGTTAGAAGATGGATGATTAATAAGTCCATAGAATTTGCGAAAGTAAGTGGAGCAGAGATAGTTCAGTTAACTACTAATAAAGATAGAGTATGGGCTCTAGAGTTTTATAAATCTCTGGGTTTTGAAAATACTCACGAAGGCTTAAAACTATCAGCTTAGGTTTTCCTGCATAGTCACGACACGCTCGCAATTACATGATAAAGAGTATATCCTAAAAGCATCATTTCAAGCGCAGTGTAGCAATCAATAAAGTATAAGTGTCCAGTCTAATAGTTAGAATTTCCATTCACTTCTAATACTATGACAGCTATAGCCATAGGGATTTCTTTTTAAGTAATCTTGGTGATATTCTTCGGCTTTGTAGAATGTGTCAAATTCCTCGGTGCTGGTAACTACTTTGCTATCAAAAACTCCGGAATCATTGGCTTTTCTAATTATTTTCTTGGCAGTGTAGTTTTGTATGTTATTTATATAAAATACTGCTGATCTATAATGGCTTCCAACATCATTTTTTTGTCTGTTTAGTGTTGTTGGATCGTGTATTTGGAAGAAGAATTTTAATAATTTTTCGTAAGAAATTTCTTCTGGGTCGAAAGTTATTTCTATTGTTTCGGCATGACCCGTGATTCCTGTGGTGATTACTTCATAGCTAGGGTCTTGGAAGGTTCCGCCGCTATATCCGTTAACAACGTTTTTTACTCCGCTAAGTTTTGAGAATAATTTTTCCATTCCCCAGAAACAGCCGCCAGCTAAATAGGCTTTATCATATTTTGGAGCTTTCTCGCCAAACAAAGTTAAATATTTTCCATATCCTTTTTTTGTCAAATCTTCTTTTGCAACGAATTGTAGGGCAGCGGAGTTCATGCAAAATCTTTTTCCGCCTTTATCTGCCGGGCCGTCGTCAAAAACATGTCCTAAATGGGCATCTGATGAGGATGACTTTATTTCAACTCTTCTCATGCCATGCTTGTTATCAACTTTTTCATCTAGCGAATTACCATCAATTGGTTTGGTAAAACTAGGCCAGCCAGTTCCTGATTCGTACTTATCCTTTGATGAAAAAAGTGGCTTTCCGGTGATTACATCAACATAGATTCCGTCTTCATGATTATTCCAATATTTATTATCAAAAGCTCTTTCTGTTCCACCTTCCATTGTTACATGTTTTTGTAGGTCAGTTAAGTGGGAGACATCTAAATTTTTACTTTTAGCCATAGCGAAATTACCTATTAATATGAAAACTATAAAAAACCTGAATAACATGTGGAGGCCATTAAACGTTGTTAATAATTAATTATTAGCTAACATAAGCTACATAATACTAATAACCAATAGTTAACTAAACACAATGTTTGGCAAAAATAAAATTTTAAAACCAGAAGATCACGACGGAAGTTATCTTGATGTTGTCGAGATATTCCCAACAATTCAGGGGGAAGGTCCTCTCTCCGGTCATGGTGCGACCTTTGTTCGTCTTGGTGGATGCAATCTTGCGTGTGATTTTTGTGATACGCAGTTCGATGAATATCAAAATCTCCATTTGAAAGAAATTATTGAAAAGTTGGATGATTTTTCAGCAAAGTTAGTTGTGATAACTGGTGGAGAACCTCTAAGACAGCCAATTGAAAAACTATGCGAAGAGTTACTGAGACTTAATTATCATGTGCAGATAGAAAGTAATGGCACAATTTATCGTGATTTGCCAAAGGAAGTAAAAATAATTTGTTCACCCAAAGTTACTAATGGAAAATATCATCAAATAAGACCAGATCTATTAGCAAGAATATTAGCTTTTAAATTCATCATATCGGCTAACCAGGAAGAATATAGCAATATTTCACAAGTAGGACAGAAGGAATATGATACGCCGATTTATTTGCAGCCTATGGATGAATATGACGAGGTTAAGAATAAGAAGAATCAAGATTTAGCAGTTAAACTATGCCAGGAACATAACTATATTCTTTCACTGCAAATTCACAAAATACTTAAACTAAAGTGAAGCCTGCTGTGTTTCTTCTCTTCTCGTCTTTTTTGATAATTGAAAAGAATCGCGAGCGGAAGTCACTGTTTCAGGTGATTTAGACATCTCTTCTAAAACTTCTGGAGCAAATTCCCAATATTCTTTCCGGGCTTTATCTAAGTTAAATTCAGTATCTGTTTTAATAATTGGTGGAATAACATTCCATTGATATGGTCTGTCTGTGTCGGAATTTTGTATTTTTGTTGTATCGCTACGAACTGCATCTCCATCAATTACATAATCTATATTTATGCTAGTGCTGCCGCTATTGTAGTATCCTATATTTTCTGGTTTATCATCATCAAAAATATATCCTTCTTTGTTCAGTCCAAGATGTAATTGTGAAATTATATCAGGGCTTAATTCTTTATATATTGAAAGCATTGGAAATATGGCTAATTGATTTCCTACTATAGAAGTATGACAAAGTGGCTGTAGCATGTAGCGACTATTGTTTGGTAGTTTTGCTATGCCAGGTTCAAATTCTTGGTTAAAGAACTTAATGGCAAGCTGCTTTTCTGGAACGATAAAAGTTTGAGTGAAGAAACCTTGGTGATATTCAGCCTCGTTAGTCTCTATGCTTATTCCAAGGGATTCTATAGCTTTGAAGAATCTATTTCTAATTCCAAGATCAGCAACAATGTAATGAGAGGCAAGGGTAGAAATATTGCCTTTTCTAGATGGCATAAATATCTATCTTTACTTCTTTAATATATCATCACCAAAAGAGCTTGCAAGAACGGATTTTTGAACTTCTTTAACTTCTAATGGTTTCATATTACCTAGATTAAATGGACCAAAAGATACTCTTATAAGTCTATTGACGCTTAGTCCTAAATGTTCCATGATTTTTCTAATCTCACGGTTTTTACCTTCTTGTATTGAAATTTTAATCCAGCTATTAGTTCCAGATGTTGATTCAATCTCTACTTTAATAGATCCATATCTTGTGCCATCAACAGTGATTCCTTTTTCAAGTTTTTTTAGTCTGGCTTCATCTAATCTACCGTAAACTCTGGCGCGATATTTTCTGATCCATTTGTTTTTTGGCAATTCCATATATCTTGATAAGGCGCCGTTATTAGTTAATAAAAGTAGACCTTCCGTATTAAAGTCTAATCTTCCAACTGTCACGACTCTTGGTAGAATTGTAGGTAGAACATCAAAGATGGTAGGGCGTTTATTTGGGTCTTTGTTAGTTGTTAACATCTCTTTCCCTTTATAGAAGATCCACAATCTGGTTTGTTTCTGGGTTTGATTGATTAATTTGTCATCTATTTTAATTGACTCGTCAGTTATAAAAGTTGCTGGTGTGTCAATTATTTTGCCATTTACTTTGACTCTTTCTTGAAATATTAGCTCTTCTGCTTTTCTTCTAGAGCAATGCCCAAGACTAGCAATTAATTTTGCTATTCTAATGCCTTTAATATCTTCTTTGTTGATTTTATCTTCTGTCATACCTTACTATTAACCATCTAATTAATTAACTAAACCGTAATGAACAAAATCAAACAAATTCTTTTTTTAACTCTAATTGCCTCATCAATTTGCTCAAATTCATTTGCAAAATTAATAACTCAAGAAGAAGAAAAATATGAAGGTTCATTTGACCTCGGCGCCACGTTTTCCAATGGTAACAGTAAAGAACAATCAATACAATCAAATTTTGACTTTGACTATCACTTCTCTAAAGAAATATCAAATCATCTAAAAGCCAGAGCAGAAAATAAAGAACAAAATGAAGTTAGAACCAAAGAAGAATATTTTTTCAATAACCAAACAAGACAAGATATCGATAAGTTAAATTTTAAATATGCAGAGCTACAATTTGTTAGTGATCGTTTTGGCGGTTATAATTATAGAGTGTCAGAGGCGGTAGGTCTTGGTAGAAGGCTTCTTGATAATAAAAAATATAAGATCTCTGTTCAAGCCGGTGTGGGTTTGAGGCAGAGTAAATTAATAAATGATGAAAAAAGAAATAGTCCTACTCTTAATTTTGGTTCAGACATTGACCTAAAAATCAACGAACATGTGTCATTTGAAGAGTTCCTTAGCATCTCGGCTGATAATTATGCCACTATTATTAGGTCTGACGCAAACTTAAAGATTCTAGTTTCTAAGAAACTATATTTTAAGTTTGGAATTTTAATTGAGCGAACTTCAAGCGTTCCAGCTGGAACCAAGAATAGTGATATTACTACTGGATTAAAACTGGGTTATGAATTTTAAATAGATTACTTTTTACAGCACTTAATAAACTCTTTAAAGAGTTTTTGATCTAGCTCACATACATCAAATTCTGGGTGCCATTGAACGCCGATACAAAAGTCTTTTGTTTTATCTTCTATCGCTTCAATAACTCCATCTTCTGCTCTTGCACTCACGCTAAGACCTTTTCCGGCTTGTTTTGTTGCTTGGTGATGAGAAGAATTAGTTTTAATGACTTTTGTTCCAGATATTTCGAATAATTTAGAATCTTCTTCTATGAAAATATCGTGATAAGGAATTGCGTAATCGTTAAAACCATCAATATTATTTTGTTCGTGCTCCATGGTGTTTGCAAGATCAGGAATATGCTGTATTGCGCTTCCGCCTTTTACAACATTTAATAATTGCATGCCGTTGCAAATTCCAAAGAATGGTAAATCTTTATCTAGGGCTTTCTTGCCAATAGCATATTCAAAATCTTCACGAATTTTATTTAATTTGATTGTTTCATGAATGTCTTCGTCACCGTAGCGCTTCGGGTTAATGTCAAAATATCCGCCAACTATAACTATTCCATCTAATGCTTCAATGTAGGAATCAATTAAGTCGTAATCATAAGTTAGAATAACTGCAGCTCCGCCAGCTTTGTTAATTGAGCTTACGTAATTTTCTCTAAGAGCGTAGAAGTTTCTGGTGGAATAGGCTCCTTTTTTACCTTCAACATAGTCAGGAACGATTCCGATTAATGGTCTGTCAGTCTTAAACATATTTAATTATTTTTAATATTTTCTACACTAGTAGCTAAAGCAGCCAATCTGGCAACTACACCGTAAATTAAGGCGATTTTTTCTTTAGTTAGTCCGAGGGTGATGTTGTCATCTTGTAGGTTTCTCAGATCAAAAAAGCTTGCTCCAGGTGAATTAAGGCTGGATTTTTCATCTCTTCCTTCATTTACTCTAAACAAATTACCAACAACTTTCGCATTAACAAGATAAGTCATTGGTTCGGCGAACTTATTGTTAATTCTATCAATTGTTTTGATACCTTCTTGGATCAATATTTTGGTATTTTGAATAGATCCTTTGATCATATTCATTTTATTTCTATTTTTTTTATTGATTGACAGAATTTCATTTCCAGAAGAAACAGGCCAAATGGCCATGCCATAAGTTCCATTGTCAGCTTTTACGTAAACATAAGGTTCTTCATTAATTCCAAACTCTTGATATTTTACTTTTATAAGAGCAATTGTTTCATCCACTTTCGTAGAAAGGCGATCAAAGCCTTCTTGGGTCTTAAAATTAATATCCAAACATGATGTGTGAATTGAAGAAATCAACCAAGGGTCAATTCCAATTAATTCTGATAGTTCTTTTGATAGGTCATTATAAATATCAAAATGATCAGATTTTGTTCTATTGTGCCAGCCAAGATTGGTTGAAGGGGAGATAGGGCTTTCTAAATTTTGTAGAATTTCGGGAACACCATCAGTTAAATCGTTATTCAATACTATTAGATCTGCTTCGAAGCCGTCAAAAGTTTGGATCTTGCCATTTACTTTTTGTAATTTTGATAGCTCTATAGTTTTGTTTTCGTCAATTTCTAGGGTAATTTTATTTTCTATATCATCGATCAACGTTCCAATTACTACTTCCACGGAATCTGATAGAATTTCTGCTAAATCTAGAATATTAGCTAAATATCTGAAATTCCTTGTATGGTTTTCAGGAATTATAATGATTTTTTTGGCATCAGGAAAATTCTCACTAAGATATTGTGCGGCGATCTCCTTCGCTATAAATTTTGACTCTTCGCCTAAATTATTAAAGCCCGCCGGAAAGCAGTTAGTGTCGATTGGACAAATTTTAAAACCTGAATGTCTCAAATCACATGAATTGTAAATTAGGGCAGGGGTTTGAGTGAATTTATCATTAAAAAACTTTTCTATTTTATCAAAGTTTTCGTCAAATACCTTATATAAGGTTTCTAAAATGTTAGTCATTATCAATGGATTACTTCAGAAAATTAGCAGTGTAGGACTTGCTCTTAAAAGATGAACTTTTTGGCTCAATTACCTCATATTCATAATTACTATCTTCACAGAATTTGATGGCGTTTTCTTTACTATCAAAAGAATAGTTAAGTTGCGACAATGTGTTATCAGCCGAAATCCAGCTCATTGTTTGATCAATAGTTCTATTAGTTTGGTCAAAATTTGTTGTAATGAGCCATCCTTTATTCTTTTTACCCGACTGCATTGCAGATTTAGTCGGTTTTGAGATAGTAACTTTCATATGTAATTTAGTTTCCAATAGCGACTCCTTCTCTTCTTGGATCAGAAGCGCCATATAATTTATTATTTTTTAGAGCGATTGCTTGAATTCCACTAACAATCTCAATTATTTTAGTTTTATATCCCATATTTTCTAATGGGCGTTGTAGCTTAACTATGTCTTGTCCTTTTTCAAGCTCAATTATGTCATTGAGTACAACAAATGTAGGTGATGAGATTGCTTTTTGTAAATCCATACCAAAATCTAGATAATTTATTATAGCTTTGGCTACAAACTGTATGATTCTTGGGCCCCCTGGAGAGCCGACAACTAGGATTAAATTATTATCTGCGTCAAATACAAACGTTGGTGACATAGAGCTTCTCGGCTGCCTTCCAGGCACTACTGCATTAGCTACTTTTTTTCCATTTTTATAAGGTAAGAAAGAGAAATCTGTCATTTGGTTATTTAGTAAAAATCCATCAACTGTAATTCCAGATCCGAAGAAATATTCAATAGAGCTAGTCATTGAAACGGCGTTTCCTTCCTTATCTACAACCGACATATGTGTAGTAGAAGGTGTTTCGTGAGCGTTTTTATTATAGGTAAGGTTGGCGTATCTTTTCTTAAAGTTTCCAGGTTTGATATTTTCTAATTTTTGACCTTCTTTAATTAGATTGGCTTTTGATTTTAGATATTTTTTATCAATTAGCTTTTTGAGATTAACTAAAGTTTTATCACCCAAGAACTCATTTCTATCTGCATAGGCAAGTCTCGTGGCATCGGCAATAAGTTTAACTGATTCTAGTGAGTTTTGGCCTAGTTTATTTAAATTAAAGTTTTCTAAAATTCCTAAAGTTTGTAAAACTGTTACTCCGCTAGATGGGTTCGGCATTGTGCAGACATTATATTTGCTGCGATATTTTGAGCATAATAAATTTCCTGTTTTGATTTTATAGTTTCTTAAATCTCCCATTCTTAGATATCCTGTATTATGAGGAGAGTTTTTGACATTATTAACTATCTTCTCGCCAATAGAACCATCGTAAAAAGGAGATATTCCTTCATTAGATAGGGTTTTAAATGTTTTGGCCAGTTCTGGATTTTTAATTATCTCGCCTTCTTTGTAAGGATCTCCATCAGGGCTTAAATATGTTTCTTTGGTGGCACTGAAATCTTTTAGATATGTTATCGTTTGTGATAGCTTACGATAGCGTTCGGTAGTTTCGTAACCATTTGTGGCTACTTTAATTGCTGGTTTAAATAAATCTTTCCAAGGTAGTTTTCCATATTTTACATGAGCGTCATGCATCGCTTTTAAAACTCCAGGAGTTCCAACGGATAATCCGCCTTTTACTGCGTCCAAGAACTTTCTAGGCCTGCCTTTTTTATCTAAAAACATAGTGTTTTTTGCAAGAGCAGGAGCGGTTTCTCGGCCATTGAAGAATTCGGTTTTGCCAGTTTTTTTATTATAAAATATAATAAAGGCTCCACCACCAATACCAGAAGAATGTGGTTCAACAACATTTAGGACTAACTGCGTTGCAATAACGGCGTCAATCGCATTTCCGCCTTTTTTAATGATTTCATTGCCGGCCTGACTGGCTAATTCATGGCCAGAAGAGACCATATAATTTTTGGCTTTAATAGTTTTTAATTTTCTAAAACCAGAATCAGGTTCTCCAACCCAAATATCAGAGAGGCTGAAATTATTATTATTTTGGCTGCATGAGAAAATAACAATTGCTGATAATAAGGAGATTACTTTTTTCATTTTCTAAACTTTTCTAAATAAAGAATTAAGGCCATAGGCTATGGATCCGCCAAATATTAAAGAGCAGCCCAGCCAAATCAACCAAATAAATGATTTGAAGTAACCTCGAATTGCATAATTTCCTTGGTCGTCCTTTTGTCCTATGACTAAATATAAGTCTCCTAGGAATAGATGTTTTATTGCAGCTTCATTAGTCGTTTGATCCGTTGTAGGGTAGTAATTTAGTTTGGGATATAATTTGGTAATTTCTTTACCATTCTTGGTGATTTTGAATTCTCCGACACGGCTAACATAGTTTTCGTGTTTTTCATGGAAAACTTCCAAGAATTCTATTTTATATTCACCCAAATTGGTTTTTTCTGTGATTTTCAAATTTAGTTGTATTTGTTCAGACATAGTGCTGCTAAAAACTATGCCGCATATTATTAAAGAAAATCCTAAATGGCCCAGGGACATTAGCGGATTTTGCCTTTTTATTGATAGAATAGAGTAAATGGCTGAGAAAATTGCGAAGAATGCGATAATATTTAAGAAGATATCGTCTTTTCCTATGGAAAACGTTAGAAGTATTCCAAAAAATAGAGAAATTACTGTGCAAATGGCTAATTTTATCTTATTTTTGTCTGAATTGTAGAAATTTAGGCTTAAAAAGGCCAAGAATGGTATAATTAATATCGAAAATATCTTATTATAGTAATCTGGGCCGATAGAGATGAATTTGCCAAACATTCCACGCGAAAATATGGGATATAGAGTTCCTAATATAACTATGAAGATGGCAATAACCAAAAAATAGTTATTAGCTAATATCAGGCCAATTTGTGATTTGAAATTGATTTTGTCCTTATCTTTAGAGATTAATTTTGGCATCTTCTTTGCTAAGGTTAGAAAACCTAAAGATCCGATGATTAGAAGAAGGGCAATCACAAAAAAGCCTCTTTTGGCGTCTACCGCAAATGAGTGAACGGAAGTTAGAACTCCTGATCTAACTAGGAATATTCCAAGCAACGACATTAAAAAACATAGGATAGCTAGGTTTGCAGTCCAGATCTTGAAAATTCCTTTTTTCTCCAGGGCTTTAATTGAGTGTAGCAAAGTAAGGACAGCAAGCCATGGCATTAAGGATACGTTTTCAACAGGATCCCAGAACCAATATCCACCCCAGCCAAGTTCTCTGTATGCCCACCAAGATCCAAGACCAATTCCTGCAGTTAAGAAAGCAAATGCGATTAATGCCCATACTCTTAGGTTTTTTGCGAATTCTTTATTTATTCTTTCTGTTAAAAGGCCGGCTAGGCAAAAGGAAAATATTATCGATACGCCAATATAGCCTAAATACAACATAGGTGGATGAATTGCTAGGCCGATATCTTGCAATAGAGGGTTTAGGCCCAATCCTTCGTTCACTTGAATTGGGTTTGATTCAAATGGACTTGAAACCAGAGCTGTATATGTGCTAAAGAGAAAAATAACTATGGACTGAATGCCAAAAGTTAAGGTTTTTTGTTCATTATCGGCTTTGCTAAAGAAGCAAAAGGCGCATAGGTAAGAGCATAAGATGGTAATTAATAGTAGCATTGATCCTTCATGATTTCCCCAGGATCCTGATATTTTATATATTAGTGGTTTTAAGTGATGGGAGTTTTGGTAGACGTTTAGGATTGTGTAATCCGATATAATAAAAGAGTAGATTAGGCAAGATTGTGATATAATTGCTAGTGCCAGTAATGAGATACTGAACTTTTTTGATAGGTCAAAAATTTCTACGCTACTTAAGGATTTCTTCTTTAGTAGGAAAAAGCTAACAGCACTTCCTATTAAGGAGAGTAGAATAATAGCGATTAATAAAGAAGAACCTAGGTTTGACATTTTTTATGATTTTATGGGAATGAACATAGGGTCGGGGGTGCAACCCCCGACCCGCTGTAGCCCGGACTTATCTTTCGGTGCAGGTCGGGGGTTGCACCCCCGACCTTATGTTCATTAAAATTAAACTAAGTTTGAAACAAAACTCTTAACGGCTTCGAAATCATTATCTAAAACTTCAAATTTTTCTTCTCTTTCGAGCAGATCGTTTAAGAATTCAGGTAATTTTGGATCTACGGCAATAGCTTCTTTAACCGCATCAGGGAATTTCGCTGGGTGAGCAGTTGCAAGAGTTACAACCGGTTCTTGTTCGTAAGCGTCGCTTTCAATATATTTTTTTGCTACGTAAGTTCCAACGGCAGTGTGAGGATCAAGGACTTCTTCACAATTTTCATAGTAATATTTAATTGATTCTTTTGTCTGTGCATCATTGGCACTGTCTGATAAGAATTCTTTCTGAATTTTCTTTAAGATTTGCGCATCAACTTGTAGTGACCCTTCTTTTTCAAAGTTAGCCATTAGGTCTTTCATTTTTGACCCTTGGCCACAGTCATTATGGTAGTTAAATAATAATCTCTCAAAATTACTCGAAACTTGAATATTCATACTTGGAGTCATGGTTTCAACCATATCTTCTTTTGAGTAATTATTTTTTTTAACAAAACGATCCAAAATATTATTTGAGTTTGTCGCAATAATTAGCTTATTAACTCCAAGGCCCATTTTCTTGGCTAAATATCCAGCATAAATATCGCCAAAATTACCACTTGGTACGGAGAAAGAGATTTTGTTATTTTCGTCGCACCCTAAGCGAGATCCGCAGTAGAAGTAATAAGCGATTTGTGCCATGATTCTCGCGAAGTTAATTGAATTAACCGCTACTAGTTTTTTGCCTTTTAAGAATTTGTCTCCTTCAGACTCAGCTTTGAACATCTTTTTTACCATTGATTGGCAATCATCAAAATTTCCTTTAACGGCGACGTTAAAAACATTATCTTCTAAGACGGTGGTCATTTGTTTTCTTTGCACGTCAGAAACTCTATCAAGAGGGTGTAGAATAAATATTTGTGCATTTTTTGAAATCATACATCCTTGAATGGCGGCTGACCCTGTGTCTCCAGAAGTTGCTCCAACAATAACTATCTTTTCATCTCTTTTAATAAGTAGGTAATCAAGTAGGTTTCCTAAAAATTGCAGTGCAAAATCTTTAAAGGCCAAAGTAGGGCCGTGGAATAATTCTAATAAGAATTCATTTTGTGATAATTGTTTCGTTGGGGCAATTGCCGCGTGAGAGAAATTCTTGTAAGATTTGTTGATGATATTTTTATATGTATCATCGTCAATTTCTCCGTCAATAAAGTATTTAGTGACTTCAAAGAACAACTCTTCGTAACTTAATTTGCTAAAATCTCTAATTTGTTTAGCGCTAAAACTTGGTAAGGATTCTGGAACATAAAGGCCACCATCGGTGGCAAGGCCCTGTAGTACGACTTCTTCAAAATTAAGGCTTTTAGCGCCGCTTCTAGTTGAAATAAACTTCATGAAAGTAAATTTGATTTTTATATATTAGTTTTATAAACAAAAGACTATAAAACTTTATTCTTTATATACTTATAAGTCAATGTCTGCACCAGATTTTAATACACAAACGTCAGCCGAAAATAAGCCAGATCACATGTATAGAAGTGGTGTGGGAATAATGCTTGTAAATTCCAAAAAAGAAATCTTTGTTGGTAAAAGAATAGATAACCATTCTGATGCATGGCAAATGCCGCAAGGCGGAATCGACGCTGGAGAAGATGAAGATATCGCAATGTTTCGTGAGCTAGAAGAAGAAACAGGGATTAAAAAAAGCTCGGTTCAAGTAATTGGTAAAAGCCAAAAACATTTTTATTATAATCTGCCTTACAAATTGCAGAAGAAGTTTTGGGGTGGAAAATATCTTGGGCAGAAACAAAGATGGTATATTGCCGAATTTATAGGTGACGAAAGTAAAATAAATGTTGCTACCCAGGAGCCAGAATTTTCTGAGTGGAAATGGATTGACAATAAAGTTATAATTGATGCGATAGTTAGTTTTAAGCAGGATTTATACAAAGAAGTAATTGTAGAATTTTCACAACTTTTAAATCATAAAAACTAAATGGATCTTAGTTCATTAATTGTAATATTATTAGTACTAGCAGTTTTTGTCGGTTTTGTCATGGAAAGACTTTCTCCGGACATCATCGCTTTGTTAGCAGTATCGATATTGCTAATAATGGGCATTTTGGACACTAGAGAATTTTTGACGGTATTTGGTAATTCGGCCGTGATTACAATTGCTATGATGTTCATAATTAGCTCGGCACTGGAGAGAACGGGCTGTCTACAAATAGTTGCTAATGTTTTAACTAAGGCTGCGGGTAGTTCATGCACTATGGCAATGCTTTTAGTTATGATCACCGCCATGATCATATCTGCCTTTATGAATAATACTCCGGTGGTAATTGTTATGACGCCGGTGGTTATATCTTTGGCTGCTTCTCTTAATGTGTCTGCGTCAAAATTATTAATACCACTTTCATTCGCGGCAATCTTTGGTGGTACCGCTACATTAATTGGAACATCTACCAATATTATTATTGGTGACCTTACTGTGCAAAATAATTTGCCAGAAATTCAGCTTTTTGAGATGACAGTTCCTGCTCTTATCTTTGCTTTGGTAGGAATATTTTATATGATCACTGTGGGCAGATTCTTATTGCCAGATAGACACTCAATTTCAAGCATTTTAGATGGGCAGCCAAAAAGACAATTTATTGCGGAGTTACAAGTTGCGAGTAAATCAAGCTACATAGGAAAAACGATTAATGAAACCAGCCTTATTAAGAAGAAGCTTAAAATCATTGATGTTATCAGAAATGGTGACTCATTAATGCATAATATTGATTTTGAAAAGTTAAGGGTCAGAGATAAAGTAATAGTTGAAACTGATGTCGGAGAAATTCTTGATCTAAAAGAAGATGGGCATATTGAATTTAAGAGTTCTGGTAGAAACTTCCAAGGAATCAAAGCAGAAAAGAGGGTGGTTATGGAGGCTACAATTGCGTCAAACTCAGATTTAAATGACCGTTATGTTTCTAATTTGAATCTACGCAGTAGATATGGCGTCTATATTTTGGCAATTAATCATAATGAAAAAAGATTTGATAAGGACTTTGATAAAATAAAATTAGGTTTTGGCGACACATTATTAATTGAGGGAGATTCTAAAGGAATTGCTCGTTTGATAGAAGGCGGAGACATAATTAATCTGAATCACCCAAAAGAAAAGCAATATAGAAAGTCCAAAGCTCCGATGGCTTTTGCTACGCTAATTACAGTAATTGTTCTAGCAGCTTTCCAACTTATCCCAATTGCAGGAGCAGCCATTATTGGAGCCGTAGTTGTCATGGCGACTAAATGCGTTGACGCAGAAGAGGCTTATAAGTCTATTGATTGGAAAATATTATTCCTCATCTTTGGTATGCTCGGCCTTTCAATGGCTATGCAAAAGACAGGGGCTGCGACATATCTAATCAGTCATGTCATAGACTATGTTAAAGATTATGGGCCTCTGACGACTCTGATAATAATTTATATAATTACTTCAGTATTAACGGAGATGATTAGTAACAACGCCGTGGTGGTATTAATAACCCCGTTAGTTATCAATATTACAATGCAGCTTGGTTATGACTCAAGACCATTCATTATGGCCGTTATGTTTGCGGCATCGTCAAGTTTTGCTACGCCGATAGGATATCAGACCAATACGTTTATTTATTCAGCTGGTGGATATAAGTTTACCGACTTCCTAAAAATTGGCGTGCCTCTAAATATTATATTCGCAATTCTCTCGGCAATACTTTTGCCAATGTTTTTCCCTTTTTAGATCCCAATCATGACATGTGAAATAAGCTTCTACCAATATGACGATCTCTTGGCTAGATCTTTGGCGCCAATTGTTATCAAATCGTTGGAAGATAAAAAGAAAGTATTGATCTTGTGTGAAAGTGAAAAACAAATTAAAGAAGTAGATTCTACACTTTGGAGTTACGGCAGAAATAAATTTATTCCTCATGCCACAATTCTGGATAAAGATTTCGACATTCCAAGGCAGCCAGTATTGATAACCCATAATCAAGAAAATCTAAGCCAGGCGGATTATTTGGTGTTTTTAACTGAGCCTAAAACAGAATTTGTTGAGCAATTTGCCAGGGCGTTTTATTTTTATGGTGAGTCTGGTGGTGAAAATGCAAAACAGATTTCTAAATCTCTAAAGCCGAAAAATAGTTTTATGAAGCAAGATGGTAAGTGGATAAAAGCCTAAATTGTGTCAAAATATGCACGTAATGGTTTTTTAACAAACTACATGTTGCATGATTTAAAACACCCATTAAAAAATCTTAAAATCAGCACTTAGTAACCCTCCTTATTCGGCCTAATTTAACAGCTATATTAAATGTATTCCACTAACACAAGAAGAAATGATTTGCGAGCTTTCTCCCTTCTAGAAGTTTCGATAGTAATAATGATAATAGGTGTATTGATAGTAGGGGTTGTAGGCTCAAGGCATTTAGTTAAAAAGGCTAGAATAAGCGCAGCGATAGCAATGACCAGGTCATCTCCTATCAGTAGCATACTCAATAATAAGATATGGTTAGAATCTTCCTTGGCGGAAGTAAGTATTGGTGAAGATCTATCAACAGGAGATCTTATAGACAGCTGGCAAGACAATTTTAGTAATCAAAATATTATAGAAGTAACATCTGTAGGAACAGGTCCTGCATATTCTAACTCAATTAATAGTATTCAGGCTGTTAAGTTTGATTCTGATTCTAGCTCGAATCACCTGAAAATAAATAATGCCTCTTTTTTGAATAGTACGGATTACACCATTTTTATAGTAGAGAAAAGAATGGATACTAACGGCGTTGGTGGAAATTATCTTTTAGGAGAAAGTGGGTCTTTCGCTTTGGGGTATGAATCAGGGGTATCTATAATTCAAACTCATGGCGAGGCTTCTTCGACAGATAATCAGACATCTATTGAGACTTTAGCTAATTATTCTAATAAGCCCAGGATAATAACCGCTACTCATTCAAGTACGGATGGAAATAAAATATATATAAATACTACTTTAGCAAATGAGGATGAAACTTCGAATGCCATAACGCATTTATCGGGTATAACAGAATTAAAAATAGGAAATGACTATAATGGTGAGATTGGAGAAATAGTTATTTTTGACAGAGATTTAAAGACGTCTGAAAGAAATGTGATAGAGAATTATTTAAGCGATAAATGGGATGCTCCTAATAATAGAGATGTAACATCGAGTTGTACTAGTGGTACAATTACTTCAGAAGGCTGTGATCCATCATGCACTGTATCAATTAATGGTGTAACTGACACTCTTGTCGATACAGGAAGTAGTGCTTCATTTACCTGTAATGATTCAAGCGCTTATAGTGTATCAGACACAATTGCTTATAGCTGCTCTGGTGGTATTTTGGAAATAACGGGTGATGCTACTTGTGATTGTGCTAGTGGATATGCTTTGACGTCAGGTGCGGGAACAGTATGTGTTCAGGGCTGTTCAGTGGGGACTATTTCTGGGTCTTCTGCTTCTGACACGACTGTTACTAATGGAACGGAAGTATCTTGTGATTTAGATGGTTTTGAGGCAGCTTCAATTGGGACATGTTCGGCTCCAGGATCAATATCAGGTTCTTGTTCTTGTGCTGATGGAGGTAGTGAAGTAAGTGGTACATGTGTTACACTAAATTGTTCGGGTGGTGATACAGTTATTGATGGTTCAGTCACTGGAATGCGTATTCATACCTTTAGTACTGCTGGTTCGTCAACTTTTTCTTGCACTAACTCAGAAGAGCTTGAAGTCCTAGTAGTAGCTGGTGGCGCTGGCGGCGGTGGACATTCCGGTTGGGATAGTGGTGGTGGTGGTGGTGGTGCTGGTGGATTAATACATAGTTCGTCTTACACAGCTTCTGCAGGATCTAATATTACGGTTACGGTTGGTACCGGTGGTGCTGGTGGCTCAGCTACCGTTCATGAGGCTGGTCATAATGGTGAAGATTCAGTATTTGGCTCTCTTACATCTTTGGGTGGTGGTGGTGGTGGCTCTAGAAATAGAACTGGTGCAGATGGTGGCTCTGGTGGCGGATCTAATGCTGATGGCTTGGCAGGATCTGGTACTATAGGGCAAGGAACTGATGGCCTGGCTGTTAGAGGTGGAGGCGGCGGTGGAGCTGGATATGCTGCAACTGATTCAGATGGTGGTAATGGATTACAATATGATATCACGGGAACTTCAACTTATTACGCTGGCGGCGGAGCCGGAAAACACGGTTCTTACGGCACTGGTGGTCTAGGCGGTGGTGGAGATGCGGGATCTGTTGGGACAGATGGAACTGGTGGTGGTGGCGGTGCTCATACGGGTGGTTCCTCTGCTGGTTCTGACGGAGGTGATGGAATAGTTATCGTTAGATATTATGATAGTGATGTTAGCGCAGCACAAAATCTTTCAGTTACTTGTTCTGTTTCTGGAGTATCAGGTATAGCAGATAGTAGTAGTTTAGGATATGCTCCTGTATCGACTGCGTTAAAATGTAGCGAAACAGGGTATCAAGGTTATGTAACTTACACTTGTACATCTAGTGGTACTGCTGCTATATCTGGAAGTTGTGAATTGATTCAATGCTCAATTTCTGGAGTTACTGGATTGGATGATACTACTACCTTGCCATATACTAGCTCTTCATCTTCTCTATCATGTAATGCGGGTTATGATGGAACACCAACATATACTTGTATATCTCCTCGTTCTGCTGCTATATCTGGAAGTTGTACAGATATATTATGTTCAATCTCTGGAATTACTGGCTTAAGTGACGTTTCTGGACTAGCCTATAGTGCCAGCGCAGTATCTACCACATGTGAAGAGGGTTTTGAGAATCCTCCAACTTACACTTGTACAGCTACAGGATCAGCTACTATGTCTGGAAGTTGTAGTGCTATAACATGTGATATGACATCTGTTGATGGTGTTGAAGATACTTCCACGATTGCCTATACTGCAGATACAGTGGCTTATGATTGTGATAGTACTGATTATATAGGTCAGGTACAATACACTTGTACAGCCACGGGTGCAGCATCAATAACTGGTGAATGTTTTGATTCGGCATCTGAAGAGTTAGTGTGTAGTGGTGGTGTAATTAGTGATCTATCAGGTTCTTCTGGTCCTACTACACATGTCTTTATTTCAGATGATATTTTCTCTTGTACGGATGCTAGAAACGTTGAAGCTCTCGTTGTTGCTGGTGGTGGTGGTGGTGGTGGATATTCCAGTTGGGATAGTGGCGGCGGTGGTGCTGGTGCCGGAGGTTTATTGAGCAGTTCTTCATATTCAATTGCTTTAAGCTCCAATACTACAGTTACCGTTGGTGCCGGTGGTGTAGGAGGTTCAGCTACCACTCATGAATCTGGATATAGCGGTGAAGATTCAGTATTTGGTTCACTTACAGCCATAGGTGGTGGCGGCGGAGGATCTAGAGATAGAGACGGCCTAAGTGGTGGCTCTGGTGGCGGCGGCGGTAACGGATCAGGATATGATGGTGGTGCTGGTACGTCAGGACAAGGAAATTCTGGTCATGGTAATAGTGGTAGTAAAGGCGGTGGTGGCGGCGGTGCTGGAGTGGCTTCAACTAGTCAAACTGGTGGAAACGGTTTAGAATATAACATTACAGGAACTTCTACTTATTATGCTGGTGGTGGCGGTGGAAAATCTGGTTCTACTGCTGGTTCTGGTGGCTTAGGTGGTGGTGGAAATTCTGGGTCTGCTGGGACCAATGGAACTGGTGGCGGTGGTGGATCAAATATTGGTAGCACTTCAGGTTTCAATGGTGGTTCTGGGATAGTAATTATAAGATATTGTATCGGAAATCTAACAGATCCTGGATCATGCTGAGATTAATATTGTAAGGAAAGGGGAGTCGAATGTCTTGGTTATCTAGCCATAAACATCGACTCTAATTTATATTCTTTATTATCGTCTAAATCTCTGACTATAAATTCTACTAAAAATCTTCCTTCAGAATTCTTATTCACTAACTCCTCCGTTAATACTGCAAAAACTCTAAAATTCTGAACTTCATCAGCTAGTACAGTTAAATTATCTAAATTATAGTTTTGTGGTTTGAGTTTTAGCTCCTTTGGATTTTTTATTTCTAAAGAAAAGTTTTTAGTCTTATGAGTTTTATTCATGATTTTAATCACGTAGCCATTCCTAGCCGATCCATCTGAGAGCATTACAAAAATTGGGTTTCTGTCATGCAGGATTGCTGTTTCTACTGTAGATTTAGTCATTAGGCTTTTTATCATGAAAAAGCACACCAAAGTTAGAATTGCTAAGTAAAAATAGGTTCTAAATCTAAAAGGTTTGAATTTTGTTTTAGGCGACGGGTCGCGCATGTGATTTAGTGTGTCATATCTGATTAGGCCTTTTGGACTATTCATTTTTTCCATTACATTGTCACACGCGTCAATACAGAGGCCACAAGCGATGCATTCCATTTGTAGTCCATCTCTAATATCAATTCCGGTAGGGCACACTACTACACATTGTTTGCAGTCAATACAGTCACCTCTGTTGGGGTCTTGTACTTTTCCTCTAGGCTCGCCTCTCTTTTCGTCATAGGCGATAATTAAGGTGTTGTCGTCAAACATTGCAGATTGGAATCTGGAGTAGGGGCACATGAAAGTGCAAACATGTTCTCTGGCGAATCCGCCCATTAGATAGGTCATGAAAGCTATTCCGCTAATCCAGCCAATGATACTTGGTGACAGGTTAAGAGCGAATAGATCGTCAATTAGATTAAAGGCGTCATTAAAATAGGCTACGAAGCAAAATCCGGTAAACAGAGAGATGATGATCCAGCTTGTGTGGGTTAGGAATTTGGTCCAGTATTTTTTAAAACTACTTTTTCTATCTAATAATAGTCTTGCATTCCTGTCTCCTTGGAAGACTCTTTCAACAGCAATAAAAATATCGGTCCAGACAGTTTGGAAACAGGCATATCCACACCATACTCGGCCAAATAAAGATGTGACGAAGAACAACATTATTGCAGCAATAATTAAGATCCCAGCTAAGTAGAAAACTTCTTGTGGCCAGATTTCAATAAAGAAAAAATAAGCTTTTTGCCCAGGTAAATCTATTAGTAAGGCTTGGTTAGAAACATTTTCTCCACGGTTAAATCTAAGAAAGGGAGTAAATACGTAGATAGATAAGAATAATGTAGTGAGAACCCATTTTATATTTCTGATTTTGCCTTTAACATTTTGTGAATATAGTCTCTTTTTAGCTATGAATAAGTCGTCAAACATCTGATACATTAATGAGTATTTAAAAAAATCGAGTAGCTTCATGAAAATTATCTATTGACAAACAGATAATGTAAGCAATAATGCTCGCCCCTTTATTACTAAAGTTCATAAAAAGATATCTTAAACTAAAAAACTATGTTTGCAATTGTAGAAACTGGCGGAAAGCAATATAATATTGCACTAAACCAAAAAATAATCGTCGAAAAAATTGAAGGCGAAGCTGGAAAAAAAATCATATTGGATAGAGTATTACTTACTAAATCTGAGAATGGTGAAGTGAATTTCGGTGCTCCAATCCTTGAGAATGTTAAGGTTGAAGCTGAAATCGTTAAAACTTTTAAAGATAAAAAAGTTATTATTTTCAAAAAGCGTAGAAGACAAAATTCACGCCGTAAGCAAGGACACAGACAACAACAAACTTTGCTTAAAATATTATCAATCAAAGCATAGGTAAAATATGGCTCATAAGAAAGCTGGCGGTAGTTCCAGAAACGGTCGTGATTCGGCCGGTAGAAGATTAGGTGTTAAAAAATATGGTAGCGAGTTTGTAGAAGCGGGTAACATTATTGTTAGACAGCGCGGTACAAAATGGCATCCAGGACAAAATGTCGGCATGGGTAAAGATCATACCATCTTTGCTAAAATTGCAGGCATTGTTACTTTCGTAAAATCTGCTCATAAGCAAAGAACGTTTATTGACGTTGTAGCTGAGTAATATTTTATGTCGCATGCGGATGTGGCGGAATTGGTAGACGCGCTAGATTTAGGATCTAGTGTCGCAAGACGTGTGGGTTCAAGTCCCTCCATCCGCACCAGCCTTCGCTCTTACGAGCTACGGCTGGCAGGCCAGCCCGGAAGGGTTGGACAACAGAGTAGATCGTTAGAGCGAAGGCTGCCCGCCATAGCTTCAGGGAAAGATAGAAAATCATTAGACGAAGAATAAATTCACAGCCATTCTAATTCAGGTAAAAACAAGGAAAGCGACGGAGGGCTGGTGAGTGTAGACTCAAGAGGTCGATCGAGCAAAAACAAAATCAACATTTACTACAAACCAAAAACCAACACTTAGAATCACAACCCAACACCCACAAAATGCACTACACATACATATTACAATCAATCACGCCACGCAGATCAAATCTACATCGATTTTACCTCAAACCTAAAAAAAAGATTGTTAATCCACAACAATTCTGAATCTCTGCACACATCTAAGTTTACTCCTTGGAAACTAAAATTTTACTGCGCATTCGATACCCAAAAAAAAGCAATAAACTTCGAAAAATACCTTAAATCAGGGTCGGGTCGTTCCTTCACCCAAAAACACTTCTAAAAACCAATTTCCTTTCTTTTATTAGTTGCAATTTTACTACCATTTCTTTTAAGATAACGCCTTCGAATTCAAGTAGAATTTTTATAAAAATCTCACAAACACAAGTAAGCAAAAATGGAAGTACAAATTAACAATATCGCTGATTCAAAACTTAAAAAAGAATATAAAATCACTATTCCAAAATCATTAATTGATACAAAGGTAGATGAGTATATCAAGAAAGTTCGCGGCAATTTTAACTTAAAAGGCTTCAGAAAAGGACAGGTTCCTGCAGAAGTAGTTAAAGAAAAATATGGTAAGTCAATTTTGGCTGAAGAATCAGATAAATTGATCAATGACACTATCAAAAGCGTAGTTAAAGATAATGATTTCAAATTAGCTCTTTCTCCTAAAGTGGATGTTAAAGAATTTAAAGAAGGCATAGACCTTGAAGTTTCAGCTATTTTTGAGCTTTATCCTGAAGTTCCAGAAATTGATTTGAAAAAATTAAAAATTACAAAAAGAGAACCAGTCATCAGCCAAGGTGATGTTGACGAGTCTTTCGAAAAACTTCTTAAATTTTACCGTAAATGGGAGCCAAAAGAAGATGGTTCTAAATCTAAAAAAGACGATTCAGTTGATATTGATTACGTTGGTAAAATTGACGATGTTGAATTTGAAGGTGGAGCAGCAAAAGGTCATAAATTAGAACTTGGCTCAAAAAGCTTTATTGACAATTTCGAAGACCAATTAGTTGGTAAGAAAAAAGGTGATGAAGTTAAAGTTAAAGTTAAATTCCCAAAAGATTACCAAAAAGCAGAATTCGCTGGTAAATCAGCTATCTTCGACGTAAAAGTAAACGCCGTTTTGACTGGTACAATGCCAGAACTTGATGATAAATTTATCAAAGAGAATTTCGGCATGGAAAGTAAAGAAAAACTTGAAGAAGCAGTTAGAAAACAAGTTGAAGAAAGTTACAAAGACGTTAAAACAAACTTATTCAAGAAAGAACTTTTTGATTTCTTAAATAAAAAATACGTCTTTGACTTGCCAGAAGGTCTAGTTGAAGAACAACTTACCACTTTGTGGGCTGAAGTTGAAGAAGAAATAAAAACTAATCCTGACAAATTCAAAAACGATAAGGAAAAGGAAAAAGCCAAAAAGAAAAAACGTGAAATGGCTGAAAGAATGATCAGATCAGGAATGATCTTGTCAGATATCGCTAGCAGAAACAAAATTGAAGTTGGCAATGAAGATATCAACGCTGAGCTACAAAAGATTTTAGCTAGATATCCAGGACAAGATAAACAAGTAATTGAATATTATCAAAAAAACCCAAGCGCTGCTAGTCAGTTAAGAGGGTCTATTATTGAGAATAAAACAATTGACTATCTTTTTGGTTTAGAAGAAATTGATTCTAAGAAGACTAGTATTAAAGATTTGGACAAGTTATTTAAGAAAGCTAACGAAACAGAGTAAATTATGAATCATTTCATTGAAGCATTAAAATTAGTAAGTTTTTCAGTACATAAAGAAGGTTATAAATTTATTATTATCTTCGCGATCGCAACAGCGTTCATTGCATTATTTAGCAGTGCCGCTGGTTTGGTTGGGATAGTTGTTACACTATGGTGTGTCTTCTTCTTCCGTGATCCAAGCAGAATCATTCCAATTGAAGAAGATATTCTCGTTAGCCCGGCTGATGGAATAGTTACTAGAATTGACTATGATGTTGAAGCTCCGGAAGATTTAGGCTATAAAGATAAAAAGTTTAACAAAATTAGCATTTTCTTAAATGTTTTTAATGTTCATGTAAATCGTGTTCCTATTGGCGGAAAAATTATTAAAACAAGCTACAGACCTGGAAAATTCTTGAGTGCGGCTGCTGAAAATGCATCATCTCAAAATGAAAGAAACTCGGTAGTAGTTAAAACAAAAAACAAAACTGAAATTATTTTCACTCAAGTAGCAGGATTAGTAGCTAGAAGAATAGTTTGTGACGTAAAAGAAGAACAAGAAGTAAATACTGGAGATCGTTTTGGGATCATAAGATTTGGTTCTAGAACTGATGTTTATTTACCGGAAAATGTAGAAATTAAGTCACTAGTTGGTCAAACTATGATTGGTGGCGAAACAATAATTGCTAAATTTATTCAAAAAAAGACTAAATAATTATGAGCGAATCAACAGTTGCAAAGCTAGCTTCAAAGAGAGAGGAAGCTAGATTAGGTGGTGGTCAAAAAAGAATTGATATTCAGCACTCAAAAGGAAAATTAACTGCTAGAGAAAGAATTGAGGTTCTTTTGGATCCAGATTCTTTTGAAGAATATGGTCTTTATGTTGAGCATCGCTGCTCGGACTTTGACATGGAAGATAAAAGGCATCCCGGAGATGGTGTTGTTACTGGTCAAGGCACGATTAATGGCCGTTTAGTTTTTGTTTACAGTCAAGATTTCACTGTAATGGGTGGTTCACTTGGAGAAGCTCATGCAAGAAAAATATGTCAGGTGCTAGATCGCGCAGTTCAAGTTGGTGCTCCGGTAATTGGTATTAATGATTCTGGTGGAGCTAGAATTCAAGAGGGAGTTGATTCTCTTGGTGGTTATGGTGAGATTTTCCAAAGAAATATTGACGCTAGTGGTGTTGTTCCGCAAATCTCTTTAATAATGGGCCCCTGTGCTGGTGGTGCAGTTTATTCTCCAGCCCTTACGGATTTCACAATCATGGTAGAAAACTCTTCTTACATGTTTGTTACAGGACCTGATGTTGTAAAAACTGTAACTCATGAAATAGTAACTCAAGAAGAATTAGGTGGAGCTGAAACTCATGCAACCAAGAGTGGTGTTGCACATCTTAAATTTAAAAGTGACATTGAAGCATTACTTCAAACTCGTCGCTTGGTTAATTTCTTGCCTTTGTCTAACCGAAAGGAAGTTCCGCAAATTCCAGCTGCTGATGTAGCTGACAGGGCTGATGTTTCTCTAAATACTCTAATTCCAGAAAATCCAAATCAGCCATATGATATGTCTGAATTGGTTGAGAAGATCTTGGATGAAGGAGACTTTTTTGAGATTCAAGAAGATTACGCTAAAAACATCATGGTTGGCTTCGGAAGATTAGAAGGTCAAACAATCGGTGTTGTTGCTAATCAGCCAATGCATTTGGCTGGATGTTTAGACATTAAAGCTAGTGAAAAAGGTGCAAGGTTTATTCGTTTTTGTGACGCATTTAGCATCCCGTTATTAACTTTTGTTGATGTTCCAGGATTTTTACCAGGAACTGATCAAGAGCATGCCGGAATTATTAAGCATGGCGCAAAACTTCTTTACGCTTATGGCGAAGCAACTGTTCCAAAAATTACAGTTATTACCAGAAAAGCATATGGCGGAGCGTATATTGTAATGAACTCTAAGCATTTAAAAGGTGATGTAAACTATGCTTGGGCTAATGCTGAGATCGCAGTTATGGGGCCAGAAGGTGCAGTTGAGATTATCTTTAGAGAAGATGCTAAAGATCCTGAGAAAAAGGCTAAGAGAGTGGCGGAATATCGCGAGAAATTTGCCTCTCCTTTTGTTGCTGCGTCTCGTGGATTTATTGATGAAGTTATTAGACCGCAAAATACTAGAAAAAGAGTATGTGCGTCATTGCAGATTCTTAAAAATAAAAAGGTTGAGAAACCTTGGAAGAAGCATGATAACTTGCCTTTGTAAGAAGGTTTTGGAGATTTGTTTTAAAAGACGGGAGATTTATCTCCCGTCTTTTTTTGTCTTTTTTGAAGTTTAGCGTTTAATTAAGGCGAGTGAAGATGTTGTCGTACTCAAAACTACGATCTTCCTTCTTTTTGCTCTGCTAGTGTCGTTGCTGAAAGTCTAAATACCGATAGAGGGGAGGTTGATCTGGATTCGGTCTTAATAGCTTCGGCAGAACCAGTTTCAATTCTTGCTGTGTCATTAGCCGCGATCGCAGATGCAGACTCAAGCCCTTTTTGATGATGATATTGTCTTGTCCAAGCATTGTCTAAAACATCTTTGTTAAACTCTAGATTTCTTTTAAGTGGGTCTCTAGTGTTGGTATATCTAAGTTCATAATAATTGGACTTTTCATCACTGCCGTGAATAGGGCCATTAATTGCTTGAAGATATTTTGATGAATCAATAACTCCTCCTTGAACAAGTGTGTCAGATAAGGTCCCTAAAAGAGATAGAGTTTCTACTTTATATCCCCTCTGGCAGCTTTCTACGACTTCTTGACAGGCTCTACATAAGGGGCCAGTTCCTAATTTGCCTCTAATAACTCGTCCTTGCGTAAATGTTTTTGATTCATCGTCAAATGATTGTACGAAGGCAAGAGAATGCGCATCTTCGAATAAATGGTGGTTATTTGCTACGTAATTTATTAGATCTAAAACATATAATTTTTCAAATATGGACTTTTCTCTGTAAGAAGTTCCCATGGCTGAATGTAGACCGCTTTTATATTTATTTGGATATAAAGATTTATCTATTTGTTGATAAATTTTATCAAACTTGCTTGTAGTTTCCTCTGGGGGATGTCCTATTTTGGCACTGTCTTGTGTAAGCTCTACAGAATCTTTTAGATTTTGTTGCTTGAGAAATGCGTTATTTATAAGGTCAAAAACTTGAGTTTCTTCAATAGGGTTTAGGTCTGTGTTATTTATTAATAGAGATCCTTTAGGTAGTTCTTTTGGTTCTTTCCTTCTTATTGGCAACATTGTTGAGAATTAGATTAAAAATTATTAATGAAAGCTGGCGCAAATAAAGTAAGTTTTCTTGAGGATTCCACAAATCTTGGGAGGTCCAATTTAGGTCATTCGTTTCAATCTACAGCTTCAAGTTTGCGAGCTTTAGAAGCTGCTAAAGACAGTAAATATAATAGAAGATATTTTAAAGCGAAGAAAACAGAAACATCCACTTATTCTTTCGAGTTTCAAGATAGGTACGATAAACTAGTACAAAATAATGGTCAAATAATTAATATTGCTCAGAAGGCTGCTAGAATATCTACAAACCATGGTCAACTATCTGATAATATTAATTCTTTCTTAAGACTAGAAATAATTGAAACATTAGATAGTGAAAGTCAAACACGCTCGGTTCTTACAAATATTCTGAGAGAATATAAAAGAAAAATTGAAGAATTATCACAGATAAGAACTGTCGTATCTAGATTGGATGATAGAGATTATGCATGGGAAGCAGAATTAAAAGCTGAGGCTAGTAATGATACTTCATCTCAGGGAGATGAAAAAGAAGCAGACTTGTCAGCAATAAATGATACATCAGTAGCTGGAATTATAGCGGGATTTGAAGACGTTAGTTTTGATCAGTCTGTGAATAATCAATCTTTTTCACAAGAAGAAGAAAAGTCAGTAGGTAGAGAGACTGCATTTGGTTTAGATGATGTGTCTGAAATGGTTAATAGAACTGATATTGCTTGTTCAACCAAAACCTATCTTAATGGAGTTATTGATGATCAAATAATATTTGAAAGCTCTAACCTTTTTGAAGAGATATTGGAGGCTGTAGACAAATCTATTGAAAGTGAAAAAAATACAATTGATGGAACTGAGATGAAGATATTGACTATCAGGGGGAAAATTGCAGAAGAAGAAAAAGCAAAAGCAAAAGCAAAAGCAAAAGAGTCAGCGGCGAAAGGCTCTACTGAGGATATAGCAGTAACAAAAACAGATGATTTAATAAAAGCGGAAAATCAGTTACTCGCTACTATTGTTGGCACTCTTAAATCTCAAAAAACAAAAACTAACAAGACAAGTGCAAAAGCTGGAATTGAGATGACTGCTGCTGCAGTAGTAGAAATAGGATCGGACTTTAGCAGTACTCCTAAAAAGAAAAGTTTAGAAGATGTAATTGGCATGTCTTCTCCTGGTAGTGTAGCAATAGCTTCACCAGATTTTAAATCCCAGAAGAATCCTGAGGAACCTGTATTAGATAAAAAGAAATTATTAAATAAGTATGTTGTAAGTAAAAAAAGTGCAAACAAAGAATCTGCTGGTACAAATGAAATTTATACGGAAGCCTTTTCTCAAATAAACTTAAAAAATGATAATGAAAATTTAAGACTTCTCATTAAACAATTTAGTGGAAGTGTAGCAGCGCAAACCCTTAAAATAGTTAAATATGAAGAAGAGAACTTAGGTGAAGGTAATATGGTTCGTAAGTTAATTAGTAGTAATAGCGATGTTGGTTTGGATGCGATGAAGCTATTTGGAGAAATGAATAAAAGTTTATCACAAAAAGATAGGGATTATCCACGTGAATTAAGAGAGGCTGAGCAAAAATTTGCTAGACAAAACGACGTAATAGAAGCCGTGAAGGAATTCTCTCCGCCAGAGCATGGGTATGTTGATGCATCTCATAAAGTTTTTGCAAGCGCATTGTTAGGTAATAACGATGTTCTCAGATATAATATTGGAACAGACAGGCCTTACACAGAAAATGGAGCTCTTCAAAAAGCTCATATAAGCGCATATACATCAATGGTAGTGTCGGCTGTAAGTTCCTTTCCACCACTAGCGAGAATAGATAGTCTGCTTAGTAACCTACTGGATAGACTTAATCTGGCATTAAATGATGATCAGCAACTTGATCCATATAAAGTAATTCCCGATCCGGATATATTGGAGTGTGAACTTGATAAGAATAGAAGATTTACAGTATCTGGGTTAAAGTTGTATCCAGCCATTATTCTTGAGCAGGAGGTGGATCAAATTGAAGAATTGCTTAGAGTAAATAATTTCAGAGTTATTGGTAATAATGTAGCCGCCCTGGTAGATGCATACCTCAGAGTAAATAATGCTACTGAATATGGAACTCTTGAACATTTTCATAAGGTTCCACTTCGTATTGCAGAGGAGTCAGAGCTGACAGATTATGAACAACCCTTTGAGGAGGGAACATCTTCGCATTTTCTAGAAAAAATAAACAAAATTTGCGGCAATGTTCAATGCTATAACAAAATAAAAGAAACAATAGGAGTAGTTGACTCCTCTGAACCGACTAATCTAGAAAAAATCAAGAATTATAAAAAGGCCTTAGAGTTTGTTAAAGAGAGTTTGACAAAAGAAGAGGAAATAATCTTCACATATGGTGATAAAGGTGTCACTTTTGAGAATAACAATAAAATGAAAGAAGAATATTTCAAACATGTAAATAATTTATGTGATTTATCTGAGAGAGCCTTTTTATTTAGACTGGAAGAAGAGCAGGAAAAAAGACGAAAAAGGGCAGAGGTAACAGGTAATATAGAACCTAGTCCTGCAGTAAAGACACCAGAGGAAGTTTTGACAAATATACTTGAAAGACATTTTAGGGTTATAGGCGTTGTTTCAGGAAGCTTTTTATTTGAAATGAATAATATTGATCCTGATTTTATTAGAGATATATCAACGCGATTTTTAGATAAGTTATGTGAGCAGAAAAAGTTTGCAGAAATATTATTGCCTGGAACAGAAGAAGAAGTATCCAAAGGAAAAGAAGCGTTAGTGCAAAGTATGTCGAATATTTTGAGCGCAAGAAAATATGACATGGCGCAGGTATGTCTAGAAAAAGAGTATAATAAAATTCAAATCTTTGCTGCGGCATTTTATGAGGAATACGATAGAGAGATAGATAAAGAAGAAGCGGTCGCAGAAAAAGAATCCACAGCTGATGCAATAGAAGGAAATACTACAGAAGAGACAACTCAAGCTTCCTCATCACCTCAAATATCTTTGGAGGGCGATAATTCTTTATCTACCTCTACAACACCTTCTCCAGTAGGTTCTGATTCGGAGCCAAAAAGCACCCCATCAACAACCGAAGCCGCAACTATTAAGCCTCAAGGATCTCAACAGGAAAAATAAAGCAATATTCTTTTTCACAAGCTTTCTAGAAAAGATAGGAGTGAAACCTCCTATCTTTTTTGTCTTAATCTGAATTTTGTACGCTATGTTCAAAATTCAAATTAACATCAAAAAATCTGTCTAGGATGAGATATTTTTGGACATAAATTATTAGTAGCTAGATGATCCGCGTGACAGATCTTTAGCGCTTTCGGTAAATTTGCTTTGGGATGCTTCTGATACTATTGGTGATGGAGCTTTGGCTTTTGAATCTGCGGCTTCTTCAAACCTAACAACTGATGTGGAATCTTGTTTTCCTTCACGATGTTTTTGTTCATTTCGATAAATCTGAGAATCTCTTAATATTTTTACATCAATAGTGTCTATCCCTTTCTCGTCGGTTTTACCGTGATCACTTTTTTTAATTTCTTCAACCCTGCTAAGATACCCGAGGGCTCCAAGGTCAACACCTTTGGTAACAATGTTACTTGTTAAATAGTCTAAAAATTTACTAACTTCTTCTGTGGCTCCATTTAGGCAGCATTCTTTTATTTGGGAACAAGCTTTAAAGAGATCACTTCTATTAGCTGGGGTGCCAGTGTTGTGATCAAATTTAATAGCAAGCTCAATAATTTCTTCTTCACTTAGAATAGAGTGATTATTTAGCGCGTAATTAAATGAATCCATTATGTGCAATTTATCTTGCGCTGATGGTTGATTGGCATCGAGATAAAAAGTTTGTGGTTCAATGGAATAGATGATGTAAGTGCAAATTCTTTTAAGGTCGTCTTTTGTTTCCTCTAAATTCTGTTGCGTTTTGAGACTTGAAGTATCCGAGGCTGCAATATCGCTGATATTTGATTGACCATCGAACAAGTGGTTAACTAAGCTGCCTATGTGGTCAGACTCTCTAATGTAGAGTAAGAGATTATTCTTAATAATATCTTGGGAGATAACATCTATTGAAGGTGTTGTTTTTGAGGCGGTTCTGCCTTTTCTGTGCCTGCTCATGTAATTTATGTAGAATTAGTAATGTTAAAAAATAATTTAGGCGGATAGATTACTATGATAGGAGTAACCCTCCTATCTTTTTTTGTTCAAATCTGAATTCTGCACACTATGTTCACAATTCAGATTTACGCAACTTGAAAGGTCGGGAGTTACATTATTTTCGGGTCTGCGGGAGGGGAGACTAGCGGGTCGCGGGCAACCACGAGTAGACGCGAAGCTAATAGATATTTTAGTTAGGCCCGCCTTGAGACATGGATTTGGCTTCGGTAAATTTTCTTTGGGATGAAGGAGATGTTATTGGTGATGGAGTTTCGTCTTTTGAATCCTCAGTTGTTGCTTTGGCAGCATCTTCAAACCTTACAATAGGTCCGGAAGTTTGCCTTCCTTCTAGTCTTCTTTTTTCATTTCCATAAATCTGGGAATCTCTTAATATTTTTACATCAATAGTGTCTATCCCTTTCTCGTCGGTTTTATCGTGATCACTTTTTTTAATTTCTTCAACTTTGCTAAGATAGCCTAAAGCTTCAAGGTCAACGCCTTTGGTAACAATGTTTCTTGTTAAATAGTTTAGAAATTTATCAACTTCTTCTGCAGCTCCATTTATACAGCATTCTTTGATCTTGGAACAAGCATTAAAGATAAAGCTGTCAGTTGTTTTACTATCTAACTTATTAACAAAACTAATAATTTCTTCTTCATTGAAGGTAGAGTGATTATGTAGTGCGTAATTAAATGCATCCATTATTAGCAATTTATCTTGCGCTGATGGTTGATTAGCATCGCAAAATAGTGTCTGTGGTTCTATGGAATATAGGATGTATGTGAAAATTTCTTTAAGGTCCTTTTTGGTTTCTTCTAAATTTTGTTCTGTTTTGAGACCTGCTTTATTTGAAGGTGTGAAATCGCTTATATTTGATTGACCATCGAATAAGTTCTCGACTAAGCTGCTCATGTGGTCAGAGTCACTAATGTAGAGTGAAAGATTATTATTAATAATATTTTGGGAGACAACATCTATTGAAGGTTGTTGTCTTTCGTAGTCTTTTCGGGTGCTTTTGCCTTTTCTATGCCTGCTCATGTAACTGATGTAGAATTAATAATGCTAAAAAATAATTTAGGTGGAAGTAATAATTTACATAATTTGTCGACTCCTCCAAGAATGTCAAGACAACCAATGTATTCTACCGCCATATCAAGCTCGTCAAGCCTATGGGCTATGGCTGCAGCAAGAAGTAATGAGGGTATTCCTTGTTTAAAATTTATTGAATATGTTGATAGACCTGATGCAAAGTTGCAATTCCCACTTAAAGACAGGCATAATAGATCGGGAGAAGATAATGGTCAAATAATTAATATCGCCAGGATAGTAGCTAGTGAGTCTGAAAGTTATGATGGCTTGTTAAATAATGTTAATACCCTTTTAGGTGATTTTATTAAAAGTCAAGAAAGGCAGGAGAAGGTCGGGGCTAAGATATACCACGATATGAATAAAATATTTAGTCTGTATGAAGATAGAATAGGTAAGATTTCTCAAACAAGAAAGGCAATAAATAAATTAAAAGAAGGTGTCGATTATGAAAAAGTAGGGCATTTTTCTATAAGGAGTTCACAAGAATTAGATGCTGCAGTAATACCGATTAGGGAGTCTGGGGTTTTTAATTCTACTTCCCTAAAAGCGGCTGGAGCAGCAGCGGGAAATGCAGAGGGGCTTCGAACATCTTTCCCTGCGTTTTTATCTGGCTCACTAAGAAGATCAAGCGATGTATATTCTTCAATTGGAAGTAATGAAGAGCCAACACGGCCACTTTTGTTTAGAGTGATGAATGAAGAAATTCTTTTTGCAGTTTCTGGGGTCTTTGATGAGTTAGATCAACTGTTAAAGAAAACAATAAAGAGTGATATTAATGCTGTAGTTTCTCTTGAACAAAAGTTGAGGAAACTTCAGGATAACCAGCGTGCTTTTTCTGCAGAAAGTACAGTGGTAGGCAAACTGGAAGCTAAGATGGCTTCTTTGGCGGAAGATGAACCAGAAGAGAGAGTGATTGTCTCGGTAGAAAAGGAAATAGAAGTATTAGATTTTCAATATGACAATCAGGAAATAAAGAGGGAAAACGATCTATTATTTGAGATTATCAAGGGAATCTATCCCAAGAAGTCATTTGATCCTAAACCGGTGGTGAAGCTAAATACTAAAGCCGCTGCTTCTGTGTATTCGGACGAATTAGTAAAATCTCCACAAGGCAAGATGACAGCAGAAGCAATAAAACCTTCTCCTAGCATTGTCTCTGTATTGTTTTCTCCTGAAAAAGGTGCCGATGGACTAACGTCAAGAATAGAGAAAATATTACAGGAAAGGGCCGACCTATTAGAATCAATTAAGAGAAGAATACTGCAATATCAAAATACATCTAATCTAGAAGCAAAAGACTTTTCCAGAGAGGACCTTGAAAGAGATAATGAAGTATTAAAAGAATGCATAGGAATATCAATAAGCGAAATAGAAGCTATAATAGAAGGATTTGAACTTAAGAGAGAACAAGAAATATTAGAAAAAGGAGTAACGAAGGAAACATCTAGCATAAAAGAGAAAGACATAGCAAAGCGTCGAGGTGAGTTAAAACAAAATGAAGTGATCCTCAGCTTTATTAATTCTAGAAGACCAGGGGAGACCTGCTTTGATTTAATGGCAGAGGATCAGAAAATGGTTGCACCAGTAGGCGTTGCAGTGAAGCAGAAAACATTATTTGGCATATTAAGGTCTTACCTAGCAACTGAAGGCAGAAATATTCCGCAAGAAATGGAAGAAACAAAACGTGATATCAGTGAAGCTAGACAGAGAATAAATGCTGTGGGAGAATTATTGTTAAAATCAGGTGGTGTTGGTGAAAATTTAAGCGAAGGATTATCGTTATTAGAGAATATGGATAATGATAATACGACAGAGGCAGAAGAAGTTAGTAAAAATACTTTAGGTGGTGGTCAAAAAGCTGAGAGAATTTTTGCTTGGTATAAATTAAATCAATCAAGGGGTGGATTGGTTTACAATTTTAGAACCAATTCAAGACCGGATACAGCGCATGGATCTAGTCAAAAAGATCATGTGACTGCATATGTTGCTCTTGTGATATCTTTTATCAATTCTATCCCGCCAATAGCTAGGACGGAGAATATGGTAGGTAACTTGTTATCTAGTTTAAAACAAGCTCTGGCACCAGATCAGGAAATTGGAAAGAAAATTGCGAAGGAAATTGAACAGGATCTTTATGATAGTGATAGAAGGTCATTGATAGAAAGTCTGAAAAATCATCCTGAGGTTGTCAATAAATCAGATGTAGATTTAATCGATGATTTAATGAAAATAAATAATCTGAGAGATGTTGGTCAAAAATCATGCGACATAGCAAATGAGTTTATTACAAAAATAAATGCTACAAAAAATGGTAGTCTGAAAAGAGCTGACGCCAGCAGTGATACGGGATATGCAAGGCCTTCTGATGAAGGAACATCAATAGAATATATCGCAAAATTAAATGCTATTTCTAGTAATGTTCAGTGTTTGAGGGAGTTAAATGGAAAACTAGAACTTTTAGAGCAAGAGGCAAAGTCTAATATGTCGCAGGATCTGACAGTTAAAATTCAAAATATAACTAATCTTAGAGATCATGCACAAGAAAACCTCCAAGAAGTTCTTTCGGGCAAGCCATTACTAGATGAAGTAGATGTTAATACTTCTGGGATAAAAGTTAAGAATGATGAGGTTTTACTAAATAAATTTACCCAACATTTCTTTAATATTTTCGATCTAGATTTCGACGCCTTAGATGGACAGATGAGGAAGGACATGAAATTAGTTGGTAAGGAAAAACAAACTAAAGCGATCAATGCAGGGGTGATATCTTTAATAAAAAGACATGCCCGCATTGTTGGAGTTGTTGTTGGTGGTTTTATTGAAGAAATCAAAACAACAAATCCAGATTTCATAAATATGGTTGTCGATGGATTTTTGGATCGCTCATGTGCTCAAACTAGTATCAATAATATTATCGCCCCTCAAAGAGAGGGCCTAAAAGGAGAGTTAACTACAATCTTTGAGGAAAGATCTGTAAACATAGCCAAATTATATTTAGATAAAAAGGATAAGAGTGCATTACGCGCAACCTCTGCAGATATGGTCACGCCTCCTAGGACGCCAACTAATTCGCCCCCTGCAACGCCACCTAGTACACCACCTCATAGTACGCGTGGAGCTGGTTGGCCGCCTATGGCTCCGATAAAAGGTAAAAGATCACAGGAGTATCGTAAAGCAGATCCCGGATTTTTTGCTCCAATACAATCGCAGAGCCCAAATAGGTCTGGAGTTAGTGATCGTAGAGATAGTCAATTATCCGGTATCTCTCTAGTTGCATCATCTCAAACAGAGATACCAAGCCAGTCGCCGGCTAGTAATGGCGAGAATAAGGGGAGAGGTGCTACGCTAAAGAGTGAGAGTAACGAAAAAAGCCCTTCATAATCATCTAAGAAAATAGGCTATTTTTTCTAAGATATGAGTAACACTCCTATCTTTTTTTTGTCCATTTCTGAATTTTGCACACTATGTTCACAATTCAGATTTACACAAGACTAACCGCGTTTGTCACTTACAGATAGGGTCGTAAGGCGGAAATTTAATATTAAATTTAAGAGGTTTTAAATAGGAGGAAAAAGTAGAATTAACACTCAATCAACTTCAAACATTCATCATACCCAAATAGCTGCAACAAAACTCGATATTTCTCACTAACTGGGTCTTGCAAATTCGGATCTTTCTGCAAAATTATCTCCGCATTCTTATTGGCAATCTTAAGCAGGTCACTATCAAAATTCAGATCAGTAATTCTAAGCTCCGGGAAACCACTTTGTCTTGTGCCCAGCAACTCACCACTTCCTCTTATCCTTAAATCTTCCTCAGCAATAAAAAATCCGTCATTAGAAGTCCTCATCACATTTAGCCGTTCTCTTTGTTTTTGCCCAAATTTCTTGCCGTAGAGCAAAATACAATAAGATTTTTTGTCTGACCTACCAACGCGTCCACGCAGCTGATGAAGTTGTGAAAGCCCGAAATTTTCAGAATTCTCAATCGCAATCACTGTCGCGTCACTTACGTCAATTCCAACCTCGATCACCGTGGTTGTTACAATAATGTCAATGCCAGACTCAACATCACTAAACTTCTTCAACACAGATTCCTTTTCCTTATCTTTCATCTTACCATGCAAAAGCGCGATTTTTTCTTTTCCAAATACTTTAGAAAGCTCCTCAAATTTTTGCGTAACGTTAGCCATTTCCAGCTCTTCATTTTCCTCAATCGCTGGGCACACCCAATAGATCTTTTCCTTCTTTGCAATAGCTCTTTTAATAGCATCAAAAATGTCAGCTTGTTTACTTTGCGACATCACCAAAGTCTCAATTTCTTGCCTATTTTTTGGCTTTTCACTTAATACCGAAATATCCATATCTCCATAAAGCGCCATCATCAAACTTCTTGGAATCGGTGTCGCACTCATTAATAACACATCAACATCCAAGCCTTTATCAACCAATTTCAGCCTTTGCAAAACGCCAAACCGATGCTGCTCGTCAATAACCACTAATCCTAAAGACTGAAATTCCACATTATCTTCCAAAACAGCGTGAGTGCCAATTAAAATGTCTATTTGCCCATCTTTTAATTTATCAACCAAAGTCTGCTTTTGTTTCTTAGTCGTAGAGCCAGTCAATAAAGCGACTTTAACGTTCAAGCCTTTAAGCATCTCACTAAAATAATTAAAATGCTGTTTGGCCAGAACGGTGGTCGGCGCGATCACACAAACCTGTTTTTTCTGCGCGATGCACTGCAGCGCACTAGCAATGGCCACAATAGTTTTCCCACTACCCACATCGCCTTGTAGTAGACGCAGCATTTTTTTATTTGAAGCAATTTCACTTTTAATTTCAGAAATAGCCGTAGTTTGCGAATTAGTAGGAGTAAAGGGAAGGGCAGTTATGAAATCAGAAATTAAGTCTTGAGTAGCAGCCGTAAAATACTTCGTTTTCTGCTGAGACCTTTTCGCCAATAAAACGGCGATTTGCCAAGAAAGCAATTCATCAAAGGCTAGGCGTTTTCTATTAATATTATTTGGCAAAAACTCTGATTCATTTTGTGGAGTATGAACATTCCTCAGCGCGCAGAAAAAGCTCGGCCAAGAATATTGCTCTTTTAAAGATTCATCAATCCACTCATCAATATTATCATCACTAATCTTAGACAGTACTTCCGATATCTTTTGCACAACCATCTTATTGGTAAGTGCATAAGTCAGCGGATAAACAACATTTTTCTTTGATAATGTTTCAATATCCCCAGCCGGCAAAATCTCTTGCGGATGAGATATCTGATTCTCGCTGGGCAGTTTTTGCAACTTCCCTTTAATCACCAACTCCGCACCAATTGGCATTTTGGCAAGCTGACTAGGAAAAATCTTAAAAAATACTAAATTTAAATATCCGCCAGGAGTGTAGCAGACAACTTTATGAGGCCGCCTTGAAGAGTCAGGCTTAACATGTTTTTCAACCTTAACCTTAATGATAATCAACTCGTCATTTTGCGCTTCAAAAAGCCGAGGACAAATTGAAATATTCTCAATCTTGGTCGGTTGATGAAGCATCAAATCAATTATTTTATCTCCACCCAAAAGCCTAGTAAAATGCTCAACTAGGGCAGGGCCAACGCGGTTTAATTTTGATAATGGGGCTAGAAGGACGCTACTTTTCAATTTGGATAATTTTGGTTAGCTTTAATAATTCTAACCAAAATTATCCAACATTTCTTAAAAAGCAAAATATGTTCCAAATCTCAACAGATATTAGGCACTAAGTTCATTAGTTTTAGTCTCTAATGCTCTAGCAGTTGCTTTAGAAAAAGATAAATCAGGTGTTTTTTTGGAAGGCTCTTCTAAGCCAGTCTGTGTAGAGTAGTTTCTACCGCTATTTTTGAGTAAGGGGCTGCGATTATGGTAATTAATGTGTAAATGATTAATATCCCTATTGAATGAATTACTTTTCTTGGGCGATGTTTCTGTTTCCTGGTCTTTATCTACTGCCTTTTTCACAAGCTCAGCTAACTCTTCACAATATTGCAGATCTTCTTTCCAATATTCTTTGAACTGCGCATTACTAACGTCAAAGTGTTTATGCTCATTTTTCATTGTATTATTTATTTCCTCAGAAATTACTGGGAAATTGTCTTTAATAAAGCTTGTTACTTCTTGTAGCTTTGCAAAATCTTCATTACAAGTTGCCTCATTACAATAATATTTTTTCGCTATTTTCTCATCACAATAACAAGACATTTGTAAAATATCTTGGACTAGTTTTTTTACATAAGGATTGTCGCGATTATCAAGCATTTCTGCTTGTAGTTCTGGGTCACTCATAAGGTGATGAAATTCTTTTATTCCAGTAGAAACTGCTCTGGTTGTTTGCCAGATCCATGCGTGGTCAATAGCTCTGGTTGAGTCCAGTAAGTCATATTGACTAATTGTTTCATTTAGGAAATTAACGTCTTTAAAGCGAGAGCCAAAAACTTTTCCATTATCTAGAATCTTTTTAGTCCTATCCGTTCTTAAAATTGGATCATCTCCATTAGTTTCAAGGTATTTTGCTTGCACAACATCGCATTTAGCAAAAAAACCTCTAACTTGGGAGACATCTTCTTGAGTTGGTCTATTATCCAAGCCTTTTACGTGCTCTTGCAAATAACGCTGAGAAAGTACTTCATCTGCTAAAGCGTGAAAAGATTGCCCTTGTGTAGTTGCTTCAACTTCAATTATGTTTTTCCCATCCACTAATAATGTTGGAATGTAGTGAGGTAGTTTTTGAGTTCTAAAGACACTATTTCCTGTTCCGGTAAAGAAGTTTACTTTTTCAAGCTGACCAGGGTTGTTCTCCATGTATTCTTTAATTCCATCAACAATGTCAAAAACTAAATTAGTAACACCAACTTTGTGAATTCTTCTGTCAGAGTCACTACCAGCGATCATGATATTCATTAGAGAGTTATCTTTAGCGGTGGCTTCAATAATATTCTTCAATTCATCTTTTGAGACTCTATCTTCAATTAAAGGCATTACTTCTAGCTTTAATCCAGAGTTATCAGCCAGTCTTCTCGCGATCTCGACCTGTGTAGCATTTTCACAATCAGCAATAATAAGTCTGGTAATGTCTGCATTACTCTCGCGCATTTCTACAAGAGTTTGTATCACTTTTTCTTGAGACTCGGCATCTTTTAAGTCTGAGCTACTAACGCGATAGTCGGATCCGGCATGAATTTCTCTGACTTGCCCTAGATTATCCTGCCATAATTGATTTAACTCATCTAGTGAATCACTGTATTTGGCGACTACTTCATGATAATCGGATTGATTTTTTGGTCTTGTGTCAAATCTGTGGATAAGTTCGCTAACACATAATTCAATATTCTTGTGTAAGTCTAAATTAATTTCGATATTTAGCGCTTCTAATATCGCCGCTTTTTCAATGATTGATCCTAAAGTACTTATTCCAGTTTGTTCATTAGGATGCCTGTCTCTGTCACCATGTTTCCAGCTTCTAAGAACTACATTCTTATCTTTAAAGTTTTGCAATAATTCTTTGTAGCTTTCAAAAGAATGCTTAATTTCATGCCACATTTCTTTAGCTGTGTAGACCTCTCCATCTGTTTTTAGGAGCTCTTTAGGATAATTCGTCACCGGATGCATGGTGACTGTCATTTTGACTTTTGGGTCTGAGTCTTCATTTATTCGTTGCTCGGCCAGTGCAACATGCTGTTTTGCAATTTCATCCATGGACGGCAATTTATCCTCTTTGAAAGTTTTAAGATGCTCATGAGAAAAAGAATTAACTCCAGGCCCAAGGTCACTTATTACACCTCTATTCGTGGTAGCACTAAGTTTTCCTAAATTTCGACCAATTCTTCCCAAAAGTTTGTTACTCTTCATATTCTTTATCTTAAAGTTAATAATTTAATCTTAAAGCAGCACAAAAAAGACCTGGAGGCATGTTTTGCCATCTAAATCTTGTACTGAACTATAACGGCGGCGGACGCTAAAAGGAATTTCTAAAAAAGTCAAAATTTATACTGGTAGTAGCAGGAAAGGGTGGTTTTTAATTTTCTAGAATATCCGTCATCGAGAGGAGGGCATCGTCCGAAGTGACGATCCAGTGCAGGATATAATAGATGTTTATAAACTAGGATTTATAGCGCGGATCGGGGTTGTATTTAGGGCTGATAGGGGTTGTATTTAGGGCGGGTCGGGGGTTGCACCCCCGACCCAAAGTTCATAAAGAATATCTAATCTTCTCCTCGTTGTACTCTCCGAGTCTCATCACGCTTCTTAATACTATCTCTCTTGTCATGCAGTTTCTTACCTTTACCAAGACCAATTACAATCTTAGCAAAACCCTTCTTATTAAAATAAACCTTAATAGGTATTAAAGAATAACCTTTAATCTTCATCTTACCTAAAATTTTCTTTATTTCTTTCTCTTTAAGCAGCAATTTTCTACTGCGTGTAGGCTCGTGATTAAACTTATTCGCTCCTTTATATTCAGAAATATGGCAATTAGTTAAGAAAAACTCTCCATCAAAATCAGCAACATAAGCTTCATTTATCGTTGCTTTGCCTTGTCTTAAGGATTTAACTTCACTTCCTTGCAAGACCATGCCAGCCTCATACTCGTCTTCAATTTCGTAGTTGTAATATGCTTTTTTATTGTTGATCATATAATAGTAATTATCTAATTTTAGTAATTAGCAGCTCGGCAATAGTAATATCACTACATAATTTGTCAAAAGATCTTGCATATTAAAAATATTTTATATAATTTCCTGCACTCTTTATTCTTAGATGGTGCATTGTGCTGTCTAGGTGATTTGCTATTTATTGCATTTCTTGAACTTAATACTTTAATTTTATATATCTATGGCTCTTTACGAGACAATAATTATTGCTAGGGGAGATCTAGCTACTGATGACGTAGATGCTTTGGCTGAAAAATTCGCCAAAGTTGTAAGCGACAATAAAGGAAAGGTGGTTTCAAAAGAATATTGGGGCCTAAGAAAACTCGCTTACCTTGTTAAGAAAAACTCACGTGGTCATTACATCTTACTTAACATCGACGCTGAATATGCTGCTCTTGCAGAGTTAAAACGCGTTATTTCATTTAATGAAGATGTTATAAGATCTTTAACGTTTAAAACTGAGGCTCACAAGAAAGAGAGTTTACTTTTTGTTTCTAAAACTGCTAAAGATTTCAAAGCTGGCAATGTCGCTAAGAAGAGAGAGCCAAGCAAAACTGATCTAGTTTTAGAGAAAGTTCAATTCGAAGTTTAAATAAAAATATATGGCTATCAACAAAACAAAAACGAGAAGTAACGACACTAAGTCGGAAGAAGGATACATAAAAGTATCACTCGTTAACCAAAGCGTATTTATCAGAAAGAAAAAGAACTGTCCTTTAAAAGACTTAGACATTTCTGATATTAGCTACACAGATCTTAACTTGATCAATAAATTTATCTCTGAAAGGGGAAGAATAGCTCCAAGTAGAGTTACTAATGTCGAAGTTAAAAAACAAAGAGTTCTTGCTCAAGCTATTAAAAGAGCTCGTCATTTAGCACTTATTTCTCCGATTAAAAAAGAAATTGAAAATTAATTCTTATCACAAATGAAGATTATCCTTACAACTACAATTCAAAAGTTAGGTAAATTAGGTGACGTTGTTACAGTTAAAAGTGGCTTCGCTAAAAACTTTCTAATACCAAACAAAAAAGCACTTTCTTTCAGTGAAAATAATTACAAATTATTTGAATCTAGAAAAGATCAGTTTGAAAAAGAAAATCAAAATAGTATTGATTTAGCTAATTCAGTTAAAACTAAACTTTCTGGAAATGAAATTATCATACTTGAAAACTCTTCAGATGATGGAAGGCTTTATGGTTCTGTTACTTCTTCAGTAATAGCTGACAAAATTAATGCAGATAACAAAGGCTTTAAGTTAAATAGAAGCGACGTAATCTTAGAGAAGCCAATAAAAGAGATAGGCCTTTATAAAGTTATCATCGAGCCACATTCTGAAGTTAGATTCAGTGTCTCTTTAATAGTCACTAGAAGTGAATCTGAAATTGATTCCCTTAGAAAGGCTGACAAAGCAGCTAAAGAGAGAATAAAAGAAGAGGCTAGAGAAGAAGCTAAAGCACAGATAAAAGTAGTAGCTAAAGTAGAGCCGATAGTAGAAGATACAGAAGAAGTTAAAGAAGAAATTGCTACACAAGAATAGTAGAGTAGTTACTTAATTAAATCAAAAAGGGTTAGTTCTTAATTGAACTAGCCCTTTTTTGTGTCTATGGATTGGATATTAACGCCAAGAGATAAGAAAATGGTGTCAATATGAATAAAAGTAGTGAACGCTAAAGGCCCTGTAATAGGGGGTCTAATTATTCTTTTAAATTAAATGTAATCTTTTTTACTTTTTTTTAAGAATTAATGTTGACATCTTAATCCCTGGCTGTTTTAATGAGCGCCCTTCCGAAACGAAAAACTTTCAGGAAGGAACAAAATATGAAATTCAGGTCTGATTATTTCAAGACTTAAAATTAACATTTTAAGTCAAAGAAACTCTGACCTTTAAATTTCAATTTTGGCTGTTTATTACATCGTGAATATTTGATAATTAGAGAATATCGTACGTTTTACTTTCAATTTGTAAAACGTGCATAAATTTAATATCTCAAGAGAAAAAACCTTTTTTATTCTTATTTATCGTTAAAGCAGATTTACTCTGTACATAGACTCAAAAATAAGCAAAAGAAGGGCATTTGATGGATGCCTTGGCATAGAAAGACGACGAAAGACGTGACAGGCTGCGATAAGCCTCGGGTAGCTGCCAATAAGCTTTGATCCGAGGATTTCTGAATGGGGCAACCCACTCTCTTTTAGAGAGTATCCCTAACTGAATACATAGGTTAGGGAAGGTATACCCGGTGAACTGAAATATCTAAGTAGCCGGAGGAAAGGAAATCAATAGAGACTCCGTTAGTAGTGACGAGCGAATGCGGACCAGGCCAGTCCTGTGATCTTATGAATTAGAATAACCTGGAAAGGTTAACCATAGTGGGTGATAGTCCCGTATAAGTAATAATAAGTGACCAGGCATGAGTAGAGCGGGACACGTGAAATCCTGTTTGAACACGGGTGGACCAGTTCATCCAAGCCTAAGTACTCTTCTATGACCGATAGTGAACTAGTACCGTGAGGGAAAGGTGAAAAGAACCCCGATAAGGGGAGTGAAATAGATACTGAAATCGAATGCCTACAAGCAGTTAGAGCCTCTTTAGGGGGTGATAGCGTACCTTTTGTATAATGGGTCGGCGAGTTAATTTTGTCATGCAAGCTTAAGCCGTAAGGTGTAGGCGTAGCGAAAGCAAGTCCTAACAGGGCGACTTAGTATGGCGAATTAGACCCGAAACTAGATGAGCTAGCCATGGTCAGGTTGAAGGTAAGGTAACACTTACTGGAGGACCGAACACGTATATGTTGCAAAATGTTGTGATGAACTGTGGCTAGGGGTGAAAGGCTAAACAAATCTAGATATAGCTGGTTCTCCGCGAAATCTATTTAGGTAGAGCGTCAGATGATTACTGTTGGGGGTAGAGCACTGTCAAGACTAGGGGGTCCAAAAGACTTACCAAATCTTAACAAACTCCGAATACCAACAAGTACAGTCTGGCAGACAGGCAGTGGGTGCTAAGGTCCATTGCCAAGAGGGAAACAGCCCAGACCATCGTCTAAGGTCCCTAAATTATTACTAAGTGGGAAAGGAAGTGAAGAGACCAAAACAACCAGGAGGTTGGCTTAGAAGCAGCCATCCTTTAAAGAAAGCGTAATAGCTCACTGGTCTAAATAAGTCTTTTTGCGCCGAAAATGTAACGGGGCTAAAGTAATATACCGAAGACATGGATTCATAGGCATTGTGTCCTATGAGTGGTAGCGGAGCGTTGTGTAAGTCTGTGAAGGTGAACTGTCAGGTTTGCTGGAGATATCACAAGTGAGAATGCCGACATGAGTAACGATAAAACAAGTGAGAAACTTGTTCGCCGAAAATCTAAGGTTTCCTGCGTAAAGTTAATCTTCGCAGGGTTAGTCGGAACCTAAGGCGAGGCCGAAAGGCGTAGTCGATGGAAATCAGGTTAATATTCCTGAACCAGGTAGTGAGTGACGGGACTTCTTCTTCGTGTTTCCTTATTGGATTGGAAATGCTATGGAAGTTGTCTCCAGGAAATAGCCCTACCATTAAGTCCGTACCAAAACCGACACAGGTAGATGGGTTGAGAATACTAAGGCGCTTGAGAGAACCACACTGAAGGAACTAGGCAAAATGCATCCGTAACTTCGGGAGAAGGATGGCCCATATTTGCGCAAGCTGATATGGGTGGCACATAAATGGGGGTAGCGACTGTTTACCAAAAACACAGGGCTCTGCTAAATCGTTAAGATGATGTATAGGGTCTGACGCCTGCCCGGTGCTGGAAGGTTAATTGATGATGTGAGAGCATTTGATCGAAGCCCCAGTAAACGGCGGCCGTAACTATGACGGTCCTAAGGTAGCGAAATTCCTTGTCGGGTAAGTTCCGACCCGCACGAATGGCGTAACGACTTCCCTTCTGTCTCCAGTGTGGACTCAGTGAAATTGAATTTGCCGTTAAGATGCGGTATTCCTGCGGTTAGACGGAAAGACCCCGTGCACCTTTACTATAACTTTACACTGACATTAGAAATAAAATATGTAGGATAGGTGGTAGACTTTGAAGCTCAGTCGCTAGGTTGAGTGGAGTCGTCCTTGAAATACCACTTTTTTTGTTTTTGATTTCTAACTACAGCATCTATATCGATGCTTAGGACACTGTATGGTGGGTAGTTTGACTGGGGCGGTCGCCTCCTAAAGCGTAACGGAGGCGCGCAATGGTAAGCTCAGACTGGACGGAAATCAGTTTTAGAGTGTAATGGCAAAAGCTTGCCTGACTGTGAGACCTACAAGTCGAACAGAGACGAAAGTCGGTCATAGTGATCCGGTGGTTCTGTATGGAAGGGCCATCGCTCAACGGATAAAAGGTACGCCGGGGATAACAGGCTGATGATTCCCAAGAGTTCATATCGACGGAATCGTTTGGCACCTCGATGTCGACTCATCACATCCTGGGGCTGAAGAAGGTCCCAAGGGTTCGGCTGTTCGCCGATTAAAGTGGTACGTGAGTTGGGTTCAGAACGTCGTGAGACAGTTCGGTCCCTATCTGCCGCAGGTGTTGGAAAATTGAGAGGAGCTGACTTTAGTACGAGAGGACCGAGTTGGACGTACCAATGGTGTTCCAGTTGTTCCGCCAGGGGCATTGCTGGGTAGCTAAGTACGGACGGGATAACCGCTGAAAGCATCTAAGTGGGAAGCCTCCCTCAAAACTAATTTTCCCTATTAGGGTCGTGGAAGACTACCACGTTGATAGGCCGAGTGTGTAAGTACAGCAATGTATTTAGCTAACCGGTACTAATAACCCGATTGGCTTATTTTAAGTCTATGTGCGGTGTTAATCCGCTTTAAATAAGACAAAAAAGGAAGCTCAAAAGATATTAAGAAGGTATCTCTAATTATCATTTATTTACTGATGTGTAAATAATGCAGTTTATTGGTCTGGTGACGATAGCGGTGTGGAACCACTCGATACATTCCGAACTCGCAAGTGAAACGCAAGTCGCGCCGATGGTAGTTAGTCGTTAGGACTAGCGAGAGCAGGTTATCGCCAGGCCTATAAACTGCATTATAAGCACATAAAAGCCGAACTATTAATTTAGTTCGGCTTTTTTTGTGCCTTTTTTTACGTGTTAAATTTTAGGTGCCTGGTGCCTTTTTGTACCTGGTAACAGAAGTCAGGTTTCTCCCAAAGGTATATTTGACAAATAAAATACAATGAAACCAACTTTATTTACCAAATCCCCATTGCAATTTTTCCAATCATACATAAGTTAATCACAACAAAATATCTAATAATAATTTCAGAGTTAAATGAAAAGTCGCAAAAACCTTTTTACCTGGGTCTTAATATTCTTCGTAGTTTTAGGGATCTTTCAAAGCTTCTCAGGTCCAGAATCACTAGTTAATACCAAGCTTACCTTCTCAGAGTTCATGAAGAGTGCTGAAAGTGGAGATGTAAAGTCTGTTGAGATTAAAGGAAACAACTTAATTGGAACCCTAGGTTCTGGAGAACAATTTTTCACATACTTACCTGAATATCCTAATTTAATTGATGATCTTAAATCAAAAAATGTTGAGATTATCGCAATACCGTTAGTTTCAAAATCTGAAAAATTCATTGCTACAATATTTGGTATGCTGCCATTTATCTTAATGATTGGACTATGGGTTTACTTCACTAAAAGCTCTGGTGGATCTCGTGGTGGCGGTGCATTTGGTTTTGGTAAATCCAAAGCCAAACTTCTGCAAGAAAGCAAAACTAAAGTAACCTTTGGAGATGTTGCTGGAATTGATGAAGCCAAACAAGAATTATCAGAAATAGTAGATTTCCTAAAAGAACCCAAAAAATATACCGATGTAGGTGCCAAAATTCCTAAAGGTTGTCTATTAATAGGCTCTCCTGGTACCGGTAAAACTCTACTAGCTAGAGCAATAGCTGGTGAAGCAAATGTTCCATTCTTTTCGATTTCTGGATCTGACTTTGTAGAAATGTTTGTTGGTGTTGGTGCAAGTCGTGTTAGGGACATGTTCGCGCAAGCTAAAAAAACATCTCCTTGTATAGTATTTATTGATGAGATTGATGCAGTTGGTCGCCATCGTGGATCAGGAGTGGGCGGTGGAAATGATGAAAGAGAACAAACCCTAAATCAACTCTTAGTTGAGATGGACGGATTCTCTGACAATGAAGGTGTAGTAATTATCGCCGCAACAAATAGACCAGACGTTTTAGATAAAGCCTTACTTAGACCTGGAAGGTTTGACCGTCAAATCACAGTGCCAAATCCTGACATAAAAGGTCGTGAACAAATTCTTGCAGTTCATATTAAAAAAATTGCTGCTGCGTCTGACGTTGAGATTTCAATAATTGCCAGAGGCACTCCAGGATTTGCTGGTGCTGATTTAGCTAACTTAATTAATGAAGGTGCTTTATTGGCTGCTAGACAGGATCAAAAAATGGTTACAATGCAAGATCTAGAAGATGCAAAAGATAAAATAATGATGGGCTCTGAGAGAAGATCAATAGTTATGCTAAAATCAGAAAAAGAATTAACAGCCTATCATGAATCAGGTCACGCAATTACAGCTGTAAATTCTATAAACTCTGACCCAATTCATAAAGCAACAATAATACCTAGGGGCAGGGCGTTAGGTTTGGTAATGAGACTACCAGAAAATGACAGCTTCTCAGTTTCTCGTGCTAAATTATTAGATGATATTGTAGTAGCAATGGGAGGGCGAGCTGCTGAAGAGCTAATTTTTGGCTACGATAAAGTAACTACCGGAGCATCTTCTGATATTTCTCAAGCTACATCTATGGCTAGAAGCATGGTAACGAGGTGGGGCTTAAGTGATAAAGTAGGAGCTATTGATTACGCCGAAGATGATTCATCAGGAATGTACAATCCAGTTAAAGCTTATTCTGAAGAAACTGGTAAATTAATAGATGCTGAAGTTAAAAACATCATTGATGTTGCTCTTGAAAAAGCTAAGAAAATTCTAAAAGATAAAAAAGCTGACCTAGAAAAATTAGCAAAAGCTTTACTTGAGTACGAAACTTTAACCGGAAAAGAAATTACAGACTTATTATCTGGAAAAGATATTAAAAAATCATCATCAAGTAAAAAAGAAAGCAAATCCACTTCTAATAGTAGCGGAAGCTTCGTACCACATATAGACGACGATAAGTAGCAAAAAAGAAAAGGGGTCTGACCCTTAGGGGTCTGACCCCCTCATTAATTAAATCATGACTGTCGGGGTTTCGCCCTCTACGACATGTTCATCTACTAAATTTTCCCAAACTCTTCCTTAACAACCTCATAAGTATCCTTAGAAACAACTGAAGAGACTCTTCTTTCACCAATGCAATATTCTTGAGCTGACACAACTACCTTCCACTTCGGAATCATAACTAAAGACCAAAAATGTCCCAAAAACTCCATATCACCCCACCAAGCAATTTTATTCTTTTGATCACCATATTTCTTATCCATACTATATTTAATAGCCAAACAGCCCAAAACATCCTCATGTTTTTTTGCTCTCAAAATAGGCATAAAAATTCCTTTCTTAAATTCCAAAAGATCCTCACCACTTGATGTAGTGCCTTCCGGAAAAATTAATACTGAATCACCATGCTCAAGTTTGTAATCAATATCCTTATATAAATTTTTTACAGCCAGTGGATTACTTCTATCAAGAAAGATAGTATCAACACCCTTAGCCAATGATCCTAGCAAAGGCCATCCAGCAATTTCTGATTTCGCAACAAATGCAAATGGATGAACAGCATTTAAAATAATGATATCTAAGTAACTAATATGATTAGAAACAAAAACAGTCTTTTTCTTAACATCCCATTTCTTAACTTCTATCTTTCCACCCATCGCTTTAATTAAAGTAACGCTCCAGCATTTAAAAATAATCCTGTTCAAAGCACTTCTTAAATGCCTAAACTTACTAAAGAACAACCGCACCAACTTAAATAGTGTAAAAATGATTAGGCTAGAAGTTATAAAAATTATAACTCTAAGAACGCCTAAGAAAATTCTAAATATTATCATTATTCCTCTAGAAAGAATTTTGCATATTTTTTCTCTATCTTGTCAATGTCCATAATAACAGGATAGTCAATGCAATTAAAATCAGGGTCAAAGTGCGGTGCATTTAACAAATCAGCACCCATCTTCCAATATGTCCTCATAATTGAAGGTAGTATCTCTATTTTTTCATCATCCATTTTTTTAGTATCACTATTTGCAATATCATTAAAAACCTTACTGCAAATTTTTTCGTAACTTTCGTAATTATGATTACTGGTAATCGGTATCGATCCTGCGCCCATCAAATATTTTTTATTATTGCTGACCCAATATTGGCCAATACCTCTAAACAATAAAAACATTACAACACCATTTCTATGATCTTTATGAATAGCTAGCCTTCCAACTTCAACTGAATTTTCAATTAACTCTTTTGAATTTTCACCTAAATCAAAATTCTTGCCAAAATAACTATTATCATCCGTAACGGTAATCCTGTATGTACCAACAATATCACCGGTATTATTGTTAATCACAATCAGATGATCATAAAGATCGTCATATTTATCTTTATCGGTTCCTGAAATATCAAAAAAATCAGTATCAAACTCTTCACGATAGGTTTGAAAACGTAGTTTTTGAATATCCAAAATCTGAGATTTTGTGCTACAATAAGTAACGTAATATTTTCCTTTTGAAAATTTCCAGTCCTTCATAAAGATTATGTATTAATAAGTTAAGTTACAGAAAGAGTGAATAAAGGTTCATCAATAATTTTTAACTTATCAATCATTTTTTGAGGATTACAAGAAATAAGCTGTTCATTTTAGTAATGTAAATCTCCAATAGCCCGCCAATGTCACATTTATGTTGAATTTAACTCATTAATTACTATTTTAAATTTAACCTAAAATTTATTATAATTTATTATACGAAAACATGCAATTCGAAGTCTCAAAGCAAGTCCTATTAAAAGCGATATCAAGTGTTAATGGTGCTGTAGAAAAAAAGAACACAATCCCCGTCTTACAAAATATTAAGGTCGAAGCAAAAGACGACGCAATCGAGTTGACGGCAACGGATATGGACATATTGGTAAATGCCAAGTTTAGCTGTGACATGAAGAACAGCGGTGCAACAACCGTGCCTGCACAAATGCTATTTGACATCGTTAGGAAAATCCCGGATGACTCAAAAATTCTTTTTTCAAAAGAAAGTGATACAGTAGTAAAATTACAAATAGGAAAGTCAAAATATAATCTTCCTTGTATTGACGCTTCAGAATTTCCTAATTTATCAGAAGGAGAGTTGGGTGAAGAAATTGAAGTAGAATCGTCTAGCTTATCAAAAATGATAGAGAAAACTCGCTTCGCAATCTCATCTGACGAAACGCGCTATTACCTAAATGGTTTATATCTGCAAGCCATGAAAAAAGAAGGTGCTACGCAAAATAATGAATTTGAACTTAGAACAGTAGCAACAGACGGTCACAGAATGGCTTTGTCTTTTTTAGCTACTAACTTAAAAACAGCTTTTGGCGTAATCTTACCAAAAAAATCAGTTTCAGAGATTAAAAGAATAATTGATGGCAGTGAAAATGTTAAAATTTCAGTATCGCGTGTTAAGATTAAAGTCGTATCTGATTCAGCAACAATAATTTCAAAACTAATTGACGGTGAATTCCCGGACTACGACAAAGTTCTACCAAAAGATAATACAGAAATTGCCGTAATTAACAAAAAATTATTTTTTGACTGTGTTGATCGCGTATCAACCGTAGCTAATGACAAACATAAAGCTTTGAAATTGATTGTTGAAAATGGCAAAATGATTCTACAAGTCAGCACCAATGATGGTTCATTCGCTTATGAGGAATTTGACATAAATTACTCAGGCGTAAAAATTGAAACCGGCTTTAATTCTAGATATTTACTAGATATAATAGGCCAGGTTGACAATGAAGAGCTAATTATGCGCTTCAAAGACAGCAATTCTCCAGCATTGATAGAAGCAAAAGATATGAATTCTGTATTTGTAATCATGCCAGTAAGAATTTAATAGTTTAAATGATCAAACTTTCTAAATTAGTCCTTACAAATTTTCGCAACTTCCTCGCCCAAAAAATAGAATTTAGTGAAAATATCGTCCTTTTTTGCGGTTCAAACGGAGTAGGCAAGACCAACATTCTAGAAAGCTTAACTCTCTTTTCTAAAGGTAGCACACTTCGCGGTTCAGATTTTGAGCAAATGACCAACCAAGATCAACAACAATTTAGCGTATATTTGGAGCTGGAACATCACGAATTCATAGAAAATATTTCTATCTCTTATAGCAAAGCAACAAATAAAAAAATCACTAATGTTAATGGAGAGCCGACAAATCCAAAAAGACAATCAGACTTAAAAAATCACTTAATAAATTTTATCTGCCTAACTCCAAAATTAGAGCAATTATTTATCTCCTCAAAAAGTGGTCGCCGCGACTATATGGATAAAATAGTTCAAGACATTGACGCTACCCACCAAACAAGAATATCGACCTATCAAAAACTCCTAAAAGAAAGATTATTAATCCTGCAAAAATACCAACATAGCGCTTCTGACTTATCAAATAAATGGCTAAACTCCATAGAGGTAAAAATAGTAGAAAACGCTGTCGCTATTGCCGCTGCCAGAAATGAAGCCGTTGAATTCTTCAATAAAGCAATTTCTAATTTTTCCTCTAATTTTCCCAAGCCTAAATTATTAGCCAAAGGTGACGTAGAAGAATTAATAAAAGTTGAGAGCGCCCTAAAATTAGAAAATATCTACAAAGAAAAACTACAAAATAATCGCACTCAAGACGCTGCCAATTTTAAAACAAATTTCGGAGTACACAGAAGCGACTTTGACGCTATATTTACCAAAGACAAACAAAACAAAGGAATAAGCGCAACACTATGCTCCACTGGTGAACAAAAAGCCATAATGATCGGAATCACATTGGCTCGTGCCGTAATATCCTCAAAATACCGCAGCCATCCCACTATCCTAATATTTGACGAAGTTGTAGCCCACTTAGACGAGGAAAGAAAAAACAACCTCCTATCAGAAATAAAACAATCCAATCTGCAAACCTTCCTAAGTGCTACACACCAAGATCTTATCCCTCAAGAATCCTCAAAAAACATCCAATATATTACCCTTCCTATCTAGACCATCCAAAGTCACAAAACGTTTCAAAATTATACATCTGTAGGGTTTCTTATTTACAGCTTAAAGAATCGAGATTAGTTCTATCGGTCTCTTGTAAATCAATAAATTTAATTTTATGTCAAAAACTCCTTATTCAGAGCGCAGTGAGTCTGCTGCTAGAGTTAGCCTCGCTGGTCAAAGTGATAATACTACATCTCCTGATATTTCTGAATCCACGCTAGGGAAGGATACCCCGTCAGGAAAAAAGAGTGTAAGTTTTAGTCCGGTTCTAAACGATTATCGCATTATTCCTCCAAAAGAACATGATGTAGAAGATTATAGGAGCTATGCAAAAAAAATAGATGAAGACTCTAACCTTAACGAGGAAGAGTCTTCTGAATTCTCAAAAATGCTATTAGAAGACACAATTGAGGAGATCAAGGATGCCCTTGAGATGGTGACACTACAAAATATAAAGAATGATCTATATGAAATTGCGGATTCAAAAAATTCTGATGCATTTTATCAAGCATTCATTGTTCGTCCAGATGTGTGTGAGGTAGTGTCTTCTTTATTCCGATCTCAAGAAGTTCAAGGTAATAGAGCAACTCGGATGCCGATTTCTTTTTTACTAGGATGTTTAAGATTTGCAGTTCAGGATAATCAAATTGATGTTGTTGATCTGCTATTAATAAATAGTCTTAGAGAAGCTCGCCTCATATTTAAAGATCAAAGCTTAATCTGTGATGCGGCACCATATAAAGATGCAGAAATATTAAAGATGTTTTCTCGTTATCCAGGTTCTAAAGAATATTTTTTAAATCAAATTTCTGGTGGTGGAAATAATATTGCACATGTAGCCGCTTCTCATGGGAATTGGAAAGCAATTGAATTAGCTATAGTGCCTTTAGCCCCCGAGATCCTCTACAGCGTTAATAATTTTGGCCAAACACCTGCAATTATTGGTGCGGAGTTTGGTGAAATAAACTCAATAAAATCATTGTTAAGATGCTTTGAGCATTTTCATAATAAAGGGCGGCCTTTGAGTCGTCATACCCCAATGCAGGAAATTTGCCGACCAGATTATAATGGCGAGACAATTCTTAGCAATGCAGCCAGAAATGGAAATCAAGATTTGGTAGATTTTTTATTGCGAACAAAAATTCAAGAGCTTCCACCTGAAATTATAATCCAAAGTAATGTAGATGGGGATTTGCCACTGCATATCGCTGCAAAAAATGGTTCTTTGAAAATTTTTCAAGATTTGCTCCATCACACAGATTCTGCGTATCATGATCCTGAGAGATTGTTAAGCCGCTCAATTACTGGACAAGACGTAGATATTATGGAAACGGCAATTCAGATTTTGCAAAATAATCAAATAGACATAAATACGCCAGATATTGAGGGAAAAACATTTATGCATTTTGCTGCGCAAAAACAAAATATTGATGCTGTGATGGTTTTATTAAGATTTGGAGCAGATGAAAATGCTTCTGATTTAGTTGGAACAACCCCGATTGATTATATTGAGAAAGAGGAAGATAAAACAAGTATAATTGATGCAATATCAATTATTAGAAGTGCACAAGTTCAACCCGCATCTTTGTTAACAGATGGAAAAGTCAGTACTACACAGGTAGTTGAGAATGTTTCTTCTACACAAATTACATAAATATTAATTTATGCAGACATTTATTAGTTGAAAATTCTATAGAAGTAGTTTTAGATTCTTTTTAATAGATCTAATTCACAATTTACTTCAAAATAATGTCAATTCTCCCTAATTCTCACAATTCAGCATCAGCAAAGACCTCGGTTGCAAATAATTCTCAAGAAACTACAGGAATTTTCAGTGGTGAAGATTTTCTTAACGCAGCATTTATTGGTAACAATCAAATTATTTCTGATTATTTGTTACAAGGTGGAAATATAAATATATACGATAATTCCAGAAATACAGCTCTACACAATGCGGTGCATAATAGATTACCAAGCGTAATTGTAAGCCTGTTAGTTCACAATGGCGCTGATGGACAGTTAAATAATAATGATGGCAAAACACCATTGCAGATAGCAGAAGAATCTTTTGAGAAGTTAAGTAGTGAACTAAAAACTGCTACTAGATATCAAAGAGCATTGTTGATACCACAAGAAAAATTAGATAAAATGACAAAAGATCTTAATGATTTTGAAATAGTAAAAACAATCCTAGAATTCCAAAAGACCGCAACAAAGGAACCAAAACCAATAAGTGGTACTCAGCTAAAAACTCCAACTTTAGAAAGGATCGAATAAAGATTTAGGTACCAGGTAACAAAGGTAGCTGGTACCAGTAAAATGCTCAGATATTTGACATGCCCGCAAAATTTTCAACAATCTCAAACTCTCTAGGCTTAAATAACTGATAATGCCACCATTCCTTACTATAAAAATCAAACCCAGCTTCAGTCATAATCTCCAACAATTTTATCCTATTTCTTTTAGCATCCTCAGATACATCGTCGCAATCATGAAATGCCAAACTAGAAAATTCATCAAAGTCGCTTCCCATATCTATTTTATCACCATTTTCATCTGTCAGCGTTAAATCAACCGCAATGCCTCGACAATGCGGGATTGCGCCAGTTGCCGGATTGGAGATAAATCCTTCTTCACCCTCTTCAATCGGAAATGCGTCATACATAAATTTCTGTACAGGTAGCGGCCTGTAGCCATCAAAAATTTTAATCCCATATCCAGATTCTTTAGCAATATTAATAGCCATTTCTAATCTTTCTGCCGCCTCTGGATGTAAAAAACATTTCGTAGATTTATATAAAACTCTTTCACACACATTATTTGTAGTTGCGTATCTGAGATCCAGAAAAACTCCAAATTCTTTTTGGGTAATTTCTACTAATTGTGTCATGGTAGTTAGGTACTGTTAATAAAGGTGATTAATATTAGATATTGTTTTGTTTTTAACGCTTTTTTAATAAAAAAATCAATAATATCAGGATATATTTTTTATTTTTTTATTGAAAAATAAGTAAAAAAAGGACGAAAGATAATGTTAATAACCTTTGTTAACATTACCTAGAATGGTTTTAAAACAACTAAGGTAACGATTAATATCATCAGGACTGCAGGAATTTCATTTATTAGCCTATAAAACTTCGCGCTTCTTTTATTTATTCCTTTTTCAAACTTCTTTCTACAAGAGGCCAAAAATCCATGGAACCCAGCCATGAGTAATACTAAAGACAATTTGGCATGTAACCATCCACCATCAAAACCATAATATGAAGCCAAATAAGCGCCACATATAAAAGCCACAATCATTGCCGGATTCATAATAAATCTAAGCAATTTTCTCTCCATTATCTGAAAAGTTTTATCCATGTCTGAGCCTTTCTTTGCATCAGCGTGATAAACATAAATTCGTGGTAAATATAACAGACCAGACATCCAGGAAATTACGGCCACGATGTGTAAAACCTCTATTGCTTCAAACGCTTCTACTTCAAACATAAATTGCCTCAAAAAAAAGTTGATATTTGTTGGGTCAATAACTAGTATCCAATCGAATTAATTTCAACCATTAACTGGTCAATAAAAATCAATAAATAAATTTGATGAAACTTCTCGCTTGTAACTCCAATCCTAAATTATCAAAATTAATTGCTAACAATCTTGGCCTAGAGCTAGTTGAGGCAGAAGTTAAAAAATTCTCTGACAAGGAAGTCTTTGTAGAAATAAAAGAAAATGTTCGCGGCGAAGATATATTCGTTATTCAATCAACTTCTTTTCCCGCAAATGACAATCTAATGGAGCTCCTAACGGCTATTGACGCTCTAAGAAGAGCTTCCGCAAAAAGAATAACAGCAGTAATACCTTATTTTGGTTATGCCAGACAAGACAGAAAAAGCGCTTCGAGAACTCCAATCACTGCTAAATTAGTAGCAAATATAATCACTTCAGCCGGAGCCGACAGAGTTTTGACTATTGACCTTCATGCCGGACAAATACAGGGTTTCTTCGATATACCTCTAGACAATCTTTACGCCGCACCAGTATTTGTTAAAAACATTAAAGAAAATTTTGACCTAGACGACTTAGTTATAGTTTCTCCTGATATTGGTGGTCTTGTTCGTGCCAGAGCAATCGCAAGCAAGATTGGTTCTGAACTAGCAATAGTTGACAAAAGACGCCCAAAAGCAGGAGTCAGTGAAGTAATGAATATCATTGGTGACGTTGAAAACAAAAACTGTATAATCGTGGATGACATGATCGATTCTGGTGGAACGCTGTGTAACGCCGCTGCAGCTATAATGGAAAAAGGGGCTAAATCAGTATCAGCCTATATTACTCATGGTATTTTATCTGGGCAAGCTCATGAGAAAATCGTAAATTCTAGTTTGGAAAAACTAGTTATCACAAACTCAATTGAGCCAACAGATAAAACCCTAGAAACTAAAAACATCAAGATAATAGACATATCTGATCTTTTAGCCAAAGCTATATATAATATATCTCAAGAGACTTCCGTATCAAAATTATTTGACTAAACAGAAATTATACAATGCAAGAACTTATCAAAAAACTTCAAGGATTATCAAAAGAAAATTCCGCACCATTTTTAATATCTATAGCGGTACTTGTTACTTCAATCTTACTTACCAAAGCTTTATATCACGAAAAAGATGTTAAGAAAAGAGGGTACCAAATTGCTATTTCTAAAGACGGAACAAAAGTCGTAAAAAAAGAAAAAGTAGTAACTCTAGCCTCATCCTTACAAACTGCTGACTTTGATCGCGGTAAAAAAATATTTAGAAAATGTGCATCATGTCATAACGCTGCAAAAGGATCTGGCGCTAAAGTAGGGCCAAATCTTTGGAATGTAGTTAATAGAAAAAAAGGCTCTTCAGCAGGCTTCACATATTCCAAAGCTTTACTACAGAAAGGCGGAAGATGGGACATTGAATCAATCAATACATTTATTACAAAGCCTAAGAAATTTATAGCCGGAACTAAAATGGCATTTGGCGGAATGAGAAAACCTCAAGACCGTGCTGACGTAATATTATATTTACAAAAACAACGATAACTCTTTTAGGGACCAGGTACCATAGGTACCTGGTCCCAGAAATTTTAACAATCAACAGCAATGTTCGGAATCCTAATAGCAGCAATATTCGGAGCAATATTTGGCTCATACGCCACATTATTTGCCTACAGACTTCCACTACAAGAATCTTGCTTCGGTAGATATTTCGGACCAAAGTCGCGCTGCCCAAAATGCGATACAATAATTAGAACTAGAGAGCTAATTCCTCTAATTAATTGGTTAGTGACACTTGGAAAATGCAGAAAATGCCAAAGCAAAATTCCAAAAACTCATTTATTTATAGAAGTTGCAACCACTTCATCTTTTGTCATTAGCTATTTGCAATTTGGTTTTAGCGAATATTTTATAATCTACTCTCTAATATCAGTCGGCTTAGTAATATTAGTTGTTACTGACTACACACATAATCTTTTCCCAGATAGTCTTTTAAACTTTATCGTGATGATATCTTTAGCGGGCAGGGTATTAACTGACCAAAATATAATTGACTCAATATATTCAGCAATTTTTGGAACTGTGGCAGCGATTATCTTTTATAAGATATTCTATATAAAGATTAGCAACATGTTCAAATCTCAAGGACAAGTTTTTGATTATGCTAAACTAATATTAATTTCTTCAGTAATTCTACAGCCTCAATTATTCCTATTATATTTCTTGGCAGTTTTGATAATCTTCTCACTTTGCTCTTTATTTAACATTTCGACTAAATTAAAAAAAGGAAATACAGGACATATGTTAGTAATTCCTCTAATGTTGTTAATGTTTTTTCCTCCTTATCTCTTAACTAATTAATTAAAACAAATCATGACTAACGACTATAAAGTAAAAGATATCTCTCTATCTGATTGGGGACGCAAAGAAATAACTTTAGCAGAAAATGAAATGCCAGGGCTTATGTCTATTCGTAGTGAATATGGCAATACGCTACCTTTAAAAGGCGCAAAAATTATTGGCTGCCTTCATATGACAATTGAAACTGCAGTTCTAATAGAAACTCTAACTCACCTTGGCGCAGAAGTCAGATGGAGTTCTTGCAATATTTATTCAACTTCTGATCAAGCAGCAGCAGCAATTGCTAAAAGCGGTGTTCCAGTATTTGCCTGGAAAGGTGAAACTGAAGAAGAATATGAATGGTGTATAAAACAAACTATTGAAGGACCAGATAGTTGGGAACCTAATATGATATTAGATGATGGCGGTGACTTAACCAAAATCGTACATGATAACTATCCGGAAGTTCTAAAAAATATCAAAGGCCTATCAGAAGAAACAACTACAGGAGTTGCTAGACTTTACCAAATGGCAAAAGAGGGCGCTTTAAAAGTTCCTGCGATTAACGTAAATGATTCAGTAACAAAATCAAAGTTCGATAATCTTTATGGCTGTAAAGAAAGTGTTATTGACGGTATTAAAAGAGCAACCGACGTTATGATAGCTGGTAAAACGGTAGTAATTTGTGGTTACGGAAACGTTGGTAAAGGTTGTGCCGAAGCGTTCAAAGTTCAAGGCGCAAAAGTAACCGTTACAGAAATTGATCCAATCTGCGCTCTTCAAGCTGCAATGGCAGGTTTTGACGTTCAAACAATAGAATCTGTTGTTCACAAAGCCGACATCTTTGTAACTACCACGGGTAATGTAGACGTAATCACGTTAGAGCATATGCGCAATATGAAAGATTGTGCAATAGTTGGAAATATTGGTCATTTCGACAATGAAATCCAAGTTGATTTTCTAAGAAATCTAAAATGGACAAACATCAAACCTCAAGTTGATCAAATAGAATTCCCGGACAATAAGAGAATAATACTCTTAGCAGAAGGTCGTCTATTAAACTTAGGCTGTGCAACAGGCCATAGTGCTTTTGTTATGTCTGCAAGTTTCACAAACCAAGTTATGGCACAAATTGAGTTGTTTAAAAATAGTCAAGATTATAAAAATGAAGTTTACCTACTGCCAAAATATCTAGACGAAAAGGTAGCAATGCTTCACTTAGAGAAGCTTGGAGTAAATTTAACTAAGCTAAGTGACAAACAGTCCAAATACATCTCAATAGACGTTGCTGGGCCATTTAAGAATGACAACTATAAGTATTAATAGTTCTGGGACCCAGGTTCCGTCAACGTGGCGAGCATGGGGTTAAATTCATGGCGGGGTCGGGGTTTAATTCACGGCGGTGTCGGGGTTTAATTCACGGCGGTGTCGGGGTTTAATTCATGGCGGGTCGGGGGTTGCACCCCCGACCCAATGTTCATTATCAACAAGAGCATCTAACAACAATAAACAAGCAAAATGGATAAATATTTTATAACTACAGAAGGTTACAAATCTCTAAAAAAAGAGATTGAAAACATGAAAAACGTCCAAAGACCAAAAGTAATAAAGCAAATAGCCGAAGCAAGAGAGCATGGTGACCTTAAAGAAAATGCTGAATATCATGCCGCAAAAGACAAACAAGGCTTCATTGAAGCCCAACTTTCTGACCTAGAACCAAAATTTTTACTGTCTGAAGTGGTAGATGTTAAAAATTTATCTGGTGATATAGTTCAATTTGGAACAACGGTTGAATTAGAGAATTTAGACAATGAAAAAATTGTAAAATATAAGATTGTGAGTGAGTTCGAATCTGATATTGACAAAGGGCTAATATCTAACTCATCCCCTGTTGCCCAGGCCTTACTAAGAAAGAAAGAGGGTGACGAAGTAGAAATAAGGACTCCCGGAGGAGTATCTACTTATGAAATATTAAAAATTACTTTTGTTTAATAAAACCAGTTTCTATTATATCCAATAATGGTATTTTGAAAAATAATTCGAAATTAATAAAAAAAAACTTTGACAACATGAAACGCGTTGCTTAAAAATCTGATCCATAAATCTTTAGATTTCATTAGTCTTTATATAATTAAAATTTTTAAACATGAAAAAAACTTTTTCTTCGAAAAAATCGGCATTCTCTTTAATTGAGTTATCAATAGTGTTGATTGTAATTGGTTTGTTGATTGCTGGTATCACCGGTGGAGCAAGTTTAATCAAAAGTTCAGAACTACGTTCCGTTATGAGTGAAGCTAGAGGCTACGCAGTAGCAACTAATGCTTTTTATAGCCAATATGACTCTCTTCCAGGAGACTACGGTACTGCAGTAGGAACCGTAAGCACAAACGTTGGTGATGATGATGGAACTATCGAATTCGCAAATGATTATGATGCTATATCAGAAGGATCAATCGCATGGTATGCTCTTAAGCAAATCGGTGCAATAGATGACTCCCTTACTCATACAATTTCTAGCACATCTCAAGTACCGGGAACTAATATTCCTTCTTCAAAAATTAAATCTGCAGGTTGGATTTTTGGATATGCTAACAGCCAAAATGTAGTTGCTCTTACTAGAGCTACAACTGCTGCTACAATAGATGGTGACGAGCCTGGAGATGGAGACATCACTGCAGCTGCTTTATTACCATCTGACGCTTTGTCAATCGATTCTAAAATCGATGATGGAAATGCTGACACTGGTAAAGTAAGAACTCTTCTTAACAACGGTTCTATCAGTAGTACAACTTGTAGCAGTGGAGCTACTTACACAATCGGTGGAACTGATCTTACTTGTACAATTTCTTACCAAATAGACGTAAACGCTTAGTTTGAAGTTATAAATTAAGTTTCTTAAGAAAGGCCTCACTACTAAATTGTAGTGGGGCCTTTTGAGTATCAAGCAACCAACAACACACCAAGCAATATATCTAACCAATAACACTCGATTAATATGATTAATCTTCTTCTCGTATCTATATTTTTAAGTTCCATTGCAATCTTTGGACTTTGTTTGTTTTCCTACCTAGCTGGTAATCGTTATAAAACTTTTCTGGTTTTTAATCTAAATATAGCGATCTTTTATTTATTCTATGGACTTAGTATTGTAGCCCAGGATTATCAAAGTGCATTTTTATATGCTAAGATAAGCTTATCATTATCTTATCTCATCTCACTTCTTTCTCAGTATTTTGCAGCAGAATTCTCTGGAATAAAACATAAGAAGTATCTTGTCATCAATAGTGCTTTAACAGTAGTCCTAATAGTCATAACAGCTTTGACTCCATATTTTATCACGTCAGTGAAGCCATTTATGGATTTCAAATACAGCGTTCAAACAACTGATATTTTTAGATATATATATTTCCCTTATTTTCTTATAAATGTTATTTATTCTCACTATCTAATATTTCAGGCGAGCAAGAATGATCCAAAAGCAAAATATATTTTTCTTGCATTATTTTTTGGATATTGCGGTGGATGTACCATAATATTCCAATATTATGCAATAGAAATATATCCACTGGGTAATTTTACCGTTATATTCTATGCAACTTTTATGGCTTACGGTATAACCAAATACCGTTTCTTTAATTCATCTCTAATATTTTCAAAATCACTTACCAGAATAGCCGCCTTAATTGCATTAGCTATTTGTTATCTAGTTTTATACTCTCTGTATTATCTACTATTCCCAATCAAGAATGCCCTCACTAACGCAATATTAAACATATCCTTCCTAATCTTTGCTTGCGAGACATATCAATTCTTCATGAGCAAGTTTCAAGATGTGCAAAAGCACCTATTTAAAGTCGAGTTCAAAACTTTAGATAATGTCACTGAAGAAATGCGCCAAAACCTTAGTGATCAAACGGACTTAACAAAACTTAACAAGTTCATCCAGTCTCTATTTTATTATAAAATTCCATTAGAACTAAACTTTATTGCCATAAACGAGAATCACTTTGACGACTTCTTATATGAAGAAGAGCAGGGTCCAGACTACAAAGTCACTCTAAACCCAAAGGATGCTCGTGAACCTAACTTCACAAAATATCATGAAGAAATATCAAAACTAGAAGCCACCACATGTTATCAAGATGCTAATAACAAAATTAAAGAATTATTAGACTCAACAGAGTCATCTAGTTTGGTGCCATTCATTTATAAAAAAGAGGTAATTGGTTTTATTTTGGTAAAAGAGCGCGGAAAGAATCATTTTTTCACTCATGAGGACATATTAGTTTTTGACAATCTGTCATGGCAAATAGGCATTGCTCTAGAAAACGTTAACTCAAATAATAAACTTCAAGATCTAGAAAATGTAAAAAAGCAATCCAAAGAATATAAAGCTTTGGCTGGCTCTATCGCTCATGAAGTTAGAAACCCACTTAATTCTATCAATGTTTTAGGCGCCCAAATTAAAGATATCTTAAATAACAATGAAGATGACTTATTCTCTTCCCAAAATTTCGACGTCCTGCAAAACGCCGCTTCACATTCCCCAACACCAAAAGAAACCGGAGTGGAGTTATCAAATGTTTTATTAAAATATCGTCGCAATAAAAATGCTTTATCTAGCCTGACTTCTAAAATCTCAGATTCAATCTATCTAGCCAATAACATAATAAATATAATCCTGGGAGACCTAAAGGATAAGGCAATTGACCCATCTGATCTAGAATTCATTAATTTAAGTGACTTACTACCAACAATAATCGCAAAATACGGCTATAAATCAGACATGGCAAAAGCCGCGCTCACAATTGATCATGACAGTTTTAAAAATGATCGAGGAAATGAAAGAGACATTTATATCAAAGCCGTAGACGAAAGATTAACTTTCACAATTTACAACATATTAAAAAATGCTCTTATCTACGTAAATGACTACCCATCTCTAAAAGTAGAAATATCAATAGAAGAAGCAAAACTAGACTCACAAAACATTGAAGGATTTCAGAATGCCATACAAGATTATGTAATAATTAACATAACAGACTATAACGGCCCCGGAATCTCTAAAGAAAATATAGATAAAATATTTGAGGATTTCTTCACAGCAGAAAAATCTGGTCAAGGTTCTGGTCTAGGTCTGGCATTCTGCCAAAGAAATATGCGTCTGTTTGGTGGTCATATAAAATGTGAATCTAAAATAAATGAATATACCAAATTCTCTTTATGCTTCCCTAAACCAACAAAAGATGAAGTAGACAATATAGACAGCTACCAAAAACAAACCATTTTAACAATAAACCAAGATAAAAAGTTCATTCAGACAATTGAAAATAATCTCGACATAATATGCGAGAATATATCTTGCGATAATCCAAATCTAGGAAATCTAATTTTCAAAAATACCTATAAATTAATTATCTTTAGCACAGATCCAGACAGCGAAGATAAAAAAGAAGATCCGCTCCTAAAACATCTAAGATCATACAAAAACATCAATAAAGAAGGCGCAATAATCGCGCACATAAATAACTGCAGTTTCGAGGACTTCCCAAAACCATATAAAAGCCTACTCCATTATTATATAAATCATCAAGAAGACCAAAGCTATAATATTTTCCTAAGAACAATATCTAAACTAACAACGTCAAACCCAAATAAAGAAATAGATCTATCCTACATCAAACAAGATGAAATAGACCTAACAAAATATAAAATGATCTTTGCTGATGACAATGACATCAACCTAAAAGTAACTAAAAACGCCCTAGAAAATATTGGCCTAAGCGTCACCCCTGCAATTGATGGAAGAGAATTACTAAACATATTCAAAGAAGACCTAGAGTCCCAAGTAAAAAGCAATAAGCACAAATCCTCATTCAACCTAATCCTAACAGACATAAACATGCCCTACATAGTAGGCAATAAAGCAGCCCAAGAAATCAGAAAAATAGAAGAAAAACTAAACATAAAATCCTACAATCAAGTCCCAATAATAGTCACCACCGGTAACATAGTAAACGCCGATAGCTACTATTACGAAAGCGAATCCGAAAACATCTTCAACCGCTTCGAAACCGGCGTCAATGACTACTTCCTAAAAGGAAACGACCCCAACAGCCTAATAAAACTCCTAAAAGTATACCTAAAATAACCCCTTTTTTAGGTACCAGGTACCATTTTGTACCTGGTACCAGAATTTGTAGGCAGGTTGAGGGTTGCACCCACTCTCCCTCATTGCGAGCGAAGCGCGGCAATCCAGCTTCTCCATTCCATCATTTTATACAGAAGTAAATAGTCCAGCTCCT
>Ga0209711_10000024_pt1 | contig 119107 bp, 104 predicted proteins | sample ArcticOcean_MG_C_7_FD_187441 | JGI IMG/M metagenome (GOLD analysis project Ga0209711, IMG submission 187441) | Marine microbial communities from western Arctic Ocean - ArcticOcean_MG_CB11_88 (SPAdes) (version 2) | ecosystem: Environmental > Aquatic > Marine > Oceanic | place: Arctic Ocean... | reverse complement strand
AAATTTTATAAGCACAATAGTGCGCTCAGTTTGTGTGGCGGTGTAGCTCAGTCGGTAGAGCGACGGGATCATAATCCGCAGGTCGGGGGTTCAAATCCCTCCACCGCTACCAAACTAGGCTCTTCAACTTATCGATTTCAGATTAAGAACTCTATTTTTCTCCAAATAAAATTATTAAATATTCGCAAATAAGTTGTAGGAACTGGAAAGTGATGGATGGCTGTTAAAAGCAAGATGCTACTCTATCTCTGGGGTGTAACTCCCGACCCGCCATAATTTAACCTCGATGAGTTATGAGGAACAATTATCCTGCTAGGGCAGGACTAGTACCAATCCCTCTTCCTTCTAGGTTAAATGCTTCTGAAGGGCTTCTTTCTATACCGACAGTTAATTTGGTGGCTGTGTAGACTTTTACAAGTGTAGGGGAAGGGCTAATACCTTCGTAAGGGGAAATAGGATAACTATCACTATTGTATATTTCTTCTTTATTACCTTCCTCGTGCTGAGTTTCAAAAGTAACTTTATCTGTTTCTGATAATTTAGTAGAACTACTTGTTAATATTTTAGAAATTTTGTCAGCAGATTGAGATTTTTTATATTCATCCCATATTGCGACCAAATCAAATCTGTGTTTTTCATTTTTGTCCTTATCAGTTGATTGGTCTAAAACTAATTTCCTATCTATATCATCCATTTTATCCAATACTGAGATATCGGCCATGGTTAGTGAAAAGTTTTTGCCTTCAAAAGTTTTGTTGATAGCCTTTAAATTATCAAAAGTGTTTCCTACCTGTAGAGAATCTATTTTGCCTATAAAATCCGCAAATCCAGTATCATCAAGTTTGTCTTTAACTGCATATAATTTATTCATTACCCGAATAATTTTCTTACTTCTTGAATCTTCGTCAAACCAATGACCTTCTTTTTTTGATTCTGTTGTAGAACTAGTACTGGCTGTTCTTCTTCCTCCTCCTCCTCTACTACTACTGCCTCCTGGTGTTGCTGCTGCAGCCGTATAGGCTGTTCCAATCGTGTTGGCTGCTGCTGCTTTTCTTTGTTCTTCTACTGGTGTTGTAGTCGTTGTTGTTGCTGCTGTATTTATAGCTGTATCTGGAGTTAATATCTCTTCTTGCAATTCTGTTGAACCAGCTTGATGTACTAGGCTTGCGTCTTGTCGTAGAGGAAGTGTTGTAGTTGATTCTTCTTCTTGTTCACCTGGTAGCTCAGGGTTAACTCCTGTGTAAGGGGAGTGAGGGTCTACAGCCATAGGGGAGGGGTTACTGGCAAATCCGAATACTGACCTATTAATATGAGGTGCCGCTGCGTCATGGCCTTGTTGAGTTGTAGTCTCAGGTTGATCTTCTGCTGCGTCTATTTCGTTATTTGAATTTTCACGTTTTCTTTTTCTACCGACTGCTGCAGGAGTTCCTGTAGACTCTGTATTTGTACTTGGTGCTGTAGGTGTAGACGGAGTTGCAGAAACTGCGTTTTTATTTTTTTCCTCTTTCAATAAAGATTCTAATTCTACTATTCTACCAGCGCGTTCATCAGATGTTTTTGTTGCTTCTGCTGCTTTAGCCGCTGCTGTCGTAGCTGCTGCTTCTGATGTTGTTAGTTTAGCGCGTATCTCTTCTAACTCCTTACGAGTTTCTTCTTGTGAATTTTCTACAGTTTCTACTGCGTCTGTCGAGGTTGCGGTGCTGGTTGTAGTTGATGATCCTGTAGATGTTTGGGTAGCTGATGAAGTAGATTCTACGGCTTTTGCTTCTTGTTCTTCACGTTGTGTTACTTTGAGATTAGCTGCTGCTAAATCTTCTCTTAATGTTGTTATTGTAGCATCTTTTTCGTCTCTAGTTTCATTAATAGCTTTTAGTGCTGCCAAGGCTTCTTCTAATTGCACTTTTGAAGAGCCTTCTTTTCCTGCGGATGATGTTGAAGCTGATTTTTCCTGCTCTTGTTCCGCAGCTAGTTTGGCTTCTAGTAAGTCTTTTATTTGGGACAATAGCTTCGCAGTGTTTTCTGGAGATGTTGTATCAGCACTAGCTGATTCGGCACCAGTATTTGTGGTAGTTTCTGTATGTCCCGCTTGTTGGTTTGTATTACTTGCTAGTTGGGCTATTAATTTATTTAGTTCTTCGTCTTTTGGGTCTGCTGCTGTGGCTGCAGCCGGAGATTCGGATGTGGTTCCTGCGGAAGTAGCTGTAGTTTGCTGTGCTTGTTGTAATGATTTTAATAATTCTAATAATTTTTCTATTTCTTTAGAATTCTCTCCAGCTTTTGTCTCTTCTTGAGTTTTAGCTTTAGCTTTAGCTTCAGCTGCTGTTGTAGTTGCTGTTGTAACTGCTGCCTCGGCTTCTTTTAATTGTTCTGTTAATGTAGCATTTTCTGCTTCAGCTGCTGATGCTCTACTAGTTGCTTCTGTAGCGGCTGTGTTAGCCGCTGCTAATGCTTTACGAGTGGCTTCTTCTTTTGCGTCTTGTTCTTCCTGTTTTTTAGCTTGAGTGTTTGCAAATTTAAATACATTTTCCTCCCTACTATTCTGAGCTGCTGCTACTCTTCCATTTTTTTCAGCAGTTTCGCGCTTTTGTCCTTCTCGAAGAAGCTTTAATTGCTTTTTTAATCCTTCTATTTCAAGATCCTTCGATTTTGAAATAGCATCTTTTAATTGTTGTTCAGCGCTGTCTGTTGATGTTCCTGCATCGGTTGTTTGCTTTGGTTCGTCTTGTTGAGCTGTTAATTGTGTTTTTAAAGCAGTGTTTTCTACTTGTAATTTAGATACTCTAGGGTCTTCAGTTCTATGCACAGTCTTAGTTGGGCTTTCTAATTCTGTTACGCCCCTAGGAGATTCCGGAGGTGTATTGGTAGTAGCTGATACATCTACTTTAAGAGGAGAAGTTGGTTGTTGAAGATTTTCTAAAGCGTTTAATAGGTCTTCTACTTGGGATGTAGAGTCAATAGTAGCAGTTTTGTTAAGAGCTTTAAGGATTTTATCCTGAAACTGCTTATGTTGTGCTTTTTCCTTTTCTAGTTCTTCTTCAAAATCTTTTAGTCTTTTGTCTGCTTCTTCTTTGGCTTGATTTAGATTTTTAATTTTTAATTCTAAATTTTGTTTGGTTCTAGAAAAGTTGGTAGTTTGTTCTGTATTGGTTTGTGTTAAAGCTGTTTTTTCTCCAGTAAGTCTTTTGCGATCATCATTGAAGTTTTTTGTCTCGTCTCTTTGTGCTGATTGAAGTTTGGCTAACTGGGCTTCGTATTCTTGTTGCAAATCTTGTTGTATTTTTTCCAGATTAGTTTTTGCAGCTTCTTCTAATGTTTTTCGTTGTGCTTCTAATGATGTTCGTAGATCAAGTTGTATTTGAGCTGTTAGAGATTGTTGATCTTGTGTTTTTACAGCTGCTGAGGCTATTTTGAAGTTTTGTAGTGTTTCTTTAGTTTGTGCTATTGCTGATTTAAGTGATGCGTTTTGTTGAGAAAGTATGTTTTGATTATTTATAAGAGGAGCAAGTTGATTTTCTAATCCTGTTTTATCTGCTGCTAATTTTTTGTTATAATTAGTTAGATTTTGTTCTCTTTGTTGTGATTGCTTAACTGCTAGTCTTAGTCCTGTAATTTCTTTAGTTGACTTCCCCTCAGCTTCTTCTTTTGCTGTTTTATATGCTTCGAAATCAGCTTGAAGTTTTTTGTTTTGTCCTGTAAGTCTCGTTGTTTCCTGTGAAGATTTTAGTGCTTTTTGTTGTGCGGCTTCGGTCTGTTGTCGCAAAGATGTTCCAATCCTACTATATTCTGCAACTCTATTATTGGCTTCTTCAAGAGTTGCTCCTAATTCTGAAGATTTTGCTTGTTCTGTTACAAGTTTATTCCCCAGGGCCTCATTAAGAGCCTTCTGATTTTCTAAATCACTCTGTAGTTTTTGCTCTGTCTCACCTTTAGAAGACAGGTCTGTCGCTACTTGTGCGGCGTGTTGTTGAGCTTGTTCTGCTTTTTCTTGTTCTAGTTGTTTGATTCTCCCGGCTTGTTGTTTTTCTCTTACGGCTGAATCGGCCAGTCGGCGTAAGGATTCTTGATTTTTTTGTTCACTAGTAGCAAGTTTATCAGATTTGGATTCAAGATCTGCTTTAAGAGCTGTATTCTCTGTTTTAAGAGCTGTTTTTTCGTCCTCAGAAGCTTTAAGTTCTGTAATTATTCCTGCCAATTCAGATTTAGCAAGGTTGACATCCGTAACTCCTTTTTGCTCTATCTTAAGAGCCAATTCTTTTACAGTTTGTACAAGATCTTGGGTGGTTGAAACGTTGTTTTGTAGAGAATCACGTAGCTTTTCGTTGAAGTCTGGATCTAGATCTTCTATTTGTTTTTTATAGTCTTCTAGAAGCTGAGATACTGTTTTTTCTCCAATAATCTTGCTTTCTATTGTTTTTAGTTTTTGTGCGGCTTCTGACTTAGAGTTGTTTCCTTCGGCTGTTAATTCGTCATGGGCCGTTACAAGTTTTTCGTTTATGGCCGATTGTAGTTCTTCAAGTTTTTCTGATAGTTCTTCGGTTTTTAGCTTATCCCATTTGGTTTGTAAGGATTCTAATTTCGTTGCTTTAACTTCCAGTAGCGCATCTCTTCTTTTTGCGAATGTAGTTTTTTCGCAGTGGGAGATCCTAAATGCTAGTTCGATGAATTCTTCGTCTTGTACTGGTTTGTCACCTAGATCTTTAACTGATTTTACAAATTCTTCATCTAGACCATAATCTTGGGGTTTTTTTGTTATGTCTTCATAGTTTTCAAATTTAAAATCGCCTTTTTCTATGTTTTGCCAGAATAGATAAGACCTAAGATCTCTATTTAATTTGTAGGTTGATGAAGCGTGGTCTTCTTCATTCCAGTTTATGTCACTAATATCTGTTAGGTTGCAGTCGGTTGGCCTAGGGCTTTTGGTTGAAATTACATCGGAATCAGTCTTAACCTCATCTAAATCTAGATCGGATATTGTGCTAGTTTTTGTAAAAAAGTCTTTTGAATCTACCCCTGAAACTAATTTTAATTGCCCTTTCTGGGTTACTAAGTCGGGATTTAATCTTAATTCTCCAGATATTATTTGTCGCTTCAGGGGTGCACTTAAGTTAGTTATCTCTTTTACTTGTCTAGATTTGTCATTATCTTCTTCTGCACTAGATTGTATCTCTGGATCTGTTAGCGCCGTTCTTTTTAAAATCTTTTTCTCAAGGTTTCCTATTAATCCTGATATTTCCTTTTTCTTTACGTTTTGGGTGGTTTGTTGGATGAAGTCTTTTTTAGAAGTTGTGTTGGCCTGACTATTTTGAGAACAAACTATGTTTCGTGTAATATCATCTCTGCCACTTCTATCGCGGCCGATCATTTGTTTTAATAGGTCGATATTTACATGTTCTTGTTTGCTTAGGAATATGTTTTGTGTATCGCCTTCTTTTAGAACACTTAAGTTAGAATAATCACCACCTACTACGAATTCGTAGTCACCAGCGTAGACCATTACGGCTTGTTTTGCTTGTTCTGGATGTTCTTTAGAGATTTTCTTAATCGCTTCTTTAAAAGTATCGCTGCCGGCGTCAAAGAATTCTATCTTTTGTTCTTTATCCCCGTCTTTTGGTTGGATAAGTGCAATTCTATGTATTTCTACTAATTCTTTTTTTTCTCCTCTTTCTACTTTTTCGATGAAATTTGCTACTACAAGTTTGTTGTTTTTTGATGAAACTATTTGTAATTGATAGTTAGCGTCGACAATTTTTTCGGCTGATTCTCTTTCTTGTTCTGGGATTTTATTAAAAGCTTCTTTAAAAGCTTCGCTATTGGTATCAAAGATCTCAACTTCTGTCTTGCCTTTCTGAATAAATGCAATCTTGTGTTGCCCTTTTTCGATGAAATTTGCAACTACAAGTTCTCCAGTGTTGTTGGCAGCTTTTTGTAATTGAGCGATTGTCGCATCTTTACCAAAAGATAATTTTAGCCCTGGTATGATATTTTGAGTTTTTCCTTCGCCAGCTGAGGCCTCAGTTACGAGTCGAGTCCAATTGCTCTGGTTAACTTCTTTCAGGTTGGACTTTGTTACAGTGGTTTTATCATGTCTAAGCCTTCCTTGGGCTTTGTTTCTTCTTTCTTTTATGTCTGATAGGTTGCCTTCGGCCATTTTTGTTTTTCTAGCATAGGGCTCGAAGTCTTTTTTGTTTTTTTGAGTGTTTTCTAGTCCTGTTATTTGTGCACTTAAATCTTTCTTTCTTTCGTCAATGGCGTCTTTGGATAAAATGTCTGTTATGCTTTTGCTTTCTTGTAATTGCTTTAATTCATCTCGGCAGTCTTGTAGTTCTCTTTCATTAGGGATCTTGTCGGTTTTTCTCTCAATATCTTCTAAGGTTTTTGGAAGACTTAAAGTTGCACCAACTGCTATTACTTTTGCTCCTTTATCGACAAGGCTTCTAATTTGGGCAATGTATTCGTCAATAAATATTGCTTCATCTATTATTATTACTTGGCCGTGGAGGCTTTTTTTGCTTTCAGATTTTGTTTTTAGATCTTCTTTATTGGCTAAGTTGATATTTATTATTTCGAAACCTTTGGCGTAGAGCTGATATTGTTTTAGATATCTTTTAGGGTCTTCGGCTACTTGTTTGAAGACTTCTAGTTGTTTTTGAATTTGTCTTAGGTTTTCTGCATTATCTCCAGCGGCTTCTTTTGCTTGGGATTCTAGTTCTTTTATTTTATTTTTAAGAGGGTTGAAAGAGGTTTGTTGTTTTTTTAATTGTTCTAATTCTTTGAGCTCTTCTTTTATTTCTAACTGTTCTTCTTTCAGTTTATTTGGCGCACGCTCTTTCTGTTGTAGAGCTTTTTGACGATTGAGGATTGCTTGTTCTTTTTCGTAGATCTTTAAGCTATTAGCTGTTTTTGCTAACTCTTGTTCTTCAAAAAACTCCCTAACAGAGTCATTCTCGTCAAAAAAGGCTTTAATTAAGCCATTATATTTGTAAATGATGTCATCAACTAGGAAACTTTTTCCTTGGCCCGTATCGAAAGGAACTATTCCCTTTGATCTTTTCCATCCTGGATCTCCAACATCAAAAATGGCGATTTGATCGAGCATTGCTTCAAACTCAGTGAAAATGTCATTTTGGTCTGATGAAAGCATCTTGCCGGAGAGTTTTATTTCTACGGTGCTTTGTTCGTCTCTATCAAGATTTGTCCAGGCTGGCTGATTTTTTAGAATTTCGAATAGTTGGAAATTTGTAATTTTGTCATTTGTTTTGCCGTCATTTATTCTGGCTGTAAGAGCTTGACGGTCACTTTCTTTGAAGTTTGATAAAACATCAGTAATTGTTTGATCACCAATATCTACGGAAAATAGCTGATCTTTTTGTGCTTTGGTTAGATATTGCGAATCATGTTGGTGCAGAGATAAATGTTCCACGGCGTAGAGGCCCGGGAAACTTCTTTGTATGTATTCTGCTTTGCAGAGGCTTTCTACTTCTGCTTGTAGTTTAGTCAGATGTTCTTGGGCTATGGCTTTTGGTTCTGTTTGTGGGAGCGAGGCTACTTTTATTGCATTGTTTATTTCTGCTTTTAATTTCTCTTTTACTTGTTCTTGATCTGTTGAGTTCGTTGTTGTTTGTAAGATTTTTCTGAGAACAGTGTTTTCTTTTTTGGGTTTTCTTGTAAATGTATATTCGCCTGTAACATTAACAACATCATGGGTAGTGCTGATTTTACTCTGTAGACTTGTGTGAGGTGTTTGCTGAGAAGAATCTATCTGTGCTGTTAAAATAGCACAATTCATTTCAATTAATTTATCTTTAACAACTTGAGAATAATGTTCAAACTTCTGGTTTCCATTGATTCTCTGTGTGATTTTATCCTTAAGTATGTCTCCAAATTCTTTTCTATTTGCAGAGTTGAATGTTATTTCTGCGCTATATTTAGCATTAGTATACCCGGTCATCTTACCTTCCCCTACAGCTGTTCCAGTAGGTATGAGATTTTGTAGATCAGCGGTTTTTAATTCTTTTATTTTAGAACTGTTGTGGGTAGTAATGCTATTTTGACGGTCTTCAGTCACTATTTTAATAGAATCTTTAGATCCTAGATCTGTAATGTTAACTACTCCACTTTTGGCTGTAACTGATGTTTTATCACCTTTCTTCTTGGGTGTTTGAATAATATCTGAATAAGAATAATATTTCTTAATTTGAGCGTTGTACTCGTCAATAGCTTCTTTTATTACAGCGCTTGCCTTAACGAAGTCATCTTCAACACTAATAGATACAAAATCAGTTCCTGTTGTGTTAAGTTTGTCTAGTTCTGCCTTTCTGTTGTCATCAACAATAATTTCGGAGCTATCGAGTGGGGAATATCTAAGGGTTTGTTGTACTACAGTTCCTGATAAGGCTCCTCTTCTTTGATTCTCGTTTGTCATAAAAACCTTTAAAGAAATTAAGAAAGTAAATTACTAAAAATTTGGTGGGTGATTATGACAAAAAACTTATCTGAAGTCAATTTTTTTCCAAGTAAGAAGCTTTGACGCCAAATCTGAATTTTGCACACTATGTTCAGAATTCAGATTTTCGGCTAAAAGGCAGGAGGATAGGGAGGTTGTGCTGGGTTGAGTTTTTTGAAAAAATCGGGGGTTTTGGTTTTTTATAGGGTTTCTTTTTGACATGAACATAGGGTCGGGGGTTAAACCCCCGACCCGCCAATAGTGTGACTTTCGTTTTTTGTAGAATAACTCGTGACTCTTCTCGCTGTAGGTAGGGGGTTGTATTGCCGACCCGCCGTGAGTGATTGCCTCATTAAAATTTCAGGAACATAGTCGGCTGATGAGATTAGGAGTTTTGTCATTGAATTGTAAATGTAACACTGGATTGCTACGCCCTGATAAATCAGGGCTCTCAATGACGTAGTTCAAGAATTAGTTATTGGGAGTAGGACAACGTTTGACGCGGCAATTCAGTGCTACAAATAATTCAAAGATTGAGTTACCACTCGCGGCAGGTCGGGGGTTGAACCCCCGACCTTGGGTTCATTAATGAAAATGTAGTGAAAATTACATGTTTAGATAATGGCTACCACTCCAAGATTTCTCCGCTGGAATGCCAGAAGGTTCCGGAATTTTCTAGGTTTAGTTCTTCTATTCTATTAGTCAGAGATTGTGCAGCTTCTTCTGGCTCAAGGAGGCCGGATTTATTTGTCATTTCGGTTTTTACCCAGCCAGGATGAAGGATCGCGACTGAGATTCCTTGGTCTTTTAGGTCAATTGCTAGGGATTTTCCGGCGGCGTTTAATGCGGATTTACTCATTCTGTAGCCGTAGGATGTGCCGGAGCCATTGTCGCCAATTGAGCCCATTCTTGAGGTTATTAGAGCTATTTTGGAGCCTGAGGATAATTTGTCTTTGGCGGCGAATGTTACTAATAATGGGGCCAGGGAGTTTATTTTGAATTGTTCACTGATGTCTTCAATTGAATCGCCGATTTCTTCAAAGCTAACTCTTTTTAAGATTCCGGCATTGTTGATTAAAATATCAATTCTTGCAGGGCACTGCGATATTGCATTTTTGATTGAGTCAAACTCGCCAACATCGATGTCTGAAATTATTTTAACATTGTCTAATTTTTGCAATTCCGGGGAGGGCTTTCGGCAAATCGCGAAAACCATATTTTCTTTGGAATAAATTTTAGCAAATTCTAAGCCAATTCCACGATTGGCTCCGGTGATTACGACGTTTTTCATTTAAATATGATTAATGAGAATAATTTTGTTCTTAACTAATATTAGTTTTCTTATTTTTCTAGCCTTGTGTCATTTCGTCAGAACCTCGTTTTTTACTTACTTTAGAAACATCTGTTGGAGTTATGTCGTAACTTGGGAATTCAAGGCCTGATTTTATGATTGTAGCTAAGGATTGGTCTTGTAGAGATGCTACTGTATTTTGGGCATGATCTTTTGCTAAAATTGATGTTGATAATCTGTATTTTTCTTGGGGTGTGATTGTAGATAATAGGGTGCTTATTTGTTTATCTTGATCAGATTCAATGCCCCTTCTTATTCTTGTAATAGTTTCAACTAAGTTTGTTACTTCGTGATCATCAAAAGCTATCCCTGTAGAGGTTGCGTCGGTTATTAAATTATCAATTAAGTCATTTCTTTTAACTAACTCGTCTCTTTTTATTGGGTTGCAAAGCAGTTGGCAGATAGTTTGGCTTATTTCCTTTTCTACAGCGGACTCTCTTGTCATCTCATTGGCGAGGTATTTTAAGTGACAAGATCTTGAATTTAATATTGTCTTTCCATCTTTTGTTAAATTTAGAGGTGAAATTTGGGTTTTATCAATCGTGTTTCCAATATTTCGGGAATTGAAATTGCTAATGACAGAGTTTGACAAATCTTCTCCAGAAATTGCTGCCGAAAGAGTTGCTGCTTCTTTGTTTAAATATCGTTGCACTCTGGGATTTTCAAGATGTCCTTGCATTAATTGCCATTGCCTACCGTCGTTTTTTTGGCTTAAAGCGGTGTGAATAATTATTTCACTAACCATTGGCTCTGAAAGTCGCCCGTCAGGAGTAACAATTAGTGCTGATATTCCACTTGTCGTAGTTACGTTAACATCAGCGCCTTTTTCTAAAAGCAGCCTAAGCATTTCTAAGTTGTAGCCTGATTTAGTAGTTCTCATTAATGGTGTCATTTCATCTAGATTTGCCAGATCTGGGTGAGCGCCATTATCTAAAAGAAGTTGGGCTATTTCTAGATGGTCATTCATGACAGCCAGAAGTAGAGGAGTATGCATTTGTTCTTGTTCAGGTAAATTAACATCCGCTCCACTTTCTACAAGAAGTCTAGCTATTGCTGTTTGGCCACCCACAGCAGCGGTTGTCAAAGCGGTCTCTCGATCATCATTGAGGAAACTTGGATTTACTCCTTTTTCTAGTAGGAATTTAACTATTTCAATACGACCTAACTCGATAGATAATGTAAGAACATTTTCAGACCCACGCAGATAATTCAAAATGTTGAGTTGATTATCATCTAGAATAGATTTGATTTGGTCTAAATAATCATCTTGAATTGCTTCTAATATTAAGAATTTAAAGTGGTAATCGTCATGTCTCATATTCTTTCTAAATATATTATTAGGGCTGATTGAACTAATTTAAGCCCCCTATTACTCAATCTATTTTGAAATTAGCGCTAGTTGCTGTGAGTTTTAAGTTTTGCAGAAATAGGCAAAAGTGCAGGGCAGTGATGGTTAATTTCACCAAGTAAAATATTTTCATCATCTCCGACAAGTAAGAAATCAAAACCAAGTTCTAACACGCTTTGATATTCTTCTTTAAGATCGCCATTTAGGATTTTTAGGATTTCTTGAGTTTTGGATAGAAGGTTTTCTTGTTCCAATTTAGTTAGATAACTAATTGGCAAGGAAAGCGCTTTTCCGCCGGAATAACAAGTTGTGAAATTGTCTTCTTTTTGAATTGATTTTCTGTAAACATAGCCCGCAAGATAAAACTCTTCTGACTCATTTTTCATGACATTAGCTCTAATATCACCATTTTTCACTCCTTCAATGAATGGCTGAATAAGTATTTCCAAATTGTAGAGTTTTTTGCCCAGAGTTTTTATTTCTTCTTTTGAAATTTGAGATATTTTCTTGTCAGAATTAGAATTTTGCACAAAACATAATATTTGGAAAATTTCTAATAACTCATTTTCTGCCAGATTATTCGCTACATTAAAAATCTGCACAGATTTTAATTCAGCCGGGGATTGTTTTTGAAGTGCTTCTAGATTTTGGCCATTTTCACTAAATTCAATAGCAAAAACTCCCAAAGATTGCGCGGAATTTACCGGTTTAATAACAACTTTTTGGCGATCGGGCCCATATAAATTTTGGTAGTTTTTCGTCGCTAAGTCAGATTTTTCTTTAAAATCAGAGCTATCTAAACTGGTGATAAATGTTGGAGTTGCAACTTCATATCCAAGATAGTCATTAAGTTTTAATGGCAATATTTTGTCATTTAGCCCTATCGGCAAATGCATCTTCTTCTTTGGTAATAACGTTTGTAGTTTTGATAAAACATCATCGATATCTTCATCTCCTTCTGGTGGAAATGGAGTTTTCATAGGCTCAAGTCTTTGAATGATTTTGTCAAAGCTATTTAAAGAGACCTCTTTTGCTGAAAGCGAAGATAAAAACTCTCCAACTTCCGGAGTTTTCATATTTAGAAGCGCGTCAAAATCTTTATTATTGATAGAATCAATGATGTTTTGATTAAAGAACTCGTATTTTTCAATTAGGATTTTGGCTTCAGGGCTGTCTTTTTTCAAAATAAAACAAGAAACTTCTTCGTCGCAATTATTAGGTAGCGGATTCTGGTCTAAATTAAAAATATAGACGTCATTTTGATTTTTCAGTTCTTCACTAACATAAAATAGGCTGGTATTTTGCCCAAGATGCATTTCGCGAAAATCTTCATTGATTATGATTAGTGATTTCATAAATGGTTTTTATGGTTCATGGATTTATGCAGAATTCTGATAATCTCTAAATTATTTCTATTGAGAATTTTATAAAAAATCAACTACACCGTCATTGTCAGGAGCATTAGCGACGTGGCAATCCAGAACTACAGGGAAAATTTCGATGCAATCCTGGATTACCACGTCGCTAATGCTCCTGACAATGAAGGTGGAGGAGGGGATATTTTTTCAATTGTTCTTGGCCTATTTATTTTAATGAACTCTTGCAATTCTAGTTACTAGAATTAGCATTTAGCCCCGCACGGCGTTGATACAACAAACTTCAAATAGAGAATTAAATGTCTAAAAATAAAACACAGGAATTAAATGATGGCGCTCCATTTTTTAGTACTAACATAGTTTTTATTAACGAATTATACCAAAATTATTTAAGCAACCCATCATCAGTTGATGAATCATGGGCTGTATTTTTCTCAGAAAATAAATCTGATGTAGAAGAAATTATATCTGACTACAATGGCCCTAGCTGGTCTAAGAGAGAATTGAAAGTTATTAAAGCTGTAGACTTTGATATTTCAAATAATACAAAAAACGAGGCGCCAAAGTCTAAACCAAAAGCTGTTGTCGGTTCGAAAGATCTTAACATCAGGCTGGACGCATTAATTTTGGCTTACAAAGATCACGGTCATTTAGCCGCTGATCTTGATCCACTGAACTTAACTAAAAGAATTTTTGTTCCATCTTTGGAACTAGAAAATCATGACATTGAAGAGGCTGATTTAACCCAAGAGGTTAATCTTGGTGGCGCTTTAAACTTGCAAAAAGCAAAATTGGGTGACGCTATTAACCAACTTAAGTCAATTTACACTAGCAGAGTTGGTTTTGAATTTAACTACATTTTAGACGAACAACAAAAAGAATGGATCTCAAAAGAAGTTGATAAAACTTTTACAACTGACCTTGGCGCTGCTGAAAAAAGAAAAGTTTTAAATGAATTAATCAGAACGCAAAAATTTGAAGAATTCCTACATAAAAGATTCCCCGGCGCTAAAAGATTCTCGGTTGAAGGTGGTGAGTCTTCAATTTGTGCGGTAGAAAAAGTTATTGAAGAAGGTGTTGATCTTGGTCTTAAAAAAATCATTATCGGAATGGCACATCGTGGCCGCTTAAATACGCTAACAGGAATTATGGGCAAGCCTTACCATGAAATGATCGCAGAATTTCAAGGTGTTCCGGGCCTTCCTGAAGGAATCACTAAATCGGGTGACGTAAAATATCACATGGGCTACGCATCAACTCGTGAAATCAATGGTAAAAAAATTGACCTATCTCTTGCTTTTAACCCATCTCACTTAGAAGCGGTTAACTCAGTAGTTACTGGAAGAATCAGAGCCAAGCAAGATGAATACTCAGACAAAGAAAGAGCAACTTCCATGGCGATCCTAATTCACGGTGACGCCGCTTTCGCAGGACAAGGTTCTGTGGTAGAAAACTTAGTTATGAATGGCCTTGAAGGTTACGACACTGGTGGTGTTATGCATGTGATCGTTAATAACCAAGTAGGTTTTACCGCTAACCCGACTGATTCAAGAAGTACTAGATACGCTTCAGATCTAGCAAAAGCAATTGACGCTCCAATTTTCCACGTAAATGGTGATGACGTTGAGTCAGTTGTTAAAGTTGCTGGTTTGGCCATGAGATATCGTCAACAATTTAAGAAAGACGTGGTGATGGATATAATTTGCTACCGTAAATATGGCCATAATGAAGGCGACGAGCCTTTATACACGCAGCCAGTAATGTATGGCGTAATTAGGTCACACCCAAGTATTTGTGAGATTTATTCAAAAGAATTAGAAAGCAAAAATGTTGTTTCTAAAGCAGATTACGAAAAAGACGTTGCTGATTTTAATGATTATCTAGGCAAAGAATTTGACAAAGCTAAAACATATAAGGCAACTAATCCAAATTGGTTAGAAGCTAATTGGGGCGGAATTAAAAATTCTGACAAAACATTGCCAAATACCAAGGTTTCTAAAAAAGTTTTAAAAGACCTTATGGAAAAAATCACTGGTGCTCCAGAGGGTTTTAACGTAAATAAGAAAATCCAAAAGATTCTAGAACAAAGAAATACAATCGTTAAATCAGAAGAAAATATTGATTGGGGAACAGCGGAATCTTTAGCTTTTGCAAGTCTAATAAATGAAGATCATAAAGTTAGAATAACTGGTCAGGATTCTGGTCGCGGAACTTTCTCTCATCGTCATTCTGTTTTACATGACGCCAAAAATGGTAATAAACATGCTGTTTATGATGCTCTAGATTCTAAGGCTGATTATGAAGTTTATGATTCAGTTTTATCAGAATATGGAGTGTTGGGTTTTGAGTATGGATATTCTCTATCCGCGCCAAATGCCTTAACTATCTGGGAAGGTCAATTTGGTGACTTCGTAAATGGTGCACAAATCATTATTGATCAATTTATTGTTTCTTCAGAAGTAAAATGGCTGAGAAAATCTGGTCTAGTAATGCTTCTTCCTCATGGCTATGAAGGGCAAGGACCAGAGCACTCTTCAGCGAGGTTAGAGAGATTCTTACAATCTTGTGCGGATGATAATTTGAGAGTTTGCAACATTACTAAACCGGCAAACTTTTTCCACGCACTAAGACGCCAACTTCACTCAAGAGACAGAAAGCCTCTAATCATAATGGCTCCAAAATCTTTGCTTCGTCATAAATTAAATGTTTCACCTTTATCTGAATTTACAGACCTAGACTTCAGATCTGTAATAGCTGAAGAAGAAAAATTAGTTACTAATGATAAGGTTAAAAAAGTAGTTCTGTGTAGTGGTAAAGTTTATTATGACTTACTTGATGCTAGATCCGAGAAGAAAAACAAGGATGTTGCATTAATTAGAGTTGAGCAATTTTACCCATTCCCGAAAAAGGAATTAGAAGATGAGCTTAAAAAATATAAAAATGCTGACGTTATTTGGTGCCAAGAAGAGGCAAGAAATATGGGAGCATGGAAGTTCGTTGACGAACTTATCGAGGAATCTTTAATTTCTATTAAACATAAAATTAAACGTCCATCCTACGTTGGAAGAATTGCTTCGGCATCTCCAGCGACTGGATATGCTAAATATCATAAGCGTGAGCAAGAAACTTTGGTTAAGGAGGCGTTAGACACTGCCAAGAAATAATCTTAATTGTTTATTAGCAGAGTCTAAGTTAAATCGTTGCGATTTCTTATCGTCTTTCTTAGAATAAAATAAATTGAAAATAACTAAATATTAAAATGACTATTGAAATAAAAGTTCCAGTACTTGGAGAATCAGTATCAGAAGCAGAAATTGCTACCCTAACTAAAAAAGTAGGAGACTACATAGAAGCTGACGAATTGTTAGTTGAGCTAGAAACTGATAAAGTTACATTAGAAGTTAATTCACCAGCAGCTGGTGTAATTAAAGAATTAAGAGTTTCTGAAGGAGACACTGTTGAAGTTGACAATATTATCGCGGTTCTAGAAGAAGGAGCTACTGCATCAGCATCAACTCCTGCGCCAGCAGCTTCTGAAGCGCCAAAACAAGCATCAGCGCCAGTTCAAAGTAATTCAGGAACTAATCATCCACTTTCACCGGCTCCACAAAGATTAGCTACAGAAAATAATGTAGATACAGCATCTATTGCAGGTTCAGGAAAAGATGGAAGAGTTACCAAAGGAGATGTGCTATCAGCTCTTGCCGGTGGTTCACCAACTAAAGCTGCAGCTCCAAAAGCTCCATCAACTGATTTCGGTGAGAAGCCAGTTGAAAGAGTTAGAATGTCTAAACTACGTCAAAAAGTAGCTGAAAGACTTAAAGAATCTCAAAATACTGCAGCAATCCTAACTACATTTAACGAAGTTGATATGACTGAAGTCATGAGCCTTCGTAAGAAATACAAAGAACTTTTCGAAAAGAAACAAGGAACCAAGCTTGGATTCATGTCTTTCTTCATAAAGGCTTGTATTGCTGCATTAAAAGAAATTCCAGCGGTTAACGCAGAAATTGATGGAACTGACATAGTTTACAAAAACTTCTACGATATCGGAGTTGCTGTTGGTTCTCCTCAAGGTCTGGTTGTTCCAGTTCTTAGAGGCGCAGACAACCTAAGCGTCGCTGGAATTGAAAAGGGCATTGTTGCTCTTGGAATGAAAGCCAGAGACGGAAAATTATCCATGTCTGACTTACAAGGCGCCAGCTTCACTATCTCAAATGGTGGTGTTTACGGATCATTAATGTCTACTCCAATCATCAACCCTCCACAATCAGCTATTCTTGGAATGCATAAAATTCAAGAAAGAGTAATGGTTGTAAATGGTGAAATTAAAATCAGACCAATGATGTATCTGGCTCTATCTTATGATCACAGAATCATTGACGGTAAAGAAGCTGTTACTTTCTTAGTAAGAGTTAAAGAATTATTAGAAGATCCATCAAGATTAGTTTTGGATATCTAAAATTATACTTAGAGTTGGTCGGGATTTGTAGTTCTGACCATCTATTCATGTAAAAAAGGTCAGATTGTTAAAAATCTGGCCTTTTTTATTGCCTCAAATACAGCGCTTCTGGTTGAAGACTTGCGGTAATAAAAGCCAACCTTTCTTGTCGGCTTAGTTGCTAACTTCAAATATTTAATATTTTTTGATTTTCTTGCCGCAATTTCAGGAATCATAGTAATTCCTGCACCAATTTCAGCCATTTGAATCAAAGTTTCTAAGCTTGAGGCGGCAAAGTCACTTCGTGTTTTTAAATTACCAAGCAAACTACAAGCTTCTAAGGCTTGATCTCTTAAACAATGACCATCTTCTAACAGCATTAAACTCTCTTTCACTAAATCTTTATTAGTAATAGCTTTGAGTGACTTAGCTAATTTATGTTTTTTATTGACCGCTAATAAAAATTCTTCTTCAAACACTTCAAAACATTCAAATTCATTTTCTTCAATTGGCATTGCTAAAAAAGCGCAATCAATCTCGCCATTTTTAAGTAATGTAATTAATTTATCTGTCTTTTCCTCAACTAAAAGAAGTTTAAGGTTCGGGAATTTTTTCAAGAATTTAGCGGTAATTTTGGGAAAATAATAGCTTGCTAAAGTTGGAAAAGCAGCAATTTTCAATTCTCCTGAAAATGGATCTTGGTAATTCCTAGCGATTGCTTTGATTTCTTCTACCTTGAATAAAATCTCCCTAGACTTTGAAATAATTTCTTTTCCTGCATCAGTGACTAGGAAGCTACGTCCCTGCCTCTCAAAAATTTGCACATTATGTTCCAATTCTAGTTTTTGTATCTGCATTGTTAGAGTCGGTTGACTAACAAATATCTTTTGAGCTGCTTTAGTAAAGCTTCTTTCATCAGCCACAGCACAAATATACTTTAAATCTCTAATATTCATAAATAAAATCTATTATAATCATAAAAACAATCGATTTTATTTATTAAAACTAAAGGAATATATTTTTCAACAATTAATGAGGTGGTCTTATTAATGATAAAATAAGTTAAGGAGAAAATTATGATTTCTATAGGAGAAAAGTTCCCGCAATTTGTTGGAAAATCTGTTAAAGCAGGAAAGTTATCAGAAAATATAAATACAGCATTTGTTGATATATCAAGTGAGGACTACAAAGGAAAGTGGATGGTTATGTTCTTTTGGCCAAAAGACTTTACCTTTGTTTGCCCAACTGAAATAGCCGAATTTGGTAAATTAAATGATCAGTTTAACGATCGAGATGCAGTGGTAATAGGAGCTAGCACTGATTCAGAATTCGTTCATTTTGCATGGAAGCAGCAACAAGAAGAATTAAAAGGTCTACCTTTTGATATGTATTCCGACATTAAACGTGAATTATCATCGGATCTTGGGATTCTAGATAAAGAAGCGGGTGTGGCCCAAAGAGCAACATTTATAATTGATCCTGAAGGGATTGTTAGGTTTGTTTATGTAACTGATCTAAATGTAGGAAGAAACCCATCGGAAGTATTAAGAGTGTTAGACGCTCTTCAAACAGATGAACTTTGCCCATGCAATTGGAAAGCTGGAGAGGATACTATTAAATTATAATAACAATTGGCATCAGGTATTTTTATATCTGGTATCAAAAATATTAGGAGAAAATATGAAAAATCTAAATGAATTACTAACTTCTTTGCCAGAATATGCCAAAGACGCAAAAATAAATCTTCAGTCAATTCTAAATAAAGAAAATAATATTTTAGAGATAAAGAAAATATATTTAATAGCTTTGGCCTGTGCGTATAATATCGGAGATCAAAATCTTATAAATGCTTTTGATAATGAGTTCAAAGAAGTCGTCAACGAGAAAGAAATTAGAGCTGCAAAAGTTGCCGCATCAATAATGGCTATGAATACAATTTATTATCGTTTTGTACATTTAGTTGATAATGGCGATGAATATCTAAAAATTCCAGCTGGACTCAGAATGCAAGGAATTGTAAATCATGGAATTGATAAAGTAACATTCGAGGCTATGTCTTTAGCAATTGCAGCATTGGAGGGTTGTGGAATGTGTATCTCGGCACATGAGAAACAACTTGAAAAATCTGGTTTAACAAAACATCAGATTCAAATGGTAATAAAAATAGCCGCAGTTATAAGTGCTGTAGGTCAATCATTAAATATTAAATAAAGGAGTTATTATGCAAAATAATCAAAGAGTTATTCATCTGAAAAAAATTGTGGCAAATTCTTTCGCCCTGTCACTAAAATTGCAAAATTATCACTGGAATGTCGTAGGGCCAAATTTTAAGCCTTTACATGAGTTGTTTAGTGAACAATACGAAGAAGTAAGTAGCGCTGTAGATGATCTAGCAGAAAGAGTCAGAGCTTTGGGTTCGAAAGTTGAGGCTAGCTTTGATAGCTTCTCTAAATTAGCTCAGGCAAAGGATGGAGATCACAATCTAGATTCTTCAAAAATGGTGCAAGATTTACTTAACGATCATAAGTCATTAGTAACAATGCTAAATGAAGGAATCAAAATTTCACAAGATGAAGGAGATGAAGCAACCGCCGATATGTTTATAGTAAGAATACAAGAACATGATAAAGCCGCCTGGATGCTAAGGTCTAGTATTTAAGAAAGTAGTCAGGAGGTGATCCTCCTGGCTAAAGATTTAGTTAACAACTTCACACTCACCATTACCAATATAGGCATCCAGACCAATGGTAGTTATTTCTTTATAGCGTGAATTACCTAATATTCTAATCAAACTGCCAATTGGTCCTTTGGAGTGGATATTGTAATAGATTCCAGTTTGTTCGAACTTGGCATCAATGTTTTCACATCCAGTATCATCACATCTAGTAATTTTTTCTTTGTCTTTGTCAAGAAGCAGGTAAGAAGAAACATTCCGTTTTTTGCAAGACCATTTAGCACATAAAAACCCAGATTTTGGGGTGCATTTTAGTTTTTCCCAAGAGCTAGACTCTTTTCTATATTTTTGGGCTTGTTTGAGAACATCATTAAAGTCAAATTCTTTCAGTTTCTCATCACGAGGATTCTTATCGCCCCTCAGGATTTTGTAAGATACTTCAGGATCTAGTTTAGCAAAAGAAGTGCTAGATATAAGTAATATCAGGAAAAAAGGAAGGATTCTAGTTAATAATTTCATAGTATAAGAATTATTTCAAAGGGAACTTAGAAGTTAAAATATAGCAAGTTTTTATTAAATCAATGTTAAGCTTGGATAAGGCTATTATTTTCAGATATGAATGGTGGAAGAGAGAGGATTGGTGCACCCGACAGGATGGCGTGCATCCGCACTTGCAAACGCTTGTTTTTTTAAATTAACTAACGTTTATTAAGAAAAATCTACGTTTTTTGTCGAACCCCCATTGAATTTCCTTATGTGTTTGTGTTGGGAAGTGGTGCACCCGACAGGATTCGAACCTGTAACCTTCTGATTCGTAGTCAGATACTCTATCCAGTTGAGCCACGGGTGCATATGTAATGTAGTATAGTTAAGAGTAAGTTCTTTGTCTTAACTAGCTATTAATTCCTTTTCTCGCGTTGCTCGAAGAGAATTAACAGTCTGGGTTTGCGTCGCTTTGCTCCTGAAGCCGCTTTTAACTAAAATCGATTATTAATCGATTTCTTTACGTTAAAAGCCTATCGCAGTTGAGCCACGGGTGCATATGTAATGTAGTATAGTTAAGAGTAAGTTCTTTGTCTTAACTAGCTATTAATTCCTTTTCTCGCGTTGCTCGAAGAGAATTAACAGTCTGGGTTTGCGTCGCTTTGCTTATGAACCCGTTTTTTATTAAAATTGATTATTAATCAATTTCTTAACATAAAAAAACTAAGCCTTAGCTTCTTTTTTATTTTCCTTTTTAGGGGCTTCTTCTTTTTCGTCTTCTTTAGACAGTTTTTTCCTAATTTTAGCTTCAACTTCGGCAGCAATTTTAGGATTTTCCGCTAAGAATTTCTTCGTATTTTCTTTTCCTTGGCCAATTTTGCTTGAGTCATAAGCGTACCAAGAACCAGATTTTTCTATTATATCAAGTTTAACACCTTGGTCAACTATTTCACCAAGTCTTGAAATTCCTTCACCATAAATAATTTCAAATTCTGCAGTTCTAAATGGTGGAGCTACTTTGTTTTTTACAACTTTAACTCTAGTTTCATTTCCTAATACTTCTTCTTTATCTTTAATTGCAGTTCCTCTTCTAATATCAAGCCTAACAGAAGCATAGAATTTAAGAGCATTACCACCGGTAGTAGTTTCTGGGTTACCAAACATAACACCGATTTTCATTCTGATTTGGTTAATGAAAATTACAGTTGAATTAGTTTTAGATACTGTTGAAGTAAGTTTTCTCAGAGCTTTACTCATCAATCTAGCTTGTAAACCCATTTGGTTATCACCCATTCCGGCTTCTAATTCTACTTGTGGAACTAGAGCTGCAACTGAATCGATAACGATCAAATCAACCGCACCTGATCTAACCAAAGTATCGGTGATCTCTAAAGCAGCTTCTCCATGGTCAGGCTGAGATATAATCATGTCATCTAGATCGATACCTAGATTTTTGGCATATACAGGATCAAAAGCATGTTCAGCGTCAATAAAAGCACATGCTAAACCTTTCTTTTGAGCTTCAGCAATCGCATGTAGAGTTAGAGTAGTTTTACCAGAGCTTTCTGGTCCGTAGATTTCAACTATTCTTCCTCTAGGATATCCACCTACACCAAGCGCAATATCAAGTGCTAGAGATCCAGTTGGTATAACGTCCACATCGACAACTTCTTTTTGGCCAAATCTCATTGCTGATCCTTTGCCAAATTCTTTGTCAATTTGTGCTAATGCTGCATCTAATGCTTTTTTCTTGTCGCTCATATGTTTGTGATTTTGTGGTTATGTTTTGTTTTCCTGGTACCAGAGATACCAGGAAATAGTAAAATTATTTTAATAATTCGATCATGGTTTTTCCAAGAGTCGCTGGGCTATCAGCTACTGATATACCAGCAGACTTCATAGCGTCGATTTTACCTTCAGCTCCACCTTTTCCACCAGAGATGATTGCGCCAGCATGGCCCATTCTTTTTCCTGGAGGAGCAGTTCTTCCTGCGATAAAGCCAACAGTTGGTTTTTTACGTCCTTTTTTAGCTTCCAATCTTAGGAATTCTGCTGCTTCTTCTTCGTCAGTTCCACCGATTTCACCAATCATGATCATGGCTTGAGTTTCTTCATCACTCAAGAACATATCTAGACAGTCAATAAAGTTAGTTCCGTTTATTGGGTCACCACCAATACCGATACAAGTACTTTGACCAAGTCCTGCTTTAGTAGTCTGGTGAACAGCTTCATAAGTAAGAGTTCCTGAACGAGAAACGATACCGATGCTTCCTCTTTTATGAATGTGACCTGGCATGATACCAATTTTACATTCATCCGGAGTTATAACACCTGGACAGTTTGGTCCGATCAATCTTGAGTTAGAACCTGACAGAGCTTTTTTAACTCTAGCCATATCTAAAACTGGAATACCTTCTGTGATACAGATGATTAATTCAATTCTAGCTTCAATTGCCTCGATTATGGCGTCAGCTGCGAATGGAGGAGGAACGTAAATTACTGATGCGTTACAGTCAGTCTTTTTTCTAGCGTCAAAGACACTATCAAAAACTGGCAAACCTAAGTGGTTATTGCCACCTTTTCCTGGAGTAACACCACCAACCATTTGAGTTCCGTAAGCAATTGCTTGCTCAGAGTGGAAGGTTCCTTGAGAACCTGTAAACCCTTGGCAAATTACTTTTGTATTTTTATTAATTAAAACAGACATTTGTTAGTTTATTTATTTGTTATTATTTAACTGCGTTTACAATTTTTCGAGCCGCATCATCTAAATCATCAGCCGCGATGATATCTAAGTCAGATTTAGCTAAAATTTCTTTTCCTAAATCAACGTTAGTTCCTTCTAGTCTTACAACTAGTGGAATTTCTAGATTAACTTCTTTAGCAGCTTCTAAGATTCCGTTAGCAATAATATCGCAGCGCATGATGCCACCAAAAATATTTACCAACATACCTTTAACATTCTTATCAGAAAGAATGATTTTAAATGCTTCAGTAACTTTTTCTCTAGTTGCTCCACCACCTACATCTAAGAAGTTAGCTGGAGAAGAACCGTAAAGTTCAATAATATCCATTGTCGCCATTGCAAGGCCGGCTCCATTAACCATACAACCAATTTTACCATCCATTTTGATGTAGTTTAGGTCATATTTAGAAGCCTCAATTTCAAGAGGCTCTTCTTCTTCTAGATCACGTAGTTCAAGAACTTCTTTCTGGCGATAAAGTGCGTTAGGATCAAAGTTAATTTTTGCATCCAAAGCGATAATGTCTCCTTCTACAGTTTCAACAAGAGGGTTGATTTCGATTTGTGAAGAATCAGTTTCGATAAAGGCTTTATATAGAGCAAAAACTAATTTAGTGAAGCTTTTTAAAGGAGCGCCTTTCAAACCAAGTCCGAAACCAAGTTTTCTAGCGTGGCATCCTTGAATTCCAGTTGCCATATCAACGGTAGAGCTGATGATTTTGTCTGGTTCGTTTTCAGCTACTTCTTCAATTTCCATTCCGCCTTCAGTTGAAGCCATGAAAACTACTGTGTCGCTTTTTCTATCAACTACAGCTGATAAGTAATATTCTTTTTTGATATTTGATCCAGATTCAACATAAAGTCTTTTAACTACTTTTCCTTCTGGGCCAGTTTGATGAGTTATCAAAGTCATTCCTAGAATATCAGATGCTTTTTCTCTAACTTCTTCAATTGACTTAACAACTTTAACACCGCCACCTTTACCGCGTCCACCTGCGTGAATTTGTGCTTTAACAACAAATATTTTGTTGCCGTCAGCCTCTAGTTTTTTTGCTGCGTCAACTGCTTCGTCAACTGAGAATGCCGGATAACCAACCGGAACTGCTACACCAAATTTTTTCAACAAATTTTTGGCCTGGTATTCGTGTATATTCATGATTTACTTGAATTGGATTAAATCTTAATTTAAAAGAGGGCACGACTCTAGCAGTATGTTTTTAACATCGCAATTAATTTTTATATTAGTGACTTTGAAATATTTTACCTTAATTACAAAAGACCAGCAACGCTCTTTAGACCTGGCTAGGATGCTTGAAAGTAATGGACACAAAACTCATTTTGCACCATTATTTGACATAGAATATTTGGAAGTAAATATTGAAAGTTTTGATTTCGGTGCAGTAATCATTACTAGTTCAAATGCCATAAAATCTTTAACCGATTTAAATCTTAATAAAGATATAGAAATATTCTCAGTTGGAACAATAACCGGTCTTGATTTAAGAAGAGCCGGCTTTAACAATATTAAAACGGCACCAGACCAAGATGCCTCGTCATTAAGAGAGTTGATTAAGTCTGACTATAATAAGGAGCAAAAGATTTTATATATTTGCGCCGAACAAGTAACTATGGATTTTCAAGAAGAATTGGCTCAATTGAACATAGAAGTTGAAAAACATGTGTCATATAGAATTACTCCAAAAGAGCGCCTTGATAACAATTTAGGAGAATCAAAGTTGGACTACATACTTGTTTTTTCTAGCCGCAGCGCAAGAATTTTGCTTGAGTTAGTAAGGCAAGATAGCAAATTAAAAGAGAAGTTTAAGCTTGCAAAAATCTTATGTTTATCTAACAAGATTGCTGGTGAATTTAGAAATTCGGATTTTAAAAAAATTGGTAATTTCCAAGAACTGGAAATTCTCAAAGAGCATTACGCATTATGAAAGAAGTATTGAAGAAATTAAAAATTGAAGAGCTAAAAAAAGAAAAAAAGTTTTTAGGTAAAGTTTGCCTATTCTTTTTGATAGCGATCCTGTTATATTCATGCTTCCACGGTTATAATTATTATTTGGATTTCAAAGGATCTAACGATCAAATCGCAAAGATTAAGAAAGGCATAGCCAAAAAGCAGGTTGAAAAATTTGATAATATCGAAACTAAGATTTTTGATTTAAGTGAAGAAGAAGATGAAATAGAAGTTTCAGATTTAGAAGACATATCGGATTATCAAGGCGAAGATCAGGACAACACAGATATAAATATAGATATAGATAGAATCTCTACTTTAGAGAAAGAAGTCGCTGATCTTAAATTAAGAATTGAACAAATTAGTGACTCAGGCAGGAAAACCGCTTTAGTAATTTCTTATGTGCATTTGAGACAGAAGGTATTCTCTTATTTTGACAATGACTTTTCTTATTATGAAGAATTGAAGAATTTTGAAATATTAAGTATGGAAGATGAATTTTTTAAAAATCGTATTGGTTACCTAAAATCAATTATCCGCAGAAAAATTTCACATGAATCTTTGGTAAAAAGGTTTGACGATCTAGCTGATAGATTTGCTTCCAGCAAAGAGTTTGAAGAAGATTCAGAGCTTTTAAGTAAAATCAAAACTAATTTGCTTAAGATAATAGTTATTAGAAAAGTAGGCGAAAAAAATAAAAGTACCATTGATGGGAAGGTCGTTTTGATTAATAGATATTTAAAGAACCAAGATTATATGCGCGCCAATCGCCTATTATTATCAATGGATAATAGATACAGAATTCTTGCCGGAGCCTTTCTAATGGATCTAAACCACATGATAGCACTACAAAGGCTAGATGGTGAGATTTTGAATTATTTATCAAATAATAATTAAGCTAATGATTAGAATATTCTTATTAATAATAGTCATATTAACTATATCGGCATCTGCGGTTTGGATGATTGAAAATAACGGCACGCTAGAAATATTGTGGCTGGGCTATCTTGTAAAAACAGACATACTTACATCTATCGCAATCTTGATAATATCCTATTGCGCTTTGGCGATTATTTTCACTATTTTGGCTAAGATATTTCACTTTAACTTTGCCAGTGTGAAAAAGTTCTTTAGCCCTAACAAATTAAAGGCTTTAACTAAGTCTTTGCAAAAAGATGAGCAATCTTTTCGCTTAATATTACAAATCCTACAAAATCTCGAAAATGGTGATGATAAAGAAGCGCTTAAAATTCATAAACAGCTAATAAAAACAAGTAAGAACCAAGATCTAAACGACTTTTTATTGGCCAAAATACATTTTAACCTTGGAGATTATAAAAAATCGCAAGAAATAGCCGGAAAAATTGAAGATAATGCAACTTCAATGTTGATATTGGCTAGTGAGCTAGAATTAGCTGTGAAGAAAAAAGACAACACCCAAATATCATCTCTTATTGAAGACATAATATTAAAAAGTCCTCAAGACTCTCAAAATAAAACTCTAAAAAAGGCCATTTGTATAAAAGTGAATGATCTCGCCAGTCTAGATAATTATGAAGAAGCTCGAGATTTATTGGATGGCAGAAAAATTTTAAGTAAAGATCCGGAAATATCTAAATTATTTGCTTTTGTGAATAATTCTATTGCGCTAAAAGCTGCTGGAAAAAAGAGCTTCATTACGGCAATAAGACAAGCCAATAAGGCATTGGATTTTGATAAGAATTATATTCCAGCTTATGAAGTTAAAATAAGATCTTGGTTGGCTTTGGGATTCACTCTTAAATCAAGAAATGAAATAAAGAAATTATATAAACAAACTAAAAACCCTGTTTTTATTACTTTATTTGATGAGTCACTTAAAGGGCAGTCTAAGGAAAAAAGATTAAGCACTATTAAGAAATTTATTGGAACAAATTCTCTAAAATCAAATAAAAGGATGAATTTTTTAAATAAATCATCTAAAAAAGTCAGCGCAAGTGAAGGCGGGAACGTCAATTACCAAGATTTAGATAAAATAAATCACTATAGTTGCTCAAAATGTAACAGTAATTTTGAAAGATGGCAGCCAAAATGCCCCTCTTGTAATGCTATTAATTCTATTAAAATATAAAATATGTCTAACCTAGAAAATATCATCGAAAATGCCTTTGAGAATCGCGCGGAAGTTAATTTTTCAACTCAAGGTGAAATTCGTGACGCAGTTAACGACACTCTAAACCAATTGGATTCTGGAACATTAAGAGTTTGTGAAAAGGCAGGAGATTCATGGAAAGTTAATCAATGGGCTAAGAAAGCAATATTATTATCATTTAGACTTAATGATAACTACCTTTCTAAACAAAATGCTCAGGGAGATTCTCTAGTTAATTTTGATAAAGTTCCTCTTAAATTTGCTAATTGGAATGAAGAAGACTTTAAGAAAGCTGGTTTTAGAGCAGTTGCTGGTGCGGTAGTTAGACATTCAGCTTATATTGCTAAAAATGTAATTTTGATGCCTTCTTTTGTAAATCTAGGAGCTTATGTAGATGAAGGAAGCATGATTGATACTTGGGCAACAGTTGGATCATGCGCGCAAATTGGTAAAAATTGTCATATTTCTGGTGGTGCTGGAATAGGTGGCGTTTTGGAACCTTTACAAGCAAATCCTGTAATTATTGAAGATGATTGTTTCGTCGGTGCTAGAAGTGAAATTGCTGAAGGAGTTAGAGTTAGAAAAGGTGCGGTAATTTCAATGGGAGTTTACATTGGTGCTTCAACTAAAATTATTGATCGTGAAAGCGGAGAAATTTTTTACGGAGAAGTTCCTGAATATTCAGTAGTTGTTCCAGGTAATATTGCTTCAAGTAAAGGTTCTGCAGATTTATCTCTTTATGCGGCTGTGATCGTTAAAAAAGTTGATGCAAAAACTAGATCAAAAACTTCAGTTAATGAATTATTAAGGGACTAGATGGAATTAGATCTAAAAATTGCAGCGATTATTATTTGCATAATTACTAATTTTGCTGCAATTTTTTTTATTAAATCAAGATCTTCATCCATCATAGTTATCTCTTTATCTATATTCTTCTTTATTGGCTTAATCTCGCTAATTCTTACAAATAACCTTTCATTCCTAAAAATATCTTTTGCTTTGGTGGTGTTTTTGATTACGGCCAATTATTTATTCTTGGAAGATTTGGGTGGCATTGATATTTCTAAAAAGACAGGAAGTGGAAAAATATTATTGCTGATTTTGCCACTTATCTTTGCCTCATTGTTTGGCGCGTTACTTTATCTTGGAAATCCAGTAGTTACTACTAGTAATGGTAGCGTTGTAAGTAGTAGTTACAGTGACAAGCTATCAAAAGATAGGTCAAACATATTGTCAGATAGGTCTGTGAAGGCTAAAAAGATAAAAAAACTTACCAAGGATAATGTCCTAATTGGCAATATTTCTTTGCTAATATTGCTAGCAACATTTTTTCCTCTGATTTTGTTAGTTCAAAATACCAAACCTAATAACATTGCCCAATGAACATATATAAAATATTTAGGCCGCTTGTTTTTATGCTGTGTGCAGAAAACGCACATAATTTGGCTATAAAATTCTTAAAATTTCTACCAAGGACCGTCTCTTTACTATCTTTCCCAAAGAAATATAAATCTTTGAAAAATAACCTTCTGGGCCTAGAGTTTGATAGTCCAATTGGTATGGCTGCAGGTTTTGATAAAAATGCTGATGTATTTGAGAGTTTAAGTAATTTTGGTTTTGGTTTTGTGGAAGTAGGCACGGTAACTCCTAAGCCACAAGCCGGAAATCCAAAGCCAAGGATTTTTCGCTTAACCAAAGACAGAGCTATAATTAATAGGCTCGGATTTAATAATTTGGGTGCTGACTATTTTGAAAAAAATATCAATAATAGGACAAACAAGAATATAGTTTTAGGGATTAATGTTGGTAAGAATAAAGATACCAAAGATGCAATTAGTGACTATGTTGACTTAATTAAGAGGTTTTATGGTAGCGCTGATTATCTGGTGGTAAATATTTCATCGCCTAATACCAAGAATTTACGAGATATTCAAAATAAAGAGAATTTAGATGAATTTTTGTCGCAGATTGCCTCTCTTAAATCTCAACTACAAAAAGAAATAGGCAAAGACACTCCAATATTGCTTAAAGTGGCTCCGGATTTAGATGAGCAAAGACAAAAAGATATTTCACAGATAATTCTAAAAAATAAAATTGATGGAATAATTATATCCAATACCACTATTGATAAGGATCTAGGACTTAAAGATAAAAATAAAAATCAAGAAGGAGGCCTTAGTGGGAAGCCTCTATTTGACAAATCTAATGCAGTATTGAAAAACTTTTATCAATATACCAATAAAGAAGTTCCAATAATAGCCGTCGGCGGAATAACAAATGCTAAAGATGCTTATGAGAAGATTAAAAATGGCGCTAGCTTAGTTCAGATATATTCGGCATTCATTTATGAAGGGTTCTCTTTGGTTGAAAAGATAAAAAAAGATCTTCATAAAGAACTAAGAAGCGAAGGTTATGAAAATATTTCTCAGGCGATAGGTAAGAATTTAAAATAGAAGTAACTATGAAAAGATTATTAATTTTAATATCTTTGGTAATTTTTGCAGCATTAACCGGAAATGCTAATGCAAAAACACAAGAATTACATGTTGGTGTGCATTATGTATTAACTCAGGCTAAGGCAAAAGAGGTTCTGCAAAATAGGACAATGTTCCAAATCAAACTTTTATAGATGATTCTTATCATAATAACGAGCATGGAGAAACACTACAGACAACCTATCTCTTAACACAAAATATAATATTACCAACAAGCCACTTTTGACTCTCATATATCTCCTGATTCAGTTTATATTTACGAATCAGCTCGTCATAAAGTTCATATTAATATCATGAAACTTTGCATCGTGGCAAAGTTTTAGACTTGGCTAACAGTGCCCAAAACCGCAATATATTTGACAAATAAAAACTTGCTGATATCTTGCCGCTTCTATTTGATGGCATCTCAGCTTATTAAGATTGTTTAAAAGGATATTATATTGCTTTAATATTTTGGTTAAGTCTTATACATGCAAGATGGCAATATAAGTTTAACAAAGTAAGCAGTTCAAAGTAAATATCCCATATGACAGATTTAATAACGTTCAAGGAGCTCGGCCTTTCCGATGCAATGGTTGCGTCTCTTACCAAAAAAGGTTTTGAGCATCCAACCGAAATTCAAGCACAAACAATTCCGTTCTTATTAACCTCAGATTCCGATCTGATTGGTAAAGCACAAACAGGTACAGGTAAAACTGCTGCTTTTGGAATTCCACTAATTGAAAATAATATAGAAAATGCCGGCCATGTTCAAGGTTTGATTTTGGCTCCAACTAGAGAGTTGGCTATTCAAGTTGCTGAAGAGATAACTTCTTTTTGTGATGGAAAGAAGGTATCCGTAACAGCAATATATGGTGGACAGCCAATAGACAGACAAATTCAAAGATTGAATAGAGGTGTTGATATCGTGGTTGGTACTCCTGGTAGAGTTATTGATCATATTAAGCGCAAGACTCTTAATATATCAAAAATACAAACTATAGTTCTTGATGAAGCTGATGAAATGCTGAATATGGGTTTCGTTGAAGAAATCGAAGAAATTCTAAAATCAGCTCCTAAAGAAAGAAAAACTGTTCTTTTCTCTGCTACCATGCCTTCACATATTGAAAGGTTGGCTAAGAAATACATGAAAGACTATAAAATAATTGCAGCTAAGAGCAAACAAGTTGATAAAGATAATATTCAACAACTTTATTATGAAGTATCTAGACATAATAAGTTTGAATCATTATTTAGAATTATTGATGTTGAAAAGGGCTTTTATGGTGTGGTATTTTGTAGAACAAAAGTTGATGTTGATGAAATAGCTAGTAAGTTATCTGGTCACGGATGCAAAGCCGAAGGAATTCATGGTGATTTGTCGCAAGCCCAAAGAGAAAAGGTTTTACAAAGATTTAAAAGTAAAAAAATTACTATTTTAGTTGCTACAGACGTTGCTGCTAGAGGAATAGACGTTGATAACCTTACTCATGTTATTAACCATGCACTACCGCAAGATCCAGAAAGTTACGTTCACAGAATAGGAAGAACTGGTAGAGCAGGTAAAAAAGGAATAGCTATCACTTTAGTTGCTCCTTCAGAGACTCGCAAACTATACGCGATTGAAAGAATGACAGGTACTAAGATTATTAAGAAAAAGGTTCCTGAAGTAGCTGAAGTTATCGAGTCAAAAAAACAAAGAATCAAAACTGACCTAGAAGCTATCATAAAAGATAATAGCTTTGAGAAGTTAAATGATATCGCTGGAGAAATTCTTGCAAGTGAAGAAGATCCAAAAGTTGTAGTAGCAGCTCTTCTAAAGTTAGCCTTTAAAGACGAGCTTAGCGAGAGTAATTACAACAGAATTGAAGCTTCTTCATCTCGTAGCAGAAGCGGTGATAGAAATGATGATCGCGGGAATCGTGGAGATCGCGGTGATCGTGGTGGTAGAAATAATAGAAGAGAATTCTCTGATCGCAGAGGCGGCTCTGATGACCGCAGAGGAGGTTCTGATCGCAGAGTAGGATCCGATGATCGTAGAGGCGGTGGTGGTGAATCAAGATTATTCATTGCTCGTGGAAAAAGTGATCAGATGAATCCTAGAAAATTAGTTGAATTCATTGAGAAAGAAGCTGGAGTTAGGCAAAATAAAATAGATGATGTTAGGGTTATGGATGATTTTTCATTCTTCGCCACTACAACGGGAGATGCTGAAAGAATACTTGATGTGTTTCAAAAACAATCAAAAAGCAGCGGCGAAAAACCTTTAGTTACCAGAGCTAAAAAAAGAGATAAATAGTTTCATTGGTTATAACCCCTTCTAAACGAGGGGTTATAGGCTTTGCAGATTCGTTCTCATAATGGAACAAACATTCTTAATAACAGATAAGGTATAGCATTAACATTGAAATAACATCTACTGGCTGATGTACTAGTATAGATTACAATTCGGTCTCATGATCTAATTATTGTTGAAAAGATGTCTATTTTGAAGATAATCGATAAATATCCGGAATTAAGGTCGATAGAATTAACTGACCTTAATATTAAGGTTTTTGAAGCGCTTAATGGTCCAATATCAGGCTATGAAAATCTGAAATATTGCTTTGCCATCAATTTCTACAGTAATGAATTTAATGACATTGCTTGCTTTGATAAGAAGAGCAATATTGTTTCGGATCTAAAAAATATCATCAGTAATAAAAAGGTTACAAACCCACATTCACTATCTCTTTCCATATATTTAGCTTATATTGAAGCCCTTCTTGAGGAAAAACAAAAGATATCGTCATCGGAAGCTAAATACGCACTGTATTTATTAAAAGGAAGTAAAGATCAAGAGTCAAAATCCTCGATAATAGACCCCTTATTCAAAATTAGTGATCCACAAAAATATAATAAAATAACAGGATTATTGTTAAGCGGAGGAACTAATGTTTTATCCTATATCAGAGCGCAGAATAACCTTAAAATATCCATTAAAAAAACTTTAAGTAAGTATAGTTTTCAATATGAGACTTCGTCTCGTATAAAGGCTTTATACTCATTGAGCGAAAAAATAGAAAATAAGAACCTGTCTCTTGAGCAGATAAATGATCTTTTGGGTCTTAGAATTTATCTTAAGGAGCCAGATCAATGTTTTGAGGTTATGAAAGTTATGATTAAGGAATATAAGGTTCTAAGAGATAAATTAAAGGACTATATTACCTACCCTAAAGACAATGGTTATCAGTCACTGCATATGATAATAGACTATAAAGACATTCCAATTGAAATCCAAATTAGAACTTACGAGATGCATAAGAATTGCCAGACAGGATCAGCCGATCATATTAATTATAAAAAAAGTAGAGGAATATAATGAATTTAAGAAAAGACAATACGGCTATTATAATGATTGGGTATCAAAATGATTATTTTCACCCGGATGGATCTTTATATAGTGTAATAGAGTCATCTTCAAAACAAACTTTGCAAAATACTTTAAATATTTTGGATAAGGTGAATGGCATTACTATATTCTCAACTCCGATAGTATTCACTCAAAATTATCAGGAAATATCTGAGCCTATAGGAATTTTGCAATCAATTAAAGAAGTTGGAGCCTTTCAAAAAGGCAGTAAAGGATCTAAGACAGTTCAAGAACTTGATCAATATAGCGATAGAATAATAGAGGTCCCTGGAAAAGTTGGTCTAAACGCATTTTATAATACTAATTTAGATAATCTCTTGTCGATTAAGAAGATTGAAAATGTATTAATAGTTGGAGCTGTATGTGCAATTTGTATAGACTCAACAGCAAGGTCAGCCCATGAGAGAGGATATAAAGTGGCTATTGTATCGGATGCTATTTCTGGTAGGACTGATTTTGAAGTGTCATTTTATCTTGAAAAGATTTTCCCGCTATATTCTAGCTTAATAACAAGTGAAGAGATTATTAACCAACTGGGTAGTGATTAGTGAGTGCTGATAATATAATTAATACTCAAATACAATATAAGTTACTAGAAGAGATAGAGTCTTTGAAGAGGGTGGTTATCAGTCAAGGAGATGGTCCTGGAACTAGTGATTTAGCATTGCAAAACAATAGGTTAAAAGAAAAAGTCAAAAAGAAGTCTCTTGAATTGAAGATTCGAAATTCCGATCTAAAAGTAGCAAGGCAAGGTAAGTATGAGGTTGAGAAGAATTTGGTTTCTCTAAATAAATGCTTTGCAGGTTTTTCTAATAATTACGCAGAAAACATTAAGAAGTTAGTTACCTTCATTAAGAATTGCACCAGATCTTCTTCGGCAACATATCTATGCGGTCATAAATTCCCAACTAAGAAGAGTGAACTTTTTTACGAGTTATGTAGGGGAGTCTTGGAAGCTTCGAAAGAGGATTATGTCGTTATTGAAAACTTTAAGAAATCCACAATTTATCAAGAAAACACAAAAGCATTTAGCAGAAATATTAACGCTTTAATACTTTGTAAAATATCTAAAGGTCAAGGCGAGTTTTCAATCTTAGCTGTTACTTTTGATAAAAAGATTAGTGATTACGCTGATTTTGAGTTGATTTTTTCATTAGTCGCCAAGTTTTTGGTGATAGAAGAAGATAGAAAAAACTCTCATGAAGACTTGATATCCCTATATAAAGAAATGTCCGTTCTTAATAGAAAAGTTTCGGTAATTTCTAGTTATTATAATAGTGATAATTCTTCAAACTCTGAGGCACAAAAGTCATTATTGAAGCTGCTATCAACTTTTTCTAATTCACTAATATCATTTATTTACGTTCGAAAAGACCGTAATAAGTTTGATAGAGTCGCTCAAACATGCTCATCTGAGTCAGTTAAGGAATTAGAAGAACAGATTATCTTCAAGTTGCAAATGTTGCGTATAACTCAAGGTAGCAAAAAGAGATTCTATATAAAATTCACAAAAGAAGATATGCAAGATGAGATAATTAAAAAATATAAAATTTCCTCAGCAACGTCCGTGCCGATTGTGAAGAATAAGAAACATCTCGGGAATTTGGTTTTACTGCATCAAAATAATACTACACCATCTAGTGGAGATTTGGAATATTATGATTTGGTGTGCTTGGCGGCCACTAAGGTCTTAGACTAGGGTCTTTCTCGCCCTCAACGTATTACTCCTAACAAAAAAGGCTTGGTTCAAAACTGAACCAAGCCTTTTGAATTTCAATAAGTAATATTGAAGTTAGCCCATTGTCCAAAGCATGATGGCTTTTTGGATATGTAATCTATTCTCAACTTCGTCAAATACTACTGAAGCATCTGACTCAATAACTTCTGAAGTTACTTCATATTCACGATATGCCGGTAAGCAATGAGTGAATATAGCATCTTTAGATGCTAGAGACATTAATTCAGAATTAACTTGATATGGTTTTAGCACATTGATTTTTTTCTGTTTAAGTGCGTCATTATGTTCAGTTTCGTCGCCCATAGAGAACCATGTGTCGGTGATCATAACTTCCGCTCCTTCAGCAGCTACTTTAGGATCATTAACTACTGTGACTTTTGAACCAGAATCTTGAGCTTTTTTGATTTCAGCGTCACATAGGTCGAATTCTTTTAGATGTGAATCTTTAGGAATCGCCATTGTAAGCTCATAACCAAATTTTTTGGCGCCATGTATGTAAGAATTTAGAACATTGTTAGCATCACCAAACCAAGATAGTTTTTTACCTTCGATATTTCCTATTCGTTCTTCAATAGTCATAACGCTTGCAAGAATTTGGCAAGGGTGAGAAAAATCAGATAAAGCATTAATCACAGGAACATCAGAATATTTTGCAATGTCAACTATTGTGTCATGAGAAATTGCTCTGATCATAATTCCGTCAACATATCTTGATAAAGCTCTTGCTGTGTCAGCGGCACTTTCGCCTTTAACTAGCTGCATATCATTCTTATTCATCACGATGGAATTACCGCCAAGTTGGTTTATACCAACGTCAAAAGAAACTCTTGTTCTTGTTGAGGTTTTTTCAAAGATCATTGCAAGGTTTTTGTGAGCAAGTAATTCGCCTTGTTTCTTAAAAGCTCTGCCTTTGTCTTTATACTCTTTTTTAAGTTTATTCGCTAACTCGATAATTTCGCGTAAATCACTTGAACTTATATCATCAAGGTCAATAAAATGTTTAACCATATTTTTTACCATTAATTAATTTAATTTATAGCCTTATATAAAATAATAAGCTAAAAAACTAACAATACATCAAAATTAAAGCCAATGGTTGATTTGTCAATAATTAATAGTCGGTAATATCGATAGGTGGAAATCGGTGTCACTTTGTGGCAAAATAAGTTTTTAAATAATGTCCTTGCAAAAGAAAAATATTTTTATCGTTGCCGGCGGAACTGGTGGTCATATTATACCGGCTAGATGTTTAGGTGAAGAATTATCTAAAACTCACAAAGTAATTTTTTTTGGTGATAAGAAGATTTCATCTTACATCAACAAAGAAGATGCTTTTAAGACAAAGATTATTTTATCGTCGCAAATAAGAAAATCTGTATTTTCTTTAATAAGTGCCGCGATCAAAATATTCGTGGGTATGTTGCAATCAGTGTTTTATGTAATAATCCACAATCCAAAATATATTGTTGCGTTTGGCGGTTATTCTACTTTCCCCACTTTAATTGCTGGTGTGATCTTTAAGAAGAAAATTATACTTCACGAGCAAAATGCTCATTTGGGTAAGGTGAATAGAATTTTCGCAAAATATGCTTATAAAATTGCTTTATCATTTCCCAAAACTGACGGGATAGGAAAAGAATTAAATGGTAAGATAATCGTTGTCGGCAATCCCGTTAGGAAAGAAATCTTAGCTCTTAATGATTTGAATTATGAGTTGCCTGTGGTGAAACATCCGGAGCTTAGGAAGGACAATAAGATGGGATATAATGTCATTTTAAAATCAGATTTTACGCCGCAAACAATCAAAAGAGACTTATTTAGAATACTTGTTATAGGTGGCTCTGGTGGTGCAAAAATATTCAGTGAAGTGTTGCCCAAAGCATTTTTCAACTTAAAAGACGATATTAAAGCTAACATTGTTATAACTCAGCAATGTCGGCCAGAGCTTACAAAATCTACTTTTGAGCAATATAGGTCGTATAATCTAAATATTGTTATTGATTCCTTTTTTAAGGATATGCCTGCAATCATTAAAGAATCTCATTTAATAATTGCTAGATCTGGATCATCTTCGATATTTGAGTTTTGCGCGGCGAAGAAACCAATGATTCTAATTCCATTTGCAAAATCATCCGATGACCATCAGCAAAAAAATGCTAATTATTTAGAGAAATTAGGGGCTGCCATTGTGGTAAAAGAAGAAGAGTTAAATATTAATGAATTCTCGGATTTGCTAAATAACCTTATTCAAGATGGTTCTATTTTGAAGAAAATGTCAAAAAATTCTGCTAAAGTAACGCCACAAGACGCTGTTGCTAAAATGATTGGGTTAATTCAATGAAAAAGTCTAAAAATACACAAAAATCTAAAGATATAAAAGAAGAAGCGCAAACTCCGCCTGTTGGAGAGATGTTGTGCATTGAGCGTGTGAGGCTAAATATATCTACAAAAGAAATTGCGCAGCATCTAAAGGTAAAAGACCGAGACATTATTGCCATTGAAAAAGGTGACCTGTCTAAAATATCAAGTGGGCTTTATCTTTCAGGAGTAATTTCGCAATATGCTGCGATAGTTGGTATCGATAAAAATATAATTAATAAGAAGTATCTAGAGCTGAAGTCGAATTCGAAAAGTGAGAAAAAACCTAAGGCTAGGCTTAAGGTTGAAGGTGATTTAAATCATTCTCCAGAAAGAGAGGTCTTTGCTGTTAGTTTTGTTCTGTCGTTAATTGTGGTTTTTATTTTATTGTTTTATTACAATCGCACAATAAAGACTAATCACACTCAAGCTCGCGATTTTATTAAAAATCATGAGATTAGATAACTCAAATATTTTGTACTGGCAATGAGTAAGAATGACAGCGAAGCATTAGAATTAGAAGGTATAGTTGATAAGCTGGCGAAGTTGAAGGATGCTGTTCTTCAAAATAAGCCAGCAAGATTTTCGTTGGCATCATTATTTTTTATATTCGCAATTCTGCTATTCATTCCAATTTTGGTTAATACTGAGGCTTTAAAGGGGAGTAGCGCAAAAAAACTTACGGAAGTTTTAGGCCATGATGTTATTATAAAAGGAGATGTTTCTATTGAGATTCTGCCGGTGCCCAAAATAATTGCTCATGATGTATTGATTTTGAATTACAAACCAAAGGATTCTAAATATAATTACAACGCTTTCGTAAAGCGAGCTGAGGTAAGATTAAAGATCTTTTACTCTTCTAACAGTTCCATCATAAAAGAAATAAGTTTTTTGGAAATGGTGGCTGAGAAAAGATATGTAACTAGCAATACTCAGGAGCAAGAAGGATCGGATATTAGAGATATTAAGCTGAAGTTAAAAAATAAATATGTTTCTAACTCTAAAGTAGATAAGTCTTCATCAGGAATTGATTTGGACTCTCTTTCATTAATGAAAGTTACCAAGTCAGACTTTTCTTTAAAGAAATTCCCAACAATCAATATCGAAAATGCTAAAATCATAAGTTATGATATTTATGATAATAAGAGGGAGTATAAGTCGCTGCATTGTGATATAGGAGTTAGCAATAATAAAATAAGCGCTGAAGGATATTTCGCCGTTGAGGATATATTAACTAGCTTTGAGTCGAAATTAGTATTTGATGGAAAATTAAAAGAAAAACCAAATTCCTATCTACAAATAAAGTCGCCATCTTTAAATTTTAGATTTGACGGTAATCTTTCAACCGCTAAGGGTTTAGGTGAGGATTTTGCAATAAAAGGTTCTATATTATCGGAAATTAAAGATTTAAGGGATTTCTATTTGAGTTATGTGGGAGCTAAAAGTGATTTCTCAAGCAAGCTAAAAAATAACACCCCAACAATAAAAATAAGCGCCAAAGTTAGTAGTGATAAAGATGGATCTTTCTTAGAAAAGTTAAAAATAAAGTCGCCAATTATTAACGGAACAGGCGAAGTTAGTATTTATAAATCATCAAAAATACCTATCATTGATGTTTTGCTAGATATTAAAGATGTGGATATTGATTCTATCTGGTCAACTGCTGCGGTCAAATCCAGCGGCAAGACAGGAGAAGAGCAGGACAGTTCAATATTTGGAATTGATAAGGTAGAAACTTTTCTTAGTGGAGCTAAGCCTGTAATTGCAAAAAAAGATTTTGATCTAACGCTAGAAATCAAAACACGCTTGGCTGTGTATAAAAATACCACTTTGTCGGACCTAAATATTTATCTAAGTTCTCATAGTCAAGGTCAGTTAATTTTTAATCCGATTTCTTTTAGGTTCCCTGGAAATGGTAAATTTCATGCAAATGGCGAATTAAATAGTAGTTCAGGAGTGCCTAAGTTTGCTGGTAAAATTAATATATCAGGTAATAATCCAAAGTCTGTTCTTGGTCAAGGATACTCTAGAAGTAAAGGGTTAAAGTTAGATTTTATAACCAACTTTAACTTATATTCGGATCTGGTATTATTGCCAAGCAGAATGGATTTGAGCAATCTATTCATAACTCTTAATGATAAAGAGACGGAAATATCTGGCGATCTTGATTATTCAATAGTAGACAAAAAGCCGTTCTTTAAGGGGAGCTTAAGAATTAATAATTTTGATATTAAAAGTCAGATTAAAAACTTTAATATTACAAAATATACAAATAGGGGATCGTTGATTGAGAAAGTATTTTGGCTAAATGATTTGTCATATGAAACTTCTTTGCGTATTCAGTTAGATAAAATTAATTATGAGAAGGAAGAGTTTCTTAATAATTCTCTAGATTTGAAAGTTCAGAGAGGAAGTATAAGACTATCAGACGTGATTATTGATCCGAAGAATCGCAATTCAAGAGCGAGCTTTTTCATAGATATTAGTCAAGCAACTCCAAAATTAGTCATGAATCTTTCGGCAAAAAGTTTGGCTATATTGAGTGACGCAAATGAAGAGGCAAAGCCAAAATATATTTCGCAAATACAAGGCTTGACCAATCATGAAGAAGATGAAATAGATCAGCATTTATTATACAGCACGAATAGTTTTGATCAGTTCTTTGATCTTGTTTCGCTAAATGGCTTTAGCGGAGAATTTAAATTCGTCGTTCAAAATCTATTATTGAAAAATAAACCCCTGGAAAAATTTATCTTTCATTCCAAATTAAATAATGGAATTTTGGACAATGTTTTAGTTCAAGCCAATACTGGAGATGCTAACTTTAAATATCAGGGCTCCATCGGCTTGAAAAAGATTAAAACTCTGAGCGGAACAGCTATGCTAAATAACTTTAACATTCAGCCCATAGCGACGGATCTTTTCAATATTACAAATCTAAATACTACTTTAAATGCTTCAATGGCTATCAGTTCGTTTGGCGGGGATAGTAATTCATTTGCTGAGAATATTGATGGAATACTAAAATTTAATGCTATTGCTCCATTAGTTAAAGGATATGGACTTAGAAATTTGATCCGCAAAATGTTTTATCCAAAGAAAAATTTTGAGGAGTTAAAAGAACCAGCAAATATTGTTGGTGATGACAAATCACAAACGAGATTTAAAAAAGCCACTGGTTCAATGATTTTGAAGAAGGGTAGCGCAAAAATACATGCGAAAGTTCAGGGTATATTGTCCAATAGTGTACTCTCTGGCAATATTGGGCTTGTCGATAAAGATGTTTCATTAGCCTTTAATACTATTTTTCTGACTGGGTCTAAGAAAAAACTAACTCCAATAGCAATAGCCACTAACATTAGTGGTAGTGTGGGTAATTTAGCTTACGCCTCAAATTATGATCAAATAATGCAATATATTGGCATAAAAGAAGTTGAAAAAGTTAGCAAAGAAAAGTCTAAAGAAGAAAAAGATGGTGATAAGAAAGGCAAAAAAGACTCTTACAGTAAGAAAGATCTTGAAAAAATTGAAAAAGAAAGGTCAAATAAGGCAAGATCCGTGCTTAGGAAGCAGGGTATTTATTTGCCTAAGGATAATCCTCCTCCGGCTGATTATATGAAGAACATTCAACCCATCAATTAAAATTTACGACGATTCACAGTGATGAAAATTTCAGTTCAGGAAATAAAAAACCTAAAAAATAAGAAAAAAATAGTTTGCCTAACAGCTTATTCTTACCCAATTGCGAAGATATTAGATGAATCGTGCGATCTAATTTTGGTAGGAGATTCTTTGGGCATGACAATCTATGGCTATGAAGATACAATAGATGTAACACTAGATATGATGATAAATCATGGTCTAGCGGTTACAAAAGCAGCGAAGAAGGCTTTTGTAGTTGTAGATCTGCCATCAAATACTTACGAAGACAGCAAATACCAAGCTTTAAGATCAGCCAAGGAAGTTATCAGCAAAACTAATTGCGATGCCATCAAAATTGAAACCACACCTGAATTAATTGAGACTACTAAATTTCTAGTTGAAAATGGCGTAAATGTCATGGGACATATTGGTCTTTTGCCTCAGCATGTGAGAAAAATTGGTGGTTACAAATATCAAGGAAAAGATGATGAATCAGCTAAGAAAATTATTGAAACTGCAAAACAACTTGAAGAAGCTGGAGTTTTCTCAATCGTAATTGAAGCTGTTCCAGCAAAATTGGCGGACCGAATAACAAAAGAAATATCAATCCCGACAATTGGCATAGGCGCATCAAAAAATTGCGATGGCCAGATTTTAGTGATTGATGATCTTTTAGGCCTAAATCAAGAGTTTATGCCAAAATTTGTAAAGAAATATTCCGATCTAGTAAAAGAAATTTCATCTGCGGCTGAGAATTATAAAAATGATGTTGAGGAACAAAAGTTCCCGGCACCAGAAAATGAACTGTAAGTAGGGGGTCAGACCCCAAGGGGTCTGACCCCATCTCATCATAAAACTTGACTATTAAAGAATCTCAAGCTACCTTGCGCCCTTCATTTTAAACTATCCAAACAAAACAAATGTCAGAATTTAGAAATATCGCAATTATTGCGCACGTTGATCACGGTAAAACTACGATGATCGATGCTATGCTTCACCAAAGTGGAACATTCAGAGATAACCAACAAGTTGCTACTAGGGTAATGGATTCTAACGATCTTGAAAAAGAACGTGGAATTACAATTCTAGCAAAATGCACATCTCTAATGTGGAAGGACCAAAAGATTAATGTAATTGATACTCCAGGACACGCCGATTTCGGTGGAGAAGTTGAAAGGGTTCTTTGTATGGCTGATAGTGCACTACTTTTAGTAGACGCGGCTGAAGGTGTTATGCCTCAAACCAAATTTGTATTAGCCAAAGCATTAGCTCTTGGTTTAAAGCCAATTGTTATCATTAATAAAGTTGATAGAAGTGACGCTAGAGCAGACGAAGTACTAGACGAGATTTTTGATCTATTCGTCGCATTAGAAGCTACTGAGGCACAATTAGATTTCCCAGCTCTTTACGCTGTTGGTAGAGATGGATGGTGTGTTGAAGATTTAGATAAAGATGAGCAAAAAGATTTATCTCCATTGTTTGATTTAATCTTAAAACATGTTGAACCACCAAAGTTTGATAAAAATGGCCCACTTAAAGTATTGGCAACTCTATTAGATAAGAGCCCGTATTTTGGTAGAATGTTGACTGGTAGAATTTACTCAGGAACAGCTAAAAACCTTATGAACTTTAAAGCAATTAACCTTAAAGGTGAAGTAGTTGAGCAAGGAAGATTAACTAAACTTCACGTCTTTAGAGGAGTTGATAAAGTTCCTGTAGATCAAGCTGAAGCAGGTGACATCGTATCAATTGCTGGTTTAGAAAAAGCTTCCGTATCAGATACTCTTTGCGATACATCAGTTAGTGATCCTATCGCTTCAACCCCAATTGATCCGCCTACAATGGCTGTTACAGTTGGAGTTAATGATTCTCCACTAGCAGGAACCGAAGGCACTAAAGTTACATCGCGTATGATTCGTGAACGTCTTTTTGCTGAGAATGAAACGAACGTCGCAATTACCGTTAAAGAATCAGAAGGTGCAGATTCTTTCGAAGTTGGTGGTAGAGGAGAGCTACAACTTGGTGTATTGATTGAAGGAATGCGTCGTGAAGGATTTGAGCTTTCAGTTTCAAGACCAAGAGTATTATTCAAAAAAGACGAAAACGATAATATCTTAGAGCCATTTGAAGAAGTGGTAATTGATGTTGATGACGAGTTTAGTGGATCAGTAGTTGAGAAAGTTTCTAAAAGAAAAGGTGAAATGATCGAAATGAAACCATCATCTGGCGGTAAAACTAGAATGGTTTTCCATGTTCCATCTCGTGGACTTATTGGATACCAAAGTGAGTTCTTAACTGACACTAAAGGATCAGGTGTGTTAAACAGAATATTCTACGAATATGCTCCTTACAAAGGCGAAATGACTGCTTCTAAACCAGGAGCATTAGTTTCAACTGAAACAGGTGTAGCAGTAGCTTACGCTTTATTTAATATCCAAGATCGCGGTGTATTATTCGTTACGCCTCAAGACAAAGTATACACAGGAATGATCGTAGGTGAGAATTCCAAGCAAGGCGACTTAGAAATAAACGTTTTAAAAGGTAAGCAGCTAACTAACGTTAGAGCTTCTGGAACAGACGAAGCAATCAGATTAAGTCCTCCAAGACAACTTACCCTAGAAGAAATGATCACTTACATTGGTGATGACGAATTGGTAGAAGTAACTCCAAAATCAGTCAGACTAAGAAAAAGAATTTTAGATCCGAATGTAAGAAAAAGATCTGCTAGAGCAAAAGCAAATAAATTCGATTTTGTTTAAATCGAGATCAATTATTTAAAAGACGGGGGTCAGGTACATAAGTGCCTGGCCCTTTTAATTACAAAAAGGTAAATCATGCGCCCATCAAATAGAAAACTAGACCAAATCAGAAACGTTGAAATAATCCCAAATGTTAATATACATGCAGAAGGTTCATGTTTAATTAAATTTGGTAATACTCACGTAATTTGCACGGCTAGTGTAGAAGAAAAAGTCCCTTCATTTATGAGAAACAAAGGTCTTGGATGGGTAACCGCAGAATATAACATGTTAGCTAGATCAACTCATGACCGCATGAGACAAGATCCAATGAGGCCAAATGGCCGTGCTATGGAAATCAAAAGACTAGTCGGTAGAGCGCTTAGAGCTTGCATTAATGATAAACTATTAGGTGAGCGTCAAATAATCATTGATTGTGACGTTATCCAAGCTGATGGCGGAACTCGTTGTGCTTCAATAACTGGTGGTTATGTTGCTTTAGCATTGGCTGTAGAAAAATTATTAAAAGAAAGAAAAATCCCTGTAAACCCAATTACATCGCAAATTTGCGCAGTGTCATGTGGTGTTTACAAAGACAAAGTAGTCGCTGATTTAGATTACATCGAAGATAGTGGTTGTTCAGTAGATACAAATTTTGTTATTAATGACAATTTTGATCTAATCGAAATTCAAGGAACAGCTGAAGATAAGTCAATGAGTTTTGATCAAGTTACTCAAATGTATGCAATGGCTAAGAAAGCCGCTGAGGAACTTTTCGAGATTCAAAATAGCGTTGTATCTTAGTAAGTTCTTAGAGATTTAGAGAGTTTAATTATTTAGTTTTATGAAAAGTGCGTCAAACATCCTTCATCTAACAAAACCAAATCTTCTTTCCAAAATAGAAGAGCTTGGTCTAAAGAAATTCAAAGCCAAACAAATATGGCAATGGATTTATGAAAAAGGCGTATTTGACTTTGATCAAATGACCAACATCTCAAAAGATGACCGCCAATTATTGAAAGATAATTACACTCTTAATCTTCCAGAAGTTTCCCAAGATATTATCTCAAAAGACGGCACTAGAAAATGGCTTTTTAAATATTCGGATTGCCGTGAAATAGAAACTGTTTTTATTCCAGAAGAAAAAAGAGGAACTCTGTGTATTTCTTCTCAAGTTGGCTGCACGCTGGCCTGCACATTCTGTCACACGGGAACTCAGACCTGGGTTAGAAACCTAGAATTCCATGAGATAATAGCCCAAGTACTTTTGGCTAAAAAGTTACTTGATCAAAAAATCACCAATGTAGTTTACATGGGGATGGGAGAACCTTTCTTCAATTATGACAATGTAAAAACCTCTGTAGAAATTCTAGTTGATGAGGCAGGTTTAAATTTTACTAATAAAAGAATTACCATTTCAACATCTGGTCTTGTTCCAGAGATCCTAAAATGTTCAACAGATTTAAAAACTGGTCTAGCAATATCGCTTCACGCCGCAAATGACGAGCTCAGAACAAGCATAATGGCGATTAATAAGAAATATCCGTTAAGTGAGTTAATGAAGGCTTGCAAAAGTTACAACCAAGAAAATCCAGGTCAGAAAGTTACTTTTGAGTATGTGATGCTGGAAGGCGTGAATGATTCAAAAGCTCATGCAAGTGAGTTGGCAAAGTTAATAAACAAATACAATGTTAACGCCAAAATAAATCTTATTCCGTTTAATTCTTGGGAAGGCTGTGATTATGAAAATTCAGACCAAGATCAAATATTAGGGTTCCAAAAAATTCTAAAAAATGCTGATCTAATAGCTCCGATTAGAAAGACCAGAGGTGAAGACGCAATGGCAGCTTGTGGGCAGTTAAAGTCATTATCACAGAGAGTAAAAAAACATCGAGACTAGCTGTGAAGATACTTTGGAATTTCTTAGTAATCACGACGTTATTAGATTAGACGTTTCTTACAACTTCTAAATGATAAGATATTCATCCAGATCACATCAAAAATTATTTTGTCGTGATCCGGATTTTTTTATGGGCGTGCTAAGAAAATAATCCGCTAATCTTCTTAAAGAATTTACTAGAAAGTGGGTTATTCTTTTTGTCTTCCATTAATTTATCTAATTTCTCCAATAAATCTCTTTCAGCTTTTGAAAGCTTAACTGGGGTTTCAATATTAATTTTCACATACATATTGCCTTTTCTGCCTCCAGAACTCATTACGGTCATGCCTTTAGATTTAAGTCTAAATTTATCTTGATTTTGCGAGCCTTCAGGGATTTGTAATCTAGCTTTTGATCCATCGATAGTCGGAATCTCAATTGAGCCACCCAGAGCCGCGGTTGTGAATTTAAGCGGTACTTCAATATGAATGTCGTCGCCTTTTCTAACGAAAAGATCATGGCTTCTGACAGTTACATAAACATACAAGTCACCATTTGGACCGCCTCTTTGTCCAGCTTCTCCTTCACTGGTAAGTCTTATTCTATTGCCGTCTTCAACGCCAGCCGGGATTTTAACTGAAAGAGTTTTCTTTTTATTTGCTCTTCCTTCTCCATGACAAGTTCCGCAAGGGTCACCGATTGTCTGTCCTGCTCCGGAGCAAGAGGTACAAGTTCTTTCAACAATGAAGAATCCTTGCTGCGCTCTAACTTTTCCACGTCCGCCACAAGTTTGGCAGTTCACTGGTTTAGAACCATTTTTACCACCGCTACCTTTGCAGGGTTCGCATTTTGTTGGAATAGTGAAAGATATTTTTTCTGTTAGACCGTCAAAAGCTTCTTTAAGAGAAACCTCAAGATTGTATCTAATGTCAGCTCCTCTAATGGCAGATGATCTTCTGCCTCTGCCTTGTCCTTCATTACCAAAAATATCAGAGAAATTACCGAAAATATCATTAAAGTCGAAGCCTCCACTGCCGCCACCGCCGCCTCCACCACCCATACCACCTTGTTCAAAGGCGCCATGGCCATATTGGTCATAAGCTGCTTTTTTCTGATCGTCTTTTAAAATTTCATATGCTTCTGTTGCTTCTTTAAAGCTCTTTTCTGCTGCGTCATCACCAGGGTTTCTGTCTGGATGGTATTTCATCGCCAATTTACGATAAGACTTTTTTATTTCATCGCCTGAGGAGTTTTTTGATACTCCTAATACTTCGTAATAATCTCTTTTACTCATTTGTTTGTGTTAAAAATGAATTCTGCACACTATGTTCAGAATTCAAATTATTGATAATAAAGGATAATTATTAGGATCAGGTCCGACTCGAACCTGGTTCCAATAATTCCATAACTTACTTAGGTTCTAAGTGAAAATTTACAAGTGGTTATCTAGCCACTTAACCATCTTTTCAAAGGCATTTCCACGATGAGATATTTTGTCTTTTTCAAATCTCTCAATTTCCCCAAAAGTTTTTTCCATCCCATTTTTAATAAAAATAGGGTCATATCCAAAGCCAAGGCTTCCCTTCGGAGGGTAAATCAAGGATCCATCGACTCTTCCCTCAAAGTTAATGTGAAAGTTGTCTTCAGGGTCAAATATCGTTAAATTGCAAATAAAATGGGCTTTTGGATAAGAACTTGGGTGAATATTCTGCTTCTCTAGCTCAATAAAGATCTTCTTAAAAGCATATGGAAAATCGGTTTTGTTATCCGAGTTAACGGCGTATCTCGCAGAATGGATTCCTGGTTTATTGCCAAGTCCTTCAATACAAATGCCTGAATCATCAGCTAAAGAAACCAGACCAGTTTTTTTTGCGTAATATTGCGCCTTAATAAGTGAGTTTTCTAAGAAGGTTGCGCCTGTTTCTTCTGGCTCCTCTAAATCGTCAAAATCCCAGGTACCAACGCTTTGAATATTAATTCCGGCTAAAAGGTTAGAGATTTCTGTGAATTTTCCTTTATTTCCAGTAGCGATTAAGATCTTTGTGAACTGACTATCCATCTAATGATTTAGGCTAAGAATTAATAAAATAAATAAGCCGAAACACTATCAGGAAACATCTAACAAGTTCAACCATTAATTTAGTTGTTATTTTTAATAACAGGCAAAAAAAAGGCCTGCTACAATTAAGTAACAGGCCTTTTAGAGATAGAAGTAATTTCTATTCAGCTTTTGGTTCTTCCTTTGCTTTTTCTGCAGGAGCCGGAGCTTCTTCAGCAACGGGAACTTCAACAGGAGCAGGTGCTTCTACAGGAGCTGCAGCAGCAGCTTCCTTTTCAGCGGCAGCTGCTTCTTTAGCTGCGTTATCTTCTACGATTTTAGCTTCAGCTTCAGCTTTCTTAGTAGCTTCTGCTTCTACAGCAGCTTCTTTAGCTTGTTCAAGTTTTTCTAAAGCTTTTTTCTTTAAGCCATCGCCTTTTTCTTTAGCTACGTAAGTAGGTGGATACTTTTCAGCTCCTTTAATACCAAGAGCAATAAAGAATTTAGCCACTTTTTCGGTTGGTTGAGCACCAACACTAAGCCAATATTCAATTCTTTCTTTATTTACAGTGATTCTTTTTTCATCATCTCTAGCTAAAAGTGGATTATAAGTTCCAACTTTTTCCAAAAATTTAGAGTCTCTTGGAGAAGTAACGTTTGTTACTAATATTCTATAAAAAGGTAATTTTTTTCTACCGCCACGCGATAAACGAATTTTTAACATTTAAAATATAAATTAAGTTATATGACGATAACAGCCTATTAAATTTACGAGGAGGGGGCGCAATATAAAGCTGCAAAAGTTTAATTGCAAGAATAAATATCCCTAGCCGAGCTCCTTACTACATTTATTTAAAGTTCTTGATGACCTAGTGATTTGATTAGTTAAGTAAAAATCATAATCATCAGCAGAAATTTTAGAATTTTTTGACTTATTATCAGAGTCTTTTGACGGGATCCATTTTCTTGATAGGACCTCGTCAATACTATCCAAACTAGCATTGGTCTTAGCAAGTAGACTCTGAATTGATGCTCTATCACTAAACTCTAGATCAATAGCCAACTTATTAGCTAAATCCGCAATAATATCAATATCATCCTTAGCTTCCCCAGGAGCATTTACTGCTTTTCTAGTTCTTTGAGCTCTGCCTTCAAGATTAACATAAATAGCATCTTTTTCACTGTAAGCGGCCGATGGGATAATAATATCCGCAATATGCGCACTTCTATCACCGTGAGAGCCCATGTAGATAACAAAAGACTTTTCTAATTTGGTAAAATCAATTTCGTCATCAACATTGTGTAAAATGACTGTGTTAATTTCACCTTTTTCACATTTATCTAAAATCTTATCTATTCCAAGTTCACTTGTGAAGCCAGCTTCAAGACCATTAATCAATCCAGTTGATTTAGCTAAGAAGTTAAATCCGTTAAAGTCATCTTGGATAAGATTAAATTTCTTGGCAATTTGTTTAAGAAGGCTAACAATTTCTAAACCGTCTTTTCTTTTTACAACGTCTTCACCAAAAATAATCGCTGGTTTTTTAGCAGATTTTATTTTTTTTGCTAAGTCTGATTTACCATCTAGTAAATCATTTAACACAGATAAATTATCACCTAAATTATTGTAATCATAAGTCAAATCTCCAGTCACACCTAGAGCGGAAATCTCAAGATCATTAGTTAAAAATCTTTTTCTAATCCTAGCATTTAAAATAGCCGCGTCTTTTCTTGGATTAGCACCAATTAATAATAAATGGTCAACCTCATCGATCCCAGCAATTGAGCTATTAAATAAATATGAACAATCATCACTAGCATCAATTTTTTGACCACCAATTCTACATTCAGTATTTTTAATTTCTAATTTTGCTAATAATCCTTTCAAAGCTGCAATATCGTCAAAGCTAGAAATGCTGCCACTTAGAGCCGCAATTTTATCCTTATCAGTATTTTTTAGTTTTTGTGCGATGCTACTATATGCTTCATCAAAAGTAGTGGCTGTCAATTTGCCATCTTTTTTAACATAAGCTTTATCAAGTCTTTGATATTTCAGTCCGTCATAGCAAAATCTAGTTTTGTCAGAAATCCATTCTTCATTAATTTCCTCATTAAGTCTTGGCAAGATTCTTAAAACTTCAATTCCTTTAGAATCCATTCTGATATTTGAACCAACAGCGTCCATAACATCAATTGTTTCGGTTTTTCTTAATTCCCAACTTCTAGCTTTAAAGGCATAAGGTTTTGAAGTTAGCGCACCAACTGGGCATAAATCAATTACGTTACCTGAAAGTTCTGAAGATATTGATTTTTCAAGATAAGTAGTAATTTCCATCCCTTCGCCACGGTTAACCGCACCAAGTTCGCAAGTTCCGGCAACATCTTCAATAAATCTAACACAGCGCGTGCAATGAATACACCTTGTCATGTGAGTCTTAATTAAAGGACCCATATTTTTATCTGTAACAGATCTCTTATGCTCATGATAATCACTTTTGCCACGGCCATATTGATAAGCCTGATCTTGTAAATCACATTCTCCACCTTGGTCACAAATAGGGCAGTCCAAAGGGTGGTTAGCTAATAAAAACTCCATCACACCTTCTCTGGCTTTTTTAACCATTGGAGTGTCTGTGTGAACTTTCATTCCTTCATTTGCTTGCATTGCGCAAGAAGCAACGGGTTTTGGTGGGCCTCCCTCAACTTCAACTAAACACATGCGGCAGTTCCCAGCAATTGCTAATCGTTCATGGTAGCAAAATCTTGGAATTTCTACGCCAGCTATTTCGCAAGCTTGAATAATTGTTGAACCTTGAGGAACTTCTACTTCTTTATTATTTATTGTAACTACAGGCATTATGAAATTTTCAACGAGAATTGGTATTATAGACAAAGTCTAAGCAAAAAAAAATCAGCGCGAAAGTGCAAAACTTTCACGCCGATTAAATATAAGATCATTTTTTTTGCAAATCAAAAGTATTTTTTAATCTGCAAAAATTAATGCCTAGAATGGTATTTCATCATCACTTTCTTCAACTTCGATATTGCTGTTAGGCTTGGCTGTTGAAGCTGCAGAAGAAGAACCTTGGTCGTAGCTTCCACCGCCTCTTGAATCAAGAAGTTGCATAGTAGAATTGAAATTTTGTAGTGCGATTTCAGTGGTATATTTTTCTACACCTTGATTGTCAGTCCATTTTCTAGTTTGAAGAGATCCTTCAATATATAATTTAGAACCTTTTTTAACATAATTTTTGACAATCCCTACAAGACCTTGAGAGAAGATAACAACTCTGTGCCATTCTGTTTTTTCTTTTTTCTCTCCACTTGTTTTATCCTTCCAGCTTTCGGAAGTTGCGATAGAAAGATTTGCAATTTCTCTACCATCTTGGGTAGTTCTGATTTCTGGATCTTGTCCAACATTTCCGACTAAAATAACTTTATTTACAGACATGGTTAATACTTTGTTAAAATTTAAGATAAGAATTACTGCAAAACCTAAAAATAAATGAAATAATATTCAAGGGCAAATACTTCAGGATTGTCCCACTTCGTCGTTTTGAGAAAAACTTGATTTAAGTAAACTCATAAATAGTTTACTTATTTGCTAAATAAGAAATATGTTTTATATATTTGCTTTTTATATCAAAAATCTACCGTGAGAATTATGAGAAGATTATTAACCATTATCTCCTTGCTGGGGATAGTTTTAAATTTAAACCTTGTTACAATGACTGACGCACAAGCAAAATTAGTTAAAAAAACTGACTTAGAAAACACTCTCTATATTGACCTGAAATTTGGCCAAGTAGTTATCGAAATGTTACCAAAAATAGCCCCTGATCACGTTAAAAGAATTAAAACTTTGGCTCGCCAAAAATTTTATGACGGAATTGTATTCCACAGAGTAATAACAGGCTTCATGGCTCAAACTGGTGATCCTACAGGAACCGGAATGGGTGGTTCAGAATTACCTGACATTAAAGCTGAATTCTCTGACGAACCTCATATCAGAGGCTCCCTATCAATGGCCAGAGCTCAAGATCCAAATAGTGCAAATAGCCAATTCTTCATCGTTACAGACGACTCAAGATTCCTAGACGGCCAATATACAGTCTGGGGAAGAGTAGTAAAAGGAATGGAATTTGTTGACAAAATTAAGAAAGGTCAAGGCTCCGGCGGTCAAGTAAATCAACCTGATTCAATGGTCAGAGTTAGAGTTGCAGCTGACGTAAAATAGATATGACTTACGACGAAAACAACATCTTCGCTAAAATTATCCGCAAAGAAATTCCGGCGAATGTTGTCTACGAAGATGAAAAAGTTCTGGCTTTTCATGATATTTCTCAAGCAGCACCAATCCACATATTAGTTATCCCAAAAGGAAATTTTACTGACTTGGTTGATTTTTCAACCAACGCTAGTGAAGAAGAAATAGCTAATTTTTTCAAGAAAGTTAGCCAAATAGCTAAGGATCAAGAAGTTATTAATTCCGGTTTCAGAGTAATATCAAATATTGGCGCCAACGCTCACCAAACAGTTCCACATTTTCATATGCACATACTGGCTGGTAAAGAATTGGGTCCGCTTCTAAAAAGCGATAATTTAAAGAGATAAAGAGAGGCCATTATGTCTACAAAAGATAAAAAAAATATAGGCGAATCAACTAGACTAGTACACGCCGCTAGAAATACTGATGAGCAAGGTTGGATGGTTAACCCGCCAATTTATCAAACTTCAACAATAGTCTTCCCAACTTTTGCAGACCTAAAAGAAGTTGAGAAAGGTTACTCAGACATTAATCTTGTTAAACCCTACGAGCTAAAATATGGTCGTTACGGAACACAAACAAATTTTGCCTTAGAAAAAGCAATCGCAGAAATTGAAAATGGATATTGTTCATTTATAACCTCATGCGGTGCCTCAGCAATCAACACAGCGCTAATAGCCTTTTTACAACAAGGTGATCACATGCTACTGGTTGACAATACCTACAGCCCAACCAGAGGTTTTGCTGACATCTTCCTTAAAAGACTAGGCGTAGAAACAACTTACTACGACCCAAGAATTGGTGCCGACATTGAAGACTTAATCCAAGATAATACCAAAGTTATTTTCATGGAATCTCCAGGATCTTTAAGTTTTGAAGTTCAAGACATTCCAGCAATTTGTGAAGTCGCTAAAAAACACAACATCGTAACAATAGTTGATAATACTTGGTCAAGTGGAATCTACTTTAAACCATTAGATCATGGTGCCGATGTATCAATATCTGCTCTAACTAAATATATAAATGGCCACTCGGATGTAATGATGGGCTCAATCACACTAAACCAACGTCACTTTAAAGAAATATCTGAGGCGTTTAAATATTTGGCAGTTACTGTTTCTGCACATTCAGCGTATCTAGTGCAAAGGGGTTTGAGAACTGCGAAAATCAGAATGGATCATTCTTATAAATCTGCTTTAGAATTAGCAAAATGGTTAGAGTCAAGACCAGAAGTACATAAAGTTTTGTACCCAGCTCTTGAATCTCACGAAGATCATGGCCTATGGGAAAAACTGCACACTGGAGCCGCAGCATTATTTTCAATCGTATTAGATAAAAAATACAGCGACAGTGCGCTAGCTAATATGGTAGATAATCTGGATTATTACGCTATGGGATATTCTTGGGGCGGTTACGAGTCTCTAATACTTCCAGTTGATGTTGCTGGAGCCAGAAGCACAACAAAATGGCCATATGGTGATAAGACAACCTTTAGGCTAAGTATCGGCCTAGAAGACGTCGCAGATCTAAAAGACGATTTAGAAGCTGGACTCGAAAGACTAAAAACATAACTTCTAACCATTTTCGCAATGACACTTTTGCCATCATTGCTAAAATGAATTTCCCCTCTTGGTTCATGCGGCCAATTCAACAAAATATAGCTAAAGTTGTAGGAATTTGATAATTTTATTACTTTTAGGTGAAAAATACGTAAATTCTTTTGACAACTATCATAGTTTACCTTATCCCACTATTAGGCTCTGTTGAGATTTTAAGTATAGTTTATTTTTACTACTTTTTGCTGCAAATTATGATTAATTTTTTGAAATATAACCAATATTTCTTCAAAATTTATCATAATTTTCGCTAAAAATTACTTAAAAATAAACTATACTTAAAATCTCAACATAACCTAGATAAGTAAATTAATTTAAGAATTAGTAGTTTCTGTGTGAAAAAGTCTTCTTATATACTCTACATTATAATCTTCTCAGCTCTTCTGCTAATAGCTTTTTTATTTATTCACCTGGTCAATATTCAAAAACAAAACGTTAGGCTATCCTTAGAGATTGAAGGAGGAAAAGCGGCAGGATTTATATCGAGTAATTTTGATCAGACCGCCGCTATTATTGCCAATATGAATCTGCAAATAGCTCAGAATCCCTACAGTAATAGTCATATTTTTAATATTCTCCGCAGATATAAAACTCATCCTAGTCTTACCAATTCATTTGCTTGGACCATATTTTCTTGGGTAGATATTGATAATAACTTAACTGTTGATGCTGTTTATGGCGTGATGAAAAAGCCAATTTATGTATTTCGTCCCCAGTATCTAGAGTTAACCCGTCAAGATCCTTGGAAATTTTATTTAGGAGCTCCAATCATTGGACCAACCAGTAATAAAAAAATTATATCAGCTGGAGCTGGGGTAGAAGATAGTAAGGGCAATTATGTTGGCGCAACTGTGATTGGTTTGAAAATAGATGCTCTGGCCAAAATAGTTCAAAAAAATATCACAAATAGTAATATTACCGTGAAGATGATTGATACGAATTGGGATTGGCCAATTTTTGCCTCTTCTCTAAGCGAGGTTAAGCTATTTAATATTGAAAAAGAGAAGTTAGATCAAAATGATAAAGAATTATTAGATGTCGTTAAGCCTCTAGATAACACATTTTATGATGTTTCGGTTCTTGGTAATCAACGAGGACACTACGTTAAAAAAATTGACGGCTACAATTATGCAATTCTTCTGGAATATGATGAAAAAGCTATAATAAGCGAGTTTTGGACAAGCGTGATATCTAGATCAGTTGATATTGGTGCAATATTGCTGATTGCAGGTATTTTGATCTTTCTGATATATAAAAGAGAAAAATCTCAAAAGAAATTATTATTAAAACTTAACAAGGATAGCAAGGACAAGACCAATCTACTAAAAACCACTTCTCATGATCTACGCACTTATATATCAGGGATATCTGGTTTATCTAGCATCATCGCCGATAGTAAAAATGGTGACGATAATGAAGGAAAAAACCAAGAATTCGCCGAAATGATCTCCGCACAATCTCGAGAAATGCTAGAATTTATAGAAGAATTGCTAGAAGAGAGCTCAGCGGAATCAGATAGGCTAAAAATGGGGAATTTGGAAGGCTGCGACATAGTAAGCTTATTAAAAGAAACGCAGATTCTAATAGATAGTTTCGCGCAAGATCACAAAGTCAAAATAGAGGTGAATATTTTGCAAAAAGTACCAAAGATATTATGCGATAAAAGGAGGCTAAGACAAATTCTGAATAACCTACTCATCAATGCTATAAAATATAGCTCTAAGGGTGGAAAGGTAGAAGTGACCCTGCAATATCTTAAACCTAAGAATAAGATTTATTTGGAAATATCGGATAATGGTATTGGAATGAGCGATAGAGATTTAGAAAAAGCTTTGTCAGGAGAAGGCTCAAAAATTGATAAATCTAAACTTAATAAGAAAATAGACTCTCACGGAGTCGGGCTACCATTAGTACAAAAGCTGATTGATATTCATGGCGCAAAAATGGAGATTGAATCGAGTAAGGGCATTGGTACCAAAGTGAAATTATGGTTTGCTGTCGTTGATTGATAGGCACAAAACCATTTTACCATCCCCTTCATTGAGTGCCCTGATTTATCAGGGTGTAGCAATCCAGTGTTACATAAATAATCTAACTACTAAACTCATAATATAATCAACCAACTTCCAACTGCGCGGCTGGTCGGGGGTTGCACCCCCGACCCAATGTTCATCTTTCAACTACTCACAAATCCCTTGAATTTTCTCCCAATCTTCATCCGAAACAACTTGGCTAAAATTGTCTATTTTATCATCACTAATATCACGAATTCTTTCTTTAATAATCTGAATTCTATCATCAGTTGCCGGGTGCGAAGAAATATAGCTTAATAATTTCTCCATATTCGTCTCTAAATCATCATCTGATCTTAGCCTCCCAAAAGCAGAAATACCATATGCAGGGTTAATATTATTGGATATCATCAAGTTATAGCCAAATTCATCTGCCTCAATCTCGCCACTACGACTATATTTCATTTGTACCAAAAACGATAAGGCACTATTTATGCGCGACAAAAAGTTACCAATAATAAAACTATATTTATGGTGCTCTTGTTTCACATGCCCAATTTCATGCCCCAGTATAAAAGCCAATTCATCAGGGTTTTCAAATCTATCAAGAAGCTTCGAGTAAATAATTATTGATCCTCCGGGCAGGGCAATAGCGTTAATAGAATCCTTCTTAATAACAAAAACTTTATAAGATTTTTTCTCACCAGAAATCTCATTAACTAGTTTTTGCAATGCTTTGATGCCTTCTTGATTACTACATTGATTTTTTTCGCTCACAAATACTTTAACAAGATTATCACCAACTTTAGTCATAAATTCATCATCTAGCTGGTTTGATAGAAATTTCAAAGAAAAGGGCAGGGCTAAAACAGCAATAAGTAGCAATGATAATAATTTTTTATTGCCGGCGCAAAACTCCTTAAAATAAATAAAATTAATTCTGAGCTTTGAAATGTTAGTTTTGATTCTGGCGAATAACTCATCATCTTCAATTACCAGTCTGTAATCAGGATTTAAACAATTGCTAATAACACCAGGAAATCCTTCGCGGGGGTTTTGAACTATACGAACATCTTCAAATTTCCAGGATATATCAAGATCCACAAGATTTATTCCAGAAACGCCGATGGTAATTTCTGTGTCTGATGATTTAGAAGTAAGGCCGTCATTAAATTTATTTACCATATGCCAAAATCAAGATCCAATCCCATTTCTCCACCCATAGTATCAACTCCATCTCCTAGAGCGTCAGATTTTTGAGTATTTTGCAATAACTCAATATCTTCCATATTGCCAATAATTTTTACATTGCTCGTTAAGAATTTTACTGATCTTTGAATGCAAATTGGCGCGCCAAAACCTAAGGTAAAAATGAGAATTATTAAATTTCCAACCAATAACTTAAATGTCGGCCAAACTGTAAAAGTTCCTAAAAAGGACACATTGCCAATTTTAATTGAGTTCCAAGTATAATTTCTCAAAGCCACATGATACCAAAAACGCGATATTCCGGAAGTAACAAGAGACAATAACAAAGTTTTGAAGTTTATACTATTAAGAGCATCAATATGACCTCTAAACTCAGCTTTTTGGTTTCCTATGTAAATATTATTTATCATATATTTCCTAGCTATTAGGTCACTTTTACCGCGCAAAAAATTCAACGTGATAATATTTAGAAATCCTCTGACAATTCTTATCCCAACATATTTTGCAGCACTTCCTCCAAGTCCAGACTTTATGCCTTTCCATCTAATCCGGGATAACTTATATCTAAGCGCCGCATATTTGGCATAAAATATCAAAAACATCATCATGAAAAAAACAAGTATCTTAAGATACACCTCGGACTTTGTAAAATTATCTGGATTTAACAAGGCCAATCCAACACTTAATATGGCGGGCAAAACTGCAATAATTAAAAATGCTTTTATTAAACCAACAAATAACTCACTACCAGTACCGCTATATTCAAGTCTTTCTCCAAATATGCTAGTTGAGCCAAATATATATTTGCGCAAATTGGTTTTCGCCCAAGGCCTATAAATAAAAAGAGTTATAATTTCGAAAAAGAAGTTCTTTAGACATATCAGATAAATACTACTGATCCTGCCTTGATATTTCAAATTATCGGAATCTTTTATGTCTGTCAGCATAGTATTATTGCTAAAATTTAGTTTAAGAAAATTGCAATCTATTTCTGACAGAAAGAATAAAAATTACAATATTAATCAAAACTACCTTTTTGAGAATATTCTTCTTCTATAGTTTTTGTTGTTAGAAATGACTTTTATATTGCCACAAACTCTTTAAATACTGAATCCAGTTTCGGCCTAGAACTTTGCCAAAATGCAACAGTAATAGGTTTAAAATTAACTTTGATATGAAAAAAATATTTACCATTTTTCTTCTTACTTTATTCGTAGCCAGCACAAAAGATTTTTCAAACTATTTAGACAAACCTTCTCCTTCAAGAGAAAAATCATACACAGTTTCTAGCAAAAAATGCGAATATGAAAATTCAAACGCTTATCATGAGAAAAATACTTGATAATGTCTCTGAATTTCTTCTCCGAAATTTGGGAACGATTTATATATTTATTTTGTATAGGTAAAACATGGCCTTAATCGATTCTTAAATGAAGTAAAGTTGTCTAGACACAAAAAAAATGAAGGAAAATATAGCGCTTTTGCAATTAAGTTTCAGTCACTTTGCATGCAGTGCGGAATTAGTTACCCAATGTCAGATGAAAATGATATCTGTGGTTTATTAATGGCCACTATACCAAATAAGGTTTTACTTGACCTAGATGAAAATATAACAAACACACAGGGTAATTTTGAAGAATTAAAAAGTTGTTACGAGTGTGACCTTGAAAGCATACAAAATAAAACTCGAAAGGAGATGATAAGCTTGAACGGAAGATCGCAAAGTATTGGAGGGAGATAGTTTCTTTCTTACCACATGTTGTTCTAAATCCGGGTCTAGGCCCCCAAATATTACCTTACTATTCCAGAATTATTCTTAACTAAAGACTGTTTTAACTAACAAATTATCAACTCCACATCTTATGTTATAGGAGGCTCTCATCTTCTAAATCTTCTGAGATTATTTATAGAATTAATAAAATATTATTTTCTTTAATCCCTATGGTTTTTGAATTTACTTCAGCAATCTTTCGTGCCTCCAATTTCATCCTCAAATTAGCAATAATTACTTGTATATTTTTAGTAAAGTTTTAAATAATATATCTATCTTAGGCTTAACAATTCGCCAAAACCTAGCGGTAATAGCTGATAAATAAATTTTAATATGAAAAAAATATTTACTCTTGTCTTTTTGATATCTTATTCAGTCAGCTCTGGAGCCAACTCAAAAGATAAGATATATAAATTTTCTAGCAAAAAGTGCGAGTATAAAGACTCAGAATCTTATCATACATTGGCAGTCCTTAGATGTGCGAATAAAAAGACTCGCTACAACTTACATCCAAAACCAACTTCAAAACCTATATTAGTTAAAAAAGAAATTATTTCCCCGAAACCTATTAAAAAACCCCAGTTAGTAAACAAAACTAGGCAAGAGAGAAAAGTATTTAAAAGAAAACATAAAGAAAAAACTAACTCAGAAAATAGAACTCAAGGACATTATGTTGGAATTAGCGCTATAGTTAATGAATTATCTTTCTATGAAAGATATTCTACGAATGGTGGGCCAAAAAATAATGTTAAGCCGTCTGGCAGTGATAAAGGTTATGGCCTAGGGCTGGATTATAAATATGCTTTTAATTTTAATAAATTTTTCATTGCTCCTGGGATATTTTATGAGAAATTGAATACCGGATCAGGACCTTCTTTAGGTTCAGGATTTTATCCTGCTTCCACTACAATTACTCGCCTTGAGGTTAGAGATAGATATGGCTTAAAAATGGATGTTGGATATGATATGTCTCAAAATATTTCTCCTTATTTTTCACTTGGATATTCTTGGGTTGACTACTTATCAAAAAATGGAGGGTGTCTAATTGATGATTGTCAATCAAAATTAAAACATGGAGTTGATGGCAGTATAATATATGGATTGGGAATGAAATTTAATTATAGTAAAAATTTGTCTTTTAATATAGAAGGAAATATTCAGAAATTTGTAGCAAAAACTGATGCTAGCGTTAGCAATATCAGCTATCTTGAATATCAAGCTATTTATAGAGCGAAAATAAAAACTATTAAAATCGGAACATCATATAATTTTTAATTAACTTATAATTATAAGATTGGTTTTTTAGACCATAAATAAACAATTTATCTATCATACCATGACTAAGAATAATTTTTCTAGCGATCTTGATCAATTTTTGGCAACAAATTGGGATCAAGTTAATGATAATATTCAGGACAATATTAGTAATTATCGCTATGAGGAAAAAGATTTTAGTAACTATGAATATAGTGATGATGATTTAGTTTCTTTGAGATTAGCCAGAAATGAAAACTTAGGATTTAACTATCGTGCGACTTTAAATCCGCAAAGCAATGTTCTAGAAAGTAGTGGCATTTTGATGAATGGCGATGAGGCTGTCTACGATCTTAAAGGTGACCTAATAGTTGAAGTTCCTCCAGTTTCATCAAATGATGATAGTTTTGAATTGGTTTTAGATTCTCAATTAGAACATATTTCACGATTTGACTCTGAGCAATCTCAAGAATCTTCTTTTAAATTATTAATTCCTTGCGCTAATGGTGGTCATTGGACTTTTAGAGACATTACTGTTTTTAGAAATACAAATGACAAATTAACCGTTAGTGCCATATCTCACGATCCGTTAGGAGAAGGCAAAATTGATCAGAAGATGAAAGATTCTATTAAAAGAGTATTTGAGTCCAGATATGGAGCCGATAATTTAGATTTTGATTTAGACGCTATTTCTAACGATCCAAAAGTACAGCTCAGTGTTGTTGGTTGTGGGGTTTATATTGCTGAGGCTGAGTTTGCTCTAAAGCGTGCTGCCAAGATTTCCGCTCCTAATTTTGATGTATGGAATCAATATGAAAATGGCAATGCTAAGAGTGAAGCCAAAATGAGGAAGGATCATTATTCTTTAGTTAAAAATATATATGATAAAGATGTTGATAAAGGTTTGGAAATTGATAAGTCTCTTATGCCGACAGATGCTATAAGAGACTCTTATGTAGCTTCGAATAATCCTTCCAAGTCAAAATCTTCACCTAAAAGCTCATTTAATTTTAACAAAAAATTATCATTACTAGGTGTGGCCGCTCTAGCAGCTTCTAGATTTAATGTTGTAGGAGCTAATTCGAATTTGAGAATGCAAGATGAGAATAATAGAGGAATAAAACTACAGGGACCTACTGTCTATCCTCCTACATTTAAGCCAACTGCTAGACCATCACAACCGACGTCATGGCCAACTCTTCAACCTGCTAGCAATCCATCATTTCAGCCAACTACAACTCCATCAGGACAGCCTTCATCTTATCCGTCAGCTGAGCCATCAGCTGAGCCATCAGTCCAACCATCAGGACAGCCTTCATCTTATCCTTCAGCTGAGCCATCAGTCCAACCGTCAGGACAGCCTTTATCTTTTCCATCAGCTGAGCCATCAGTCCAACCGTCAGGAAAGCCTTCATCTTATCCGTCAGCTGCACAATCAGCCCAACCTTCAGTTCAGCCTTCCTCTTTTCCATCAGCTGAACCATCAGGACAACCTTCGGTTCAGCCAACATTTCAGCCAACAGTTCAGCCGTCATCTGCACCATCAGTTGAGCCAACATCTCAACCATCATCTGTAGACCTAACTAGCTCTGCATCACTTAATTCTAGGGTCAGAAATACAGTAGGAAAAAGTAATAATACCATTGCCATAAGTGATACAATCGCCAGTTTAATAGTTATTCCAGCTGCAGAAACTATGGCAGTTAGTTCAGCTAGTGCAATAACCAAAGTAGTTACGGGGTCATATGTTGCGACTAGTGTTATTGCATCTTTAGCTACTTCCCCTTTACTAACAAAAGTTTTTGAGTATGTGCGAGAATCATCAAATCCGGTAATTACAAAATCTGTTAGTCGCAGACTAGCAATTACTGAAGTAAGTGAAAGTAATGATTTTTTTGAAGGATATTATCAAACTTGCCAATCTATTGAAAACAATAATATTGATGATGATATAGGCAATCTAGATGACTTATTTATAGCGGGGAAAATAAGCTTAAGAGAAAGAAAGGCCATAAAATCAATATATGAAGAAGGCGATAATAGTTTATCAAAGGGTCTTGAGATTACTAATAAAACTTGCTCTTCATCTCTAGAGCCAATTCCTCACGCCCAAAAAGAATATTTCCTTATAGACCAAATTAAAGAGATAGAATCACTAACAAATCTAGGAGAAGGGCACTATATATTAGGAATGGAGAAGGTTCTAAAATTCTTTGGAGAAAGAGAAGATAAACTTGAGAACTTTAATATAAACGACCCAGACTTAGACCCTAAACTAAGAGATTTTCTTATAGGCTGCAGCAATCTAGGTGAAGAATTAGGAATAATTGATTTAAATGATCAGATACTAGCTGGTATGGAAGACATATTCTGTGCAATTAACGAAGTGCAAACAAACGAAGCACAAAGGCCACAAGGCAGAAGATTATCAAGTGAAGAAGAAAGCCAACATCAAGGTCAAATTCTTTCTAGGCAATTAAGAACAAGACAAGAAAGGTTTGAAGAGAATAAAAAAGGTGAAAAATTAGGATGGGCATTTTTAGCCGTAATTGCTACCGCTTGTATAATTAACTCCATTAGTAGCTATCCTGCTAGGAAACTACAGGCAAGAACTGCAGAAAATAATACTGATATTCTAGCAGCCTATATGGAAGAAACACTTCCAGAGATTAATAAATATTATGCAATAGCCGATGATATTGTAATTGCTGATGCAATATTTAAAATTTTAGAAAATAAAACACTATTTCAAGGTAAAATACTGCCTAAAAATGAAGAGGGACATATAAGCGTTAGTTTAGATAGTCTGAAGTCTAGTTTAGAAGATAATTATCAATATCATTCTGCAATTAACATATTAAATTCATATTTTGAGAAAAAAGTAGAAAAACGAAACATAGAAAAATCAGAATTTACTGGACTAAAAAGGTTCGGTAAAGATAAATCTTCATCAAAACATAAGTCATTAAAACAAGAAATTGAAGAGCTAACTAGTCAAATAAACTTAGTAGCGAATGCTGTGGATCTAAAGTATAATGATAATGTTCTTAGGGAAAATGTTGTAAAAGAATCTATAGATAAAATGCATGCGGATAGGAAGGTTGAAGTAGAAAATGTATGGAAAGTCATGAAAGAAGAACTTGATGAAAACAAACAAATTCATACTAAATTAACTGGATTATTTTCGGATGAATTCATGTCACCACCGCAAGGTGAAAGCACTACCCAATATTATGCTCACCTGGCAACAAGATATATCCCTCTTATCATGGAAGGAGCAGTTAACATAGGCAGAAAAATTTATCCCACAGAAGATGAACTATCTCCAATAGTAGAAAACTTTAGAAAAGTTGCTGATCAAAAAACTTCATGGCGCGAAACAACTAGAAAAATCACAACAGGATACAACCCAGAAGAAATAATCTTTGATTTCAGATCATCAACAGGTCAAAGAAATACTCTTATCCTAGGCGCATTTTTAGAACAGGCTGTTAAAGATATTGCAAAGGAAGTGGAAAAAAAGCTCCCTGATAGGGAAGTAGAGAAGGGGAGAAGGAATATTGTGGGAGGTCATAAAGTATATAATTACGAACCAGATAAAGACGCAGAGTCTAGTGATAACGAGCAGTTTAATAGAGAAGATAATACTATAAGTCTAGGACAGATCGTTATCAATTTGGACAGTACTGATGGCAGATCGTCTCAAGTTGAAGAAGTTGTCAACAATGAATCGGACAAAGAGTCAGGAGACTCAACAGATACTTTATTACTAAGACGTAAACTAGAAACCTTTCTTTCAGTAAATAGAGACAGAGTAATTCTTCAAAACGCACAGATAGAGAGACCTATAGAAGAAGAAAAGGATGATGGAGAAGAGATAGAAGAAGAAAAGGATGATAATAGACACATAGGGCCTGCTATGACTGCCACTGTTTATAAACCAGCAGAGCTTAAATCATCGCAAGAAGCTAAAGATGAGAATAAATCTGGACTTGTTGTGCATGATGAAGGCGCAGAACAAATAAGAAAATTAATTGGCGACCAAAATAAATTTGATTTGAGTAATCCTGAACAACAAGTTGTTTCCACTTTATTTTCGGGTGTAGATATTGCTGCATTAAGTTCTTCCCGAGATGTGTCTCAATTTATGCGACGTGTCAGTGATGATCAAATTCCAATTTCAGATCTTCTCAATAAAGTTTCTGAGGTTATGGGTTTAACAGATATATTTAGAGTTCTTTTAGAATCAGTGGTGCAAAAAGTTGATAATGAACGAGTAGTTTCCAAGTGTCTTGTTATGTTACTTACGGATAATGCGCATAAAACTCAAAAAAAGCCAAATGCAGTTACCGATCTAGCATCACAAGGTAATGACGCGAATAAAAGCTGTTTCAATATAGTTGATATATTTGGCGAGGAATTGATACCTGAAGGAAGTAGTCCTCAGAGAGTCGAAGTAATCCCGAGCAGTTTAACTCCTACTGAAAATGAAACAGGATCGGATGCTAAACATTCGGAAAGAAGACTTTCTAACTCTTCGGGACTCAAAATTAATCCTTTAGCTTATAGAAGGAGACCTTCTAAAACTCAACCATCTACATCTACATCTACATCTACACAGTCTGTTACCCCTGCAGCAGCAGCAGGTGGACCAGATCACAAACTATAAGTATCAGAGAATACATTTGGGGTCAGACCCCAAATGTAATATTAATTTTATACGTCTTGTATGAAAGACTTCAATAATTTAGATCTGTTAGGATGCTGTAGCTTCTTCAAAGCTTTAGCTTCAATTTGTCTGATACGTTCTCTGGTAACTGAGAATTGCTTCCCAACTTCTTCTAAAGTGTGATCCGTTACCATTCCAATACCAAAACGCATTCTCAAAACTCTTTCTTCTCTAGGAGTTAGAGATGAAAGCATTTGAGCTGTAACGTCTTTTAATTTTGAATGTGAAGCTGCGTCAAATGGTTGAACTGCAGTTTTATCTTCAATGAAATCACCTAAGATGCTATCCTCATCATCTCCTGAAACCGGAGACTCTAAACTAACTGGATCTTTCGAAGTTCTTAAAACTTTTCTAACTTTTTCAACTGGCATTAACAATTTATCGGCAATTTCTTGCGCGTCTGGAGTTCTACCAAGTTCTTGGGTGAGTTGTCTTGAAGTTTTAACAATCTTATTAATTGTCTCAACCATGTGAATCGGGATTCTGATCGTTCTAGATTGATCAGCGATAGCTCTCGTAATTGCTTGTCTAATCCACCAAGTAGCATATGTAGAGAATTTATATCCTCTTCTATATTCAAACTTGTCAACCGCACGCATCAGGCCGATATTTCCTTCTTGGATTAAATCCAAGAATTGTAGGCCACGATTAGTATATTTTTTAGCGATAGACACAACCAATCTTAAATTGGCCTCAATCATTTCTTTTTTAGCTTTTAATTCTTCATCTTGAGAGCGGCGTAAATTGTTAATTAACAATTTAAAATCATCCATGCCAAGACCCATGATTTTGGTAAATTTACCAATTCTAGTCTGAGTATCTTTGATAACATCTAAACCTTCAGTGGAGAATTTCTGCCAGTGTCTGTCTTTTAAAGCAGAGATTTTCTTAATCCATTCTTCACCGTCTTCTATTCCTTTATAGTTTTTCAAGAAACTAGCTTTTTCAATTCTATAATCTTTAGAAGTTTTAAGTAGGTTAATCTCGATACTTAATAGTTTTTGCTGAGCCTCATATAATTGATCCACAAGTGATTTGATCAATGAGTCATTAAAGCTAACTTCAACACAAAGCCTACTAAATTGATCTTGTAGAGCTTGAATTTCTTTATCAACTTTAACTTCTTCAAAGGTTTTTTCTTCAGAGTTATCAATAACTTTTTGGCAAACGTTAGCTATTTTTTGGAATAGATCTAACATTTTTGGCATCAAAATTCTTTCCATAGACACAAAGGAAACAACGCTTTCGTCAATTTCTTCCAATGCTTCATCTTCAAATATTGAATCGTCAGTGCTGTCTTCATCCATTTGTGCACTTAAGAATGACGAAAATTCATCATCTCCATCGGAGTTTTCTGTATTTTCATCACTGCGCATCATTTCTTCTAGTTCAGAATTGTAAGTTTCATCTATTCTGATAATGTCGCGAAGCAATATAGTCCCGTTGGCTAGTCCATTATACCACTCAATAAAGTGACGCATAATTAGCGGGCTTTGGTATAAATAATGAATTGTTTTATTTCTTCCTTCTTCAATTCTCATAGCAATGGCAACTTCATCTTCTCTAGTAAGAAGTTTCACCATGCTCATTGATTTCAAGTAAGTTTTTACTGAATCTTCACTTCTCTTTTGGCTTTTTTCATCGTCTTTTGCTTCTAAGCCTTCAGCAATTAAATTCTCAATATCGTCTTCTTTTTCAACGATCTGGATTTTAAATTCGGTTAAGATATCTAAAATTCTATCTAATTTCTTCGGATCAGTATCAGCGTCAATATTCTCATTAATTTGATCATGCGTCAAAAATCCTTGAGTTTTACCCAGTGATAATAACTTTCTAAGAGTTTCTGCCAAGTCAGAAGAAAAGGTCGTCTTGCCTTCATCTTCTTTTTTCTGAATTGCAGATCTTACATCTTGAATTAACTGAAACTTCTCCGCTAATTTACTTGTTTTGTCATTGGGTGCAGTTTTAACTCTGGCCTTTCTTGTCTTTTTTGGCTTCACTTCTTTTACTGCCTTGTCTTTCTTAGGAGCTTTTTTAGCTGCTACTTTTTTCACCTTTTTTTCTTTGGTTTTTTTGGCCACAGTTGTTTTTTTGTCAGCCTTTGTAGTTGCTGCTTTTTTCTCTGTAGTCTTCTTAGTTGTAACTTTTTTGATTTCTTTTACTTCTGAATCCTCTTTTTTAGATTTTAAAGTTTTGCTATCAGCCTTGTTAGTTGTTTTGTTTGCCATTTTTTAAGTAAGTTCCTTTTCCAGAGTCAGTATTTCCTGCCCTAGTTGATTTTTATATTTAAAAATTTCAGTGATTTTTTGATCGGAAATTGCGCTTTTATCTGTCGTAATTTCTTCAATTCTTATTAGAGAATCCTTGTACTGCTCATCCACTTGCAATAATAAATTTTGCAATAGTAGAATGCGAAACTTAATTGGCACAGATTCTAAATTGAGGTTACCCAACCTGGCAACGACGCGCTTAATTTTACTTACATGGTTATTATTATCAAGTTTTTCAAGTGCTTTTAGCAGATTTGTGGTGATTTCAGGGTAATTTTCTTGGTTTTCAGTCTCGAAATCATAGTTTTCAAGCTCCAAATCGATATTTTCTTTAATATCTAAAATTTCTTCCGTGTCGAAATCAAGCTCCAAAGCGTCAAATTTATCATCTTTATAATTGATCAGAAATGGAAATTTAATCAAAAAAGCAATAATATTTTGTGCTAGTACATCTGACTTGTTATTTTCCGCCTTCTTAAATTGGATCCTAGGGCTGGCAGTTATTTTATTTGTTTGTTTATCGCCTTTGCCTAAGTGATATAGTAAATCTTTAAAATAATAACCAAAATATCTCTTACTTGATTCATTTGTTAATAGCTCAATATTATGTTCCAGCATAGTTTCGAGTTTAGCCTTTTTCTCAGCGGTAATTTTCTTATTTGAGCCGTTAACTTCAGCTAATGCAAAATCAAACATCATCTTAGACATCGGAGTGCTATCAAGAAGTGTTTTCCTGGTAGCTTCAACGCCAAATTCTGTAATAAAGTCATCCGGATCCATGCCATTTGGCAAAATATTAAACTCAATATTCTTTTTCGCGCTAACCAAAGGCAGGGCGATCTCAAGAATTCTGCTCGCCGCCTTAATTCCAGCTGCGTCGCCATCTAGGCAAATAATAATTTTATCGGTAATATAAAATAATTCTAAAATATGCTCCTTACTAAGAGCGGTTCCAAGACCAGCCACAACATTTTCAATGCCATTTTTAGCTAGAGCAATAACATCCATATAACCTTCAACCATTATGGCATATTTCTCGTCAAAAATGGCTTTCCGAGAAAATGAAATATTATATAAAGTTCTATTCTTCTTAAAGACGTTAGTTTCAGCTGAGTTTAAATATTTGGGCATATCATCGCCAACTGTCCTGCCACCAAAAGCGATCACGCGATTTTTCTTATCCAAGATTGGAAAAACCACTCTATTTCTTAATTTGTCAAATAGATTATTTTTACTATTCTTGCCAATAATACCGCAAGTCAATATCTCTTGATCAGAATATCCAAGGCTCTTTAAGTTTTTTGTCAGAGCTTCATAGGAATCGAGTGCAAAGCCTAGGCGAAATTTCTTGGCGTAAGTTGAATTAATCCCTCTTTTCTTAAAATATTCACGCGCCTCAATGCCATTATTTTTATGTAAATTACTTTCGAAAAACTTACAAATATCCTCCAACAGTGCATAGTCTCTATTGACTTTTTCAACCTTTTTTTCATCAATTTTATCTACATAAGGAATCTCTATACTAAAATCATTGGCCAAACCCTCAACCGCATCTTTAAAATCTAGCCCCTGAGTATTCATAACAAAGCTAACTATGTCGCCATGCTCTTGGCAACCGAAGCAGTGATAAAATCCTTTTTGGTCATTAACAGTAAAAGAAGGGGTTTTCTCATTGTGGAAAGGACATAAGCCTTGGAATTCATTACCACGAGATTTTAACTTAACCTTCTTACCAACAACTTCAGAGGCTAGGATTTGCGATCGTAATTTATCTGGGAAATCTTTTTCAAAAAACATAATCAATAGTAATCGCAAGCCTTACAGGCAGCAATTTGGTAACGGAATTAGAATTGATAATTCAAAATAACATCAAACAACGTCATAACAGCGCAGAACCCGACAGGAATGGCTAAATTATCATCAATATTAATAAAACTTGGTCTAGCCTCAAACATAGTAACTACAAAGACCGAAAAACTCCCAAAAACATAAAACCACCAAGCAGCGTCGTAAAATATACCACAGCTTATCAAAACAATCATTGCGCTGACAAAAAATGCGATTGAACCGGCTTTGGATTTTTCAAAAAACTCTTTACTATTTATCGATTTGCCAAAAAGAGCTGCTAGAGTGTCAGAAATGGTTAAAATAATAAAAGCAGTTACCGCAAATTCGCCTTTAAATAAAGCAAAACAAAGACAAGCCGCAATAGCTACATAACTTGTTCCACAAAATTCTCCGCGCATCTCTTTGTCTCGTAGAATCTTGCTAAATAATTTTACAAAAACTTCATTAAATTTTTTATAGTTCTGTCTAGCAATATCGATTGAGACAATAGCAAAAGCAAAAATAGCAAAAATCTTAACACTTTCCCATTTGCCCAATAGATGATATGAAATCGGGATTAATAAAATTAGAAAATGGAAAGACTTCCTATAAAGCTCCTGTATTAAATTATTCTTCATCTTGTTCTTCCTCCTCATAAATTACCACTTCATTCTTTCCGACATAGCCAAGATTTTTTCTAGTTTGCTCGTCAAGTAAATCCACGTCTAAGGACCCTGGTTTCATGCCATCCACCATGTCTTTCTTGGCTTTAACTTTTTCTTGATATTCTTTTTTTACGGATTCCTTATTCGAAATGATCTTCTCTAACTTAAATAGTTTAAACAAACCTTTTTGTCCAAATACAGTAAAAGATAAAAAATATAGGATTGTTGCCACAGCAATAAAATAACATACAAATAAGCGCTTTGATACGCTATATTTGGAAACTAATTTATAAAATATGTTACTTTTTGTAAGTGCCATTTACTAATTTTGCGAATTTTAACCACTTGGGGGTAGACCCCAAAGTGGTTAATAAAATTTAAATTCTGTTACATACTTCTTTGGCAGCAGCTATTATGTTGTGTGTTTTTGGCAGTGCCAGTTTTTCTAGGTTTGCCGCATAAGGAAGAGGTGCATCAACAGACGTTAGCTTCGTAACTGGAGCATCAAGATAGTCAAATGCTTCTTCCATTAAAATTGAAGCTATTTCACTTCCTACAGATGCAAAAGGAAACCCTTCTTCGACAGTGATACATCTGCTGGTTTTTTTAACTGACTCAACAATAGTTTCTCGGTCAATTGGTCTGATAGTTCTTAAATCAATCACTTCTGCATCAATTCCTTCATCAGCAAGCTTCTCAGCTGCATCTAAAGCATATTTTACAGTTAGTGCGAAAGCTATTATAGTAACGTCCGAACCTTCTCTCCTAATTTTTGCCTTGCCGATTTCAACTATGTGATCATCGTAATATTCTTCTTCAAAATCAAAGCCGTAAGTCAGTTCATTCTCTAAAAATATTACTGGACCCGGATCTCTAATAGCAGCTTTCAATAATCCTTTGCAATCAGCTGCACTGTAAGGAGAAACAACTTTTAACCCTGGAACCGAAGCATACCAAGCCGCGTAACATTGCGAGTGTTGAGCTCCAACTCTAGAAGCTGCGCCGTTTGGTCCGCGAAATACGATAGGGCATTTAACTTGGCCGCCAGACATATAGCTTGTTTTGGCAGCGGAATTGATAATTTGATCCATTGCTTGCATAGCGAAGTTAAATGTCATGAATTCTACAACCGGTTTCAAACCCGCAAAAGCAGCACCAACGGCAATACCGGCAAAACCATGCTCGGTAATTGGCGTATCCACAACTCTTTTAGGACCGAATTCGTCAAGCAATCCTTGCGTGACTTTGTAAGCTCCGTTATATTCGGCGACTTCTTCACCGATCACGAAAACTTCTGGGGTAGTGCGCATTTCTTCAGCCATTGCATCTCTTAGCGCTTCTCTAACTGTAATTTTTTGTAAACTCATAACTAATTATAAATTTCGGTCATTAATTCTGAATCGTCAGGTTCTGGGCTATTTTTTGCAAACTCTACAATTTCCGCCACCTGCTCCTTAATTTGTTTATCAATATTCTTGATATCTTCTTCACTAGCTATCTTATTTGTCAAAATAGCTGATTTTAATGAGATTATTGGATCTTCATCCTTTTTCTCATTTAGCTCTTCTTTGCTTCTATAAGTAGCAGGGTCAGACATTGAGTGACCACGATAGCGGTAAGTGTCAAACTCTAGGATATAAGGGCCTTTTCCAGATCTGACATAGTCCACCGCTTTTTGTCCTTCTTTAATAACTTCAAATACATCCATGCCATTAGCTTTACTTCCTGGAATATTAAAGCCAATTCCTCTTTTATAAAGCTCATCAACTGATGAAGCTCTCTGAAGAGAAGTCCCCATGGCATATTTATTATTCTCAATAATAAATAAAACTGGTAAATCCCATATTTTAGCCATGTTAAATGCTTCATAAACCTGACCTTGATGTGCAGCTCCGTCACCAAAATAGCAAAAAGTTACATTATTTTGATCTAAATATTTATCAGCAAAAGCAAGGCCCGCACCGATTGGAACCGAAGCTCCAACAATACCGTGACCGCCATAGAAATATTTTTCTAAATCAAATAAGTGCATCGAACCACCTTTCCCTTTAGAAACGCCGTCTCTTCTGCCAAGTAATTCTGCCATTATTCTTTTTGGATCAGAATTAGCAGCAATCATATGACCATGATCACGATATGTTGTAATTACTCTATCTGTATCAGTCATGGTGTGTCGCATGCCTGTAGCTATTGCTTCTTGCCCAATATATAAATGGCAAAAACCTGCAATTAAACCCATGCCGTAGAGCTGCCCAGCTTTTTCCTCGAACCTTCTAATCAGAAGCATCTCTTCATAAAAGCTCAGCAAGTCCTTCTTTGAAAAATCAATCTTAGTCTTTTTGGTCATTTAAGAATCTAAACAAATTAATGAATTTAAAACACGAGTTTATATTTGATAAAAATTAAAAGTTCAACTAAAATCAAGCGTTGTTATATACCTTTATTATCCATGAATAATAGGTTATTTCTGGATATTTAGAAGAGGGTGCTAATTAGATTTAAAAATGATCATTATATACTCCCACGATAACAGTGTCTATTAACGCTATCCTTTACAAAAACTTTAAAGGCTGTCATTATAGGGCTCTCACTAATACCTACTAAGAAAATATTTACGAAAATTATGTCTTCATTCATTACTTTAGAGCAGATTAAAGCTGCTAGATCATTATTAAACTGGACCCAGAGCGATTTAGCCAACGCGTCTGGTATTTCTAAGCCCGCTCTTGCAAATTTTGAAAGAGGTATCGCGAAACCTAGGACAGAAACAATAAATGCGCTACAAAGAAGTTTAGAAGAAGCCGGGATTGAGTTTACAGATGGTCCGGGAGTTAAGGTTAGAAAGAATGTTATTGAGGTTAAAATATTAAGTGGTGAAGGTCTAAAAGCACTATGGAGTGATGTATATAACTCTCTAAATGTAGGAGAAGAGCGTCTTATTAGTGGCGTAGAAGAAGAGAAATTTGTTCAAGTAGTTGGTGGTGAGTTTTTTGATAAAATGATGAAGAAATTCAAGAAAAAAGGCATTGTTAGTAGAACATTATTGTTAAATGGTGATGCGGATTTTAGAGATTCTTCGGCTGAATATCGTTGGGTTGAAGCAGCTCATTTCTCGGATGTTCCTTTCTATGTATATGGCAATAAATGTGCGATTGTAGTTTGGAGGCCCGAGATGCAAATTATTTTAATTGAGGATAAAGCCGTTGCTAATGCATATAGAAAGCAATTTGAGGGTATATGGGATATTGCCAAGATTCCTCCAAAAGCTAAAAAATAGTTAATTTATTGAATCGGTATAATTTTTTGTTTATTTATGAAAAATTACAAAGAAATTTTAAAACACCAAGAAACTCTAGATAGATCGGATCTTGAAAAAAAGCCGGTCTGGCAAAAAATTCCACAAGATAGTAAAGAATTCCTCCACAAGAAGGCACAGATTTATCTGGAAATTTATAGTGACTCTTCAAAACATATTTTTCCATAACACGGCGGTAATATTCACTCCTGTTATTTTAGTTTGGTTCAAGGAAATGGCGCATTATCTGGTGCATTTGCTGATATGCTTGCATCTACTATGAATGCTAATGTGACAATGGGCGAACATTTGCCAATGTATGTTGATCAACAGGTTGTAGATTGGGCAAAAGAAATTATGGGTTTTGATAAAGATGCTAGTGGTATATTGCTATCTGGCGGATCTATCGCCAATACTAGCGGCTTAATAGTCGCGCGTAATTCTTTTCAAGGCAGACATATCAAAGAAACGGTTAGGATTGGGAAAGAGATAGTTAATGTTTAGATCTATATATTTTTTAATTTAGTAATTTTTCATACTAATAAGAGATTTAATCATCTCAAAAAGAAATTAAATATTAGGGATTGATTAAATGGTTTTTATGAAAATGATGGCGGCGCGTAATTTAAGACATATAAAAGTGAAGTGACTCTAACATCAAGAGGTCCTAGGTTCAAAGGTCAATAAGTTAAAGGAAAAACAACTTTTATGAAAATGAAGAATAGAACAATCTCAATAATAGCAACCGCTATTCTACTCTTTTCCGCCGGAGCCGAAACTACTTTTGCAAAAAATGATAAAAGTCTTGATCAAAGATTGAAACAATCACAAGAAGAATCTCATAATTCAAATTCAAATATAGCAACTATTCTAGGTAAAGCACAAATCTTTGGAAGATTGCAAGTTGATGCTAATTGGTATTACGAAAAGCAAGCGACTGATAATACATCAGACGGGATCGATATTGCTCGAGCTAGACTTGGTATTAAAGGAAAAATATCAGACGATCTTAGCTATAAGTTTGAAAATGATTTTGCGGAAAACGCTTCTGAAATCAAAGATGCTTATTTGGCATATACAGGTTTTAAGAATAGCATGATTACATTTGGTCAAACTAAGCCAACATTTTCATTAGAGATTCTGGAAAGTTCTAACCACATGGCATTTATTCAAAGAGCTGCAGTTTCTGAGGATGCGGTCTTGGTCCGTAGAGTTGGTGTTAAGGCTGACAAACGTGGAGAGACTTGGGATTGGAGAATAGCCGGTGGTGTATTTGGAGAAGAGGTTGGCAATGAAGCTAGATCTGATGATTCTAAATACTCATATACAGCTCGTGCTTCCATAGCGCCGATTAATAATAATGAATCTTTATTACACCTTGGTGTAGCAACAAGCTTTACTTCAAGAAATAGTGACACTCTTGATCAAGAGCGCCTTATTGGTGGTGAGTTAATCGCTAGATATAAGTTATTCACTTTGCAAAGTGAATATATCATCAATGACTCTGAATATGATGCGGACGCTGGAACAGGAGAAAATGCAAACTTTCCTGGATATTATGTTCAAGCTTCAGTTTTTTTAACAGGAGAACAAAGAAAATACTCTAAAAAATCTGCTAAGCTTGGAAAGATAAAAGTAATAAGCCCAGCTGATAAAGGCGGACTTGGAGCTATAGAGTTGGCGGCACGTTTTTCTCACTTAGATAAAAATGACAAGTCAGCTGAAGATGGTTCCAGTAATAATTACACTCTTGGTGTAAACTGGTACATGAATGATAATTTTCGTGTCATGGTAAATTATTTAAAATCTGAAACGAGCTTTACACAAACTAAGGCTAATCAAGGGTATGACGCTGTATCTTTAAGAACCAGAATCTATTTCTAGAGAAAGGGGTCAGACCCCCTCACTTTTGCGTATTGGCTTCCCCAATCTCTGTCAGTTTTTTAGCTGATTTCCCCTCATGATATACTAAATATAGGCTTGAAATAAAGACGATAATTGATCCAACAAGAGTATTCGTTTTTATTATTTCGCTAAATATAAAATAAGATAAAATTGCTGTGAATATCATCCCGCTAAAGTCAAAAGGCATTATCGTGGTTAGGTCAGCATTCTTTATCGCGTAGAATATTGCTAGTGAGTTAAAGAAGAAAATGGCGCCGATTAAAATCAATAATGCGATTTCCAAGGAGTTTTCAGGAGTTTTCCAGTCTGAGATTGCAAAGATAATTGAAAATAAAGACATAAAACCAGTTAGGAAAAACATCTGTTTAAAGGCTGATTCTGTTTTGCTTATTTTGTTGATAATTAAATCAATAATAGACCACATAATCATCGCCACTAATATTAGAAGAGACATCATCTGAAACGACACACCAGCCGGATTAATAATAATGTATCCACCAATAAGGCTAAGAATTAAAGCAGAGGTTTTCTTAAAGTTCAATTTTTCCTTAACAAAGGCAATGGCAAAAATAAAAGTTATCACAGGTCCAAATAGAGCAACGGCTCGGGCATCCGTTAGTGGCACAAATTTCAAAGCGAAGAAATATAAAAATAAAGAAGCAGCGCCTAATATGCCGCGCCATAAGTGTAGGTTAAAATGTTTTGTTTTTATAAGTTCTTTTTTTTCCTTAAAGATTCCAATTGGAAGTAACATTAAAAAAGCCACAAAACTATGAAAAAACACAATTTGCATTACACCAAAACCTTTCTGTCCTAATAATTTAGCTAGTGCGACTACTATGGAGATTAGGAAGCAGTGAATAATCATCCATAATATTCCTATAAGTTGAGTGTTTTTCATAAGAGATTAAAATTAAATAAGGTGCCGGCGAGATTAGTTAAAAATAATTTAGTGTCCAGGATACTATAAGTTAATTTGTCTTATTGTTGGAAAGTAATTTACGAAAGAGCAGTTAAAGAGATCTTCTCATATCGTAAAAGAAAGCGAAAGTTAAAAACGTCTTTTTAGTATAAACAATCTTCTCTTATGAATTTTTTAGATAGGCACCAAGTGTAGTGCTAAATCAGCTTTTTCTTTGTTAGAAATCTCGATGATTATTTTAATTATCAGTGCATTGATATTAGGAGTTATAGGTTCTAAACATTTAGTAAAGAAAGCTAGAATATATACAGCACAAAGCATGTCGCTATAGTCTCCAATAAATAGTGTTAGAGATAACGCCATGTGGATTGAGAGTAGTTTGAATCAAGTTGCATTTATTACTACAGATTCTGGAGATGGCGACACTATTGCTGGATGAAATGATAACTCAAATAATCAAAATCATCCAGTGATTTCTATTGTTGGAAATGGTCCTTTAATTGCTAATTCCATAAATTACATACCTGCGGTTGAATATAATGCCTCAGGGAATGTTAGTGATGCTAATTATCTACAAATAGAAAATGCCGCATTTTTAAATGACACTGATTATACAATATTTGTTTTGGAGAAAAGATTATCTTCGGCGGATGATAATGAAACTATAATTTTGGGCTATTCCAGCGATACTAATGTATTACACTATCAAGGATCGGGAAGTAATTATTCTTCTACGATTGAAAGCTATGCGAATTACACAAACAAAGGGTATTCACTTTTGTTTCTGATTCTACTTTAGGTAAAAAAACTTATATTAATGGAACTTTGGCTGCTAAAGATGTAGATAATAAAAGCCAATTATCAAATATAACATCATTATCAATTGGAAAAGACTACGCTGGAGAGATAGGCGAGATAGTTATTTTTACTAGATCTTTAAAGGGTTCTGAAAGACTAGATATAGAGAACTACATTACTACAAAATGGAAGGCACCAAATACCAGAAATAGCAGTGTTTCTTGCTTACAGGGAACGGTCACAGTTGCTGGCTGTGTTGCTTCATGCAAGGTATCAATTGAGGGCGAGTCAACCACTTCTTTGGAGGATGGCGAAAGTGAAGATTTTGACTGTGACCAAGACGGATATAGTGGCGGAGTTAATTATACATGCGGTAGTGGTGGAAGCCTAAGTACTACTGGATCAGGCTCTGCAATTACTTGTATCGCATCATCTGGAACTGGATATGGTGCTTAATCTGGTTTAGCTTATGCGACATCTGGGAGTGGAAGTTTTTCTTGTGACGCTAGTGGATATAGTGGTGATATAAATTATACTTGTACGTCAACTGGTACGGCAACCATTACGGTAGGAAGTTGTAGTGCTAGTTCTGCCAGTGGTGATTATTTAATTGTAGTTGACCCTTTCTCTGGTGCCTCTAGTGCTTCATATCACATCAGGATACCGCCTGTGGATGAAACCGCTACGGACAAATATTGGAAGTCTAACAGCTGGACCGGAATGTCTTCGTCATCATCAACTTTTGGAGCTACTATTTCTGTTCTAGGGTGTATGAAATAATTAGCGCTTTGGATACTAGTTTTTAATTTAAGAGTTGTAGATGTTAGTAGAATGTGGGGAGGATTTTAGTCTTTTTATTACCTAATTTAAAATTCAGCTAGGTAGATAATGCAGATAAGTTTATTATTATTTATGCCTTTGGTCTTGATAACTGATGATTAGTTATTAGAAAAGCTAATTCGTAGCTGAGGTGATAATATTATTTATTGCTATTTTTGATTTTTAACAAAATTTTTAGTGTATATGTCAAAGGGACCAGAAAAAAGAGGGCTTTTTCCAGAAAAAACCTCAAAAGGTAGTGATAAATCAAAAGCGCAAAAAACAGAGGGAGAGTTTAGTGTTTTTCCAGATATAGAATCGGTACAAAAGTTAGGTTCTGTAGCAGAAGAAAGTCGTGCTAGGTCTTCTTTAGATCCAGAAAAGTTAATATGTGTATTTTATTCGTAGGATGCTATAGTTCAGGCGCAAATGGGTTTTAGAGCCATTATAACAAATCTTATAAATAGTAACCTAGTTAAAGAATCTTTAGATATTAAATTTCCGAAAGTAGATTTTCGAAACAAAGGTTATGGAGTTTGTCGAGAAGGTAATCTCTTGATGGTTGTCTCTTCTAATGGAATAATAGGTTTTGATAGATATAGAAAGACTCAAGAGCAATTAGCAAGTGAATTACCAGATATGCCGAAATTGAATATAGTAATTACTGATTATTTAATGCCTGATAAGGGAGAGACAAATGGTATTAGATTATTGCAAAATATTAGACATTTCCATGAAACTAATAATAGCATAGAGGATCTACGTATGATGATCTTAACTACAAATTCTAGAGAAGAACTAGTAGAAGATGGTTTTGGTTACACAGAAGAAGAGTGTACTATGAGGAATAAAGATGAACCATCCGAAAAAATAGCGCAGTTTCTTAAAGAAAGATGCGGTGTAGGCAAAACTGAGGCTAGCCTTATGGAGGGCGCTAGAACAACAACAGAAGGTGGTATGTCTTCAGCGTCATCTGTAACTTCTGGTCGTGATGGTGCAGCAGAAGTATCAATCTCTTCGGCTAGTAGTTTATCGCTTAGTGGAAAGGTTTCTGCAAGAGGTGGAGAAGATATAAGTGATGCAATTGAAGGGATGAAATTATCGTATGGCGATAAAAACTCAGTACCTAATATATAGAAATTAGTATCTGGTGGATTGTTTGTCTTCTATATCACAATCACAATCAAGGTTAGAGGATATGCTTTCTTTACTTGCCAATTGGCAGGAAGCAGACGGACGGAGTTTTATAAAATCTGTTTCATGACTATCGGTTGTTGATGCTGGAGTGCCTAATCTAGTTTCTTCATGGCCCGAATTTGTAAGATAGGGATATAGTATAGTTGTTAAATCTGTTCGTTGTTGTTTTGACAACGTTTCTAAGCTAGTTCCATAGGTTTCAATATTTGTAAGACGTTGATTAAGATATGATAATGATTCTTTATTAAGGCTAGATTGTAGGTTACCACTCTTTATTATTTCAAATATTGCGGTATTCTGTGCTGATATGTTGTCTCTAAAACTATCATGATTAGGTAGATTAATTTTTATTTCACGAAGTTTATCTTCTTCCTGGGTTTGTTTGGGGTCTAAGGTTATGTAATCTAGATCAAAGATAGTTTTCAGAAATAATTGAGTATCCTTAGACATCTTATTCAGAATTACGCCCCCATCTTTTAGGTAAGTATCTCTAAATTGTTTTAATTCTTCTGCACTATTTAATAAGGAAGATTTTGTTGAGATATAGGCCTCTACAGTTATACCTGAAAGTTCTGTGGGTGATATTTCTATATTTTCGTCTCTAGTTGCAATTTCTACAGCTAAAGTCATTGGCGCTTTTTCTAAATTATTTTCTTTGATAAAGTTCAATAATTGTGGTGGGATAAATTTTTCTCGATTTAAAAGTTCTTTAACATAGTTAGATTGATTATTTTCTAGCTCATATTTCAATGCCTTATCTATTATATGGGGGGAGTTAGTAAAAACCGTTTTATCAATAATACTTTTTATAATAGAGTCTATATTTTTATCTTCATCTTCATATTGTAAGATAAAAAGTAAGAGTGGTTCTTCTTTTTCTCCATCATTGATAGTTAAGTTATGAGATGCTCCTGCATCTAAAAGATATTGTATTGCTACAATATTATCGTTTGTAGCAGCCTGAATAAGCCCCTTATCTAAGATATTTTGTGCTGTAGAGTCATTTATTAACAAATTTAAGATTTCTTTTCCAAATTTGATTGATGCAAGAGATAATACAGAGAAATTTTCACTACTAAAATTAATATCAGCACCATTTACAACTAAGTCTCTAATAATGTTGTTAGTGTTTGCATCAGGTGTTCTTCCCAGTGCGCGCATTAAAACAGAATAACCATCTCGTGATATATTATTAATGTTAGCTCCTCTCCTAACTGATTTTTGGATATGTTCTGGGTCATAAGGGATAGAAGTGTCTGTGACTATATGAATTAGTTCAATAGTGGCTTCGTCGTTATGTATTTGTGGTTTCATGAATTTTTATTTCAAAGAATTAAGAGGTGATAAGTAGTTAACATGATAATTCAATAATAGCATCTAAAAAAATTAATATCGCTTTAGAATTGCAGAGTAATTCTAATTTTTGTTCTTATCTTTCATTGTTTAATGATGGGATTTTTAATGACAAATATGTCGCATTCAGCCGTATTATTATACAAATATTTTCCACTATAATCCATACCACATTTCTTCATAACATTGCTTGAGGCAATGTTATCTTCTTTGCAACAAGCCACTATTTTCTCCAAATTAAATTCCTCAAATCCCCATTCAATAAAAGCTTTGGCTAATTCACTGGCGTAACCTTTGCCCCAATATTTTTGTGCGAGGCGATAACCAACTTCGACATCCTTATTATCTTTATTTAGTGCTACGTAAATTAAACCGGCATCGCCAATAAATTCTTTAGTTTTTTTGTTGTAAATATCAAAAAAGCAAAATCCGTGTTCTTGATAATGTTGAATGTTTTTTTGTAAGAATTCTTCAGTCTCAGATTTGGTTTTAGCTTTTCCGTCACCTAGATATTTTGTTACTAATGGGTCGGATAGTAATTTAAATCTGTTGTTAAGGCTACCTTCGGTAGGAGCAGATGCAAAGAGATGTTTTGTTTCTAGAATTATACTTTTCATAGATATTTATTTTTAAATCTCTTGGCTTCAAGAGAAGTGCGATTATTAATCACACTTTAAATCTCCTGGCTTCAAGAGAAAAACGATTATTAATCGTTTTTAAATCTCTTGAAGCTCCCAAAGCTTTTTATAAAGGCTGTGTTGGTTATTTATTAACTCTTCATGACTTCCTTCTTCAGAGACTTTTCCTTCATTCATCACGATAATTCTATCCATATGTTTTAGAGTTGAAAGCCTATGAGCAATCGCGATTACGGTTTTGGATTTATCCTCTATTAATAAATCTAGACTTTCTTGAATTAGCTTTTCTGTTCTGGAATCTAGCGAAGAGGTTGCTTCATCCAAAATTAAGATTGGTGTGTCTTTTAAAATCGCTCGCGCAATAGCAATTCTTTGTCTTTGGCCACCACTGACTTTGATACCTCGCTCGCCGACAAGAGAGTCATAGCCATTGTCCATTTGTAAGATGTCTTCATGGATCCTTGCTTTTTTACAGGCCAAAATAATCTCGTCTTTGGAAGCGCCATCTTTGGCTATTTGGAGATTTTCTAGGATTGATCTATGAAACATTGTGATATCTTGAGGAATGATCGAGATATTACTTAGTAAAGATTCTTGGGTGAGATTAGTTATTTGTTTGTCATCTATTTTTATTGAGCCGGAATTAATGTCAAAATAACGAAGTAGTGATTTTACCAAGGTGGTTTTTCCAGCACCGGAGTGACCGACAAGTCCGATTTTTTCTCCAGCAGAAATATTTAAATTAAAGTTATTTAGAATATTTCTACCATTTTTATTGTAAGCGAAAACTACATTTTGGAATTGCACTGATCCTTTTATATTTTCTAAGTGAATCGCATCCTTACTATCAACTATCTCATAATCTTGACTAACAAATTGATAAGACGCTTTTATTTGAGCGATTTGTGGATTTATACCAAAAAGTACTTTTTCTAACAAGCTGTCAATATCGCCATGAACTTTAAGCATTATCATTGCCACAAATGCAAAGCCGCCAGCGGTAATTTGGTTTGTCTGGTATAAATATGCTAATAGATAAATCTGCACTGCTGATAGGGTGGTAATTAGTACAGTGTCGACATTATCAACCCAAAGTGCATCGAAAATTCTTGCTTTTCGATCCCATTTTTGTCTCTTTAAAAGTGACGGCATTAATTTAAGGCTAAATTCTCGAGCGACGTTGCCGATAGTTTTAATACTGAAAATATTTGCAATTGAGTCATTTATAACACCAGTTGTTTCTTGGCTAGATTGGGTAAATTCTTCTTGAATTCGAAGTTGTTTTCTAAGTAAGAAATATAATATCGGTGTATAGATCACTATGAAAGCAAGTTGAGCAAGAGCTGAATAAATGCTAACCTTAGCCAGAAAAATAACCCCTATTATGATAGCCCAAATTATAACGAGACTGCGAAAAACATTAGTAATTAAGTGAGTTTGGCTAATTTGAAAACCGTTAATTTTATCAGAAATCTCACCTGACATATGGCTGTCAAACCAATTAAGTGAGTGTTTGATGGTTTTTTGATAAATATCTTTGGTAAGCTTTGTAGTCAACGCCGGTTTATATTTAATATCCAAAAGCCTGACGATAAAAAACATGCCGTGGTGAGATAGTTTATAGATCACAAACATCGCTAGGTAAAACCCAACATCAGAGCCATTAATGGCAATAGCGTCGATTATTTCTTTAATTTGGTAGTGAACTATAATTTCAAGAGCAGAGGCAATTATTGAAATGCCAAGCAGGGCAAGGAAATATACTTTATAGTCTTTGCAAATCCCAAAGATATATTGTTTCAGCGAGTTATCTTTCATATTGTTCGAATATCATATCGTCATTTTTAAAGGCTTTAAATTCTAGGGCGTTTCCATCAAAGTCCAAGAAAAACATCGTTGCTTGTTCACCGACTTCATTTTTAAAGCGAGTATAGGGCTCTACTATAAAGTCGATTTTGTTTTTTGATAGCCTATCAGCCAAATCTTCCCAATCTTTCATCTCTAAAACAACCCCAAAATGCCTAACGGGGACGTTTTTGCCGTCCACCTGGTTTTTTGAGGCTAATTTTATTTCTTCTGGCTTGATGTGTAGTGATAGTTGGTGTCCAAAGAAATTCAGGTCACACCAATTCGAAGTTTTCCTACCAATCTTTAAGTTAAAATTATTTAGATAAAAATCTAAAGATTCTTGTAAATTGCTAACGGGAATAGCTAAGTGGAATGGTCTTGTCATGCTGCTTACATTTGGTTAAATATTAAACAATATTATTAATCGTTTTTAAATCTCCTGGCTTCAAGAGAAAACGATTATTAATCGTTTTTAAATCTCTTGAAGCTCCCAAAGCTTTTTGTAGAGGCTTTTTTTCTTATTTATTAGATCAATATGCGTGCCTTCTTCAACAACTTTTCCATCATTAATTACAATAATTCTGTCCATATGTTTTAGTGTGGAGAGCCTGTGAGCAATGGCAATTACGGTTTTGGATTTGTCTTCTATTAATAGGTCTAGGCTTTCTTGGATTAGTTTTTCTGTGTTTGAATCTAGAGACGAGGTTGCTTCATCTAAGATAAGAATTGGTGCGTCTTTTAGAATGGCTCTAGCAATTGCGATTCTTTGTCTTTGACCACCGGATAATTTAATTCCTCTCTCGCCAACTAAAGTGTCGTAGCCATTTTTAAGAGTTGTAATAAATTCATGAATATGGGCTTTCTTGGCGGCTTCTATGATTTCTTTTTTGCTCGCAGATGGTTTGGCGTAGCCGATATTTTCTTTTATGGATCTGTGAAATAGCATCATGTCTTGGGGGATGAGAGCTATTTGGCTTCTCAGTGAATCAGAGGTTATGTTGTAGATGTCTTTATCGTCGATTAGTATATTACCGCTAGAAATTTTGAAATGTTTTAGGAGTAGGGCAACTAAGGTTGATTTTCCGGCACCGGAATGCCCGACCAGGCCAATTTTTTCACCTTTGGAGATTTTGATATTTAAATTTTCAAAGATATTCTCATTGTCATATTTGAAATTCACATCCCTAAATTCTATTTCACCATTTTTGATTTTGAGTTTTTTAGCACCTTCATTATCAATAGATGTTTGTGGTAATCTTAGGATTGAAAAAGAAGATTTAAAATCACCCATTTTTCCTAAAAAATCTCCAGCTTCACTAACCAGCATCCAGATATTGCTAATCATAAAAAAGGATAAAGTCATCACAAACATCAAGTCACCTGTACTTACTAGATCAGATCTTCTGAGGTGGATCATAAAGAGTAACAGTGATGTTAGCATGACAACATAAAGAAATATTCCAACTATAGCCATTAGCAGCTCGTAGCGAATCCAAAGATAATCTTTTTTTGCAGTATCCTTAGTTAAAAAGTCATTAACTCTTGATAATTCTCTATTTTTTGAGGCGAAAGAAAATAAAGAAAAAATATTTGTTACGTTGTCAGCGACCATTCCCATTGCTGTATGCTGGGAATCAGTTGTGGCTTTGGCATATTTTCCAACCTTCAATGACATTCTAAACATCACGGGGAAAAATATTAAGCACCAAGCACTAATAAAGAGAAATACATGTAAATTAACAAACGCCATGGCGATGACTGTTAGTAATATTTCCGTCAAAGGAACTGCGAGACGATGGTGAGCGCCAAACCATAAATTATTATACCCGACTACTATACCTTTAAGTTTACTAACGATTGATCCGCTGTAACTATTTTGGAAAAACTCATAAGAGTGATTTTGCACGTAATCATAGGCTTTACTTGTGATTTCGGCTCTGATAAGTGGTTGTGTTTTTAGCCAAGCGTAGTGGCTGATTCTCCAGCCTGCTTCCATAACCAGAACTCCACCAATAAATAGTGCTATTGGAAAAGCCAAATCACCATATTCAGGTATTTGTGGCGTATTAAATGCGTCTACCAATAATTTTAAAGAAAAAATACTAACAACTCGGTAAATTGCGTTAATGATTGGCGCCTGCCACATCAAAGCATACCACCATTTATATGGTTTTATGATGGGCCATAGGAATTTTGAGATTGTTAAATTGTCGTTTTTATTCATAATGTGAAGTGTGGAAGTAGGGGGTCAGACCCCTTTAAAAATCGTCCAGAATTTCTACAGCTTTTGCTTTAGTTTGTTTTAGCACATAATTATAAAGCTTCTGCTGCAAAGAGTTATCTTTGAGGGCGCGGAAGGCCATTTTAACATTTAGTTTTTTTACTAATCGGATACCAATATTGTAAGACCTTTTTCTAAGCAGTCTGCCAGTATCGTTCATAGTATTATTCTTAGTGAAGATTGTGGCGTCAAACCCTTCAATGCTAGATAGTGATTCTTGAATATCATTAGCTAACATATTCCTAATTCTTTGTATTGTCTGAGGATTTTTCTTCTTAAATAGGGAATAAAATAATCTAAAAGGGGAGTATTTAATAGATTGGCTTAGCTGCTTCTCGATACCTGATTCAATGATTTTAGCTATCTCGGATGATAAAAAGGCCAGGTCGTTTTGCATAGTTGTCATAATTATTTGAGTAGCGGGGGATATTGAATAGAATTAGGTAGTAGTAAAGCAAAAAGAAGAGCATATTGTGCCTAAGACATTGTTTCCAAAACCTTATGTTTATATGGAAGCCAATACTAATTTTGAGATTATCATCTGAAAGAATCCCATGACAGCTGGTCCAATCATAATACATGCCAGAGCCAAAACTACTACAGCAGTAAGTAAAGCTAGATATCCGACGATGCATTGGATGATCATTTTTTTATACATCTCAAACTTATTATAATTAGCTGCTTTTTGATTGGATGTATTTTTGGCAACTCTTAGTTTTTTCTTTTGTGCTTCTTCCTCTTCATCTATCTCATCTTCATCGTCTATTTTCTTGATTTTTGACGCAGAGTTACAATTAGAGTGTTTTTTAGTTGATTTTTCATTTATTTTCTTTTTCATGAACTCACTTAAAGAGTTACCATTTTTGTTTGCCATTATCAAATTATAGTTAAATGATCGATTTACTTAGCCAAAATAACTTATTGCAGCTGGCAATAATTGTCTTAATTGCCATTACAACCTCTAGTCTGGGGCCATATACCCTTTGGCAAAAGCTTTCTTATTTTGGTGACGCTTTGTCGCACTCAATGTTATCTGGAGTAGTTATCGGAAGTTTTTTTGCAGTCAATCAAATTTTCGCAATAGTCCTATTTTGTGTCATCTTTTCATTGGTTTTTTATGCAATCTCAAATAATAGATTTCTCTCAAAAGATACGATTACTATGATTATGTCATATTTCTGTATAGCATTTGCATTCTTGGCGGTAGGAGACCCGGAGAAACTTCATGATTTTATCTTTGGTAATTTACAGGAAGTAACTATTTCTGATTTCTGGTTTTTAGCTATTTTGACTGCAATAGTTGTGATTTACTCTAAAATAGCCTTTAAAAGATTATTGCAAATCAATGTAAATAAAGATTTGGCTCAAATTGACGGCATTAATGTTAAGCTCTGGCAGATTAGCTTTTTAATATTGCTGTCATGTACAGTGGCTTTGTCCGTAAAGGTTGTAGGAGTATTTCTAATGACTGCTTTGCTTATTCTGCCCGCAGCTATTTCTAGAATTTTCTCAAATTCGGCCAAACAAATGTTTTTGATTACTTATTTTGTCTCAATAATTGTATCGGTAATATCTTTTAATGTATCATCATATTTAGCTTATGAAACAGGCCCGGTAATTATTTTAAGCTTTTTTGCGATATTTGTATTAGCGCTTATATTTAAAGGTAAGAAACAATGATTTTTAATAAAAAAACAGCGGTAATTTTATTTAACCTTGGTGGCCCGGATAAGACGGAATCAATTAAGCCATTTTTGTTTAATTTATTTAACGATAAGGCAATAATTTCTCTTCCCCAGCCTTTTAGATTTTTATTGGCAAAATTAATTTCTTCAAAAAGGGAAAACACAGCCAAGGAAATTTATGCTAATTTGGGCGGAAAATCACCACTTCTGGACCTTACAATTGCCCAGGCAGATGCGTTAGAAAAAGAATTATCGTTTTCTGGCAATTTTAAGACATTCGTTGCTATGCGTTACTGGGAGCCATTTTCTCATGATATAATCAAAAAAGTTGCTGACTATGAGCCAGATCAGATAATCATGCTGCCGCTTTATCCGCAATTCTCATCAGCGACTTCAGCGTCATCTATTGCAGACTTCGCCAATATTTTTAAGAAAAATAAGTATTTATTTAAGGAAGATATCAAAACCAAGATTGTGTGTTGCTATCCAACGCAAAATGACTTTATTAAAGCTCACTGCATTTTAATCAAAAAAACATTATCGAAGCATTACACGGATAATTTGTCGGATTTTAGATTCTTATTCTCTGCCCACGGACTCCCACAAAAGATAATTGATAAAGGTGATCCTTACGTTTTTCAAGTTAGGCAAACGATTACAGAAGTTGTAAGCGCTTTATCATCTTCTCTAAAAGTGAATGAAGAAGAAATTGATGCTCAAATTTGTTTTCAGTCAAAAGTGGGGCCTTTAAAATGGACATCTCCTAGTCTTGATCAAGAACTTAAAAGGACAGCTTTTGACAATAAAATTCCGGTAATAGTTCCAATAGCTTTTGTTTCTGAACATTCTGAGACTTTGGTAGAACTGGACATTGAATATAAGGAAAAAGCGGAAAAACTCGGAATTACTAACCATGTTAGAGTCCCGGCGCTGAACTCTGACGGTCATTTTATAAATTCTCTGGTTGAGATATGTAAGAAGATTGATAAAAATAGTGATCATAACATATTTTCTGGATGCTCGCCAGACAGAATATGCCCTAAGAAAATGAAATTATGTCCTAATTCAAATTAGTTGCTCAAATGATAATTTGTGATATTGAAGTAAAAAGTAAAAAATGGCTTGAGATTTCGGATTCTGAGAAATTAGTTGAAGAATTGGTAGAAAAACTCATTCCTCTTACCGATCTAAAGTCAATTATAACAAAAGAATTTACACTGGAGTTAGCTATTTCTTTGGTTTCAGATCCACAGATCAAAAAAATAAATTCAGATTTTAGAAATAAGGATAAGGCGACAAATATTCTTTCATTCCCAAATCTGGATCATAATTTAATACATCAAGAAGGTCTAGAAAACCTTGTAAAGAACTCTGACTATCTATGTTTGGGAGACATAGTGATCTCTTATGATAAGGTAAAATCCGAAGCAAAAAAACAAAATAAAAGCTTTAATTGTCATTTAACCCATTTAATCTTACATTCTATCTTGCATTTAATAGGATATGATCATGAAGATGAAATCCAGGCAAAAGAGATGGAAAGTCTCGAAATCAAGATTCTTGAATCATTAAATATCAAGAATCCCTATTAATAATTAACTCAAACGATGGAAGGCGAAAGTAGTAAGTCTCAAGGCAAAAAAATTAGAAAATTATTGAATTTTTTCAAAAATCTTTTCGGTAAGAAAACCAAAGAAACCTTTTCAACAGTCATATCTCACTTAGTAGAAGAATATCATAAAGAAGGATTAGTCTCTTTTGAAGAAAAAAAGATGTATCAAAACATCACTTCATTTGGCGATAAGAAGATATCATCTTTCGCAACTCCAAGATCTGACATTGTAGCAATTAAGCATGACGCAGACCTTGAAGAAGTAAAAGAGGTTATTGTTAAAAACGGTTATACCAGAGTTCCGGTTTATAAAGGAAACTTTGACCAAATAATCGGTTTTATTCATTCTAAAGATTTAGTAAAATTCTTATGTGAAGAAGAAGATGATTTTACCATTGCTAAAATCCTAAGAAAAATTCTTTTAGTACCAGGCTCAATGAAGCTAATGGACGTAATGCTAAAAATGAAAGTATCTAGAGTCCATATTGCCATAGTATTAGATGAGTTTGGTGGTGTTGATGGGTTTGCCACAATTGAAAACGTAGTTGAAGAAATTGTTGGAGATATTGAAGACGAACATGACACGCCTTCAGAAAATGCCTTTTTTAGAATTAAAGAAATTTCAGCAAATAATTTTCAATTAGGTGGTAGAGTAGAAATTAAAGAAGCTGAAGAAGCTTTGAATGTTGTAATTTCTAGTGAAGATGATGATTTTGAAACTATTGGCGGCTATGTAATGTCTTTATTTAAAACGGTTCCACAAATTGGTGAGGAAATCGCCACTGAGGATTTTTCAATTAAGATCATAGACTCAGACCAGCGTACAGTAAGGTTAATCGAAATATTGAAGTAATAGATGCACAGCAACGAGTTCGAGATAGAATCAGACTTTCCCGAAATATCGATGGGAGATGTTGTTCTAAGAGAAAAACAAGAAATGGATGTTGAAGACTTTTATTATTATTACTGTGATCCTGAAGTTTCAAAAAATATTTTATGTCATATACCACAAAATCTTGAAGACGCTAGAAGGGAATTAAATTTTTGGCGTAATATATATTATCGAAATAATGGAATCTATTACGCTATAGCTCTTAAAGAAACAAACCAAATGATTGGCTCAATTGGTCTGACAGATTACGATTCTTATCAAAATAGAATCCAAATAAGTTACGATCTTTCAAAAGAATATTGGCGCCGAGGTATAATGAAACATGCAATTAAGAAAATCGTGGATTTTGGTTTTAAAGAGTTTGCTCAGAGAATAAATAAGCCTGGTGTTAACAGAATAGAAGCTTTTGTTTCAACAGATAATGAACCTTCAAAAAACCTTTTGTTGAAATGTGGCTTTACCTTGGAAGGAGTGCTAAGGCAGCATCGACAACATAAAGGGAGATTTGTAGATGTTTATTCTTTTAGTATTTTGAAGAGCGATACCAAAAAACCTTGACTTTTCCTCTATAAGCGCTTTAATGACCGGCCCTTCTTTCCCAAAAGAGTAGATAAATATTAATATTTAAAGAAGAACTATGTTTAAAACATATGCTGCTAAACCCAGCGAGATTACGAAAAATTGGTGGTTAATTGATGCCGAGGACCTAATTGTTGGAAGAGTTTCAACGATTATTGCGAATATCTTACGTGGTAAGAATAAACCGCAATTTTCTCCAAATCTTGATTGTGGTGACAATGTTATCGTAATCAATGCTGAGAAGGTAAAATTCACTGGTAAAAAATACGCCGAGAAGAAATATTATTCTCACACTGGTTTCCCAGGTGGAATTAAAGAAAAAACTGCACGTCAAATTTTAGAAGGTGGTAAACCGGAAGATATTTTGAGAAAGTCAGTAGCAAGAATGATATCTCGTGGCCCACTTCAAAGAGATTTGATGGCTAAATTGCATATCTATCAGGGACCAAATCATAAGCATGAAGCTCAAAAACCAGAAGTTCTTGATATTGCTTCAATGAATCGCAAAAACAAAAAAACTAATTAATCATGTCTGAACAAGTTTTAGTTAAAGAAAAAATTATCGAAACCAAAGAATCTGAAGAGATGGTTATCGAGAGAGTACAAAAAATTGACGCTTTGGGCCGCTCTTATGCAACTGGTAAAAGAAAAAATGCAATTGCTAGAGTTTGGATCAAAAAAGGAACAGGTAAAGTTTCTATTAATGGTCGCGACGCAAAAACTTATTTAGGAAGAAAAATCTTATTTAATATTTCAATGGCACCATTTGATGCTACTAAAAATACAAATAAGTTTGATATCACGGCAACTATTGTTGGCGGAGGACTTAGTGGTCAAGCTGGTGCTTTAGCACACGGAATCAGTAAAGCTTTAGTAGCTTTTGAACCGCTAAATCATAAAGAATTAAGAGCTAAAGGCTTCATGACTCGTGACTCTAGAGTTGTTGAACGTAAGAAATACGGTCTTAAGAAAGCAAGAAAAGGTCAAACTTACAGAAAACGTTAATATATTTATTCTTTGGCATCCAGACATTATTTGTCTGGAGTCATTGATGCAAAACACCAAAGATCCCATCCACTAATCCGACAATTAATAAGTAATTAAATGCGTTCTATTTTTCTAGCATCAGATCACGCCGGATTTACCCTCAAGACAAAAATCATCTCCTATCTTAAAGAAAATAGCATTAACCACATTGACCTTGGTTGTGACTCTAGCGAAAAATCCGTTGACTATCCTGACTATGCCCACGCTTTATGTCAGAAATTTGATGAGAAAGAAAATATCGGTATTTTAATATGCGGTAGTGGAGTAGGTGTATCAATTGCGGCGAACAGATATCCAAATATTAGAGCTGCACTATGTATGGGCGAAGAAATAGCTAAACTATCAAGACAGCATAATGATGCTAATGTTCTTTGCTTAGGAGCAAGATTCCTTGAAGAAGATAAAGCAATTACAATAATTAAAACATTCCTAGAAACCAGTTTTGAAAATGGCAGACACCAAATCAGAGTCGACAAATTATCAAGATAAATTAATTAGAAGTTTTGGTAGAATCAAAAGCCGCAAGCTTTCTGATCACAAAAACCATCTTTTTGAAAATCTCCTTCCGCAATATAAGATTAACTTTTTGGTCGATCTTAAGCCAGATGATAAGAATGTACTGGAAATTGGGTTTGGTTTTGGGGACTTCTTCTATGAGCAGTCAAAAAATAATCCTGAATCAAATTTCTTCGGCTTTGAGCCTCACATCAATGGAGTTGTTAATCTTTTGCAGTTCCTTGAAAAAGAGCCATTATCAAATGTGAAGATTTCAAGTGAAGATATTAGAGAAAATCTTAATAAATTCCCGGATGGTTTCTTTGATAAGATCTATATCTTATTTCCCGATCCTTGGCCGAAGTTTAAGCATTTTAAAAGAAGGTTGATCAACGTAAAGTTTTTAGATGAGATTTTGGCACCAAAAATGAAGATAGATTCTGATATTATCATTGCTACAGATCATGATTCTTACAAAAGATGGATCTTTTCTCAGATTCTATTATCCAAGAAATTCTCTTGGTTGGCTAAAGATAAATCTAACTGGCAAAATTTCCCAGATGATTGGACTTATACTAAATATCAAAAAAAGGCCAAAAGAGAAGGGCGAACCTCAATTATAATTAACTTAAAAAATGCCGCTAATTGATAAGTTACCTAAAGTTCAAGGAGTATATCGCGAAAACGCCTCTTTAAAAAGTTGGTTTGATGTTGGAGGCAATGCTGATATTTTATTTAAACCCAAAGATGCTAATGATCTTGCTGATTTTCTAAAAAACTGTCCAAAAGAAATTCCGGTTAATATTTTAGGCATTGGATCAAATATAATAATTCATGATGACGGAGTAAAGGGAGTAGTTGTCAGGCTTGGAAAGGAATTTGCAAAGATTACTGTATCAAAGAACAAAGTTAGCGCCGGAGCAGGAGCACTATGTGCTAATTGTGCTAATTATGCAGCGAATAACGGTTTGGAGGAGTTAGAATTCTTATCGGGTATACCAGGTTCAATTGGTGGGGCTATTGCTATGAATGCTGGATGTTATGGCTCGGATATTTCACAAATTCTAGAATCTGTTACAGCAATTGATTATGATGGGAATTTTGTTGAGCTTCCAAAGTCGAAATTTTCTTTTGACTATAGACATAACAATCTGGCTGAAAATTATATTTTTATCGCTGCAACTTTTATAGGTCGAGAGTCTAGCATGCAGATTGTTCAAGAAAAAATCCAAAATTTACAAAAAAATCGACAAGACGCTCAGCCCATTAGAGCTAAAACTGGAGGTAGCACATTTAAAAACCCCAAAGATTGTGATAAAAAAGCTTGGCAGTTAATTGATGAGGCGGGATACCGTGGAAAAATAAAAGGCGGCGCTCAAATATCGCATAAGCATTGTAACTTTTTGATCAATTTCGACAACGCTAAGGCGCAAGATTTGATAGATCTTGGAGATAAGGTGAGAGAGATTGTGAAAAAAAATAGTGGTGTAGAGTTGCAGTGGGAGATTAAATTATTAAAATAACTTTTGATCAAATAAATATAAAAACTTTGTTGCATTTTTGTTTTACCTCCGGCAATCTAAAACAATTATACTTTAATTGTTGAAGTATAAATAGTTATAATTTACTATTAGACATTATCAAACCTTAATTTATCATAAATTATGAAAAAACTATCCTTTTGCGCATTGAAAGTAACGATGTTATCTTTCTTTTTGTTCGCTATTGCTCCGGTAATTTTACCTCTAGCTTCTGACGCTTTTGCGAGTACAACTACAGACGATAACGCTTTAACTGATGCAATGTGTAACGCTTTCCAAATTGTAACTGGTAGTGCTGGTAAAGCTTTTGCTGCATTTGCAATTATTTCAGTTGGTATCGGTTTTTTTACTGGTAAAGTTTCTTGGGGTTTGATGATTGGTGTTGCTGCTGGTATCGCAGCAATGTTTGGAGCTCCTTCGATTGTAGCTGTTATAAGTGGCAAGAGTTCTTTCGAATGTGTTGAGTAAATAAATTTATATTTTAAAATAATGTCTAGAAAATGTGAACTTCTTGGTATTGGCGTAATGAGTGGAAACAATGTTTCTCACTCTAACCGCAAAACCAAGAGAAGATTTTTACCAAATTTAAAGAATGTTTCTCTTAAGAGTGATGTTCTTGGTGTTGCTGTAAACATCAAAGTTGCTACGTCAACTTTGAGAACAATCAACAAATATGGTAATATTGATAACTTCTTAATTAACTATCGTTTCTCAGGATTAAGTTCTCAGGCCAAAAAGCTTAGAAATCAAATTAAAAAGAAACTGATTAAGGCTGGTAAATTAGAAGAAATTAAAGTTATCAATATAAAGACTCATGTAAAAAGAGAGTCTAAAAGAAAATCTAAAATAGCTGCAGCAGCTAAATAATTTTCTACGACAAAGAATATTTTAAAGCCTCCTTACTATATTATTTAGTCAGGAGGCTTTTTTGTGCCTGTTGTTTTGAAGGTAGAAGGTAGATGTATTTGAAAAAGTCCCATTAGGGTTTGTAGGTGTAAATTTTTTAAAAAAAGATGATGATAGTAAATATGTGTTCGGGGAACAACCCACTAGTGTAGCATTAAAATTTCTGGCTCATTGTTGGCTGAGGACATTATGAGGTTAGTAGATAGATTATTTATGTATCACTGGATTGCTGCGCCCTGATAAATCAGGGCTCTCAATGACGATACTGGAGATCTTGTGCAAGAGAAAGTAGGCGCCTTTGAACTAGAATTTATAGTCTTGGGCATAATAACAGCGATAGACTACAAACTTTGACATATCACGATTTTGTAAGAATGTCTCTATTGGAACCAGGTACAGCAACTTATAAACCATTTATTTCTCTAATGAATTTATCAATCAACCGTCGTCAAAGAATTTTAATGTGACTATAGTGATTACAAACTACAATATAGTAGCTGAGCACAAACTATAGAGAGCGGTAGCTAGTTTTATGAAGAATTTGGGAGGTTTTTATTCGATTATTTTTGCGATTTCATCGATGTGGAAATCTTGTAGGTTTCCTTTGTATCTGTAGATTACTACGCCATTTTTTACGATCATTGTTTCGGGTATTGCTTTGATGCCGACGATGTTTCCTAGGTCGCTTTTGCCATCTGTGAAAACTTGGTTATATGGATTGCCGTATTTCTTTAAGAGGAATTTGGTGTTATCACTGATGTCGTGCCAGGCTATTCCATATATTTTAGCAATGTTTGCTTCTTTTAGTTTTAATAGGATGGGGTGTTCAGCGATACATGTTGTGCACCATGAGGCGAAGAAGTTTAGGATTAGGTAATCGTCTTTTTTTAATTTAGATTCGTTTAGTTGGTTTTCAGGGTTGAAAAGGTCATTTAATGAGAAATTTTTTAATTTTATTTTAGTTTTGTGGAAACTATAATCCTTTTCTTCAGTGGCTTCTTTAGCGCTTTCTTGTGTATTTTGCTCATTACTTAATTTGTAAGTGGAAATGGCAATTAGAGAAAGCAATATCGATAAAATAATAAAAGGTAAGAAATTTTTCATATGACAGAGTTTTCTTTTAAGTTAATAAATAAGGATAATAAAGCAAGAAGGGGTGAGGTAAAAACTGCTCATGGGAATATTCAAACACCCGCTTTTATGCCAGTTGGAACCGCCGCTACTGTGAAGGCAATGACGAATGATGATGTTAAAAAATCTGGCGCACATATTATATTAGGAAATACTTATCACCTAATGCTACGTCCCGGCGCTGATTTGATAGAGTCGCTTGGTGGATTGCATAAATTTATGAATTGGGATAAGCCGATATTGACTGACTCTGGAGGATTTCAGGTTATGTCTTTATCTAAAATTAGGAAAATATCTGATGAGGGTGTTGAGTTTTCATCTCACATTGATGGATCTAAACATTTTGTTACTCCTGAGAAATCAATCCAGATACAAAATCAATTGGGTAGTGATATTACCATGATTTTTGATGAATGTGTACAATATCCATGCACCAAGGAAGAAGCAGCAACTGCAAATACTAGGTCACTACTTTGGGCTAAAAGGTCAAAAGAGGCTTTTCAAAAAAGGCCAGGATATGGAATTTTTGGCATAGTTCAGGGATCTATTTTTAAAGATTTGAGGGAGACTTCTGCGAAAGGATTAACTGATATTGGTTTTGATGGTTATGCGATTGGAGGACTGGCAGTAGGGGAAGGGCAAGATGTGATGTTTGATGTGTTGGAATATACTCCGGATCTTCTACCGCAAGACAAGCCGAGATATTTAATGGGCGTTGGTAAACCATCAGACATTGTTGGAGCTGTGGCTAGAGGTGTTGATATGTTTGATTGTGTAATTCCAACTAGGTCAGGAAGGACAGGACAGCTATTTACTAGAAATGGAACTATGAATATCAAAAATGCTAAATATAAAACTGACTCAAAGCCAATTGATGATAAATGTGGATGTTATGCTTGCCAGAACCATAGTCGGGCTTATTTGAATCATCTAACAAAGTGTAATGAGATTTTGGCCTCTATGCTTTTAACAGGCCATAACATTACTTATTACCAAGATTTGATGAAAGATATAAGGGAAGCAATTGAGAATGAGAAGTTTGAGGAGTTTGTTAAGTCTTTTGAAGCTGGTCAATTAGTGGCTGGATCTTTAGATTCAGATGAGATTTTAGAATAGGTAGGTTTAGTCTATAACTTTTTGAATAACTTCAACACCCAGTTTCAACTTGTCAGTGTTATCTCTCACCATGTTGTAAAAAGGCACGGCTACTAATATAATAATTATAATTAAAATTATTCTAAGCATATTTCTTTTTAAAAGAATCAATATAAAGTCTAACCAATGAAATTGAAGACTAACCTAATAATCTAAGTATAAAATATATTTTCTCAAATGACCAATATAAAACATATAAAAGCGATAGAAATACTTGATTCTCGTGGTTTTCCAACTCTTGAAGCAGAAATTACTTTGGATGATAATTCAAAAGGCCTAGCTGCTGTTCCCTCGGGCGCTTCAACAGGAAGTCTTGAGGCTCATGAGTTAAGAGATGGTGATAAATCTAGGTTTTTAGGTAAGGGAGTTTTAAAAGCGGTTAGCAATGTGAATGAAAAAATTGCGGCAGCGTTGATAGGTCAAGATGGTTCAAATCAAGAAAAGATTGATGAAATTTTAATTAATTTGGATGGAACGAAGAATAAAAATAATTTAGGAGCCAATGCTATTTTGGCGGCGTCTTTGGCGAACTCTAAGGCTTATGCAGATTCTAAAGATTTACCACTTTTTAAATATCTTGGTGGCGAGGAAGCCAATCTTTTGCCAGTTCCAATGATGAATATCATCAATGGCGGAAAGCACGCTGATAATAAAATTGATATTCAAGAATTTATGATTATGCCAGTTGGAGCAAAATCAATTAAGGATGCGATTAGGATTGGCGCTGAGATTTTTCAAACTCTAAAGAAAATACTTAAAAATGATGGTCACAATACCAATGTTGGTGATGAAGGAGGATTTGCTCCTAATCTTGACTCAGCTAAAATTGCGCTTGATTACATTGCTAAAGCTGTATTGCAAGCTGGTTATGAATTAGGTTCGGATGTTGTTTTTGCTCTGGATTCTGCTTCAACTGAATTTTATAAAGATGGGAAATATCATTTAGAAGGTGAGGGGAAGGTTTTAGACTCAAATGAGTTGGTTTATTATTATGAAGATTTGGTTAATTCTTATCCGATTTTTTCAATTGAGGATGCTTGTGCGGAAGATGATTTTGACGGATGGAAAGAACTTACCAAAAGGTTAGGAGATAAAATTCAGCTTGTTGGTGATGACTTATTTGTAACTAATCCAGAAATATTGGTAAATGGCATTAAAGAAAAAATGGCTAATTCAATATTGATTAAGGTAAATCAAATTGGAACTTTGTCTGAGACTTTAAAGACTATTCAAATTGCTAAAGATGCTAATTACAATAATGTTATTTCTCATCGCTCAGGAGAAACTGAGGATACAACTATTGCTCATATTGCGGTAGCTACAAATGCTGGTCAGATTAAGACTGGGTCATTATGTAGATCGGATAGAACTGCTAAATATAATGAGCTGATTCGTATTGAAGAGGCTTTGGGAGATAAGGCTAGATATGCTGGGAAATCGATCTTTAAATAGAGATATTTTGTAGAATGAACATGGGGTCGGGGGTGCAACCCCCGACCCGCCGTGTTATAAGATTAACTCTTACTAATTATTTTAAAAAATGTCTAGAATTAGTTATTTAAATGGTGAGTTTTTGCCTCACGAAGAATGTTTAGTTCATATTGACGATAGGGCTTTTCAGTTTGGCGATGGTGTTTACGAGGTGATTTTATTTAAGAATGGTAGATTTGTTGATTTTGATGGGCATTTTCAGAGGTTGGTTAGGAGTTTAGGCGAGATTGAAATTGAGTTTGATATTTCGGCGCAAGAATTGAAATCTATCTTGTGTGATATCTTTGAGAAGAATAATCAAGATGGCGGTTCATGTTATCTGCAAATTAGTCGTGGTGTTTCTCCTAGAATTCAATGTTTTCCAAAAGAGAAATCATCTCCGACTTTTAATATTACCGTTAACCCCCCTAAATCATTGTCACCGCAAGAGTTTGAAGAAGGGGTCACGGTTATGACTCACGAAGATATTAGATGGAGTAGATGTGACATTAAGAGTTTAAATCTTTTGGCAGCTTCATTGTTAAATCAAAAGGCTAAAGAATCGGGTTTTAACGACGTAGTGATGATTCGCGATGAATATGTGACCGAAGGTTCGTTTTCTAACGTATTCATCATTGATAAGGATGATAAGCTCGTTACTAGGCCCGCGGATAATTTCATTTTATGTGGTATTACTAGAAATAGGATTATTGCTTTGGCTAAAGATATTGGGCTGGAAGTTCAGGAAAGGAAATTCAAATTAAATGAGTTGGAATCAGCAAAAGAGGTATTTCTTACTAGCTCTACATTAATGATAAGACCTGTGACTAAAGTTAATAAGGCAGTTATCTCAGGCTCTAAAGTAGGCGCAGTCACGAAGAAGTTATTTGATAAATATCAGGAATTTATTGGCAATTAGTTAGTTGGGACTAGGTCTCAATTTTAGAATATTATTGAAACTTTAGTTCCATTATTCCTTTTTGACTCAATTTTAAATATTCCGCCTTGCTCTTCGATTAGATGTTTTACAATTGGCAGGCCTAGACCTGTAGAGTCAATTTTCTTATTTTTTAAGGCGTTATTGTGGATTGTACCATATTTTGTCTGAGATATTTCTAGACCTTCATAAGACATTCCGATTCCTTCATCAGAGATTTCAATTAATATTCTATCGTCGTTATTATCTATTTTCTTTTGGATGTTGTTTCGGATTAGATCTTTTTTATCTTGGTGTAATAAATAAGATTTATTGAGTTCGCTTAGAGTATTAAGGTTAATGTCTTGAGATTCTTTTTTGTTAAGTTTACTTAGGGAGATATTAATATTCTTGCCACTCATACTATATTTAATGGCGTTACTAATTATATTCACAAATATCTGTTTAACTCTTCTTGGGTCTAGGTCGTAAGTAAGAAATTTTTTAGAATCATCTTTTGCAATATTAGACACAATATTTTTTTGTTCTCTAATAGCTCGGATTTTCATTAGGTTAATGGATCTAATCATAATTGATTTTAGGTCTACTTCGCTTATTGTGTCTATTCTAAAATCTCCAGTTTGAGCTTGGTTAATGTCTAATATGTCATTAACAAATTCGCTGGATTCTTCTCCTAATTTGACCATATCTGCGATCCATCCAATAGATTCTTCATATTGCTTTTTGTCTTCAAAATGTTTTTCTTGGATATTATATTTTGCTAACTCTCCTAGTCCTATTATTCCGGAAAGCATGTTTTTAAGTTCATGAGCGGTGGAAGCTAAGAACTCAGTTTTATTGTGGTTAGCATCTTCAGCATCTTTTTTGCCAATTTCTAGGTTATTCTTAATTTCTTCTTCTTGTTTTAAAAAATCTTTAACCATATCTAACGCATTATACAGGTAGACTAGTTCTTGTTTTGAAGGTTTTTCTATGTCGAAATCGCTAAAGTCCTTATCTACAAGTTTTTGGGCTAATTTTGATAGGCTATAAATAGGTTTTACAATCTCTTTATATATTTTTTGGAATAGAACCGAAATAGAGATCAAAAGCAGTAAAATAAACAAAGATTGCTTTAATAATAGGCTCATCATTTCTTGATAAGACTTATCCTTGTCATAAAACCCTACTATCTTAAGAGGGGTATTTCCACCGACTTGCAAGTAAGCGAAACCGCTATCTTTTGATAAGATACTTTGAGATCTAACCAACTTACCTGCATTTAGTGCGTTGTCTTTTGTAGAATTATAATTTAATTCTTGAGCAAATTGAAAATCACTTTCATCGATTGTGCTGGAGCAAAGAACTACATTATCATTGTGTAAAACAACAAAATCAAAATCCTCATTGCCAATGGTTTTCTCTAATTTAGATAAGATTCGGTCTAAATCGAAACCAAAAACAAGCGTGCCTAAATAAACATTTTTGTCAGAAAAAACTCCCATGGCAACGGGGATAATTCTTCTTCCAGAGATGGCTCCGGTAACTGTCTCACCAAAGACAAGAATATCAGGAGATTTAGAAGTTACTTTTAAATAATCTCTGTCACTTAGATCTGAAGGATTTTTTATAATTCCATCGGTTCCGTCAACGACTAGTTTATTGTTGGAATCTATCCATGAGAAGGCATTCCATGCAATATAGATGTCTACTTGGTTGTTAACATTGCCTAAAAAAGAAGATAATATATTTGCTATTTTCTTTTGTTTTTCAGCTGTTGAATTGCTCTTGATATTTCTTACTTGTCGTGATGCGTAAAATAGTTGATATTTTAAGTAGTCAGTATTGTAGGTGATCGATTTTTCTACCTGCTGCACTACAATAGAAGTTTTTTTCTTTATGTTTTGTTTCTCTTGATCTAGGGATAGTTTAATAAAAAAACTACCAGTTACGACCATAGAAATTAAAGACAATTTATAGAGAAAAACAAAGTTTTTCGCCATTGTTGAGTGTAATATTACTTTGATTTTTTTTAGTAATCTTATAATCAACCTTTACCTCCTGTTTCTTGCCCTTTTTCTTGCGTCGTGCCTTTATCAATTAATTTTTCTGTAGATTCTTTCGAAATCTTTTCTACGCCTGTACTAGGAGATTGTGCTTTTTTATGAGTATGTTCTTTATCTTCTGGTGAAGTCTTTGTTGATTTTTCACTAAGGTCCTGATCATGTCTGCGTACATTTTCTGTAGCTAATGACTGTTTTGCTACTTTAGCTAGATTGTAAGCTGGATCTATCAAAGAAAGTTCAGCTAGTTCTAGGTTTGTGAAAGGAAGTGGTAATTCAGTGCAGCCAAGAATAACTTTCAGGTCTTTTCCATATCGTGATCTTAAATCAGATACGACATCGGTAATTTTTTTCTTAGCTTGAACTAATTGACCGGCTTTAACATCAAATATAGCATCTAATATTTTGCTTTGCTGGTATTCATTTGGGACGTAAAACGGTCCCTGGTCAGGATATTTAGTTCTTAATTCTTCATAAAGACCGACTTTACCATCACAATTAACTCCTACGGTTCTATTGGTGCCAAGTAGAATAAAGCCTGTCTCATGGCAATTTACATCTAGTACTGATGTACGAATATCTATTATGGAGTCAGTGTTGCCATTAGAAAATTCATTTAATCTCATATGAGCAGTGTTACATGGAACTGCAATACGATGCGCTCCGAGACCCATAAGAAATTCGTAGGTAGACCTATAAGCGGGAACATATGAAGGGCCTTTGCCCATTTCGTAAAGATGCTTTCCAGGAGCGCTACTAGAACTTATATGAACATAATTTGTTCCCTCTTTTGCTAACATGGAAGAAAGTTGCGCACTAGCGTATGGACCGGCTCCTCCCAGGATTCCTATAAAGGGATCAGATAAAGCTGGGAATCCTCCATAACCCTCTGTTTGTTTCATTCGTTTATTTCTAACTTTAACATCTTCTTGAATTTTCCTAAGCATATTAGCCTCATCATCAAGGTAACGAATATCTGGTCTTTTTGGATGTTCTAATCCTACAGCATAATGTAGTGTTCTGTTAGCAAGATCCTTTAAACTATCGCGGTAAGTCATAGAATAAACAGGGATCTGAAAACGATTTCTTAATTTAGAGTTAATGTCTGAAGTAGCAGTGTTTTGAGCAAATGCAATGACGTCAGCTCCTCCTGTTTTGCAAACATCAAGTTGATTTTCAAGTAGCCTTATATCTTTTGTCGGTATTCCAATGGATATTATTTCGGGAATTTGCTGATCATCAATAAGGCCTAGTTTATTAGCTTGAGTAACCATTATAACGTTCAATTCAGAAACTAAGTTTGGATCCAGTCCTACAAGGCCTATGGTACCTTTCCATTTATTCTTAGAATCTTCTGTAAGAGTTATGCCAAGTGTTTCGCGAACTAAGTCGAACATGCTCTGCATTCTGTATTTTAGAACACTAGGTCCCAACCTAAATTTTGACATACTTATTGCTTTAATGTGGTCATAACAAATTTATCCTGAAAATAGAGTGCTTACTGATAATAATCCAACGCTAAAAATACACAACCATCCGTCAATAATACTGAAATATTTATTTGTGTGCAGGTTTGGAACCTTTTGTAGCGTCAAGCGGGGTTATTGCAAGCTCTTTTTTTTGCTGATTTGTTTTAGGTGAATTAGAGGGAGAGTCTTTGAAAATATCTTTTACAATATCCTCAAAAAATTCTGATGTTTTAGGAGATAGAAATATTTTAGAAAGAGTCATAGCGGCAACTCTGGGAACTCCGCCAGCAATAAATAATGTTGGGTTTCGTGCAAATTGTTCAATAGTTTTTTTAGTTGCCTGAGTAAAAGAGTTACCAATACTATTCTCTGCCATTTGCATACCAATGTTACGAAATGGAGTAGAAGTAGCTCCTGATACAGCGCCAAGTGATATATTGGTTACCAAAGAATCTGATTCTTTAGCATTAATAACTCCCCACGTTATAGAATTACATGTTGCAAGTGGTATAAGTGAGAATGCTGAGGCTTTTAATAAGTGACTAGTTTTTAAATGTACGCCTAAAGTCTGTAAAATTTTTTTTGAGCTATGTAATTCAAGATAAGTTCCTAGCGTTGAATCAATGCCAACTGCAGCAAAATTTATTAAAAATTTAGGAGCATTTTCATTTTCTAATGTTTTACGAATGTGTAATATTGGATAAGTAACAGCCGCATTATATGCAAACCTAGAAGGTAAGCCGCTAAGCAATGTTTTGGCATTAATGGTGTTCTTCTCAGTAATACCAGAAGTATCAACTTGATGAAGTTTTACCAGGCTTATATTATGAAATAATTGCCTTTGTATAAGATTGGCACCTGATTGTAGCACATTAGCAAATTTGGAGAAATTCTGAGATATGACTTCCGAGTCTTCTTTATTAAGCAACTTAGGGTCATTTTTATCTTCTTTGGACATATCAAATTCTTTTTATTCTCGCGGAGAATGTTAGTTAAGTTTAATATCATATTTCTTACTCAAATAATCCTCAACAGAGTTTCTATCTTCGTCATTTAGCATCTTATTGAAAATAATAATCTCGGCAATATCTCCTTGGTAGTATTTGTATGCGCTGCGATATCGTCCAATAGAGGAACCTTCAAATGCAGTGATAGGGCTAGCAACAGTGTCGCTTGCATCAGCCGAGGCTCCGCCATTTAAATAATATTCTCTGTTTATCATATCAAATGTAAAACTATGTATTCTTTCTACATCACTTACATAGGCTGGCATAGAATGAGTTAGGTGGGTATTGTGATTGCTGTGTAAAATAGTTGTATTTCCTTGATATCCAAAAACTAGATTTTGATAAGACGCGGCTGTAGTCCCGCCAATAAAATAATTCTCAGTGCTGTTGCTAGTTCTTTTTTCTACTACAAAAGCAGTGTAGGAGCTATTGATAATTGCATCTCCGTCAAAACCTAAATAATGATTAGAGCCGTCAAACCTAATCCCAGGGATAGAATCATTAAAGGCCTTTTCTTGGTAAGTAGGTTGGTTGGCAGAATTTGTTTGAGTCGCATCATTATCTTGTAGGGTATTTTCTTTAATGTCCTTCCATTTTGATATTGCTTGCCCATTTTCAATCTCATTTAAAATGAAACTTTCTTCCAAACTTGTTTCAAGCCATAAAACCAGTCCGCTTAAATCTTTTACAGGAGATTGTTTAGTTAATGTTTGAGCTCTTGCTAGTCTTGAATCTCCGATCAGGGTGGTTGTTTGCATTACCCCAATTATGATGGCGGTTAGCAAAACCAAAACTATTGAGATTTCTACCATTGAAAATGCGCGATATTTTTTCATCTTATTTCATAAAGTTGATAGGGCCTTTAGCACAGCCATGAATAAATTGTTCAACATATTCATTACCTGAAGAATACATGTCTTTTACGTCGCCAAACCAAATTATTTTTCCTTCATAAAGCATGGCTACCTTGTCCGCTATTTTTCTGGCTGAGGCCATATCGTGAGTGATAGTGATGGTAGTGGCACCAAGTTTTTTGGAGTTTTCAATTATTAGATCATTAATTACGTCAGCCATTATCGGGTCAAGGCCGGTGGTTGGTTCGTCAAAAAATATTATTTCTGGGTTTGTAGCAACTGCTCTGGCCAGAGATGCTCTTTTTTGCATTCCTCCAGATAATTCACTAGGATAGGAATCAGCGACTCTTTCATTTAGCCCAACTGATTTTAATTTTTCAATTGCGATTTCTCTGGCTTCTTTTTTTGTGATTTTATTTTTTGATTTCTGGCTCAAAATTCTAAAAGCAACATTTTGCCAAACTGGTATGGAATCAAAGAGGGCACCTCCTTGGAAAAGGAATCCAAATTTTTCGGTGAATTTTTCTTTTTCTTTTCTTTTAATATTAATTACGCTTTTGCCATCAATTTCCACATCTCCGGAACTCGCTTCAAGAAGACCAGATATGATTTTAATTAAAACTGATTTTCCACTTCCAGAACCGCCAAGTATGACTAAAGACTCGCCTTTTTTAACTGACAAATCAATTCCTTTCAAAACTTCCTTATCGCCAAAGCTCTTTTTCAGATTTTTAATACTGATTTTATGGGGCATTATTAATTTAAATTTTGTTCGATTACTTTCTCAAAGCTTTTAAAGTCAACATATCCCGAAGATAACTCTCCATTAATGAAGAAGCTTGGTACTGATTTCATATTTAAACCCTTCGCCGCAGCAATTCTGTTGGTTAATAGTTCTTGCTTTAACTTTTCATCACCAATGCATTTGTGAAAATCTTCTTCAGACATTCCCTCAAGCTTTGCTAAAGCTTCTAGCCTTTTTTCAAATCTAGAATCAAAGGCCCAAGCGTCTTGAGTTTTAAATAGATTTTTTACAGTTTTGAAATATTTGGTATCATCATCTTTACTAATGCACCCAGCATACATTGCTGCAATTAAAGCTGGTTGATTTAGTGGGAAATTTCTGAAAACAAAACGCAATTTGCCAGTGTCGATGTAGTTTTCTTTAATTTTGCCAAAAGACTCTCTATTAAATGCGGCGCAGTGAGGACAAGACAGAGAGGCATATTCTACCATGACTACTGGCGCATTTTTGTCTCCTAATGTGCGGTCAGTTTTGTCTATTACGAGTAATCCGCTGGCTTTATATTCTATGGCCGGGACTTTTTTAGAAGATTTTACCACTGCTTTGCTTACTTCATCTTGTTTATTTTGCGCAGGCTTTAGAGACTCTTTTGGAGTATCTTTATATTTAAAAGAAGTTTTAGTATTGTAATTATTAATGATAACCATCCCAAAACCGATAAGTGCAATAAAAGCGACGATAATAATTAGGATTTTACTGTATTTTTTTTGCATAACTCGCATTAATTTGAAATTAAAATGTATCTAATCTAAATTATACATTAGAACCGACAAATCAATTCAAAAAATAAAAAATTATGAAGCTTCCTTTATCAGTTTTTATTATTACTAAAAATGAAGAAGATCGCATAGGCAATATCATTAATCTTGTTAAAGACTTTGCTGACGAAGTTCTGGTGATAGACTCTGGAAGTAGTGACTCTACGACAGATGTGTCAACAAAAAGTGGCGCCAAGGTTATGTTTAATGAGTGGAAAGGCTATGGAGAGCAAAAGATATTTGGTGAAAAAAACTGTAAGAATGATTGGATCCTCAATATTGATGCTGACGAAGAAGTATCTCTTGATCTGGCAAATGAACTGAAACAGCTTTTTGAATCAAACACTTTAAATGATAAAAAAGGCTATAGAGTTAACATAGTAAATAAATTTCGTTTTGAAAACAAACCTAATAAATTGGCCTATTACTACAATCAACTAAGACTCTACAATAAAAACCACGCTGGCTTTAAAGATAGCACAGTTCATGACTCAGTATCGCTTTTCGAAGAAGTAGGCGACAATGAAATAGGTCAGTTAAACAATATTATTTACCATCAATCCTTTAGATCAATCACCCACTGGATTGAAAAAATTAATTCATATTCCCAAATGCAAGCGCTTGACGCTTTGGCAAGAGACAAGCACAGCTCAATGATCAAGATATTACTAACACCAACATTCGCCTTTTTTAAAGCTTATTTTGTGAGAAGATATTTCATCTACGGTTTTGATGGTCTAATTTACAGTTATCTTTTTGCTTTTTCGAGGTTTGCCAAAGTTATTAAAATCCGTGAAGCTCATAAACAAAAATCTCTACCTACTAAATAGATTATTATGAAAAGTATTTTCTACATTATAATTTTATCCTTTCTTCTAGTTTCATGCGCACCGCACAAGGAAGGCCCAGTAATTTATTTTAGTAATATCAGTAAAGAACCCATTAGTAATATTAGATGTGATTGGACTGATAATGAGACTTTGACTCTTCCACATTTATACCAAGGAGATTCTCGTGGGCAGTCATTCCACATTTCTGGCAATGATGAGTTTTTTGGCCCAGTTTCTATCTCGTGGAGAAATAGTAAAGGCAGGACTGTAGTTAGAGAGTTCGATTTTAAGAAAAATAATCTACCATCTATTGAGAATGAGAAGATTTACGATTTCGTTCAATTCTACATTGAGCAAGATTGGATGGAAATTGTTAGTAGTGATTCACCGGATCTTTCTTACAAAACAGTGAGGATGGATAAAATATTAAGAGATAATAAAAGGCTTCACGGCGGCGGAAGAAGACAAGGAACATCTTTAATTAGAGTGCAACATAGAATGCCGCAAAGGTAAGGCCCGAGACTTAAGGAAGTAGTAACGTAGGATCTCCGTAGGAATAAAATCTGTAATTCTCTTTAATCGCATGCTCATAAAGCATAAAGGCTTTGTCTTGGCCAATAAAGGCGCAAATTAGCATAAAAAGAGTAGACTTTGGTAGATGGAAATTAGTCATTAGACCATCAATAATTTGGAAATCAAAAGGTGGGTAAATGAAAATATCTGTGTTTTTGGACCCGGCTTTAACAACTCCTTTTTTGGTAGAAGAGCTTTCTAAAACTCTTAAAGACGTTGTTCCAACCGCAATAACTCTCTTATTTTCTCTTTTTGTTTTATTAATTATCTCAGCTGTTTCTTCAGGCAAATTAAAATACTCAAAATGCATTTTGTGATCTTCTAAATGGTCACTTCTTACGGGTAAAAAAGTTCCTGCGCCAACATTTAAAGTAACAAAAGCGGTATTGATTTTCTTTTTCTTTAAAGCCGCAAATATTGCATCACTAAAATGAAGACCAGCAGTTGGAGCTGCCACGGCGTAGCCTGATTTAGCATAAATTGTTTGATAATTTTCTACGTCGCCTTCTTCTTTTCCTCTTTTAATGTAAGGGGGCAGGGGAACTTCACCAAATTTCTCAAGAAGCGCAATAAACTCATCATCCTTGGCATTAAACTCAATGCTAATAGTCCCGTCATTATTTTTTTCATGAACCATAGCCATAAATTCATCGGAAATTACAATCTCGTCACCTTTTTCTACTTTCTTCGCAGGCTTGCACAGAGCATTCCAGATACCGTCATTTATTTGGTCCAGGTTAAATTCTAAAATGGCAGAATTTCTTTTAATGGTCCCAGTTAATTTAGCCTTAATAACTTTGGCATCATTAAATATTAGCAAATCACCTTCATTCAGGTGATCTACAAGGTTGATTACTTGTTTATCAAAGATATTATCGCCTTCACAAACCAGCATATTCGTTTTTTCTTTTGGAAAAAATGGTTTCGTAGCGATTAGATTAGTTGGTAAATTAAAATCAAAGTCAGAAGTTTTTAACATGGAAAATAACGATAAAAATAAAACACATTTCGGATTCAAGTCGGTAAATAAAGAGGAAAAGTCTGGTCTTGTCAAAGGTATTTTTTCAAATGTGGCTAAAAAATACGACATCATGAATGATTTCATGAGTATGGGAATACATCGTATCTGGAAAAAAAGAATGGTGCAGGAGATATCTTTAAGTAAACAAGACTACAATTACAAAATGATCGACCTGGCTGGTGGAACCGGTGATATCGCCTTTCGCGTAAAGCAAAAAGCCAATGAAAATAACAGAAAAATTGATATTGAAGTAGTCGACATTAATCAAGAAATGCTAGATGTAGGAAAGGCCAGAGCAGTTGATAAAAATCTCTACCAAAATCTTAACTTTGTGTGCTGTGACGGCGAAGATTTAACTTTTGAGGATAATAGTTTCGACTTTTTTACCATCGCCTTTGGAATTAGAAACTTCACAGATATCAATAAAGCACTAAGAGAAGCTAATAGAGTATTAAAACCAGGTGGAAAATTTATCTGCCTAGAATTCTCCAAAGTAAATGATTACTTCCTACAAAAGATCTACGACACATATTCCTTTAACGTTATTCCAAAAATTGGTGGGATAGTTCTAAATGATAAAGACTCTTATCAATATTTAGTAGAAAGCATCCGACAATTCCCTCCTCAAGATAAATTCAAGAAAATGATTGAAGATGCAGGATTTGAAAATGCTAAATACCAAAATCTAAGCGCTGGAATAGCTGCCATTCACACCGGAATTAAAAAATAGTTAATAAATTACTCAAAGATTTTCCACCTAGGTGGAAAATCTTTGAGTAGGTAAATAGGGGCTCTAGAGGGTGCTGATTGTTGTGTACTTTCAGAAAAAATACTAATATTTATCAAAAATTTGTTGTAGCTCTTTAAAATCTTTAATTTTTTCAGATAAAGCAACCTTAGCTAAAATTCTGGCTTTTTGTGGAGTTAAGTTATTCGCGGTAATAAATCCATATTTGTCATCTTCAATTTCAACATTTCTAACTACTTTGCCACCAAATCCTCTATTACTTCTAATAACGTAAACCCCATTTTTAGAGGCATTCGCTAATTTATTCGTTGTTGTTTGGTTAATATTACCATCACCAACACCCGCGAGGATAATTGCTTTTGTTCCAGAATTTACGTAATAATCAATCACGCCAGAATCAAAGCCGGTATGTCCGTAAATTACATCAACCTTAGGTAATTCTTTAATTTTTCTTATTTTAAAAGGGCTCGAATAAGTGTGTGTTTTTAAGCTTTTGCGGTAAATATCAACTTTGCCGAAGTAAACTTGGCCTAGAGGTCCAAAATTATCATCTACAAAGGAAGCTACATTGGATGTGTTAGACTTTCTTACGTCTCTGGCTGCGTAGATATTATCATTCATTAAGATCATCACACCATTTTTTCTAGCCTCGTCGCTAGAGGCAAGGGCGACTGCATTGTACAAGTTTAAAGGGCCGTCAGCGCTTAAAGAGGTGGATGGTCTCATGGAGCCAACTAGGATTATTGGTTTTTTTGTTTTGATTACTAAATTTAGGAAATAGGCGGTTTCTTCCATCGTGTCAGTACCGTGGGTTATTACTACGCCATCAATTGAATATTTTGATGCAGCCTCATCAACTTTTCTTGCTAGTTTTAATAATAGATCGTCATTTAAGTCTTGGCTTCTTTCTTGGAAGATTTGCTCAGCGCTTATGTTGGCTAGGTTGGTGATGTTTTCAACTGACTTTATTATTTCTGAGATGTCGATCTTTCCGGCTGCGTATTTTGATCCGGTTGAAGATTCTCCTGCGCCGGATATTGTGCCGCCGGTGGCGATTACGTGGATGTTTTTTTTGGCTAGGCAGGGGGTTGATATTAGGAGGAATATTAAGAAAAATGTTTTTAGGAGGTTTTTCATGGGGAGTGTAATTTAGGGTTTTTGCTTTGTCTCTAGAGCCCTCCTTCGCCAAGGCTACGGCGGACAGGATTCTCTAAATTCACTTCGTTCATTAAGAGAAACCATGGCCTGCCAGCCGAAGCTCGTAAGAGCGTAGGCTGGTGCTGCTAGCGGGAATCGAACCTGCGACCTCTTCATTACCAATGAAGCGCTCTACCCCTGAGCTATAGCAGCGTGTATTTGGAGACGAGGAGTAAATATTAAGAATGCAATTTTGTCAATAATAAAAGATTCATATGTCTTCGTGAATCTTTTATTATGAGAGTTTATCCAGAAGTATTTTCATCTCCTGCAGGAGGCTTGTCGCCACCAGAGCTACCCTCACTTTCAGACTTATCGCCTCCTTCTCCTCCTCCAGAATCTCCTCCAGCATCTTCAGATCCTTTGCCCTTAGCACCATGTTTTTGTGCTAAATCTTTGGCTTTTTCAGCTCCTTTCTTCATGAGTTTCTGAGATCCACGCGTCATCCTTCGCTCAGCCTCATTAACGGCGCCACCTTGAACGCTAAATCCACCAGAAAGAGAGAATCCAGGTTTACCAGCAATTTTGGAGAACATAGCCATCGGATCTGCTTTAGATGTAGGAAGAGATGCTCCACCAATAATTTGCGAAGAAATCCCACTAATTTCATCCATAAAGCCGTAAAGCAGCATCATCACTAGAGCTCCCTTGAGCAGAGTCAGTATTTTTTGTTTAACATTGCCGCTTAAAATATTGTCAATTATTGGAATTGATAGACCAAGCCACTCCAGTCCAGGCCAGCTTCCAAATTCTTCAATATTGATCAAGCAAGCCACACTATCATTCATGGGGTCAATGAATTCTTCATTTTGTGTTATGCAGTCAGATGTCGAAACTCCGTCAGATTTTAGTGAAATTAAGCCCGTATCTTTAAAGTAACAATTCTTATCACAGGATATTTTCTTGGAAGGAGCCTTTCCGGTAAAAGATGCACTTCCTAGCATGGAAGAATCGACAATGGTGACAAATATGGCAATGTAGGCAAATAATATCATCGGCTGTAGTGTGAAACTTATCAGCTGTTTGAGCCACCCCTTAAACAGATTGTTCGTTTTCTCAAATAATACTGTTGGAATTATTAATGGTGATATCAATACCATCAATACAATACCCAAAATTGAGCTTAAGAATATGTGCAGAGCCCTGATGGTTAAAGCAAGCATGAAAAAGCCAAGAATTAATACGCATAGCGAGAAATAAATTCCAATTGGACCAACAAAATATCCAGCCAAAACTATTTTTGCAATGTTAGCTCCCGAAGCTTCAGGTCCGAAGCCTAAATATCTCGCTAATTTACAATCCAGTGTATCAAAAATTGCCAGATATTTTTTTCCTTCAGGATAGTTTCTACCTGTATCTTCAAGAGTTCCATCGGGCAGGGTGACGTCGCCAAATTGACAACCATCTCTTTTTACTTCTGCCTCTCCGGCATTAATTTTAAATACCATCATCGCAAAGTCGCTGGAGGCATTGTAGACACCATTAAAGAATTTGCTTTGCCATGCAGTTCCCAAAGAGAAATACAGAACCAAAGAAAACTTAACAATGAATATCATTAATTCCTTTTTACTACCCAGATTTATTTTGCCGAGTAAAATTCCGACGCCGAAGAACATCACTGCGAAGACCAACATTAATTTTACAAAGTCGCGCAACCCATCTTGGATTCTTTCAAAGAATGATTTATGTTCAACTTGTCCACCTTTTTGATAATCATAACCATGAATCGTTTTAGCATAACCACTTGCGCAGCTATTGCTAGAATCGGGATATTCATCTACGGAGGAACACATGCTGTGACCGGCTCTATTGTAGAATAAATTCTCCAGAGTTTCTTTCATGCATTGCGCAATTGGTGTGCTGAAATGTCTTAGGGTAGAATAGCTATTTTTATTTTGTGAGTCTCCTTGGAAGTCTAGGCAGGCAGTCGCAAAATACGGAGATCCAATGGAGCTTTTATAATCGAAAGGAATTGATGAGGTAAAAGAACAATGAGTTAAATATTGGCAATAATTCTTACATTTTCCGGCTTTATCATTGTAGCTGCAATCAACATTTCTAATTTCACTATTAGAAACGCAATCTCCATTGTCTATTTCTTCTGGATCAATAATATCCCAATATCCTGAAGATTTTTGGATACCATCTCGATATGAATCGCATACTTCTGTTCCGCCACTTAAGGTAAAGTTGTAGGGGCATAGAGAATATGATTCCGCACAAATCATGCGGTCATTATCAATGAATTTTGTTGAAAAAGTAATTCCGTCAACATCACAAAGTGATCCTGCTTTACAAAATATTTTTTTACTTTCAAGTTCATCACCAGCATTTGCGAAGTTAAGAGTATTCCCGATAGTGCTCCACAAAGAGGTATCAATGCACACAAATTTTCTACTTCTAATTTGGCAACAGCCCAGCGCAAAACTCATATCATTTTTATTCACACCGTCAACATCCTTCATGTATCGTTCACAATTAAAGTTTCCAGCTTGGGTGCCTCTCATGTAATATCTCTGAGGAGGGTATTGACCACTACTTCCTTTTGGCCTTAAAGGATCTCTGCATATATTGGTGCTAAACAATGGCAGATGATCATCAACCTCAATTCCACCATAATACCATTCTCTGTAAGTTTGATCTGCTTCATCAACACCATCTAAACCAAGTGAAGCTCTTTTTTCAGCATCATTTTCAAAAGCTGATGGGTTTGCTTGATAGTCTCTAATCCTAGATTCTATTGATAAATTTCTTTTTTCTTCAATACCACCTGAGCTAAAGCTCTTTGTTTCATGGTTAGGGTTTTTCCATCCATGTCCACATATCGTAGTATTATTATAAGTGTTTAGCGCTATTGCATAGATTACTCCTAAATCTATCAGAGCCGAAGCCATACTTGCGGCAGTTCCAGCTACTGAGGCTCCACAAGCAGTATCGCCTTTACTTACTGCGGTATATGTTGCTCTACCTATATCCATCGCATCCATTATTGGAGAAGGAATCACTCTTGGAATAGCGCTACCAGATCCACATACTCCATTCATTAATGCAATTGCAGAGATAACAGTTAGATATGTTCTGGCAATAACTGCTAAGCAAACAGGATTAGATAATACGAATTCTACATCATCGCCACCAGTTGTTGGATCAAATTCTAAACTTCCAGGATTTCCACTACTATTACAGCTTCTCATTCTTCCAGATCCATAAGAGCCACCCATAGTTGCATAAGAATCATGGATAGTGGTGAACATTATCAGTGCAACCAAAAAAGCCCCAAGAGCAATTTTGGATGCTTTGAAGAAAAATAAAATATCGATGTATTTTTTTGTTAATAAACTAAACATCGCGACTCTGCTCATAAAAAAGTGGTAGCCAATCATCAGGATCATCCCCGACTTCTTCAATGATTTTATCCATTACAATCACCGTTTCTGCTCGAGCAGATAAAACTCTAATAGTATCATCCATGCCAGCTAAATCAATTCTTGCAATAACTCCATCATTATCTTGTTTAACTAAAAAGAATCTGGTTCCGGGATCCGTCGTTTTAACCAGATTAAATTCTCTCTCTGATAACATAAACACATCACGATAAGGGGCAGTCGCTTTTAAATTCGGTAGAAATATTTGAGTTGCTGTTTGCTGCACCAAAGTATCTGAAATACTACTCTTCGATGCATCTTCAACTGACTGCGTTGCAAAAACCACAAATGTATTAAGCTTTCTAAGTACCTTAAGCCAATCTTTAATTTTTGGTGCAAATACTGGGTTTCCAATTAACGCCCAAGCTTCATCCAAAACAATCATTGTTGGCGAGCCATCAAGGGAGCTTTGAATCCTATGAAATAAATATAATAATACCGGAGGTAAACTCGATTTATCGCCAAGTATATGTCCCATCTCAATACCAAAACTTCTAGCCGTGGTAAAATCAATTACATCCTCTTCATTATCAAATAATCTCGCATGAGATCCTTTTGAATGCCACATTTCTAGTCTTCCAGATAAAGTTCCAGGACCACCAAGTCCTAAAAACGGTGCGATATTTCTTAATCGCCTTTGTTCTTTAGGTAATTTATAATTACCCTTAATCGCTTCATTAACTCTATCAACTTCATGAGCTGGAAGTTTTTCTTCTCCATCTAAGACTAAACTAGTTAAAAATTCGATAAGAAAAACCCTATTTTGACTTGTATCTTCAAGTTGAAACGGGTTAAAACCAGAAGGGCGAGACGGGCTAGGGATCATGTATCTGCCATTAATGGCTCTAATAAATATTTCCGCACCTCTGTCTTTATCAAAGAAGAATAATCGGCTATTAAATTTTTGCGATTGCGCACATAAAAAGTTTAGTAACACTGTTTTACCAGCACCGGTTGGTCCAATAATCATGGTATGTCCAACATCCCTAACGTGAAAACTAAAGAAGAATGGCGTTCCTGAAACCGTATTCAAAACCGTAACTGCATCTCCCCAATGATTTTTTTTCCTTTTGCCAGATGGATAATTATGAAAGGAAGCAAAAGCAGCAATATTGTAAGTATTAACAACGCATCTTCTAGCCATGAATAAAGAATTACACGGTAATTGCGCCCAGTAAGCCGGCTCCAAATTCATTTTTTCCCTAACAGCAGTAATACCAACATTAGATAATTCTACCACTGCCATAGATAAAGCACTTTCCAATGATTTTGGATTATCCTCAATACACAAGACACTCATATGATGATTGCCAAACGCAAACTCACCACTCATTGCGGAGTCTAATGCTTGGTCAATTTCATGAATTTGCGACACAGCCACATCTTCAGATTGCACTAATCTTCTTTGTTGCAATTGCATAGAGCTAATCGCAACCATTCTATTAATAAAAGAAAAAGATTGGCTAATGATTAATTCAAAAGGTAATTGCATAAAGGAATCAAAAACCCCCGCATGAGTTGACGGCCTATATTCTTTAATAGAAACCATCCCAGCATATTTCACACTATTTGGATGATGCGCTTCAATAGATTTATTACCAAAATATAGCCTGCTAATTGGTAAATGATGTGACAATTCTTGCTTTGGCGCCGCAATTGGTTGAGTATATCCGCAATTAACCAGTCTGGATAGAAATTCTAATATCTCACAATTAATTCCATTTTCAGTCTCAGATAGTCCAAGCAACTCAGCACCATAATTGCCAAAACCATTTAAGATTCTTTCTGTCATCTCCTCAATCTCATCAAAACCCTCTTTCATATATTCTTCCCACGAGGATTTGTCGGCTTTGTGCTGCAACTTCTTAGCTAAATGCTCTAACACCGCAGCGCCTGCTTTATCAGAACCACGAATTATTGTTAAATAATGTTCATTAACATAACTTTTTGTATCTGAGTGCTTTGCTGCCCATTCTTCATTAACTCTTTTTGCAAAGTCATCATGCATCTCACCATCAGGGAAGCCTTTTTCTTTTCTTCTTACTGTGTGGAAATAAAGCGAAAAGCTACCAGAAGACATGCCTTTTAAAAGGTTATTCCTAGCATTTTTTTTAATATCAACATCATCATCATCTGCTGTCTCAAAGGCAAAACCCTTAATCTTGATAACACGAACTAATTCTTCTTCATGCGTCAAAATAGTATCAGAGTTCCAATGGCATTTATAAGGAATAAAAGTCGAAGCCGAAACTTCACCTTTTGCTATCTTATGTTTTTTTGATTTTACCGTCGTAAAACGCATTAAAATATGGTTAGAATTGATACCCAAAACAAGTTAATTTTTCTTCAAGAAAAGTAAACTAATTATTTGGATAATTCTTTCTGATGAGGCCTTTTAATAAAGAATAACAAAAACAAAGAAGGAATAGATAAAATAGCTGAAAAAACAAAGAAGTTATACCAACCATAATCTGCAACAATAATACCAGATCCGGCAGTCAAAACACTCCTGGCAAATGTCGCGCAAGAAACCAGTAAAGCATATTGCGTCGCACTGTAAGCTACATTGCAAAGACCACTCAAATAAGCAATGAAAACCGCATCTCCAATTCCGCCACTAAAATTTTCAATAAAAATTACAAAATATAAAGCGCGTGGATCATATCCAACTTTAGCTAAATAACAAAATGCCAAATTAGACAGCATCTGCATTACCACCGCAATCCACAATGTATTATAAATGCTGAATTTCTTGACTAAAAGACCACCACAAAATACCCCAAGCAATGTGGCAAATAAACCAAAAGTTTTAACTATTGAAGCAATCTCAAGTTTGGTAAAACCAATTTCCCTAAGAAAGGGTAGGGTTAAATTACCGGCAAATGCGTCGGATAATTTAAACAGAACTACAAAAATCAAAATCAAATACCAACGATGATTTTTGCTAAAATCCACAAAGGGATCAATCACATATGAACTAAACCAAGCGGCAAAACTTTCCTTATGTTTGAAATTCTTTCTAGTCTCCTCAGCAAACAGAGTGACAAAAATAGTGGAGATCATGCAAAAAGACATTATCAGATAAACCACATCCCAATAAAAAATCTCGGCTAATGCCAACGCCCCAGCACCAGAAATCAACATTCCAATGCGGTACCCATAAACATAAAAACTTGCTGCTAAGCCTTGATCATCTTTTTCTATTAATTCTATCCTGTAACCATCAATTACAATATCTTGACTGGCAGAAAAAAATGCCACCATTAACGCAAAAATCGCAATAAAGAATAAATTACCCATCACCCCGGACATACCCAAAAAACCAATAAAGATGGCTAAGAGAATTTGCATCAATAAGATCCAGGATTTTCTCTGTCCAATTTTATCGGAAAGAAAAGGGATCTTCATAGAGTCAATAAAAGGCGCGTAGCAAAATTTAAGACTGTAAGGCAGAGAAATAAGTGCAAAGAAGCCAATAGTCTTAATATCAAAACCCTGTTCCAAAAGAAGAACCTTCAAGGTAGAGATGATTAAAGCCAATGGCAAACCACTTGCAATTCCTAAGGAAAAAATTATTATAAAACTTCTTGCTGATTTTAAATTAAAAAGCATTTTATTATCGGGGTAAAGTGAAGATCAGTATTAATAACTACAACAATTACCAATAAATTATAAACTTCAATGTTTGATCACAAAAATCCTACACAAATGTACGCCACTACAATTCTTTCTGTCAGAAAAGGCGGTAAGGTTGCAATTGCTGGAGATGGCCAAGTTTCATTTGGCCAAACTATCATGAAATCAAATGCTAAAAAAATCAGAAAATTAGGTGACGGATCAATAATCGTTGGCTTTGCTGGCGCAACAGCAGATGCATTTACTTTATTTGAAAGATTGGAAGTTAAATTAGAGCAATATCCAGGCCAGTTAACCAGAGCTTGTGTAGAATTAGCTAAAGACTGGCGTACCGACAAATATTTAAGACGCTTAGAAGCTATGATGATTGTAGTTGATAAAGATGTTTCTTTAGTACTTACCGGAAATGGCGATGTGGTTGAGCCAGAAGACGGAATAATCGGAATCGGATCAGGTGGTAATTACGCTTTATCTGCCGCCAGAGCTCTAAACACGGTAGATGGAATCTCTGCTGAAGAAATAGCTAAAAGATCAATGAAAATAGCCGGAGATCTATGCGTCTACACAAATGATAATATCATAATTGAAACCTTATAATGCAAAAAATCTTTTTAAGAATCTTTTTCATATTTTTCTTAATCTCTTATAACGCTAATGCAGAGCTTTCACTTTCAATAGACGGTTCTGACGTTGTAAAAAATAAGATCCTGTTATTTGGTTTTGAGTCAAATGATCCCGACCTTGATGACGACATAGGAGAAATTCTAAAGCAATTTAGACTAAACCTACAAACCACAAATCTTTTCCAAGTCCTAAAAAGAGAAGCTCAAATTCCAACCGAAAATAACCCAAATCCTCAAGCCGAGTTAGGAATTGAATCAATGCCAGATTTTGAGAAATATTCTCCTCTGGCAATAAGTGCAATCTTGGTCGCAGAATTTTCTTATGACCCTCTTAGAAATATAGAAATAAAAATTAGACTTTGGGACGCTTTGGATGAAAGACAACTTTTCGGCAAATTCTACTCAGCCTCTCACGATAATATAAATAAAGTTGCAAACATAATTTCCGACGAAGTCTTTAAAGCAATCGCTGGTGAAACTGTAGGTCATTTTTCTTCCAAAGTTTTATATGTATCAGAATCTGGTGCAGCTAAAAAAAGAATAAAGAAATTAGCCATAATGGATTTTGATGGTAAAAATCATAAATATTTAACCGATGGCAGAGACTTAGTTCTAACCCCAACTTTCTCAAAAAATCCCAATGAAATTTATTACCTCAGATATTTCAAAGGAAAGTCGCAAATTTTCATTCTTAATTTAAATAACCTAAGAAGCAGAAAGGTTGGTGGTTTTAGAGGAACAACCTACGCTGCAGATGCGCACCCAACAAAAGAAAACGTATTATTACTCTCAGCAATAATTAATAATAATAGTGATATTTACGAGCTTGATATGGACACTAACATAGCTCGCAGATTAACCAAAAATAAAGCAATAGACACAACGGCAAGCTATTCTCCTGACGGCAAATTCATAACTTTCTCATCTGATCGCAGTCACGGCCAGCAAATATACGTAATGGACCAAAAAGGCCTATCTATTGCCAGAATTAGCAATGGAGGTGGCTCTTACTCAAAACCAGTATGGTCTCCAGATGGTAGATTAATCGCTTTCACAAAAATGAAAGGCGGCAAATTTCACATCGGTGTCATGATTCCAAATGGCAAAGGTGAAAAAATCCTAAAAAGTGCGTACATGGTAGAAGGAGCAAGGTGGTCACCAAATGGCCGCTACCTAATATATTCAAAAAAACGCGGTGCTTACGGCAAAAGAAGCATACCTAAATTATACGCAATTGATGTTGTAACCGGACATGAATTCAGCTTCTCAACCACACCAGGCGCCGGAGCCTCAGACCCAGACTGGATTTAACCCATACTCGCCATTAGGTACTTTTATTAGGTACCTGCTTTGGCAACCTGGTTCCGGTACCTGGTTGCCAAACCAGGTACCAAAAATTAATTTAAGAAAATGCCTTACATCCTAAAAAGAATACTCCTAATACCGCCAACACTACTAATAATACTCCTCATTAATTTCATGATTATCCAAACCTCTCCGGGTGGACCAATCGAGAAATTACTTAGCCAAATAAACCACAATTCCCAAAATATCTCTGAAAGCGCAATCGCCAATGTTGCTCCATCAAATTTATCCCTAAATGCTGAGTCTCCATCCTTATTAAAATACCAAGGTGCAAGTGGTGTTGATGAAGAAATGATCGCACAATTAGAAAAAACCTACGGATTTGACAAGCCATTATGGCAAAGATTTTACATCATGCTCACAAAATACCTAAAATTCGATTTTGGCGAAAGCTTTTACCAAGACAAAAAAATCATTGACCTAATGGCCGAAAAACTCCCAGTGTCTCTGTCTTTAGGAATCTGGTCTGCGCTTTTAGTTTATTTAATTTCAATACCTCTAGGAATAAGAAAGGCCGTTAGAGATGGCTCAAAATTCGACATCACAACCAGCGCCATAATAATATTTCTCCACGCCATACCATCTTTTCTCTTTGCCATTTTATTGATCATTTTATTCGCCGGAGGAAACTTCTTCAACATTTTCCCGATGCGCGGCATTGTTTCAAATAACTTCTCGGACCTAAGTTTCTTCGGTAAAATACTAGACTATTTATGGCACATGTTCTTGCCAGTATTATCAATGATCATAGGAGGGTTCGCTAGTCTAACATTTTTCGTCAAAAACTCCTTCATAGAAGAAATAAATAAACAATATGTTCTAAGCGCATATGCCAAAGGCTTAAGTCATAAAAAAGTTCTCTACAAACACATCTTTAGAAATGCCATGCTAATAATAATAGCCGGACTTCCAGCAGCTCTAATTTCAATATTATTCACCAGCTCAATGTTGATTGAAGTAATTTTTTCTCTAGACGGGCTAGGGCGCCTGGGCTATGAAGCAGCTCTATCCAGAGATTACCCATTGATATTTGCATCTTTATACATATTTACTCTTTTGGGTTTGGTAACTAACATCATAACCGATTTAACTTATAAAATGGTCGACCCAAGAATTAATTTCGATAAATAATCGAAAGGGGGTCAGGCCCCCTTTTCAACAACAACCAGAATAATGGAAATAGAACTAATCGACTTCTACATAATAACGATCATCATCTTATTAATATTATCCGCCATATTCGCCTGCTCAGAAACAATGATTACCGCAATATCACGTGCTAAGGTACACAGACAAGCTCAAGATGGTGATAAAGGTGCCAAAAAATTAGAAAAACTACTTAAAAATCGCGAAAGAGTAATTAGCTCCATGCTAATTGGAAATAACATCGTGA